>Ga0307373_10000176_pt1 | contig 115568 bp, 93 predicted proteins | sample OX2MG_FD_202534 | JGI IMG/M metagenome (GOLD analysis project Ga0307373, IMG submission 202534) | Soil microbial communities from Risofladan, Vaasa, Finland - OX-2 | ecosystem: Environmental > Terrestrial > Soil > Coastal area > Acid sulfate soil | place: Finland: Risofladan, Vaasa | collected... | reverse complement strand
GTTCTTGAACGTCGGCGTGCGCGTCATCGATCGGCAGCAAAGGCTTTGGCCGAGAGGAGATGTCGCGGAGCACGACAGCGCCGCACCCTCACGAGACGGCCTCACCCGCGCGCGGGTCCCCGGGCCATCCTCCAGCGGCGCGGCGACGCGGTTTCCCTTCTTGCCGGCCGGACTGTGCGACTTGGCCGACCTGGCGCGGGGTGTGCGGAACGCCACGGAGCGGAACGCCACGGAGGGCGTTCCCTACAGAGCGGGCGATGGCGACGAGGAGAAACCGGCGTCGCTGTTGTTCGAAGAGCGATGCGCCGACGCCTTCCGCAGCCTGGGCTTCGTGGTGAAAGAACTGGGGCAAGGCTGCGGCCGCGCGGCCGATTGCCTGGCGCTGGCCCCGGCCGACCGCTTCGGGCTGGTGCTCGACGCCAAAGTGCGCAGCACGGGCTACACGCTGGGCACCGACGACCGGCAGTTCTGCGATTACGCCACGCGGCACGGCCGCGAGCTGGCCCAGTCCGGCATCGACCGCATTTATTTCGTGGTCGTCGGCAGCGGTTTTCGCCGGCACGACCTGGAGAACCTGGCCGGCTACATGGCCGCGGAGCCGGTCCGCAGCGTCTCGTTTCTCGAAGCCCACGCCCTGATGCGGCTGGTCAACGACAGCATCCAGCATCGCGCCAGCTTCCGCCTGGCCGACCTGGAGGGGCTGTTTTTCGGGAACAAGATCATCGAGGGGTAGAAAGTAGGTGGTACATCGAGACGCTACGCGGGCACGCCCGGTGCCCGCTTCTTTGCCCGCCGCCTACTTCGGTGGTTGCGGTCGTCGTTACGGCCACGCCCGAGGAGCGTTTGCAATCCACGGCGCCAACAGGAGTTATTGGCGCGCATGTCGCCGCGAGCGGCTTGTTTTCCGCAACGCAACCGACCGCGGCGCCTGAGCCATAGTATGCCCTAACGACGGTGGGCCGGCGCTCGCAAGCTCTCGTCCCACCCTATGGCCCATTAACCAGGTCGATTTTGGAATCTACGGCTGCGGGTGCTCGACCAGCAGCTCGGCCTTTTGCGGATCGTATTTGTACTTGTAGCCGGGCTGAAGCTGCGGCAAGCGAATCTGATTGAACTCGATGATCTTCTTCATGAATTCTTCTTCCGTTTTCGGCTTGAAACCGTGCTCGCCTTCATAGAGGTTCATGGCCTGATCGACCTGCAAGAAGATCAGCCGTTCCTGCGCCTGAAAGTACACGCTGACCGGCGTCGTGACCACGCCGGGACCATAGTTGCCCTTGCCCGTCACGCCGGCCTGGGCTTTTTCGGTGACGACGCTCGGTGGCGGCTGGCCGGGCAGAGTCACGCCGGGCAAGCCCGGAAACGAACCGGGCACTTGGGGTGTGGCCGGCGCGGCGGCGGCGCCCGGCGCCGGTGGTTGCGCCGCAGCTTGGCCGGCGGCCCCCGGCAGATTCGGCGGCGGACCCGTCATGGCGGCGGGCGGAGCGACCGGGGCGGCCGCGCCGGCCGGTTGCGCCGGCTGAGCCGGGGCGGCGAGCGCATTGATGTCCGAGCCGACCAGCCCGGCCCCGCCCGCGCTGCCGCTGGCCTGGCGGCGATTGCCGCCCAAGTCGCCACATCCGGCGCAGAAAGCCAGCCCCAACGCGATCAAGGCACAACGGTGTTTCATGGTCTCACTCCAATGTCAGGTGAAAGTTCCAGCGTTCCATTTCGGACAAGACGGTCCGCTTCGTCATATCGAAGTCCAATGGCGTTAGTGTAACAAATCCCGCGGCCAAAGCGCTCAGATCGGTCTCGTGCGCGGTCTGCGGCGGGGGCGGTCCGTTGACGGCCCAATAATAAGGCCGGCCGCGCGGGTCGCGCCGCTTCTCGAATTGTTCGCCATAGCGGGCCGCGCCCATGGGCACCACGCGCACCTCGGCGGGCCGCTCCAAGGCCACTGTGGGAATGTTCAAGTTGTAAAGCTGCGGCGACGGCCCCTTGAGCTTCAGAAGCTGCTCGATCACTTCGCGGGCCAGTCGGGCCGCCCGGTCGAACCGCGCGTGCTCGTCGTACTCCAGCGACACGGCGATGCTGGTGATTTCGAAAAACGCCCCTTCGATGGCCGCCGCCACCGTGCCCGAATAGAGCACGTTGATGCCGGCGTTGAGTCCGCCGTTGATGCCGCTCACGACCAGGTCGGGCCGATACTTGCAGAACTCGAAGATGCCGAGCTTGACGCAATCGGCCGGGCTGCCTTCGACGGCCCAGCCGCGCCGCCGGTCGCCGTCGAACAGTTCCTTGACCACCAACGGGCTGAGGAAGGTGATCGAGTGTCCCACGCCGCTCTGCTCGACCGCCGGCGCCACCACGCAGACCTCGCCCAAGTGGCGCAGTTCACGCTCCAGCGCCGCCAGGCCCGGCGCGTAAATGCCGTCGTCGTTGGTAAGGAGAATCTGCACAAGCTTCCTGGATGAATCTGTCGCGATTGGCCTCTTTACGGTCGCGATGGGAGTCCGAGCTTTTCACGGACCTGCTCGAGGCTAACTAAACAGCCCCGTAATCAACCGCCCGCCGTCGACAATCTTGATCGGGCGGCCGTTGGGCGCTTCCAGCGTGGTGCCGGCGTCGAGGCCGATCGCGGCGCAGATCGTCTGGAACAGGTCTTCCACGGAGACCGGCTGTTCGGCCACGTCGCTGCCGTCGGGCGTGGTCTTGCCGATCACGCGCCCGCCGCGAATGCCCGCCCCGCTCAACAGCACGCTGAACGTCTTGGGCCAATGGTCGCGGCCGGCGCGGGCGTTCACCTTCGGCGTGCGGCCGAATTCGCCCATGCACAACACCAGGTTGCGTTCCAACAGGCCCCGTTGGTGGAGATCGGCGGCCAACGCCCAGATGCCCTGATCGACTTCGCCGGCCATCTTTGGCATGGCCTTGAAGATTTCTTGATGGTTGTCCCAGCCGCCGCGTTGCACCTCCACGAACGGCACGCCCGACTCGACCAGCCGCCGGGCCACCAGCAACCCTTGGCCAAAGGCGCTGTGGCCGTAAGCCTCGCGCGTCTTCTCCGATTCGCCTTCGAGCTGGAACGCCTTGAGCTTGGGCGACAGCACCATCCGCGTGGCCTGCGCATAAAGCCCTTGCTGCTCTTCGGCCAGGTTCTTGGCTCCGGCCAGCGCAAACTGCGCGTTCTGCTCGTGCAGCATCGCCAGCCGCCGCTCGAGGTGGTCTTTGGGAACGCTCTGGGCCACATTGTCGGGCAAGGCGCCGGCCTTATGCACGATGAACGGCTGCGAATGGACGCCCAAGAAGCCCGACCCGATGGTGTTGCCGATGCTGACGAAGTTGGGCAGCTCCGCGTCGCGGCGGCCCAACTGCTCGGCGACCACCGAGCCGATATTGGGAAACTTGAGCGAGCCGGTGGGGCGGCGGCCGGTGTGCAATTGATAGGTCGCCCGCTCGTGGGCGCCTTCCTTGTTGGTCATCGAGCGAATGAGACCCCAGCGGTCGAGCGAGCCGGCCAGCTTCGGCCAATACTCGGCGATCTGCACGCCGCTGACCTTGGTGCTGATGGCCTTGGTCTGGCCGCCGTTGGGCGTGCCGGGCTTGGGATCCCAGGTTTCCATTTGACTCGGACCGCCGGCCAGCCAGACGAGAATGCACGAGCGGCCCTGCTTCTTCAGCTCGTCGGCATGCAGGCGGATCTGGCCCAGCAGGCCCGAGCCGGCCAGCGCGGCCGTGCCGAGCCGGAAGAAGCTTCGCCGCGACACGCAGCCATCGGCGGTGACGCGGAGGTGCAGGCACGTTTCGTCTGGTCGGCATTGCCCGGCCAATGGTGTCGTGGTTGGCGACGTGCATATTACTGGTCGTTGCATGGTTCAGCACCTTTCGAGGGAGCCCCGTGTCCTGCCACTCCATCACCTTTCAACACTTGCTCACCGCCAAAGCAATCACGCACAAGCGCGCAGTCGCTCTGCATCCGCACGCTATTCCTCGGTGATTGCCCACCCTTCCAGGCGCCCCGTCGGAAGCCGCAGCAGCTTGGGCTGGGAGCAGATGATGCGAACGATGTTCGGGTCGTCGCGATTGCTCAACATTTCAATTCCCACGATTTCGACCTCTTCTTCAGAATCGAGGCTTTGCAGCCGCACTCTTTTGCCTCTATTGAGCGAACCGCGTTCCACGCGAACATCGAGGCCGATCCGTCCTCCGAGAACCGATCCCGGAAAAAGTTCGCCAAGGTTCATTGCCTCGACGACCGTAGCAGTAAGTTTGTCGGTGGCAGTTCGTGTCATAAATACGAGTCTATTCCACGGTATCCAGTCTTTGCAACTCCGCTCTGATGTTCCGCAGGTTTGCGATAACTTGACGCAATTCATCCCGCGGAAGCTGCCAAGTGTGTCGATGTCGGATCAAGATCTCGGCGGCTTCAGCCTCAAAGCGCAGCACCCCTCCGGTGTCAGCTTCGATCGTCACGCCACTGCGGAACTGTTCCGCATGGACGAGTTCTTCAAACACCGCGGTCCTGGTCGGCTTCGCAGGAAGGAGGATTGTTTGCTCGTTCAGCGTGAGTCCTCCCGCCTTTCTCGTCTTGAGGTACTGCTGGGCGTCCGGGCTCTGGTCCACAAGTCCCCCTGCGGCGCGGAAAGCCGCGGTGATTGCATCGACTTCCGGCTGACTCAGACCTCTGCCGCGATATCCGGCTGGCATCACTACTCCAGCGACTTTAACGCCTCGCAATGAATTCGGTGGAGTTGACGAGGATCCAAACCAGGTCGGCGACGGCCTCCTGGCGGTTGTGCGATTGCTTCAGAAAATCGGCCGCGCGGTCGCGCTCGCGGTCGTTCGGCTCGCGCCCCAGCAGGCCCCGATACAGCTCGTCGATCAGCTTGTCGTCGCCGGCGATCTTTTGCAGCCGCTGCGTAAAGGGGCCGGTCTTGATGCCCGACTGCAAGGCCGGATTGTTCATCAAAAACAGCACCTGCTGGATGGCCCCTTTCACGTCGGCCAGCGGCAGCGACGGATCGACGGCGAAAATATGCTCGACTTCGGGCGTGAGCTTGTCGCTGCCCACCACGCCGGCGACGGCGGCCGCCACCTGGTCTGCCCGCAGCCGCGTGGGACGCACCGCGGTGAACAGCGTCTGCGACGGGCCGGGCGTGCGCGACCGCCGCTGATAGGCGTGCGAGTTCATGATCACGTGGAACGGCCAACGCGGGTCGAACTGCTGGTTGCGAAACACGTAGGCCATGCGGTTGACGATCAGCTTGTGCGTCACGTCGCCGTCGGGGCCGAGGCTATCGACGGCGTAGAATCCGTCGCCCATCAGCTCGTTCCAGACGCGGTTCACGTAGGCCCTGGCAAACCAGTAGTTGTTCGGGTTGTAGACCAGATAAGCGGCTACCGCCACGCGCCGGGCGTCGGGCGGCAGGTCGGGCGGTGGCTGCTCGCCCAGCAGAAAGCGGGGCACCACCTCGGTCTTCTCCGGCGGGTTTTTCAAGTCGGGCATGTAATACTTGCCGCGCGAGAAAAACGCCGCTAGTTCGTGAAACTGAATCCGCTTCCAGCGGTCGAAGGGATGGTCGTGACACTCCGCACACTGAATGCTGACGCCCATGAACACCCGCGCCGTCTCGGCGGCGAGCTGGGTCGGCTGGTTCTCGCAGGCCAGGCCGAAGTTGTCGGGGCCGTTGTCCTTGTCCTTGCCGTCGGCCGCCAGGATCTGGGCCACGATCTGGTCCCAGCCGTCGTGCCGCTGGAGCTGCTCGGCCAGCCATTTCTCCATCGCCGCCTGATTCAGCCGCCGCTTGTCGACCTGGCTGTTGTAGAGCATCACGTTGCACCAGAACTTCGCCCAGCGCGTGGCGAAGCCGCCGCTCTCCAGCAGGCGGCTGACGAGCTTCGACCGCTTGTCGCGCGTGGCGTCGGCCGCGAACTTATCCAGCTCTTCGATCTTGGGCGGCTGGCCGGTCAGGTCGAACGTGACACGGCGAAAAAACGTGGCGTCGTCGACCAGCCGGGCGAAGCGGTCGGCGGGCAGCTTGATCTCGTACTCCAGCGTCTTATCGAGGTCTTTTTCCGTGAAGACGCCGCTGTGCTTGATGGTTTTCCACGGGCCGCTCTTGCGAAAGTACTCCAGTGCCTGCAGCTTTTGCTGGGGGGTCTTCACTTCCGGCACTCGCGATGCGGCGGCCGCCGGGCGGACTGCGGAAAGCAAAACGGTCGCCAACACGGCGGAGATCCGTTGGCGGCGGGACAACAAAAGGCAACGTCGGCCGGACATATTTCTTGGCAGTGCGGCTTGCAGCATAGCCACGCGTGATTTCGTGGCCTCTTCCATACTATCAAGTAATGTCGGCTGTTGCACGTCGGGTTCGGGGATCGCGTTCTGCCAGCGTGGCTTGACCGCGGCGCCTAACAGCCGGTATAGTAAGGTTTTACATTTTCGACCCTGTTTTGCCGTGGGGCGCCGTCGATGCCTCCCGTCGTGATCGAGTTGCGCAGCGCGGAGGATTCGCGCGATGTGGTGCATCGCGCCGTGCAAGCCTTGGCCGAAGGGCACCTGGTTGCGCTGCCGACCGAAACCGTCTATTGCCTGGCGGCCAGCGCCTTGAGCCACGAGGCGGTGGCCCGGCTGCGCACGTTCGCCGCGGACGACGGTCAGGCCTTGACGCTGGCCATCAAGAGCGCCGACGAAGCGCTGGATTATGCTCCCGTGCTCAGTCCGCTGGCGCGACGGCTGTCGCGCCGCTGCTGGCCCGGGCCGGTGACGATGATCGTCGAAGACCGCCACCCCGACAGCCTGTTGAGGCAGCTCGATCGCGAGGTGCAGCAAGCGCTGATTCACGACGAGCACGTTGGCCTGCGCGTGCCGGGGCACCACGTGGTGCTCGATGTCTTGCGGCTGTTGGCCGGGCCCGTGGTGTTCGCCAACGTGCGACGGGATGGAGCGTCGGAACTGGTCACGGCCCAGCAGATGATCGAACGCTTCGGCGACGATCTGCAGCTCGTGCTCGACGACGGGCGGAGCCGCTTTGGCCAGCCCTCGAGCGTGGTCAAGGTGCATGACCGCAGTTTCGACGTGGTGGAAGTCGGAGTGGTCTCGGCACATACCTTGAAGCGGTTGGCGAGCATGATCGTGCTTTTTGTCTGCACCGGGAACACCTGCCGCAGCCCCATGGCCGAAGGGCTGTTCCGCCATTTACTCGCGGAGAAGCTGGGCTGCAAGCCGGACGATCTGGAAGACCGCGGCGTGATTGTGAGCTCCGCCGGAATCGCGGCCATGCTGGGCGGCCGCGCCGCGGCCGAGGCCATCAGTGTCTTGGCGCCGCTGGGCGTCGACTTGACCGGGCACGAAAGCCAGCCGCTGACCGAACAGCTCGTCCGGCACGCCGACGTGATGCTGGCCATGACGCGCTCGCACCGGCAGGCCATCCTGGCCGAGTGGCCGGGCGCGGCGGAGCGCGTCAAGCTGCTCAGCCACGACGGGGCCGACGTGCCCGACCCCGTGGGCGGACCCGCGGAGATGTATGAACGCTGTCTGGCGCAGATGAGACCGGAGATCGAAGGCTGGGTGCGGTGGGCGGCGGAGCAAGTCGGCCCCTAAGGCTTTGCCCCGGCCACCGACCTGAAATATCGAGGTGACCTTCATGCGAATTGCGATCGGCAGCGACCATCGCGGCTTTGCCACCAAGCAAAAGCTCATCGACCTGCTCAAGCGGCTGAATCAGGACGTCGTCGATGCGGGCACGCACAGCGCCGAGAGCGTCGATTATCCCGACGTGGCGCGGATCGTGGCCGAGCAGGTCAGCCGCCAAGAGGTCGATCGCGGCATTTTGATCTGCGGCACCGGCATCGGCATGTCGATCGTGGCCAACAAGTTTCCGGGCGTCCGCGCGGCGCCGTGTCACGATGATCTCTCGGCCGAGATGAGCCGCCGCCACAACGACCTCAACGTGCTTTGCCTCTCGGCCGACATGCTGGGCGAAAAGCTGATCGACCGCATGGTCGAAATCTGGCTGAAGACCGAGTTCGAGGGCGGACGCCATGCCCGGCGAGTCGAGAAAATATCAAAGCTGGAGCAGAGCGCGCAGGGGTGATCGGGTGCCGGAGCGGGTCCTCTGTGGGGAACGGACTCCGTGCCGTTCCGCCGAATGCCGATTGCTGATCGTCCGGTGCGCGCGGAACGGCACGGAGTCCGTTCCCTACAGAGTCTTGCCCACGTGGGGCTGTAGCCCACACTGGGGTCGCCCTATTCTGCCAAGTCGCTATAATATGCGGTCTATTTGCTGCAAACCCGTTTGTTTCGCTCTTCGGAGGAACAGCGTCGATGAGCCAAACCGAGATCGAACCCATTCATATTGAGCCTGCGACTGCCCAGCCACCGCCGCGCTTCACCACCCCCGGCATCGGTTCGGCCACGCCTTACGACAAGTGCCTTGCCCTGGCGAACAACCTCTGGTGGAGCTGGCAGCCGGAAGTCGTCAACCTGTTCCGCGATCTCGACCCCATTCGCTGGCGGCAACTCGACCATAACCCGATTGCCCTGCTGAGCGAGTTCACGCCCGAACGGCTGGAAATGCGGGCGGCGGAACTGGTGCTCTACAGCCGCATCAACCACGCCTATCGGCGGCTGAAGGAGTACCTGAGCAACAACCAGACCTGGGGCAACACCCACGCCGGCGTGCTGGGGTCGAAGCCCGTCGCCTATTTCTCGGCGGAGTTCGGCATGCACGAGTCGGCGCCGATCTATTCCGGCGGCCTGGGCGTGCTTTCGGGCGACCACGTCAAGACCGCCAGCGACCTGGGTATTCCCTTTATCGCCGTCGGCCTGTTTTACGATCAGGGATATTTCAAGCAGCACCTCGACCACGAAGGCTACCAGCAACAGGAGTACCTCGATACGAAGGTCGAAAACCTGCCGATGGTGCCGGCCGTCGGCATCGACGGACAACCGATCCACGTGATCATCGAGACCCGCACCGGCAAGCTGGTGGCCAAAGTGTGGTTGATGCGCGTGGGCCGGGTGCATCTGTATTTGCTCGATAGCGACGTCGACGGCAACAGTCCGGAGGACCGCGAGCTGACCAGCCGGCTGTACGGCGGCGATCACCGCACGCGCGTTCGCCAGGAGCTGGTGCTCGGCGTCGGCGGCGTGCGGGCCTTGAAAGCGCTGGGCATCACGCCCGGCGTGTTCCATTTGAACGAGGGTCACAGCGCGTTCGCCACGCTGGAAGCGGTCCGCGACATGATGGAGTCGGACGGGCTGACCTTTGACGAGGCGCTGCGCGACATGGCGCAGCATACGGTCTTCACCACGCACACGCCCGTGCCTGCCGGCCACGACCGCTTCGATGCGGGCCTGATCGAAGAACACTTGGGTCCGCTGCGCGACCGGCTGGGCATCTCGCTCGACCAGCTTATGGGCCTCGGCCGCGTCGAGCCGCACAACGGCGGCGAAACGTTTTGCATGACCGTGCTGGCGTTGAAGCTTTCACGTCGGGCAAACGCCGTCAGTTCGCTGCACGGGCATGTCAGCCGCCGCATGTGGGCCCACCTCTGGCCCTGGCGCGTGGAAGAAGAGATTCCCATCGGGCACATCACCAACGGCGTCCACGTGCCGAGTTGGCTGGCCTGGCAGATGCAGCAGCTCTACGACCGCAATTTTCCGGTCGATTGGTTCAAACGCATGGCCGAGTCGGATGCCTGGCAGGGCATCCATAACGTCGATCCCGGCGAGCTGTGGGAGACCCACTACGCGCTGAAGAACCTGCTACTGGCGTTCGTGCGGCGACGCGTGAGCCGGCAGTGCCGCCGCCGCGGCGAAAGCGACGAAGTGGTCGAAGCCGCGCGAAACATGCTCGATCCGCACGTGCTTACTATCGGTTTCGCCCGGCGGTTTGCCACGTATAAGCGGGCCGATTTGATTCTCAGCGAGCTCGACCGGCTATCGGGCCTGGTGAACGATCCGCAGCGGCCGATCCAGATTATCTTTGCCGGCAAGGCCCATCCGGCCGACGAGCCGGGCAAACAGCTCGTCAAGCGCATCGCCAACCTGCGGCACGATCCGCGGTTCGCGGGGCGCGTGGCCTTTATCGAGGACTACGACATCAACGTCTGCCGCCACCTGGTGCAGGGCGTCGACGTGTGGCTGAACAATCCGCGGCGGCCGCTGGAAGCCTCCGGCACGAGCGGGCAAAAGGTGGTGCTCAACGGCGGGCTGAATCTTTCGGTGCTCGACGGCTGGTGGGCGGAAGCCTACGACGGCAGCAACGGTTTTGCGATCGGCAAAGGCACCAGCCACGTTTCAGACGAAGTGAACGACCGCCGCGACGGCGCCGACCTCTACCGCGTGCTGGAAGACCAGGTGATTCCGCTCTATTACGATTACGACATCGACGGGCTGCCTCGCCACTGGATCAAGCGGATGATGAACTCGATCAGCTCGCTGGCCTGGCGGTTCAGTGCCCATCGCATGGTGATCGACTACGTCCGCAGCGCCTACCTGCACGCCGCCGGCGGCCTGAGCTGCGATATGGACCGCTGAACCGCAAGCGATAAGCTAGTTGCAGCATGCGAACCACCTGGAACTTTTATTCGGCCGGACAACTCGTTTTCGGCAGCGGCGCCGCCAACCAGACGGGCCAGCTCGCGGAACAGTTAAGGCTCCGCCGAGTGCTCTTGGTCACCGACGAGAGGCTCATCGCCGCCGGGCTCGACCGGGGCGTGCGCGACGCGCTGGTCTCGGCCGGCATCGCAGTCGAGGTGTTCAGCGGCGGACAGCCGGAACCGTCGCTCGATCTCGTCGAACGCTGTCTGGCCGAAGCGCGGCGCATCAAGCCCGGCGGTGTGTTGGGGCTGGGCGGCGGCAGCAACATGGACCTGGCCAAGATCGTGGCCGCAGTGCTGGCTCATGGCGGCGGTCCGCGCGATTATGTGGGCGAAAACCGCGTGCCGGGTCCCGTGCTGCCGCTGGTCTGCATTCCCACCACGTCGGGCACCGGCAGCGAGGTGACCGCCGCCTCGGTGCTGACCGATACGGCCAACCAGATCAAAGTCGGGGTGCTGAGCAACTACCTGCGGCCCAAGCTGGCCATCGTCGATCCGCTGCTGACGGTAAGCTGCCCGGCCAAGGTCACGGCCGATAGCGGCATCGACGCGCTGACGCACGCCATCGAAGCCTACACGGCGGTCGATAACGAGGCGTTTCCGTTGCCTGAAGGCGAATGCTCGGTCTATCAGGGCCGGCATCCGCTGGCCGATTGCCTGGCGGAAAAAGCGATCGAGCAGATCGGCCGGCACCTGGTCGCCGCGGTGTGCGAGCCGCACAACCTCATCGCCCGCGAAGGGATGTCGCTGGCGGCCACCGTCGCCGGGCTGGCGTTCTCGAACACCGGCGTGGCCCTGGTGCATGCGATGGAGTATCCCGTGGGCGGCGCGGTGCATTGTTCGCACGGCGCGGGCAACGGCCTGCTGTTGCCGTTTGTGATGCGCTACAACCTGCCGGTGCGCGTCAAGCAGTTCGCCCGCGTTGCTGAACTGCTGGGCGAAGACATCCGCGGCCTGACGGAAGCCCAGGGGGCCGAACGGGCGATCGCGGCGGTCGAACGGCTTAAGGCGGCCATCGGCATTCCCGCACGTTTGCGAGATTTGGGGGTGACCGGCGAGCAGCTTCCTCGGTTTGCCGAGAAGGCGTTTGCCATCAAGCGAATCCTGCGGGTCAACCCGCGTGTGCCGACGGTGGCCGACATCGAAGAAGTCTATCGAGCGGCATTTTAGCCGGAAGGGTCCGTCGGACCAGACGAATGGGGATTATCGCCGCTTCGACTTACGTCAAAAGAAAGGCGCCCCCGTTGCTGCCGCCCGTAGGCAGGGTTAGAATGTGGCCAATCTTTTGGCCGCTTCTCCGTTTAGTTACCGACCTTGGAATAGCGTTCTGGCTGAGATCACCAACTGATTAACGGCGGGCGCTGTCGGAAACGCGAACGAGAGCGTGCCGTATCCACCAGGTTTTCGCGAAGCAGTTTTAGCGCGGAGTGTTTGTCATGCCGAAGGGAACGATCAAGAAGCTCGTCCAAGACAAAGGGTTTGGATTCATCAAGCAGCAGGGAGGACAGGACGTCTTTTTCCATACGTCGGTTGTCACCGGCGCCCAGTACGATGATTTGACGGAAGGCCAGGAAGTGGAGTTCACGCTCGATCAGGGCGGCGGAGGCAAAGGGAAGGGGCCGAAGGCGGCCTCGGTTACGCCGGTGTAGCGTAGACCGCTTGCTCCGTTGTCACAAGGCCGCCTGTGGGACACAATGAATCGTAGGCCCTGGCTGGCACGTCCAGCCAGGGTTCTCGCCAAGAGTCTTTGCCCACCTGAGACGCTGCTGTGTACGATCGCGTCGAACTGATTTCGAGCGCTGCTGCCGCTGACCGCCGGCGCGTAACGACCGTGCCGGCGGCAGTCGCGGCGGTGACGTTTTTGATGCTTTGCCGTCCGGCCTCTGCGCAGTCGCCGGCGGCAGCGATCAATTTTGGCCGCGACATCCAGCCGATCTTCGCCAAACGCTGTTTCGCCTGCCACGGCCCCGACAAGGGCGAAGGTGGATTGCGATTGAACCAGCGCCAGACCGCCCTGGCCGAGCTCGATTCGGGCGAACATGCCGTCGTGCCCGGCCAGCCCGACCAAAGCGAACTGTTGCGGCGCATTGCCGTTGCGGATGAATCCGAGCGGATGCCGCCGGAAGGCAAGCCGCTCGATGCCGCGCAGGTCGCGCTCATTCGCCGCTGGATCGCCGAGGGCGCCAAGTGGGAAGAGCACTGGGCGTTCCAGCCGGTTGTTCGTCCGGCCGTACCGACCGTGAATCGCCGCGACTGGGTCCGCAACCCAATCGACGCCTTCATCCTCAGCCGGTTGGAGCAAAACGGCCTCGCACCGGCGCCGCCGGCCAACAAGCTGGCCCTGCTGCGTCGCGTGCATTACGATCTGACCGGATTGCCGCCCACGCCCGACGAAGTGGATGCCTTTCTGGCCGATCGTTCGCCCGACGCCTACGAGCGGTTGGTCGACCGCCTGCTTGCCTCGCCCCAATATGGCGAGCGGTGGGCGCGGCATTGGCTCGATGCGGTGCGCTACGCCGAGACGAACAGCTTCGAACGCGACGGCCCCAAGCCGCACGTCTGGCGCTATCGCGACTATGTCATCCGCTCGTTCAACGACGACAAGCCTTACGACCAGTTCGTCCGCGAACAGTTGGCGGGCGACGAACTTCCGCCCGTCACTCCGGAGAAGCTGATTGCCACCGGCTTCTATCGACTCGGCCTGTGGGACGACGAGCCGGCCGACCGGCTGCAAGCACAATACGACACGCTTGACGATCTGGTGACGACGACCGGACAAGTGTTTCTGGGCCTGACGGTCAACTGTGCCCGTTGCCACGACCACAAGATCGATCCCATTCCGCAGCACGATTACTACAGCCTGCTCGCTTTTTTTCACGGCATCAAGCCGATGACGACGACGGGGCCGAACATCGAGCGGCCGCTGTTCGAGAGCGACGCCGACCGACGGGCCTATGAACAGCGCGTGCGCCAGCGGGAAGCTCGCCGCGATGAGCTGCAAGGCCAGGTGACGGCGCTGGAAAACGAATTCGTGGCGATCTATCGCAAGTCGCACGAGGGCGACTCGGTGAGGCAAGCCGATCTCGACGATCTTGAATATCGCTTCTATCGCGATCGTTGGGACCGGTTGCCCGACTTCGACAACCTCAAGCCGGAGACGATCGGCAAGGTCGGCGACGGCCGCTTCGACATCGGCCTGGCCACGCGGGAGAGCGATTTCGGTTTCGTGTTCACCGGCTTTCTGAAGGTGCCGGTCGACGGCGACTACACGTTCGTCGTCGATTCCGACGACGGCTCTCGGCTCACCATCGCCGGGCAGCGGCTGATCGAATACGACGGCATCCACAGCGTGGGCAGTCCGCAGCAGGCCGGCGCGTCGCTCAAGCAGGGGTTGGCGCCGATTCGCCTCGACTATTTTCAGGCACAGGGCGGGCGAGGTCTGAGCGTGGCGTGGAGCGGGCCGGGGTTCGAGCGGCGACCGCTGTCCAGCGGCGATGGAAAACGCCCGTTCGCCGGAGCGCGGGAGTTGCCGGACATTCTGAGGTCGCAGGCCGCCAAGTTGCTCGGACAAGAATGGTATGCCGACTATCGCCGGCGCTTCGCGGAATTGCAGCGGTTGAAGCGCGAGCCGGCCCCGGCCGAGTATGCGCTGTGCGTCACGGAGGAGCCGCAGCCGCCCGAAACGCACCTGCTGGTGCGGGGCAACGCGCATGTGCCGGGAGCGAAAGTCGAGCCGGGGTTTCCGGTCCTGATTGCCGGCGGCCAACCCGTGCTGCCCGCGGCATCGGCCGGTCAAGCCACCGCCGGCCGGCGACGCGTGTTAGCGGAGTGGATTGCCTCGCCCGACAACCGGCTCTCGGCCCGCGTCATGGTCAATCGTATTTGGCAGCATCATTTCGGCCGCGGCATCGTCCGCTCGCCCAACAATTTCGGTTACCTCGGCGACCGGCCCACGCATCCGGAGTTGCTCGATTGGCTGGCCAGTGAATTCATGGACCGCGGCTGGCAAATCAAACCGCTGCACCGCACGATCCTGCTCTCCAACGCCTACCGGATGTCGTCGGAATCGAACGCGGCCGCTTTGGCGCGCGATCCGAGCAACGACCTGTTCTGGCGGTTCAACCTGCGGCGGTTGAGCGCCGAAGAAATCCGCGATTCGATCCAGGCGGTCGTAGGCCGGTTGAATTCGCGGATGTATGGGCCGAGCTATTATCCGAAGTTGTCGGCGGACGTGATGGCGACGCAATCGGCGCCGGGCAAAGGCTGGGGCGATTCGCCGCCCGACGAGCAGGCCCGCCGCAGCGTCTACATTCACGTCAAACGCTCGCTGATTACGCCGCTGTTGGCCGATTTTGATTTCCCCGACACGGACGCAAGCTGCGAGGCGCGATTCGTGACCACGCAACCGGCCCAGGCTTTGGGAATGCTCAACGGGGAGTTCGCCCACGAGCAGGCCGGCCAGCTTGCCGCGCGGCTGCGGCGTGAAGCGGGCGGCGACCGTGCCGCGCAGGTGCGGCTGGCGTTGCGGCTGGCTCTCTGTCGTGCGGCCGACGACGCGAGCGTGGCCCGCGGCGTGGCCCTGATCGAACAGCTCGAAAAAGAGCATGGCCTGGACGCCCGGCAGGCGATCGACTACTACTGCCTGCTGGTGCTGAACCTGAACGAGTTTGTATATCTGGATTAGGGCTGCCCGCGGCGTGCCGCGGCCGTAGTGAAGACCGCATCCTGTCGGCTTGTCGTCAAACGCCGGGGACGGCGTTCCCTACGGGTCGCTTCGCGCGTTATAATTCAAAAACAAGAACACCCGAGGGCGGCGACATGGGAGGAAATCGGATGCGTCCCTTATCAGTTTTGACAATCGCCACCATCCGCGCTTGTTCCGGTGGGAATAAAACCAGCATCACGTCGAATGGCCCGCAAGCCGTGATTTCGCGCGCTCCAGTCCGCCCCTGCGTCGACTTCCGAAGTCGGTTGTCAACATCCTTTAGAACTTTCGCAGCGACCGGTGGCCTGGCCGTGATGCTGTTTGTGCTTTCGGCTTGGCCCACTGCTTCGGCTGTCGAACCGAAACCGCGCGGCGCCAAGTCGCTCGATGAACAGTTGCTCGAAGACCTTGCCCCGGAGCCAGAAAAGCCGGCTCCTGCGAAGAGGCCGCTGCCTGTTACGCGCAAGCCGACGGACGAAGAATCCATCAAGCCGGATTCGATGCCCCCGAAAAAACGCGGCTTGGACGACGAACTGCTCGACGGTCTGGAGGGCGAAGACGTCTCGCTCTCGTCGAATCCGGCGAACGAGAACCCGCTCGTCCGCCTGAACCAGCGGATGAAGGAGGTCGAACGGCGGATTGCCGTGGCGCACGGCGACGAGAAAACACAACGGCTGCAGCACGAAATCTCCGACGACTTGAGCAAGCTGATCGCCGAAATGGAGCGGCAGTGCAGTCAGTGCAAGAAGTCGGCGTCATCGTCGCGCCGGCAGCAGACTGGCCCAAGCAAGCCGGGCCAAAACCCCGGCCAGCAGGCGTCCGACAAGCCCGCCCGCGACAGCTCCGCCCGCCTGAAAGAGAAAGAGACGGCCAAAGTCGACCGTGCCCGCATGCAGGAAATGCTCAAGGACGTCTGGGGCCACTTGCCGCCGCACCTGCGACAGCAAATGGAGCAGACCGCCAACGAAGAGTTTCTGCCCAAATACGAATTGGAAATCGCCGAGTACTTTCGCTCTTTGGTCGGCAGCCGGCGAGACAAGAAGTGAGGTGGAAGGTGTTCAATGTGTATTGTGTGCCAAGCATCGTGTGTCTGATTTGCGTGCTGCTGCTGCCGCCCGCCTCGTTCGCCGCGGACAAAGACAATGACGACGACGATGCCGAAGTCCGCGCGGCGGATCTGATTACGCCCGAAGCCCAGAAGGCCATCGACCGCGGCCTGCACTTCCTGGCCCGCCAACAGCACGACGACGGTTCGTTCGGCGGCGGAGGCTACAGCCGCAATGTGGCCGTCTGCGGACTGGCCGGCATGGCCTTCATGTCGGGCGGCAGCACGCCCGACCGCGGTCCCTACGGGGACGAGGTGGCAAAGTGCGTCGACTTCATCCTCAAGAATTCGCAGGACGACGGCTTCATCGACGTGCCCGGCTCCAGCAGTCACGGGCCGATGTATGGTCACGGCTTCGCCACGCTGTTTCTGGCCGAGACCTACGGCATGTCGATGAAGGCGGAAGTGCGCGAGCGGCTGTCGAAGGCGGTGGAGCTGATTGTCAACACGCAAAACAAAGAGGGCGGCTGGCGCTATCAGCCCATCCGGCACGACGCCGACATTTCGGTGACGATCTGCGAGATCATGGCGCTGCGGGCGGCACGCAACGCCGGCATCTTCGTGCCCCGCGACACGGTCGATCGCACCATCGATTACGTCAAGAAGAGCCAGAACCCCGACGGCGGCTTCATGTATATGCTGCAAGGCGGGCAGAGCGCCTTTCCGCGTTCGGCCGCGGGCGTGGTGGCCCTCTACAGCGCCGGCATCTACGAGGGCCAGGAGATCGACAAAGGGCTGGCCTACTTGACGACGTTCTTGCCCAACCGCGACGCCGTGGGGTTCAACCGCGAAACGCACTACTTCTATGGGCACTATTACGCCGTGCAGGCCATGTGGCACGCAGGGGGTAAGCACTGGCGCGAGTGGTATCCGGCCATCCGCGACGAACTGCTGGTGCGGCAGCGGGGCGACGACGGCGCCTGGATGGATTCGATCTGCCAGGAGTACGGCACCGCGATGGCGTGCATTATATTGCAGATGCCCAACAACTATCTGCCGATTTTTCAACGGTGAGCACGGTGAAGGGTTCAGGGTTCAGGGTTCAGGGTTCAGGAATTAGGCGTCAGGCGTCAGGCGTCAGGCGTCGGTTCAATTTGCATTTTGCAATTTGCAATTTGCAATTTGCAATGGTCGTTGCAGCGTGGCCCTTCGCTGTGTTCTGCCCGACGGTGCAAGCGACTTTGGCCGAAGATTCCGCTCCGCTCCGGCGGTCGCTGGTGCCGCTGAAAGGCGATCGGTTGTCTGCGACGCTGCTGTCGATCTCGGCCGAGGGCGAAGCGGCATTCGCCTGCGACAGCGGGGAGCGTCGGCTGGCGCTGGGCGAGCTCGTTGCTTGGGGATCGCCCGTCGAGCCAAGGGCGATGGTGCAGTTGGTGCTGGCCGACGGAGGTATCGTCGTCTTGGATGACGCGATGCCCATCACCGAAGACGATTGGCTGATCGCCGGCGCCGAAACGTTCGGCACTCTGAAGCTGCCGCTGAAGCTGCTGGCCGGCGTGATGGTCCATTCGCCCATCGACCCGCAGCGGCGCGACCAGTTGGTTGCCCGAATCATGTCGCCGGTCGCCGAAAAAGGCGACGCGGCCGCCGAGAACCGAGACCGGCTGTTTTTGGAAAACGGCGATGAGCTGCGCGGGCGCGTCGTGGCGCTGACCGACAACGGCGTCGAGTTCAAAGCCGACGTCGGCCCTTTGAGCGTCGAACGCGATCGCCTTGCGGCCATCGCGTTCGATCCCACGTTAAGAGCCAAACCCTCCACGGCGCCGCGGACGCTGGTCGGTTTTGCCGATGGCAGCGTGATCTCGGCGAAGTCGATGACTTTGTTGGAGGGGCATTTCGAGTTGGCGCTGCTCGATGAGCTGCCATTGTCGGCGGACGACGCCGGGCCGGTCTTCGTGCAGCCGCTGGTCGGGCGGGTCGTCTACCTCTCCGATCTGCGTCCGGCCGGCTATCGGCATCTGCCTTATCTCGGCACGCCGTGGGATTATCGGCTCGATGCGAACGTGGAGGGGACGCGCCTGCGGGCCGGGGGCGCGATCTACGCCAAGGGGGTCGGCATGCACAGCGCGTCGCGACTCACCTGGCAGCTCGACAGGCCCTACCGCCGTTTCCAGGCAGACCTGGCGATCGACGACCAGACGGCCAACCGCGGCAGCGTCGTGTTTCGCGTCTTCGCGGGAGCGCGCGAGCTTTACAAAAGCCCGGTGGTGCGGGGAGGCGACAAGCCGTTGTCGATCGCCGTCGATCTGGGCAATGCTCGGCAGTTGAGTCTGATCGTCGATTATGCCGATCGGGCCGACGTGCTCGACCACGCCGACTGGCTCAACGCCCGGCTGGTTCCATGAGCAAGGCTTCGCCGCGCGTCCAGCGGTCGACCGTTTCGGGCTCGTCCAGCACGGCTGCCAACGCTTGGTTCAATTCATAACGGTGCCCGTCGAACCCGGCCGCGGTCAAGGCCGTCGCCAGACCTTGTTGCATGGCATCGCTCACCGTGGCTGAGAACTCGGCGGCCGACGTTGCCGCCGGGCCCGTCGACCGGTCGCACGGCAACCCGCAACGGCCGCGGCATTGCAGCGGGCGCGTGCCGAACGCCAGGCAGTGCCCGTCGTCGCCCAAGAGCGGGCATAAACCCGCCGGGCACTTGTTGGCTTCCTGGTCGGCGGCGACCTCGTTATCGTGGGCGCGTCGCATGATGCGCCGCACGTCGGCGGCCGGGAGCCGAGCGTGCAACTCGTCGGCGATGGCCAGCGCCTCCGGCACGGTGACGCGGACGCCTTTTGCGCCATAATCGAGGCAAATCGAATGTCGAGCGGCGACGGGGGGCAGAACACGGTCGATGACAAAACTGGCTTGGGCCTCGACCTCGCGGCCCACCGCGGCGGCCGTCTCGCGCGTCCAGGCGCCGCCCGCGTGTTTTTTCACCAGCGATTTCGACCAGTCGGCCGCCCAGGCACGCAGCGCACCGCCGCGCAGTAGCGGAAGCCGCGACACCGTGGCAGGCCGGCGTTGCAGCTTGCCTCGCGACGCGAACGCTTCCTTGGAGATGGCCCAAAACAGGATGCCCGCAATCGCGATGACGATCATCGGCAAAACCAGGAACATCGAGATGATAATGATTTGCATGGCAGAGCCTCGGTTCAGAAGGAAGTCGGCGCGACAGAGTCCGTGTTTGGGAATCGCTGACGCGACCAACGCATGCACGTCGTGTGCCTTATTTCTTTTGACAATCCGAGGTAGTAAAGAGGCGTGGCTGCTCGGCTGATCAAGCGCGGCAATCGGTGGGCCGGCGCTCGCTAAAGCGAGCTTGCCCCACCTTACGTCTGGCCGGCTCGCTGGTATGTTCCGCGCGCGCTCATCCGCGCGCTCTTGAGCGATTGTGTCACAGTCGTAGGCCCGCGAGGCGCCGCAATTTTGGATTTTCGATTTTGGATTTTGGATTCCGCCAATCGAAAATCCAAAATCCAAAATCCAAAATGAGTAAGGTACGCGGTTTGCAAAACGTCGCTGGCAACCTTGCCCGCCACGCCGCAAGCAGGCCCGAATCCCGCCTGGGTCTGCCGACCGCCAGCGTTGCGACCTCCTCACCATCTTCTCCGACGCCGAACATGAATCGACGCACCGTACTTAAATGGATCAGCGGCGCGCTGGCGACCGCCAGCACCGCCGTGGTCGCTCTGCCTGGCGGCCGTTTCGTGGCCGAGGCGCTCAGCATCCGCCGCCGCGAGGCCGCGACCGTCAAGCGCGTGGCCCGGCTGAGCGATCTTGTGCCCGGCCAACCTAAATCGTTTCCCGTCGTCGGCAGCCGCCGCGACGCTTGGACGCTCTACCCCGACGAAGTGATCGGCCGCGTCTGGCTGCTGTGCGAGAAGGATCCATCCGACGGCCGGCAGCCCAAGGTCAAGGCGTTCACCGCCGTCTGCCCGCACCTGGGCTGCGCCATCCAACACGATGCGGGCAAACAGCGTTTCCTATGTCCCTGCCACCGCGCCACGTTCGATCTGGCGGGCCAGCCCTTGCCGGAGCCGAGCGGCAAGAAGAGCCATGCCCCGCGCGGCATGGACGGACTGGAATGCCGCCTGGTTCGCGACAACGACTCCGAGTGGTGGGTCGAAGTGCGATACGAGCGGTTCGAGCAGGGGCTGACCGTGAAAGTGCCCAAGGTCTGAACGATGCGCCTGCTCTTCGACTGGCTCGATGCGCGTACCGGCTACCGGACTCTGTTGGCCCCGCTGCGCCGGCGGATTTTGCCCGATGGGCCAAGCTGGTGGCTGACGAGCGCGAGCTGTCTGGCCTGGGTGTTTGCCATCGAAGTGGTCACCGGACTGCTGCTGATGACGACGTACAGTCCCTCGTTCACCAGCGCCTGGGCCAGCGTGTTCTACATCGAGCAATCGACGGCCGGCCGCTTCCTTCGCGGAATTCATTACTTTGCCTCGCACGCCTTGATCGTGCTGCTGGGCGTCCACGTCGTCCGCGTTCTCGTCTGCCGGGCATTCCGGCCGCCGCGCGAGCTGATCTGGATCACCGGCCTGCTGTTGCTGCCGCTACTGATTGCCTGGGCGGTGACAGGCAATCCGCTCTGTGCCAGCCAGAAAGGGATGACGCAGATCGAGGTCGAGGCCAACATCCTGGGCTCGACTCCGCTGGTAGGGCCGGCCTTTCAGCGGCTGTTTGTGGGCGGCGACGACGTCGGGCAACTCACCTTGACGCACCTCTATTTCCTGCACGTCGGGCTGTTGCCGTTGGCAGGTCTGACGCTGTTGGCCATCCACCTGAGTCAGGTTTACCGGCATGGCCTGGCCGGCGGCACGCTCGCCGATTCGCCGCGGGCACGGCCGTATTGGCCCTATCAATCGGTCCGCAACGCCACCGTGGTGGCCGCGGTGGTGGCGATCGTCGCTTGGCTGGCTTGGCAACGCGGAGCGCCGTTGGACACGCCGGCCGACACCGAGATCGCCGTTCTACCCCGGCCCGAATGGTACTTTCGTTGGCTCTTCGAGCTGCGCCGCTACTTCACGGGCGAATGGGAATTCGTGGCCACGCTGGTCGTGCCGTTGGCGGTCCTGGCGTTCTTTCTGGCGATTCCCTTCCTGGACAAAGGTTGCGGGCGGCGTGTCGGCACGGCGCTGCGGTGGCTGGTGGTGATTGCCGGCATCGCTGCTTGGGACTGGCTCACCTGGGCCTCGCTGGCCCGCGACGCAAACGACCCGGAGTACCAGGAGGCACAGGTCCAGGCAGCCGAGTTAGCCGACCATGCGCGGCAGTTGGCGGACGAAAACGGGATTCCGCCCGAAGGCGCGTCGGCGCTGTTGCGCGATGACCCCGAAACGCAAGGACCGCTGATCTTCGAGCGGCATTGCGCAAGTTGTCACTCGCACTCCGGTCCCGATGGCAAGGGTTTTGTGGCCGCGGAATCGTCGGCGCCGGACCTGGTTGGTTTTGGCTCGACGCCGTGGATCGCCGGGCTGCTCGATCCCGATGCCGTCGTCGGCCCGCGCTATTTCGGCCGCACCAGCTTCGCCGAAGGCGAGATGGTTGGTGCCATACGCGATCTGCACGCGGACGCAAGCGAGAAATTGCCGGGGCAACTCCACGCCGTGGCGATGGCCTTGGCGGCGGAAGCGTCGCCGGCGGCCGCCGGTTCGCAAAGTGACGTCGTGGAACAGGGTCGGCAGTTGATCGTTGGGGAACTTGGCTGCACGGACTGTCACAAGTTTCACGACGAAGGCGAACTCGGTTCGGCGCCCGATCTGACCGGCTATGGCTCGCGCGAGTGGTTGGAAGAGTTCATCCGCAATCCGCGCGACGAGCGCTTCTACGGCGACCGCAACGACCGCATGCCGCCGTTTGCCGATCGGTCTGTGTCCTCCGATCACCACCTTCTGACCGACCGCGAGCTGCGGCTGCTGGTCGATTGGCTGCGCGCGCCGTAGGGTGGGACCGGCACGCGCGAAATCCCGGCTTGGCCAGCCGAAGACGGTGGCCATTTTTGTTTGTTCCGCCCGGATGCCGCAGGCGGCACAGCTTCCTGGGCGGCCGCGCTGATTACCTGGCAGAGGCGTCAGCCCATGATCGTGGCCACTTCAGGGCGGCCGTTTCTTGGGTTTTCCCCAGTTCATCTTTTCGTATACGTCCAGATCCACGCCTAGCTTGTGACGGTAACGGGAGAGCTGCTTGAGTTGCTCGGCATCCACTTCAATATGGTAGCGGTGCCCCTCGACAAGCCGGACATCGCCGACCTCTTCCATCTGCCAATCCTTGTTGGGGCCAATCTGTCCGTACTCCCAATCGCGAAGTAGCGGCACCTCACTGCCGTCTGTCTCGTCAATGACCGTCAGCTTGATGTCGGTTCGCCTCGTCGCGCTGTCAAGGCGGCCACCGTCCTTCTTGTGGTAGGCCAGGTAAATCATATAGGCCCCGCTGGGCCGTGGCGGCAATACCCAGGCATCACCCCATGAGCTGAATGGCTGCCAGCAGGCGTCCGGCCACGGATTGCGCAGAGGCCAAAGGGAGACCACGACGATGGCGATGATGAGGATCGCCAACCAGAGCGTTTTTTTCATTAGTACGGCGGGGGAACCGCATATTCCCAGATGTTGGCGTTAGGAAGACGGATCGTTGAAGGAATGCGTGTCATCAGTTGGGTTGCCAGCGTCATGCCAGGCCAGTACCATCCGGCCCCGAGCGGCCACAGGTCCGCCTCGTCCATTGTGTCGAGGACGAATCCGACACAGGTGCGGCCATCGAGCACGCTGTAATACTGCGAGCCAAACCACCAGCTCCCCATGCCATGCTCAATCCGCTGCGCGTAATTCAGCATGTTCGTCAGGCCGGTCATCGTCGTTGGGACAAAGTAGTCGAACTTTTCTTCTGGATTAAATGTGGCATCTTTGATTTTGGTTTGGACAAAGGCTTGCCTGAATCCAATGTAGCCAAAGATGTTGAACGCATGGCCGCCTGAGTCCCCTGGGTTCCACGAAGCATCCCAGTAGGAGAAGAACTTGTAACCCGTGAGCTTACCAGTATCGTCGATCAGCGGCAGGAGGAACGAGGCGTGGATGCCGCTCACGTCAATGTAGATGCCTGGAGCGCCGATTGTTTGGGCGTCCTGGAAGTCGCTGTCCGGCTCTGCCGCCACAGTCGTTGCCGTGTTCGCAGCCGCCGTATTGGCCGCATCGACCGCCGCATCCACCTCCGCTTTTACGAACGTTTTATCTGCGTTCGCCTCCTTGTCGACCATCGTTTGACCGGCGGGCACCAGGTCGTCCACTTCTTGCTCCGTCGCCGCATCCACTTTCTTTATCGCCGCAGCTTCGTCCTGTGCTGCCTGGTTCGTATCGTCCGCCGACTTGCTCGTCTCAGCCTCCTCGTCGGCAGCAATCTCCGGGTCGGCCTGCTGCAAGAATGCTAGCTGGGCAGCGCTGTACGCCTTGTCGCGTGTATCCTCGTCGGAAGCGTGCGTATTGCCGTCCTGAACGTCGGCGTTGATCTCTCCCGTCACTTCCCCACGTGCGTCGTCGATCTGGGTCTTGTTAAGCGTTACCTGCGCCGGCACCTGGACCAGAACCATTTCCACTGGAGTTTACGTCATGCACCTTTCTTCACTGTTTGAACTTTGTTCGTTCACGGTCGCCCGGCAACTCGGTCAAAAGCGAAAAAGGCGCGCGAGGGTCATTCGCCGGCTTGGCACAGAAAGTCTCGAGCCACGCATGATGCTCGACGCGACGACTGATTACCAGACCGCGCTGGCCACAGCACAGGCGGCTTATTCCGCCACGCAAGCGACCGAAGACGGGACGTGGCAATCGGCCTTCCAGTCGGCGCAGGACACGCTGAACTCGCAACTTGGTGGAATCACGACTGACGAAAACGCCTTTGACCTGTCGCAACAGCAGGATATTACGAACACAATTGACTCTGCGACCACGACGGAGCAAGGCGCGCAGAGCACGGCGGACCAGCAGGCGTCTTCAAATGACCAGGCAGCGGACGGCTTGGCTCAGCAGCAAATTCAAGACGCGCAGGGCACCCAGGGAAGCCAGGACGCGAGTGCGCAGTCGCAGTACGACGGCGTTGCCGGGCCGGCCGCAACCCAACTTTCTGTGACGGAAACGACCGACCAGAACACCTTCGATTCGACGATGGCGACCGACCAGACGCAGCATGACAGCACGGTCCCGTCGCCCGTTGACACCATGTTCCCATGTATCGTATACTTAGGAACATGTTCAACCATTCCTACAACTGGAGACAAATCCATGTCATGCGAATCTCTTTCTGACGGCGGCCGGTCTCGGACCGGCGACTCGACCACGGCCCCCTGCGAACTGCTGCGGCTCGACGAGATCGACGGGGCCGACACCCACTGGCTGTGGCCCGACAGGCTTCCCGTGGGGCACGTGACCGTCGTGGCGGGCGAGGCCGGCAGCGGCAAAAGCCTGCTGGCAGCCGACCTCGCCGCACGTGTGTCGAGCGGCACAGCCTGGCCCGAGGCGGTGGCGGGCGACACGCTCCCCGGCCCGGTCCTGATCGCGCAGTCCGACCGGCACCTGAACCCGGTCGTCAAACGACGGCTGTTGGCGGCCGGCGCCGATCCGCGGCGGCTGGCCCTCATCAATGCCGACGGTGAACCGCCCGCCCCGGAAACGCAGGCGGGACGCCTGCACCACAACGGCGTGACGCCGGCCGAGGCCCTGATCGGCAAGCTGGAAAGCGCGCTGGACCAAATCGCCGATTGCCGGCTGGTGGTGGTCGACCATTTGCGCGGCTGGCTGCGGACGCCCGGCCCGCGTGCCGAAGAGCTGGCCGCCCTGTTTGACAAGTTGTCCGAGCTGGCGGCGCGGCGTCGGATTGCCCTGGTCATCGTCTGGCAGTTGGAGAAAGGCGGCCGGGGTGGAGCGAACCGGGCGCTCGATGCCATGCTGGCCGCGGCCCCGATGGTTTGGCTGCTGGGGCGCGACCCCTATCGTTCCGATAGCCGCGTGGTGGTGTGCGCCCAGAACCAATTGGGCCGCCCGGCCGATAATCTGGCGTTTCAGATGGCGGGCGATCGCCTGGTATGGCAGGCGGCGACCTGCCAGGTGACGGCCGACGAGGTCGTGGCCGCCTCGGTCCGCTCCGTCGATCGCCATGAAAGGCGGCAGGCGGGCCAGTGGCTGTTGGAGCTCCTCTCGGAGGGTCCGATCGAGGCCCAGCGGCTGTGGGAAGAAGCCCGTCAATGCCACCTTTCCGAACGGACGGTGCGGCGGGCCGCCGCCGAGATGGGGCTTCACCCGACGAAAGCCGGGCAGGGCGGTCCGTGGCTCTGGGGCTTTCGTGGGCAGATCGGAGATGTGCGGCCGGCGTGCGCGGATTCGGCGCCGCAAACGGTGGCAGCCTTCGAAACGGTTGGCAGCCTTCCAAATTCGGCCGCGGCGGAGGTGGAACCGCGGCGGGACGCCCCGCCGAGCGTGGCAGCCTTGGAGACGGTTGGCAGTCTTCCGAATTCGGCCGTGGTGGCGGTGGAACTGCGGCGGGACGCCCCGCCGAGCGTGGCAGCCTTGGAAACGGTTGGCAGCCTTCCAAACAGCCAGACGGCGCCGCAAACGGCTTCCAGATCCAGCAAACGGCGTCTCCGCAAGCTTCGCCGCGAACGCAAGGCCCTGGAAGCGGTCCAGGCGGTCCTGCCAAACGGATAGGCCCGGCCGCTTGCCAAACCAGAACCTGACCTTCGCCGCTAAGCCGCGGTAGGGGAGCCACCACCTACGGTGCCCAAACGCTTAGCGCCGCGGCGGCACACGGCGCTGTTCCGTCGCGCGGTTATGCCATCGCATCGCCTGGGAACGGGTACTCCTGAACGACGACTCGATCTCCGAGCGCGTCAATGCGCTGCCGAATCGCCTCGATATATGCAGGCCCTACGACTCCCCGATCGACCGTAATCGCGCTCGCCGGCAGCTTGTAGACGCCGATACAATGTGCCGCGCTTGGCTTGACAAACGAGGTCAGACAGCGGGGTCCGTATTGTAAATGGACGTACTCATCCCCTTCGGCCTCGTTGATACTTGAGGTGACATAGACGACCGTCGCCTCGTTGGGCGGGTTTACGGGATCGACGTCCGAGATGACGATGCACCGACGCGACTTAGGGTTTCGTCCTTGCGGGTCGGGAACGGTCGCCCACACAACCCTCCCGCGAATGAGTCGAATTTCCACTTCGGTGGCCTCGGTCCCTTAGATGGACCACTTCGACGGCCGCATGCGCTCAAGCGCGCCGAGATGGGCCGCTTCTTCCTCGACACTGGCAGGGTAAGCCTCTGCATCGCAAAGCATTGCGATCTCTTCTTCAGACATCCCAAGTTCACGCATCCACTTTGCCCGGAGTTGCATCGCGTTGCTTGTCGCTTGTCCCGTTCCGTTAACAAGCACGGTGATTGGTAACGACACGACTTGCCTTCCGTCAAGCGACACATGGAAGACGTGTTCTCCTTCTGCCTCGAAGGGCGCATCGAGCGCCGCGACCACCGTCGCCCCCAACGGCCGGCCAGCGTTGTCGACGCCTTCCCCGACCATGACGCGCGTTACCGCCAGATGAGCACGCTTTCCGTCGGGACTACTCAAGTCGACAGCCACCTCGTGCTGTTCTCCCTTTTCTTCGGGTTGACAGCGGAACTTGGCAACCAGCGCAAGCGACATCGGCGCAGCGGGAAGGCGGGCTAGTCGAAGTGCGTCGCAACCAGCACCAAAAGCATGAACGGTCCCATCAGCCGACCGCTCCGCCACGCGCGATAAAAAAGCAAATGCCAATTGCATGGAGCATGCAGCCCGAGAACCCCGTTCCTTGATTTTCAGCGGATAATTATACCATTCCATGCGTCTCAGCCAAAGTCCAGTTCCGCGTGTCTGAGACCTAAAGCGGCGCCCGAATGCCCAGCGCCGCGGCGGCAATCAGCAGGCCGACGACGTTCAGGACGACGATCAACAGGCCGACGCCATAGAGCGTCTGCGTGCCGTCGTCGAGACGCACCGCTCGCCCGCGCCATCGCGACACGCGGCTGCTGACGACGCCGCAGATCCACGACCAGTGCAGCATCAGGTGGACCAGCACACCCAAGGCGAACATGCACAGCAGCGAGAACTGAAAGGCCGACCAGTCGTCGAAGCCGCGACCCCAGAGTAGCCAGCCCGCGGCCGCCGTGCCCGCCGGGAATACGAACCGTAACACCACGGAAACCCAAACCAACATCAAAAACACGGCCAGCAACGCCGCGTCGAGCAAGAAGTTGACCGTCGTGCGCGACACCGCCAGCGGCCGTGGCGGGGTGACGGAACCACGATCGGGCCTCGCCGCCGGAGGACGTTCTGCAACAGGCATCACGGTTGAACTCGCGCGTGGTTTGTTGGTCAAGAGCTGCGGAAGCAAACGGCACGCCAGGATGGCGTCGGCTGGGGCAGAGCCGCGCCGATTGGGCAGTTCCGCGCAAACTGCTCCCCCGCGGCGATGCCCGGTAGCGCCACCACCGGGGCATCGCTGGCCGGCGGCGAGTATTGCAAAGGCCGGATCGATCTCGGCCAGCTTCTGCCCCCGCCACCGTTGCTGCAAAGCGCGCGATAGCGCGACACCTGTGTGCGGTTTCGCTCGTTTTGCAAAGCCTCGCACGCGCTCTCGCAATCGACCTCCCGAAAAATCAGGCGTCTTTTGCAAGCGATTCCATTTCGCCCGCTTCGGTACACGCCGTGCTTTACGGTTCGCCTCGAACCAATTCGCTACTTTTATGGATGGAGAACGAGGGTGACGATACGCCCGCTCGTCGGCGCGTTGATCCTGTTGGCCGCGATGTGCCTCGGTTGTCAACGCCAGGTGGAATTGCAGTATGTTTCCAGCAAAGAAGTGCTCGATCTCTCCGGGCCGCTGCAGCAGCGCGTGCGCGAGATTCTAGACAAGAACTGCGGCACACCGGTGCGGCCCAAATTGTTGGGCGACGAATCGGCCGACGTTACCCACTTGCGGCGCGGGGCGGCAATCTATCAGAAACGCTGCGTCGCCTGCCACGGTGCGACCGGCGACGGCAACGGCGAAGCGGCCGCATACCTCTCTCCGCGGCCGCGCGACTATCGCCGCGGCATCTTCAAGTTCACTTCCACGCCCTACGGCGCCAAGCCGCGCCGCGAAGACCTCCGCCGCACCCTTCGGCACGGCGCAAAAGGGACCTCGATGCCCTCATTCGCCCAGTTGCCCGAAGATGAGCTGGAAGCGGTGCTCGACTATGTGCTCGTGCTGACGCACCGCGGCGAGCTGGAACTGCAGTTGGCGGTCGAGGCCGACAACGAAGACGAAATCAGCGACGAGGCCCTCGAAGAATCGATCACCATGATCGTCGGCCAATGGAAAGAGGCCAAACAGCAGGCCGTCTGGCCGCTCACCAAGATGCCGCTCTACAGCGAAGAGTCAGTGGCGTTGGGCAAGAAAGCCTTTCTCACCGAAGAGGCGGGCTGCTACAAGTGCCACGGGTCCGATGGCCGCGGCCGCACCACCGACAACGCCCAGGGCTTCAACGATGTGTGGGGCGTCAAGACCCGCGCGGCCGACCTCACCGCCGGCATGTTTCACGGCGGCAATCGTCCGGAAGACATTTATCGTCGCATCTTTTCGGGCATCAACGGTACGCCGATGCCTTCGTTCGAGGCCAAGCTTTCCAAAGAGCCAGACACCTTCTGGCACCTGGTGCATTACGTGCAATTCATCTCCAGTGCCCGAAGAAGAACCCTGAACCCTGAACCCTGAACCCTCCGATGGACCGCGAAAGCAAACTTCAACAACTGGCCGCGCTCGAACAAGAAGTGCAGCAGCTCAAGGCCGAACTCGCGGCGGAGACGACTCCGACGCATTGGCGGCCGACGGACTACTACGCCGCCTATTACGCCACGACGGGCTTCCTGCTCGGCATGTTCGGCGCGGCCACCAGCCTGCTGGCCAACATCATCGGCTCGCTGGTCTGGAACGGTCTCAAGGGCCAGCCGCAGAACCCGTTGCGGCTGATTCAGGTCTACCTCACGTTCCCGCTGGGCGAGACCGCGCTAAAGATCGACACCGGCATCACGCTGGCCGTCGGCTGCTGCCTCTATCTCGGCACGGGCATGCTCTACGGCATCCTCTTTCAACTCGTGCTGACGCGCTTTACGCCCAACGCCACCTTCGGCAGACGGCTGCTGGTCGTCAGCGTCCTGTCGCTGGCCGTCTGGCTGGTGAATTTCTACGGCATCCTGTCGTGGCTGCAGCCGCTGTTGCTCGGCGGCAACTGGATTGTCGAATTGGTGCCTTGGTGGGTGGCCGCCCTCACGCACCTGGTGTTCGGCTGGACCATGGTCGTGGTCTATCCGTGGGGACTCTACCTTCCTTATCAACCGCAAACGGAGCAAACATGAGCGAGGCGACCGCCGCGGTTGACTTGCCGCGTCACGAAGACCTGGTCGAGGAGCGGCTGGTGCGTTGGCACTTTATCGCGGCCCTGACCTACCTGGCCATCTCGCTGGTGGGCGGGCTGCTGATGGCCCTGCAGCTCATCCATTGGAACCCGCTGCGAGGCATCGAGCTGCTCTCGCCGGGCCGCTGGCGGATGGTTCACACCAACGCCATCGCCTACGGCTTTTTGGCCAACGCCTTTCTCGGTGCCTTGTATTGGTCGGTGCCGCGGCTGACGCTCAAGCCGGTATATAACCGCGGCCTGTCGTATTTCATCTTCGCCGCTTGGCAGGCGGTGGTGGTGGCCACCGCGGTCGGCATCCTGCTCGGTCAGGCCCAGGGCGTCGAGTGGGGCGAGACGCCGGTCTGGGTCGATCCGATCGCGCTGTTGGGGCTGCTGCTGGTCGCCGTCAACTTCATGGCCCCGATCACGCGGGCCAAAGGGCCGCTCTACGTCACGCTGTGGTACTTCATGGCGGCGTTCGTCTGGACATTTCTGACTTACGCCATGGGCAACTTCATACCGCAATATGTGGCGGCGGGCACCAGCGGCGGCGCCGTCGCCGGACTGTTCATCCACGACCTGGTCGGCCTGTTCGTCACGCCCTTGGGCTGGGGGCTGATGTATTACTTCGTGCCGGTCATTCTGCGCAAGCCGATCTGGAGCCACGGCCTTTCGCTCGTCGGCTTCTGGGGCCTGGCCTTCTTCTATCCGCTCAACGGCATTCACCACTTCCTCTACACGCCCATTCCCATGTTCCTGCAATACGGCGCGGTGATCGCCACCGTGGCCGTGGAGATGGTGGTGATGACGGTGATCGTCAATTTCTTCGGCACGCTGCGCGGCTCGGGCCGGCAGGTGCTCGTCAACCTGCCGATCCGCTGGTTCTATACCGGCATGGTGCTGTACTTCGTCACGTGCTTGCAGTGTGCGTTGCAGGTGACGCTCACCTTCCAGGCGTTGATTCACTTCACCGACTGGGTCGTGGGGCACGCCCACCTGGTGATGTTCGGCGTGTTCAGCCTGTGGCTGTTCGGCATCATGACGTATCTCTTTCCGCGATTGCTGCGGCGCGAGTGGTATAGCCAGCGGCTGTGCGAGTGGCACTATTGGTTCTCGACGGCGGGCATCGTGCTGATGTTCGGCGATCTGACGCTGGCCGGCATTTTTCAAGGTTATTACTGGTCGTCGATGCAGCCCTGGGACGTTTCCGTGGACGGCTCGCAGCCGTTCTGGATCGTGCGTCTGTTCGCCGGCTTGGGAATCATCTTCGGCCAGCTCTGCTTCTTTTACAACATTTACCGCACCTATCGTTTAGGTCCGCGGCCGGAGATCATTCCATGTTCGAGAGTAAAGCAGGCGTGCTGTTGATCGGAGGCCTGGGCTTCTTTGCCTTCGCCTTCGTCTCCAACGCGGTGGTGCCGATCCTGATGTATCGCAATCTGCCGGAGCGGACCGCCGAACAAGTGGTCAACGCCAACCTGATGTACGAGTTCGAAGACCTGAGCCGCCGGTTTCCCGAAGCGTTCAAGGAACACTACGGCGAGCCGACGGAACAAAACGCCGCGTTGGCGCTGCGGCGCGGCCGCGACATTTACATCGGTGAGGGTTGCTGGCACTGTCACAGCCAGTTTGTGCGGCCGGTGTCGAACGAGTCGCTGCGTTGGGGACCCGTGGCGAAGACCGAAGAGTATCAAAACGAATTGCAACGCCCGGTGATGTTCGGCACGCGCCGCGTGGGGCCGGACTTGAGCCGCGAAGGAGGCCGCCGGTCGAACGACTGGCAGGCGGTGCATCTGTTCCGCCCCAAGATGGTTTCGAGCGGCTCGCCGATGCCCGAATACCCCTGGTTCTTCGATGACGATCCGAGCAAGCCGAACGAGCGCGGCCTGGCCGTGCTGACCTATATCCAGTGGCTGGGAAGCTGGCTGGAAAGTTATCCCTACTACGAAGACTACACACCGATCGAAGAGCAGGAGGCGGCGCCATGACCAAGGCACGCATACGATGGGCCGATCACGTCCCCTCGCGCAACGGCCACGCGCAGCCTGCGCATCCCTGGCACGGGCGGCTGCTGCGGACGTTTTTCGCGCTCGTCATCCTGCTGCCGTGCATGTACGGTTTTTGCACGAAGTTTTGGGAGTTGGTCGTGATCTGCCGCGGCGACATGACCGGGGCGTTCGCGATCGCTCCCATCGTCAACTACCTGTTGGCCAGCGCCGGCTTTCTACTGTTGCTCGGCTGGGCGGCCGCCAACGGCATGTTCCATGATATTGAGCGACCGAAGGAAACGATGCTCGAGCACGAAAGGTGGCTGGATGACCGACGACATTGACACAATTACCGAACGCGACGAAGACCAGTACCACGCTTACATCGGCAACCGGATTCCGTGGTACGTGCGGCTGGTATGGGTCGGCTTCTGGTGCTTCGCCGTGTATTACACGGTGCGCTACCTGTTTCCCGATCTGCAAACCGAATTGATCACGCCCGCGTGAACGCCCCACAACAAAGCCAGCACAGTTGCGACTACTGCGGTCTGCCCGTGCCACGCTCGTGGCAGCCGATGCGTGCCGCGGCGGCCGATGGGCCGGTCTATTGCTGCTATGGCTGCCGGTTCGCCGCCGATGTCGCCGGGCAATCGGGCGAGCAAGGGCAGTCGAACTGGATACTGGCCCGGCTGGGAATCGCCGTTTTTCTCACGATCAACGTCGTCATGTTCAGCATGGCGCTGTGGACGCAAGACGTGTATGCGTCGGCCGACGGCGCCTCTCCGCTGGCAACGTCTCTGGATGGCTTGTTTCGCTACTTGTCGCTGCTGTTGTCGCTGCCCGTGTTGTGGCTGCTGGGCGCTCCGCTGGCGCGCGGCGCTTGGCAAAGCCTCCGTTCGGGCATCCCATCGACCGATCCCTTGCTCGTCTTTGGCGTGGCGGCCAGTTACGGCTATTCGGCGGTCGCGGTGTTCCGCGGCCAGGGGCAAGTTTACTTCGAGGTCGGTTGCGTAGTGCTGGTGATGGCCACGCTCGGCCGTTGGCTGGAGGCGACCGGCAAGCTGCGAGCTACACAGGCACTCGACGCGCTCGAAAAGCTGCTGCCCAGCGAGGTCCGGGTGCTGCGGACCGACGGCGAATGCCGCCTGCCGCTGGAGGAAGTGAGCGTGGGCGATCGGATGCGCGTGTTGGCCGGCGAGCGATTCGGCGCCGACGGGCGTATCGTGCAAGGCAGGGCGGCCGTCGACGAGCAACTGTTCACCGGCGAGAGCCGGCCCGCGGTCAAAGAGCCGTCGGACTTGGTGCTCAGCGGCACGCTGAATCTCGACGGCGAATTGGTGGTCGAGGTCACCGCCCCGGCCGGCGCGGGCGCCCTGCGTCGGCTCGTCGCCGCCGTGCATGCGGCACGAGAAAGCAAAGGAGCGTATCAGCGGCTGGCGGACCGATTGTCGTACTATTTTTTGCCCGGCGTGGCGGTGGTGGCGGTGGCCAGTGGAATCGCGCATGGTTTGACGGGTGGTTTTGAGCCGGGCGTGCTGGCGGGCCTGGCGGTGGTTCTGATCGCCTGCCCGTGCGCGCTGGGGCTGGCCACGCCGTTGGCCGTATGGACGGCGATCGGGCGAGCGGCCGGCTGTCAGGTCCTGTTCAAGCACGGCGAAGCGCTGGAACGGCTGGCCGGCGTGGGCGCGATCGCCTTTGACAAAACCGGCACGCTCACAACGGGCGCGGGCCATGTCGCAAGCTTTGCCAGCGACGGCGTTACGCCGCGCGAGACGGTGCTGCAAACGGCGGCGGCGCTAGCGGCAACGTCAACCCACGTTTTCTCCACGGCCATTGCCGACTTTGCATCGGGCGTAGGCGTAGGGTGGGACCAGCGAGCTTGCGAGCGCCGGCCCACCGTAATCGACGTCATTAACGGTGGGCCGGCGCTCGCAAGCTCGCTGGTCCCACCTTACGGCGCAGAAGACGTTCGCCATAGAATTGGCGCGGCAACGGTGCCGATCGAGACCCGCACGCTTCCAGGACGCGGCCTAATGGCCTGCGGACTGGATGGCGATCCGGCCGTGTTCCTCGGCAGCCCGCGATTGATGCGCGAGCAGGGCCTCGCGCTCGGCGATCGACTCCGACACGTTTCGCAACAGTTCGAAGACGATGGCCGCTCGGTGGTTTGCATCGGCTGGCAGGGGCATGTGCGAGGCATCTTCGGTTTCGACGAGAAGCTGCGTCCGGAAGTGAGGGAGACGATCGACGGCTGCCACAGGCTTGCCCTGAAGGTTTCGGTGCTTTCTGGTGACGCGGCGTCGCGGGTCGAGCGGCTCGGCAACCAACTGGCTCTGCCAACCACGGGCGCCTTGCTGCCGGAAGAAAAGGTTGCGGCGATCACCCGTTTGCGGAATTGGGGTGTAGGCGCCCCGCCTGCATCGACGCAGCCGGGACGGCCGCATCATAAATCGCGCAAGCCCTGTCCGGTGGCGATGGTGGGCGACGGCATCAACGATGCGCTGGTGTTGGCCGCGGCCGATGTGGGCATCGCGCTGGGTTGCGGGGCCGACGTCTCGCGTCAAGCGGCCGATGTCTGCCTGTTGAGCGACGATCTGCGGCGTGTTGCGTGGTCGGTCGGCCTGGCACGCGCGACGGTAACAACCATCCGTCAGAACTTGTTTTGGGCCTTTTCCTATAACGTGCTGGGCATCGCGTTGGCGGCCGGCGGGCAGTTAAGCCCCGTCTGGGCGGCCGCGGCGATGGTCGTCAGCAGCACGTTGGTGATCGGCAATTCGTTGAGGCTGTCGACATGGAACTCTTGATGGTCTTTGTGGGCGGCCTGCTCGGCTCATCCCACTGCGTCGGCATGTGCGGCGGGTTTGCCATCTCCATCGGGGCCGCTTCGGCGAATTGGCGCGTCAACCTGGCGCGGCAACTGGTTTACAGCCTGGGCCGCATCTTCACGTATTCGTCCGCCGGTGCCATGGCCGGTTACGGAGGCTGGCGGCTGGCCCGTTCGCTGCCGCCGCTCGTCCACGCGCAATCGTGGCTCGCCGTGTTGGCCGGCGTGCTGTTGGTCATTCAGGGACTTGCCGCAAGCGGCCTCTGGCGACGCGTGCTCTCTCACGGCAAACACCATTCTTGTCTTTCCGCCGGCCTGTTCGCACCGTTCCTCACGGCGCCGCGACTCACCAACGTATTTCTGGCCGGTGTCTTGAACGGCCTTCTGCCCTGCGGTCTGGTCTATGCCTATCTGGCCTTGGCCACCAGCACGGAGAGTATGCTTTCCGGCCTGACTCACATGTTTCTGTTTGGCCTGGGCACGCTTCCCATCATGGTGCTTGCCGGCTGCGGCGGCAGCTTGCTCAGCCTGGCCGGCCGTCGCCGCCTGCTGCACCTTGCCGCCTGCTGCGTCATCATCACGGGCGGGCTTTCCATTTCACGCGGAGTCGCCTTCCTGCAACGGGATGCACAGGTGGCCGCGGCAAGTTGCCCGGCGTGCCTGGGCGATCGCTGAGCCGCTGAGTTTCTGCCCCTTCAACGTGACCGACGGAAGGCCCGGTCTGGCCCTTCGGCCGCCACACGCGGTAACTGGCGTCATGAGCCGACCATTCCAATTCAGCTTGCGCGCGTTGCTGCTGACCACTTCTGCTGTCGGGCCGACAACACCCCCTTGCGCGTGCGATTCGTTCTCTCCAGGCGAGCGATCAACGATCTCGCGAAGGCCGTCGAAGCCGGAGAATACCCTGAAGTGCCATGCCGCGCAGGGCTCTTTCTGATTCGTCACATCGAGGCCCAGCCAGGTCGCAGTATCAAGCTATGGACCGGCGGCTTGGGCCCCGGCTCCGCCGGCCGATTTGGGCTTGCGCGTGGCGTCGCGCGAGACGCCCCGCGTTACTGGTGGCAAGTGCAACTGGACAATGATTGGTGGTACGTCGTCGAAGATTAGGCGGCGCCCGGTCGCACGCCGTGTCAGCAACACGGGCATGCCCAGCGCTTGCCGGCGTCGGGGCAACGCCGATCGCCTTCCGCTTTGCGGCGCCAACCGTTTCCGGCTTCTTTGTGCAGCTTATTGGCATCCCTGACCGATGAGCATGCGCCGCCCTCGGTTCAGCTTGTGAGCCTGACAGCCGCGAGGCCGGCTTTCATGTTCGCCGGTATGGTGTAGAATTGGCGTGACGGAGGCGGCGCTATATACCGTACCAAGAGACGTCCCTTCGACCACGGATTCAATGGCAACCGTTGATTTGACCATCGAGCAGATTTTGGAGGCGGTGGGCCAGCTTTCGTCAGCAGACAGAAGGCGCTTGCAACGCGAACTGGCGAGATGTGAAGCAGCGCCGGCCGCGAAGCGAATGCCGCTGCGACGGACCAGGCGAATGTCGGAACTTTTGCTCAAGGCAAATTCCGGCACCTTGACCTCCGCGGAGGACGCTGAACTCAATGCCCTGGTTGAAGAGTTCGAATCGCTGACGCTGGCGAGTGCCCAGGCCTTGGCAGAGGGCAAGAGCGCGTCCGAGCGGGCGGGCGTTCCTCGACGCTCGCCTAAACCATGACGCCCGGTGCTTACGTGCCGGCGCGCTTGCGCCGCGCCGTAGTTCGACGCGCACGAGGGTTGTGCGAATACTGCCATTTGCGACAGGATCTTTGCCCGGCGCCATTTGAAGTGGACCACATCATTCCACGTGCTCTCAACGGCCAAACCGTATTGAAAAACCTTTGCTTGGCCTGCCCGGTGTGCAACAACGCCAAACGGGCGCAACTGATGGGCCGCGAGCCGACGACGCAACGTCGATTTCGATTGTTCAACCCTCGAGTTCAATCGTGGGGCCAACACTTCCGCTGGAGCGACGACCTTGGTATGGTTTTAGGGAAAACTCCCGTCGGCTGCGCTACCGTTGCCGCTCTGAAGATGAACCAGCCTCGCATCGTACAGGTCCGGTTGATCTGGACTTCGCTGGGGCTGCACCCACCGGAATCGTGAACACTGTCCGCGCTTCACACTTCTTTGGCCTCGATCAGAATCTGGATCTCGGTCAGGTAGCCCGTGTCGGGATCGACGAAGGCGGGAATCAGCAGCCCTTCTTCGTGATAGTAGCGCAGCGTCTTAACCGGAAGTTGCGTAAGTTTCGAGAGTTCTCCGATGCTGAACATGCCGAAAGCTCGCTGGTGGCGACGATGCAGCCATCTTACGGCCTCCAGTAACGGGAGAGTCAAGCGGATTTCCCAAAGCCGCGGAGCGTCACCGCAACTCCAAGCTGCAGGCCACTCCCGAGTGGTCCGAAAGTGAGCCTTCCGGCACGGCGGAGTCGAGAAAACGCAAGACTTCAACAGTGCGAATGGCCGCTCGCGAGCGTGTGCCAGAGCCGCGCGAGACCCAGACGTAGTCAATCCGCCGACCACCGTCTTCGGCCAACGGATCACTGGTGCCGCCGGGCCCGTGTCCGGCCGCCGTCCATGCGTCGAGCAGTTCGATGCCCGAACTTGCTAATGCCACCGCAAGCTGACTGTATGCCGGACCGTGGGCCGACATATTAAGGTCGCCCATCAAGAGCGTGGGCCGGTCTGCGGCGGCATGCGAGCGAAGGAAGTCGGCGAGCTGCCGCAGTTGGTCGGTGCGGGCGGCGGCCGACCGGCTTTCCAGGTGCGTCAGGAAGCAGTCGATGTCGAGCGGCGAATCTTCGCGCAGCCGTAGCCGGGCGTATAGCGCCCCTTTTGCGGCGAAGCCATCGGCACGAAAGCCGTGCCTCAAAAAACCCGAGGCGCTGGTATAAGTAATCGTGTGATGCTCCACGATGGCAAACCGGCTGAGGAGCAGCAGGCCGCTGTTGGCCAGACCGACGCCGCGCGGCTTCTTGGTCCATAACACGTGGAACTTGCCCTCCGCACCTGCTTGAGCGGCGTCGATCAACGCCTCTCGATAGCGTGGGTCAAACACCTCGCAAAGACCGACCAGGTCATAGGCTGCCAGGCGGCGTCCGATCGTCTCCGCGCGGTAGTCGCCGCGACTGCGGTGCGAGGCGAACGCCTCGCCGATGCGAGGCAGCAGGTGCGTGTTGTACGTCAGCAGCTTGAGCGTGATCGGTCGTGTCTCGCGGTCCGGCGTTACTCCCGCCAGCATGGCCGATGTGACGGAGAGCATCACAAACAGGCTTGTTTTCGATGAGGTTCGCATGTCTGCCGGCATGCCGGCGTCAGCGTTGCACCCGCGCCGACCCGCCTTTGGCCAGTGCCTCGACTTCGTCCAACTTGGCCATGGTGATGTCGCCGGGGAAGGTGGTGAGCAAGGCGCCGTGCGCCCAACCCAGCCGCAACGCTTCTTCCGTCGGCCGGCCGGCGATCAGCCCGTAAATGAAACCGGCCGCAAAGCCGTCGCCACCGCCGATGCGGCAGAGCACGTCGAGCTGGCAGGTGGGGCTCACGAACCGCTGGCCGTCGAGCCAGAGCACGGCGGCCCAGTCGTGACGGTTGGTGGAGTGGACTTCCCGCAACGTCGTGGCCACCAGCTTGATGTTGGGGTGCTTTTCCACCACCCGGTCGATGATCTGAAAAAACGATTCCGGATCGAGCTTCGACTTGGCCGCCACGTCGGGTCCGGCGATGCCCAGGCCCTTTTGCAGGTCTTCCTCGTTGCCCACCAGCACATCGACCTGGCTGACGATGCGGTTCAGCACCTCGTGGGCACGCTTCGTGCCGCCGACCGAGGACCACAGCTTGGCGCGGTAGTTGAGGTCGAATGAGACGATCGCGCCGGCCGCCTTGGCCGCCTGCATTCCTTCGACGATCAGTTCGGACGTGGTCTGCGACAGCGCGGCGAAGATGCCGCCCGAATGAAACCAGCGCACGCCGCGGCCGAAGAGGCCCGGCCAGTCGAAGTCGCCGGGCTTCAACTGCGCGCCGGCTTCGTTGGCCCGGTTGTAGAACACGACGGGCGGCCGCACGCCCTGGCCGCGGTCGCTGTAGACGGTGGCGATGTTCGGGCCGCGGACTCCGTCGTGCTCGAACCACTTGTAGAACGGCGTGACGCCCGTCTCGCGAATGCGGCCCTGCACCAGCTCGCCCAGCGGATACTTGACCATCGCCGTGGCGATGCCGGTCCGCAGGCCGAAGCAATCGGAAAGGTTGGCCGCCACGTTGTACTCGCCGCCGGAGACATGGATCTCGACCGAGCGCGCCTTGCGAAACGGAATCACGCCCGGATCGAGCCGGTGAACCACCGCCCCCAAAGCCAGGAAATCGAGGTCGCACTTGTCTTGACGAATCTTCAAGCTGCTCATGCAGGCTCCTAAATCGTGACGGCCGAAAAGCCGCCGTCGACGACGATGTTTTGTCCGGTTACGAACGAGCTGGCGCGCGGCGCCGCCAGCCAGACGACGGCGCCGGCCAGCTCGTGCGGCTCGCCGAAGCGGGCCATCGGCGTGTGGCCGATAATCTGTCCGCCCCGCTCAGTATAGCTGCCGTCGGCATTGAACAGCAGAGCGCGGTTCTGGTCGGCGGGGAAGAAGCCGGGGCTGATCGCGTTGACGCGGATTCCGCGGCGCGCCCACTCGCGGGCCAGGAACTGGGTGAGGTTGATCACCGCCGCCTTGGCCGCCGAATAGGCCACCACGCGCGACAGCGGCGTGATGCCCGACAACGACGCGATGTTGATGATACTGCCGCGCCCGCTGGCCAGCATCGTCTCGCCAAACACCTGGCAGGGCAACAGCACGCCGCCCACCAGGTTCAGGTCGAACACCGTCCGCCAGGCTTCCAGCGGCAGTTGGCAAAAGTCGGCGCCGGGCGGCAAGGTCGCGTCGGGTCGGTTGCCGCCCGCCGCGTTGACCAGCACGCTGACGGTCGTCCAGCGTGCCAGAATGGCATCGCGGGCACGCGCCAGCGCGGCGCGGTCCGATGCGTCGCCCGGCTCGAACACCGCTTCGCCGCCGGCCGACTCGATTTCGCGCACACGAGCGTGGCCGCGTTCCTCGCTACGGCCCACCACAGCCACGCGGGCACCGGCCGCGGCCAGGGCATCGGCCATCGCTCCGCCCAGCACGCCCGTGCCGCCCACGACGACGGCCGTCTCGTTTTCCAGGTTAAATACGTCGTTTTCCATCTTGTTGGTCTCACGTCAGTGACAGGCAAGAGTATGCGGAAATTGGAGATGGATTTCAACGGGCCTGCGGGGCAAGCGGCGCTTCAGTCTTGCAAGTTCGTAAAATGCGAACTAGAATGCGGTGGGTTTCAGCGTCTGCGTGGCACCGCGATGCGGGTTATCTCCAAAGCACGACTTCGCGAGTTCTGGGAACGTCCCGGCCGAGGGGATGCCGAAGGGCCGCTTCGCGCTTGGCATTCGCGCGTAAGTAGCAAATCGGTGATTTGGCAGTCATGGGCCGACGTCAAGGCGGATTTTGCCACAGCCAGCATCGTCGGAAACTGCACGGTGTTCAACATGGGCGGGAACAAATACCGGCTCGTCACGCGAATACTCTATATCTGCCAGAAGGTGTTTGTGCTCAAGGTGATGACACATGCCGAATACGACGAGAACAAGTGGCCGGAAGAATGCGGCTGCTTCGGTTCGCCGCCTTCACGAGATAAGAACCAGAAGAATACCGGCGTGAATTCGAACGGGAAAAGCCAGAGGGAATACTGAAATGAAATCGACGTTCGCTTTGCGTGGTAAGGTCCGCGATCGCTATCTGGAACTTGTGAGCGCATTCGCGCTGACTTCGGTGAAATCGGAGGAGCAACTTGCCGCCGCTCAGAGGGTCATTGATCGTCTCCTTGCACGAGGCGAATTGGGCGAAGGCGAGATCGCCTATTTGGATGCCTTGAGTGATTTGGTGGCGGCCTACGAAGATGAACATCATGCCGTTCCTACCGCATCGGACGCCGACATGCTGCGTCACTTGATGGAAGCAAAAGGAATCAGCCAAACGCAATTGAGTCATGATACCCGCATCGCCAAATCGACGATCTCCGAGATACTCCGCGGCAAAAAGGCATTCAGCCGGTCGATGATTCGTAAGCTGGCCGAGTACTTTAAGGTCGACATCACGGTGTTGGCTGCGAATCTTTAACCGCCGATGCGGGCGCGAACGTGCCCCGAGCGTTTCTTATTTGCCAGCGCTGGGTCTTTCACGGTGGGCCGGCGCTCGCAAGCTCGCTGGTCCCACCCTACATGCTTGGCGCTCCCGCTCGTGCGCTTGCGCAGCTAAGCTATAGTTACAGGATCTCGGTCTCTCGCCCTCAAGAGTGCCATTATCATGTATCTGCCGCGGAAGCCCGCCAGCGTCGTCGTTTGTGCCGCCATCTTGTTCGGAACGGTTTCACCTGCCTTGGCGGTCGGAGAGCTCACGCTCACGATCGTCGACACCGCCACCGGCAAGCCGGTGCCCTGCCGCATGCACCTGCGCAACGGCAAAGGCAAGCCGCAGCGTGCCACCAGAATGCTGTTCTGGCACGATCACTTCACGCTTCCGGGCACGGTCAAGCTGAAACTGCCGCCGGGTACCTACCAGTTCGAGATCGAGCGCGGTCTGGAATATGCCCGGCGCGGCGGCCACTTCGTCATGGAAAAGACGTCGCAAGACCAGCAGGTGCTCGATCTGCCGCGGGTCTGCAACATGGCCGACGAAGGATGGTGGTCGGGCGACCTGCACTTGCACCGCCCGATAAAAGACATCGAGCAACTTATGCTCTCCGACGATTTGCACGTCGCCGCCCCGATCACGTGGAGCGAGAAAAAGAACGAGTGGGCGGGCCGGCCGGTTCCGACCAGCACGCTGAAGGAATTCGACGGCAACCGCTATTACTATCTGCTTGCCGGCGAGAGTGCCGCAGCCGGCGGTTCGCTGCTGATACTCAATGCCGGCAAGCCGCTGTCGGGCGAAGGCAAGACGGCCGACGACCAATTGAAACTCCTTGCGGCCGCTCGCGAAGAGCCGGCGGCCTGGATTGATGTCTCTCGCCCGGCCGCGTGGGACCTGCCGCTGTGGCTGGCGACCGGCCGCGTCGATTCGATCGAGCTGTGCCACGACCAGTTTTGCCGCAGCGAAACGATCGACGACGCCAACGGCCGGCCGAGAGACAAGAAGATCATGCCGGGCGCCAGTGGCATCGGCCGCTGGACGCATGAAATCTACTACCATGTTCTCAATTGCGGCCTGCGGATTCCGCCTTCGGCCGGCAGCGGCTCCGGCGAGTCGTCCAACCCGGTGGGTTATGACCGCGTGTACGCCTGGGTCGACAAAGACCAGTTCAGTTACGAGGCCTGGTGGAAGGCGGTACGCATGGGCCGCACGGTCGTAACCAACGGGCCGCTCATCCGGCCGTTTGCCAATGGCCACGTGCCCGGCCACGTGTTCGCGCTGTCGGAGGGACCGCTTTCGGTCGAAGTGGTGATGAGCTTCGCCGGGGCCGATCCGATCAGCTATTTCGAGCTCGTGAAGAACGGCCGCGTGGCGCAAAGCATTCGCTTCGAAGAGTTGGCCAAGGACGGTCGCTTCCGGCCGCTGGAGTTTGAGGAGAGCGGCTGGTTCCTGGTGCGGGCAGTGACCGACGTTGCCGAAACGTATCGCTTTGCCAGCAGCGCTCCGTGGTTCGTCGAGATCGGCTCGCAACCGAAACGGATCAGCAAGGCCTCGGCGAACTTCTTTCTCGACTGGCTGGACGAGCGGCGCGAGGCAATGGAGGACGGCGGGCCACTGTCGGATCTGAGCGCCAAAGTCTGGGACGAGGCGAAGGGGTATTGGGATAGGCTGGTCGCCGAGGCGAACGCCGATTAGTTTGACGCGCCGGGCGGGTCGCGTATACCATGCCGTTTCGCCGCCCGCGACAAGAACGTATTGGCGCAAATGATTTCATCGAAACAAAAGCAGCATCGTCGGAATGCGCACTGTATCGCGCATTGCGTCTCCGTCGCTCTTTGCGCGGTCCTGTTGGCGGGTTGCGGAGAAACGAGGCAGGATGCCGGCGGCCAAGACGCCGCAAAGGAGAAGTCGCTTCCCTTCATGGGCGTCACGCTGCGCCTACTGGTGGTCGAAGACGCCCGCCTGGCGGAGACGATTGGGCGATTACGAGGCGAATGGCGGGCGACCACGGGTGCCGACGTCCAGGTCGTTGAAATGACCCAGACCGAACTGCTGGAGGCTAAATCCTTCGATGCCGACGCGATCATCTATCCCGCTTCCGGTCTCGGCCCCTTGGTCGAGCAGCAGTTGCTACGCCCGCTCGGCGACCGAGAACTGAACAGTCCCGACGTCGCCTGGCAGGAAGTTTTCGAGGCCGATAAGTCGCACGATGCAAGCTGGGGCTCAACGCCCCATGCGTTTCCGTTTGGCTCGCCGACGCTGGTCTGCTGCTACCGCAAGGATCTGCTCGAAAAGCTCGCTCGTCAGCCGCCCACCACCTGGTCGGAATACGAAGAACTGGCGAAGTCGCTGGCCGATCGCGAAAAAGTGGGCGAGACAGCGGCCAACGCCTCTTGGTCGGGCACGAGGGAACCGCTCGCCAAGGGCTGGGCCGGCTTGACCTTGCTGGCCCGCGCCGCCTCTTACGCCAAGCATCGCAGCCATTACTCCACTTTGTTCGACATGGAGTCGATGGAGCCGCTCATTGCCGGGCCGCCATTCGTGCGGGCACTCGACGAGCTGCGCCGTGCGCACGAGTCGATGGGGACGGATGCGATCGACGAAACGCCGGACCGGGTCCACGAAGCGTTGCTGATGGGCAAGTGCGGCATGGCGCTCACCTGGACGTCGCCCGCGTTCGCGCCCGGCGGCGCCGTAGGGTGGGACAAGATCGAGATCGGCTTTTCCCCCTTGCCCGGTTCGCCGGAAGCGTTCAATCCCAAAACGGGCGAGTGGGACGCGCGGCGCGACGATGAATCGGCCCACGTGCCGCTGGTCGGCATTTCGGGCGTGCTCGGCTCGGTGACTTCGGCCAGCCAACAACCGGAGGCGGCATTTCACCTGCTCGGCTGGCTGTCGGGACCGGAATGGAGCCCGCGCGTCTCGCCCACCGCCGCGGGCACCACGCTTTTCCGACGGTCGCACTTGAAGTCGCCGCAAGATTGGACCGATCCGCGCATCGACGGCCTGGCCGCTCTCAAATACGCCGAAACGGTCGAACAGTCGCTCGGCTCGGCCGACGTTTTCGGTGCCCCGCGGACTGCCGGCCGCAGCCGCTATCTGGCCGCACTCGACGAAGCCGTGCGGGCCGCGCTGGCGGGAGACAAGACGAGCGAGGCGGCTTTGCAAGAAGCGGCCGATGCCTGGCGCAGAATCACCGACGAGTTGGGACCCGATCGACAACGGGCCGCCTATCGCCACAGCCTGGGGTTGCGATGACGCTGCCGTTGCGAGTCGCGTTGATTGGCACGGGCGCCATTGCCCGCAGTCAGCACCTGCCCGCCTGGTCGAAGCTGCCGGAATTCAAGGTGGTGGCCCTGGCCGACCCTTCGCCGGTGTCGCTGTCGGCCGTGCCGAGCGAGTTTCAGATCGAGCGCCGCGTGGCCGACTATCGGGAGCTACTCGACGACCGCGACATTGACGTGGTCGATATTTGCGTGCCCAGCGCTCTGCACGGCGAGGTGGCCACCACGGCCTTGCTTTCGGGCAAGCACGTGTTGTGCGAGAAGCCGATGGCCACGTCGCGGTCCGAGGCCGGCCGCATGCTCGACGCCTGGCGGGCCAGCGGCAAAAAGCTGATGATCGGCCAGCACATGAGGTTCGAGCCGAGCGTCGTTCAACTGCGGGCCTATTTGCAGCGGAACCCGCCCGGCGACGTGTACTTTACCCGCGGCCAGTGGCTGCGGCGGCGGCGGCTTCCGGCGCGGCCGGGTTTCACCGACCGGCGGCTGAGCGGGGGCGGCGCGCTGTACGATCTGGGAGTACACATGCTCGACCTGGCCTGGTGGCTGACCGGCTGTCCGCGTCCGGCGACGATCAGCGGACAAACGTTCAACCGATTGGCCCGGCGTCGCGACATCGGCAGCGAGTGGGGCACCTGGGAGCCGACGACGATCGACGTGGAAGACTTCGCGGTCGGCCTTGTCCGCTTCACCAACGGCAGCGCTTTGTCGCTGGAAGTAAGTTGGCTGGGGTTTCAGCCCGAAGACGAATTCTGGCGGCTGCAGATTTACGGCACGCACGCCGGCGTCTCGTGGCCCGACTGCCAGATTGTGGGCGAAGACCAGCTTATTCCCTGGGACCTGCAGCTTCGCGAGGCCAAGGGCGAGAAGGCGCACCATCAGGTTGTCCGCGAGTTTGCACGGGCCATCCTGGCCGACGCGCCGGTGCCCATCCCGCCCGAACAATCGGCCAACATCATCGCCATGCTCGACGCGCTCTATGCCTCAAGCGCGTCGGGCAAGGAAGTGGAAATCGAGCCGTTCGAGCTGGAGCCAGATTGATCGCCTGTAACTTTCATTTCTGCGCAGTATTCTTGGCTCATCGCGTGTATCACCTCGGCCCGAGTTGGTCTTGAAAGAGGTGCTCGTGTTGGCCAAGGTCGGTAACCTGGGACGGGCTGGGATGGGTGTCTTGCTTTGCCCCCCGAGATTCTGGAGATCCGGTTCGAGGGGTAAACGCGGAACTCAGTAGCACTGTGTGATCGACCAAGCGCGTTCGAAGTTGCCGGCTTCAATCTCGTTTTGGCGTGCCCAAAAGTACACGCGGCCCGCATCACCCCATTCCCATCCGAGGCGATCGTCGGTATCGACTTGCAAAAGCAACCGCCAGTCGTCAGCACCGTTGGCAAGGGCATCCGCACGGGGATCCTTGTAGCCATCTGGATTGCCGCAGTAGATCCCGTTGGAGACGAGTTGGCACTCAAGTTCCATGCTGCCTTGTATTTCCTGTGGATAGCCACCAAACCGGTGGACCGGTTCATCGGCGCCCGAACATCGCACAAGTCGGCCGCACAGGCGGCGGTAGTTAGTGTTCGTCCAAATCGACACGTCCAGCCGACGCGCCGACGAGGGCAGCGTCCACTCGCGCTGGAACGTTGCGCGGCGGCCAGGGACGCTTCCGCGGCCAGCAAAACCGGTCGGGGCCTCTTGCGGTAGCAGCCTTTCATCAGCCGCGACAAATAATACTCGGCAATGCCCCCGAGTAAGCGGATCGAATCCCCATGCGCTAGGATCACAGAAAAATGCGAGCGATCCGTCGGCCGGCCATCCGCGCACGGGTGCGCTGGGGTGTAGTTCATCGAGAAATATTTGCGCCAGGAAAACCAACGGGGTCGGTCCTATTGGCAGATCGTCGCGCATTCTTGCAGCAATGTCGCGCAAACCGCTTGCGCGAGCGTCCTGCTCGAACTTTTCTTCGAGACGCAAAATCTGACCTTGTAAGAAATCTCGCTTGTCCCACATGGGCCATTCGATGCCGCGCGGCAGCAGCGGGATTCCACCCAGGTGTGATCGGAGCCCTAGTTCGGCATGGTCTACTATCGCTTCCCTGACGACGAGCCGCGCAGAGGGCCGGAGCTCCTGAACTAGCACATCGGCGTATTCTGAAAGGGCCGAGGCTCGGATCTCCTCGGTCACGCGCTCGATACCCCACCAGGCATCATCGTCCATGGCTCAACCGGCTCCCGGTGTCCCAAGGAATTCGGCCAAGACAGCACTCACGTGCGACCGCGGTTGCTGCCAAAGCCATTCCGGCCGCAAATAGAAGCCGGGAACAACCGTGGACGCGATTTTGCCGTCTACGGCGGCAATGCCGCGGTACACTTTTTCGGCACCCAGCGAATACGCCTGGATCCGCCGATAAAGCGGATCGACAATCCAATACTCATCCATCCCCGACGCCTGATACTCAAGATACTTGTCTCGCCAATCGCGGTCGACGCTGTCTTCCGAGACAATTTCTATAATCAGGCTCGGAGGCCCTTCAAAATGGGTGTTGCTCAAATTGCCCAGTCGCTCATTGGCGACGAACAATACGTCGGGAAGCCGGCGACGCTTAGAGTTGAGCCGAACCGAAAACTCGGTGCCAACCACCTCGCCTAGCGATCGGGCATCGACGAAGTCGCCCAAAACCGACAAGAGAAACCGATTGAGCTTGCAGTGAACCAAGTTCGCCGGTGACATGACGACCACTTCTCCGTCGACCCACTCTGCCCGCGTGTCTTCATCGCACCAGGCCACGAATTCCTCCTCACTCATGGTTTTTACGGGATGCGGCCGGACGACTACGGGTTCCGCCGGACCGACGTCGTGTTGAATGGACGCCATGCTGGATTCTCCTTGGTTTCATCTTAGCCTGCGGACGCCCGCCGCAAAACCCTTCGCCAGTTGTTCCGCACTGGGCGGCGCGTTAGCATCGCATGCGGCCAGTCATCTCCTGGAACCAGCCATGCCGCAACACACCCCAGACCTCGAACGACGTGAATTCCTGACGCGACTTTTCGCCGGCATCGCGCTCTGGCAAGCGCCGCGTCTGCTATCGAACGTGCAGGCGGAAGAGACGGCCGCAGACGTCGTTTTCGAGCGTCCCGCGGCGGGCAAACCGCACCAAGGCAAGGTGCTGCTGGCCGTGCAGGCGCACTCCGACGACATTCCCTTGATGGCGGCGGGCACGGTGGCCAAGCTGGTCAAGGAAGGCTACACCGGCTACCTGGTGCGGGCCACGAACGACGACATGGGCGACGCTCCCGGCCTCGGCACCCCCGGCAGCGTCGGCGACCACGTGCTGGGCAACGAGCGCGACAACGCCGAAGTGGCCCGCGTGTTGGGCCTCAAGAAAGTATTCGACCTCAACTATCCCAATCACCGCATGGGCGACGTTCCGCGGAACGAGCTGCAATGCCGGCTGATCTTTCTGATTCGGCTGCTCAAGGTCGATACGGTCGTCTGCTGGGATCCGTGGGCGCATGATGAAGAGAACCCCGACCACGTTCAGATTGCCCGTGGCCTGGAAGCGGCGTGTTGGATGGCCGGTCGGGCACACGACTATCCCGAGCAGTTCGCGGCCGGGCTGGAGCCGCATGCGGTCAAGGAAAAGTATTACTATGCGCGGCGGCCGGAGATCACCCGGGTCGTCGATGTGAGCGGAGTTGTCAATCAGATCATCGACGCCAACCGGGCCAACCGGGCGAAAGGCCCGGCGGGCACGCACGGCTCGCGGCTTCGGGCCGAACTGGCGAAGAAGGGCAAAAAGCTCCCGCTGTTGGGCAACGACGACCTGACGGCCGACCGCAACTACATCCAGGAGTTTGTGCTTGGCCGCAGCCGCGCGTTGGGCAAGAAATACGGCGTCGAATACGCGGAGGCGTTCCATTACCTCGGCGACATCACGCCCAAGCGGACTGCCGTCGAGGAGTATATCGAGAACAACGCGGTGCCGAACAAATAGGGTCGTCGCGATCAGAGTGGCCGCCCGCCGCTCTTGATGCCGTTAGCCGCTCTTGACCCGCCGCTCTCAAGACTCTAACGTCCTGCCGCCGCGCTGCCGACCCACTCGGCCCGTTGCGGCAAGCCGGGCAGCCTCGACAAGCCACGGACTCTCTGCCAATGACCGCCAAACAAGCCGAGTCTCCCCATCCCGCGCCGTCCGCCCCCGTTCCACTCATCGATATGGGCCGTCAATACGCCGCGATCGAGAGCGAGGTGCTGGCCGCGATCAGCCGCGTTTGTTCCTCCGGCAAATTCGTGCTGGGACCCGACTGCACCGAGCTGGAACAGGCGTTGGCCAAATACTGCCGCGCCAAGCACGCCGTGGCCTGCGCTTCGGGCAGCGATGCATTGCTCTTGGCGCTGATGGCCCTTGATGTCGGGCCGGGCGACGAAGTGCTCTTGCCCAGCTACACCTTCTTTGCCACGGCCGCGGCGGTGGCGCGGCTGGGCGCCCGCCCGGTGTTCGTCGATATCGAGCCCGAAACGTTCAACCTCAACCCGGCCCTGATACGCCGCCAGATCACGGCGAAAACCAAGGCCATCATGCCGGTACATCTTTACGGCCAATGTGCCGAAATGGCGCCGCTGGTCGACCTGGCGCGAGACCACGACCTGGCGATCGTCGAAGACGCCGCGCAGGCCATCGGGGCCGAATACGGCGGGCAGCGGGCCGGCGCGATCGGCGACATCGGCTGCTTCAGCTTCTATCCCACCAAAAACCTGGGCGGTTTTGGCGACGGCGGATTGCTGACCACCAACCATGATCATCTCGCCGACAAGCTGCGGCTGCTTCGCGTACATGGCATGCAGCCGCGTTACCATCACCGCCTGCTGGGCATCAACAGCCGGCTCGACAGCCTTCAGGCCGCCGTGCTGAACGTCAAGTTGCCGCACCTCGACGACTGGACTCAGCGGCGGCAGCGGCACGCCGCGCGTTACACGCAGCTTTTTACGGCGTATGGCCTCGAGCGTGGCGTCAAGCTGCCCCAGACCGCCGCCTGTCGGCGGCACGTTTGGAATCAGTACATCGTGCGCGTGCCCGATGGCCGGCGCGACGCCCTGCGGCAGCACTTGACCGACCGCAAGATCGGCAGCGAGATCTATTACCCGGTGCCGTTGCACCTGCAAGAGTGTTTTACGCATCTCGGTTACCAGCGGGGCGACTTGCCCGAAACCGAGCGTGCGGCGGCCGAGACGCTGGCCTTGCCGATCTTTCCCGAGCTGACGGCCGCCGAGCAGGAGCTCGTGGTCCGCGAGACGGCGGCCTTCTTCGGCGTTCGTCACGGGATGGAAGGCCCGAATTACCTGAAGCGCGCCGCGGAGAAGCGTATCGCCTAGGGGGTGCGTCAGCCGTCGTTCCCAAGCAACCCCGTGGGCGTCGCGGAAACGAACTCGTGCTTGGTGACCTGCCATTGCCATTCGCCCGTCACAATGTCGCGCGAACGAGTCGTCCCGATCCGAATGAAAAACGACGTCGCCTGCGGACCATCACCGACCGTGACCGCATAGATGTCGCGGACGCCTTCCAAGCCACGGTCGGCCCAGACGTCTTCGTGTGCATACCAGCGAATGCGCGCGCGCTTTCCCAGCTTCAGCAGCAAATCGACGGGCGACTCGCGGACGAACTTGCGCAGCGGGTCCAACGGAATCTTGCCGCTTTCATAGTCCGGCAGGGGCGACTTGAGCCGGGCCGCCGCGGTGAGAGGGAACTGCGACATCTTGTGCGCCATTTCGGGACGGTTCTCGCGCAAATCGGTAAACCACTCCTGAGCGATTTCCATCGACTCCTGGCGCAGCGCGCGGCGGTGGACGAGGTTTTGCACGGGGGCCGAGATCACAAAGATCAAGGAGCTCGCCAGGCCCACCAAGGCGGCCTTGCGTCCGATCAGCATCGGTTCCAACGCGGCGATCCGCCGCAGCGCCAGGGCGTTGACGACGATCGCCACACACGCCACCAGCCATAGGAGCGGGTGGATCAGCGCCGTGGCCGAAAACAGACCCATGATCAAGCCGGCCACGGCAAGTCCGCTGACGGCCCGGTAGGGGCCAAGTTCGCGGTCGACCTCGGCATCTTCTTCTGCAATTGACGGTGGAAGTGGAGCCATAATGTCAACCGTAATAGGCCGGGCCAAGAGTGTCAATGTTTGTCGTCGCGGCGGCCGAAGGGAGATTCCGGGCACGTGCGCTCTCGTTCGATCGGGTCCGGCAACAACTATGCGTCGGCGTAATCAACTGACTCTTGCCGCGGTATTCTTGGCCGGCGCGACCGGTGCGACCCTCGTTTTTCGCAGCCATAACGCACTTCTCCCGACGCCACCGCACTCCATCGCGAAGCATCCCGCGAACCTGGGGCCCGTGCCGCTCGCCTTGTCGGACGAACCGTCTCCACCGGCACGGCTTACAGGCACCATTGAACCGCTCACGACGTCCGACGACAACGGGGACGATCCGGTGGGCGAATCGGCCGTTTCGTCGGTCCGACCTCCCGATGTCCGGCCTTTCGAACCGCGCCCCGCCAGCGAGATGGGCTGGCGATCGTCCGCCCGAACCGCGGAGGACAGCCACGACCAGGCCACGGGCAACAAGCTACTGGTCACCGGCTTCCCGAAGAATCCCAGTGGAGCGTCCTTCCCAGGCCGTCTGAGCAAAGTGACGGCCTGGGAAGGCCGCCCCTCGGACGCCGACGAGCCGGGGCCGCAGCAGCAGACAAAGGTCGTTCTGCACCGCATCGTCGATGGCGACACTTTGCCCTCACTGGCCCAGCGTTATCTGGGTTCTGCCAACCGCTTTAACGAGATTTTTTTCGCCAATCGAGACCGCCTGCCGAGGGCCGACCTTTTGCCCATCGGCATGGAGTTACGCATCACCGTCAGCCCGTAAGGGCTTGCCAGCGACCGACCTATCTATAAGAATACGCTAGCAGAGATAGGCTTGCTTGGAATTGGAGTGCCTGCCGTGAGTGGCGTCGACAGCTTAAAACACCGTTGGCAAGAGTGGACGGGTGACGACGAATCGCCGCTGGAAGGCGATACGCCGGCCTGGATCGTCAGTTTTCTCGTCCACTTCGGCGTTCTCGTGGCCCTGGCGATTCTCTGCCAGTATCGCCCCAGCAACAACTACACGCTCACGGTCACGCCTCTCGATACTCAGGAGGTCGAGCAGGTCACCGAGCAATTCACGACCTTCGACAACGACATGAACATGGAGGTCGGCGCCGAGAGCCTGTCGGGCAGCGAATCGGCCCTGGCCATGGCCCAGAACCTGGCCGAAGAATCGAAGCTCAGCGAGGATGTTCGCAGCGACATGTCGGAGGTGGAAGTGCCCGTGCTGGCCGATCTTTCGACCGCGCCGCTGACGAACGCCAGCCTGACGGTGAAAGGCGCGGCCGGCGTCGGCACCACCGGCGCGGCCGGCGCCGTCGACCGGCTGACCGAGGAGATCGCCGAATCGCTCGACGAACGCCGCACGCTGGTGGTGTGGGTGCTCGATCAATCGTTGAGCATGCAGCCTCAGCGCAAGGGCATCGTCGATCGTCTCGACCGCATCTATAAAGAGTTGGGCGTCGCCGACCAGCACGACTACAGCAGCCGGGCCAATGCTCCGCTGCTGGCCTCGGTGGTGGCCTTCGGAAAAAACGTCAGCCTCCGCACCGAGGAACCGACCGACGACGTCGCAGAGATCAAACAGGCGATCGACGGCATCGAGAACGACCCGTCGGGCGTGGAAATGACGTTCACGGCGGTGGGCATGGTGGCCAAGAAGTTTCAGCATTTCCGCACGCAGTCGCCGCGGCGCAACGTGATGATCATCGTGTTCAGCGACGAAGTGGGCGACGACGCCGAGCAGCAGTTGGACAACTCGCTCTCGCTCTGCAGGCGCTATGAGATGCCGGTCTATGTGGTGGGCATCCCGGCGCCGTTCGCCCGTCGCGAGATCGAAGTGAAATACGTCGATCCCGACCCGAAGTTCGATCAGACCGCGCGGTGGATTCCGGTGCGTCAGGGGCCGGAGTCGCTCTATCCCGAGGGCGTGCAGTTGGCCTTTTCGCACGGCAACGAAGATTTGAACCACCTCGACTCCGGGTTCGGTCCGTTCGCGCTCACGCGGCTTTGCTATGAGACGGGCGGCATCTACTTCACCGTTCATCCCAATCGCGGCAGTTCGGGCACGCGCCAGGGCGACGTGGCGAACATGTCGGCCCGGCTCGATCACTTTTTCGACCCGTCGATCATGCGGACCTATCAGCCCGACTATGTGTCGGTGAAGGAGTACGAGCAGAAGCTGGCCCACAACAAGGCCCGCGCGGCGCTGGTCAAGGCGGCGGCGCAATCGCAGGTGCAGCCGATGGAACACCCCAAGCTGGAGTTCCCCAAAGCGGATGAGGCGAGCTTCAAGCGCGTGCTCGACGAAGCCCAGCAGGGGGCGGCCAAACTGGGTCCGAAGATCGACCTGATCTACCAGATTTTGAAAGAAGGCGAGAAAGACCGCGGCAAGCTCACCGAGCCGCGCTGGCAAGCCGGTTACGATCTGGCGATGGGCCGTCTGTTGGCAGTCAAGGTGCGCACCGAGGCGTATAACGCGATGTTGGCCAAGGCCAAGGGCGGCTTGAAGTTTCAGAAGCCCGACAGCGATACGTTTGTGCTGGAGCCGGCCGACGAAATCAGCGTCGGCAGTGCCACCGAGAAGATGGCCAAGCAGGCCCGCGAATATCTGGAACGGGTGCGTCAGCAGCACGCGGGCACGCCTTGGGCGTTGTTGGCCGAGCGCGAGTTGAAGGAGCCAATCGGCTGGAAATGGGGCGAGAAGTCGATGAAGCTCGAGCTACAGAAGCGGATGGCCGCCAACGCCAACAATAAGCCGGCCAAAGACGCGCTCAAGAAGCTCGAAAAGCCCAAGCCCAAACGCGACGACGTTAAGTTGTAAAATGCACAACGACCCGTCGGTCAGGATGTCCTCAAACCGGACACCTTAGATCGGCGGCATGGCGTCGGCGCCCGGCGTTACCTGCCGGATGTTGGGCGTGACATCGGCCTCGACGTTGCCAAAGGCCCAAGCCAATCCGCCGAGCAGCACCTTTTGAAAATCGGGATTGGTCCACACGTCTTCACGATGCCCCATCGAGGTGTAAAACACCCGGCCCTCGCCGTGCTTGCGGGCCCAGGTGCTGGGGAACGGCGGCCGCTCATAATCTTTATCGTGCATGCCTTGCGTGTCGAGCACCAGCAGCACGTGCAGGTTGTCGGCGAAATTCTTGAGCGAGTACCACTCTTCGGTTGGAATCACCAGTTCGTCGCCAAAGCTCGCCAGGCCGGGAAACTTGTGATCGACCACAGCCAGCCGCCCCTTCTGCTGGCCGCCGTGACGGATGAACTCGCCGCCCAGCATGGCGATGTACGGATCGCGTTTTTCGGGCGGCTGGTTTTCTTTGTTGACGCCCGGCGAGTGGAAGGTGTCGGCGCCGCAATGCGAGGCCAGAAAGCCTTTGCCGGCATGCACCGCGTCCAAGAGCCGCTGTTTGCCTTCCTTCGACATCGGTGGCGTTTTGTCGGTTCCTTCCTTTGTCAGATCGCCGGTGGTGTAAAACAGAAAAGCGTCGTAGTCGCCTAGGTCGCTGTCGAAGACGCCGCCGTCCTTGGTGGCCACCACCTCGAAGCCGTGCTCTTTGCCCAGCTCGGTCACGACCCGCTCGTTGTGAGCAAGTTGATCGCCTTGACGCTTGCCGCTCGAATGTTCGAAGCCGGCGCTCTTGGTGAACATGAGCAGCTTGCGTTTTTTCTCGTCCGAGGCGCCGACCCACCCGAACGGGAAGTGCGAGAGAGTTAAGGCGGCCCCAGAGGCAAGTAACAGATCGCGGCGATTCATCGGCGGCTCCTGAGCGGAAATAGGCTGGATTACCCGTCCAGAATAACCGGCGCACGGAGTTTCGCAAGCAGGCCTGATCAGGGCCCTGAAGCGATCCGTGCCCGTGAGATGCCCCAACGAAAGGCCATCCGGAGCCACAAGTCGTTATCGGTAAACAACATGCGATCATGGCGTGTGGAAGGTGCGAGCGGAGTGCTAGCAGACAACCGCTAGCTGACAATTTGCTAACGTTCGTAGCGGCAAGACTTTCGGACACGACTTTTCCAGGATGATTGACGGCGGGCGGAAAGGCGGTAGACTTTGCCCTAACAAACACAGCATCTTGTGGTTGTCGGAGCGACACCTACAATATATTGTGGTTGTCACGGGTGACGTGGCCGGCGGGTCTGCCGGAAAATGGCAACAGAATTCGGTCCAAAGAGTGGCATCCCGAGGGCCAGAAAGTGCCGATATGTTCACCTAGTTATGTACTCCTGTATATTGGAATGGATGCCCGGCTTTCTCAAACAGGGGATTCCCCATGTCAGATACCAGTGTTCGTCTTCAATCGGCCCCGTTGGCAGTCGCTGACCGGCCTAGCCCCAAGTCGCCCCGGCGTTTCTCGCGCGGGGTGGTCGTCGAGTCGCGGTTTTGCCCGCGGGACGTGGCCGATCCCTTCGATACGGTGCAGTGGGAGATTCGCACTGCGGCCATCAAAGGCGAGTCGGGCGAGGTGCTGTTCGAGCAAAACGATTGCGAGGTGCCCGACTTCTGGAGCCAGCTCGCCACCAACGTCGTGTGCAGCAAATACTTCTACGGCGAAGTCGGCACGCCCGAACGCGAGAAGAGCGTGCGGCAACTCATTCACCGCGTCAGCCGCACCATCGCCGATTGGGGCATTCACGACGGCTACTTCGCCTCGGCCGACGACGGCGAACGGTTCTATCGCGATCTGACCTGGCTCTGCTTGCACCAGCACGGGGCGTTCAATTCGCCGGTCTGGTTCAACGTCGGCCTCTATCACCAGTACGGCGTGAAAGGCGCCCAGTGCAACTGGCATTGGGATCACGAAGCCAAGGAAGTGCGGCAGCCTGACAATCCCTACGAGTATCCGCAAGGGTCGGCCTGCTTTATCCAGAGCGTCGATGACAACATGGAAGCCATCATGGAGCTGGCCCGCAGCGAAGCGATGCTCTTCAAGTTCGGGTCCGGCACCGGCACCGACCTGTCGACGCTGCGTTCGCACCGCGAGAAGCTGTCGGGCGGGGGCAAGCCTTCCGGTCCGCTGTCGTTCATGCGGGTTTACGACCAGATTGCCGCCGTGGTCAAGAGCGGCGGCAAAACCCGCCGCGCCGCCAAGATGCAGTCGATCAAGGTCTGGCATCCCGACGTCCTGGAGTTCATCGAGTGCAAGGCCAAAGAAGAAAAGAAGGCCCGCATTCTCATCCAGAACGGCTACGACCCCAACTTCAACGGCGAGGCTTATAGTTCGATCCTGTTCCAGAACGCGAACTTGTCGGTGCGTGTGACCGACGACTTCATGCAGGCCGCGGTCGAAGACAAGTCGTGGAGCACGCACTGGGTGACCGATCCATCGCGCAACGGCCCGACCTATCAGGCAAGCGACTTGATGCACAAGATGGCCGAGTGCGCTTGGTACTGTGGCGATCCGGGCGTGCAGTACGACACGACCATCAACCGCTGGCACACCTGTCCGAACTCCGGACGAATCAACGCCTCGAACCCGTGCTCGGAATACATGTTTCTCGATGACACGGCCTGCAACCTGGCCAGCATCAACCTGATGAAGTTCCGCCGCGACGACGGCACGTTCGACGTGGAAGGTTTTCAGGCCGCTTGCCGCGTCTACTTCATCGCCCAGGAAATCCTGGTCGATCACGCCAGCTATCCCACCAAGCCGATCGCGGAGAACAGCCATCGTTTCCGGCCGCTCGGTCTGGGCTATTCCAATCTGGGCAGCTTGATCATGTCGAGCGGACTGGCCTACGATTCGCCGGCGGCGCTGGGACTGTGCGGAGCGATGACGGCCCTGTTGCACGGGGCCGGCAACCTGGCCAGCGTGGAACTGGCGGCCGCCGTGGGACCGTTCGACGGCTATGCCGACAACCGCGAGCCGATGCTGCGGGTCATGCAGATGCACCGCGACGCCGTGGAGAACATCGACCTGGCCTGCCCCGATTATCTGAAGAAGGCGGCCCGCTCGGTTTGGGACGAAGTGCTCGCCAACGGCCGGCAATATGGCTTCCGCAACGCTCAGGCCACCGTGCTCGCGCCCACGGGCACCATCAGCTTCTTGATGGATTGCGACACGACGGGCATCGAGCCCGACATCGCCCTGGTCAAGTACAAGCAGTTGGCCGGCGGCGGCATGCTGAAGATCGTCAACAACACGGTGCCCGCGGCCTTGCAAAAGCTGGGCTACGATCAGCCGGAGATCGAGTCGATTCTGGGCTACATCGACCGCGAAGACACGATCGAAGGCGCGGCCGATCTGAAGGCCGAGCACCTGGCGGTGTTCGACTGTGCCTTCCAGCCGCGCAACGGCACGCGGTCGATCGCCTGGAAAGCGCACGTGCGGATGATGGCCGCGGCCCAGCCGTTCCTATCGGGGGCGATCTCGAAGACGGTGAACATGCCGCGCGACACCACGCCCGACGACATCGCCGACGCTTATCTCGAAGGTTGGCGGCTGGGCCTCAAGGCGCTGGCCGTTTATCGCGACGGCTCGAAAGAGAGCCAACCGTTGTCGACGAGCACCGAAGGCGACAAGGCGGCCGAAAAGGTGAAGGCCATCCCGCGTCGCGAGCGGCTGGCCGACACGCGCAACTCGATCACGCACAAATTCAGCATCGCCGGGCACGAGGGCTACATCACCGTCGGGCTGTATGAAGACGGCCGGCCGGGCGAGCTGTTCATCACCATGGCCAAAGAGGGAAGCACCATCGGCGGCCTGATGGACTGCTTCGGCACGGCGGTCTCGATGAGCTTGCAATACGGGGTGCCGCTGGAAGTGTACGTGAACAAGTTCTCGCACACGCGCTTCGAGCCGATGGGGCACACGAAGAACGCCGACATCCGGATTGCCAAGAGTATCGTCGACTATATTTTCCGTTGGTTGGGCATCACGTTTTTGCCCGGCTATCGCGAGGCGAGTGCTGGACTACCGGTAGCCGACGCCTCGGCCGGTAAGGAAACCGGAGGAGACGATGAGCCGGGGGAGGTTAAGCCCGCCGCCAGGAAGGCCGGCGGGCTGGCCCATGGGACCGGAGCGTCCAAGTCGCAGACGAATGGCCTGCACAAGCCCGAAGCGCAAGCGACGACCTACCAAGGCGAAGCGTCAGCGAGGCCACAGCAACCCGAAGCGTCAGCGAGGCCATATAGGAACGGCTCGCACAAGAGTCCCGTTCCGTCCGGAAAGTCCAACCTGCCGGAGCGCGCCGCCCTGATCGCACCCGACTGGGACGCCAACGATCTGTTGGCGCTTCCGGCCACGCGCAGCGACCAGTTCGCCAATTTCCAGGCGGACGCTCCGACCTGCGACAACTGCGGTGCGATTACGGTCCGCAACGGCAACTGTTATCTCTGCCACAACTGCGGCAACAGCATGGGCTGCTCGTAAGGAAGGATGAGAGATCAGGGATGCGAGATCAGGGACGGACGCTGCCGGATCGGCGCGCCGTCCTGTCAGGGCCGGAAAGTCTGAGCTACGGAGTTCGCGGGTTGCTCGTAACGGACTGTCGGGAAGGGATCCCGCGAGCAATCCGCTTTTTGTGCTATCTCCAGCGACACGCGTGTCGCGTTCGGCGCCGCGCCGACAACGGACGGGCACGCGGATTGAGCGTCGAGACGCTTGCGCACAACCGGCCCCGCGGGCGCGACAAAAGCGACACGCGCGTGTCGCTTTTGTTTTGCGCCGTCTCGAAGACCGGGATCAAAAAGAGTCGCTCGCGCAAAACAAAAGCGCCGCGCGCGCGGCGCCGTTGTTTTGCGCGCCGGGTCCGCGGGGCACGGCACCCGCCTGTCGGCATGTAAAGCTTCGCCGAACCCGTTCCCATTTCCACACTAACCCGAAGCGCAAGCGAGGTTTTGCCGCCTTTTTCATGTTCCTCGCTGGCGCTTCGGGTTGGTGTAGGGCGCCTGCGTACCGGGTTCGGCGAAGCTTTACGTCGGCATCGACGTAAGGTATTAAACGGCAATGACTTGCAAACACCGCACGCGGGACGAAGGAAGAACTACGATGGTAGTTCCGAAGCAAGGGGTCATAAAACCGCTGCCAGCCACCGACGAAACACGGATCAAAACTCTTGCTGTCTGTCATCCGTGTTTCATCGGTGTTTCATCCGTGGCTGAATGACATGCCTCGCGACGGGAGCCGTTGGCGGTGAAACAATCAAAGGTCTTGGCTGGCGAAGTTTGCCCGGCTGCGGACCGACACGGCCACCAACGCGCCGCATAAGCCGCTGCTGTTGCTCGTCGCGCTCGACCTGGCCCAAGAGCGCTCGCTAATCCCCTCTCCCACAGGGAGAGGGCAAGGGTGAGGGTGGTGCCGCTTTGCTCCCGCTCACTCCACAGATCGCCTTTCGCTTCCGCACCTACTGGTCGATCGTGGCTCACCGCCGCAACCAGAAGCCCGGCGTGCGGTTCCCGTGTACCAAGCTGAAGACCGAGGGCGTTTGGACGCCGCTCGATGCCCGCGGCGGGCCGACGAGCGATCACAAGCTGGCCCGCGTGGCGCGGTTGAACGCCGGCTTTGTCGCGGCGGCGAATGATCCGGGGTTCCGACGCCAGCCATTTGTCTGAAGACGGTCCGCCGTGGAAGGGGCGCGATGTGCGGTGCCGGCTTGATGTGGGGCGCCCCGTTGCTTGGCGCCGCTGACGGCGGTAGATTCGTCCTAAAGCGGCCAATGGCTGTGCGATGAGGTTTCGGTGGCGAAAGAGCTTTTAGTTCCGGCGGAGCGAATCGAGCGGGCGATTCTGCTCATCCGTGGCCAGAAAGTGATGCTCGACCGCGATCTGGCCGAGCTCTATGGCGTGCCCACAAAGGCATTCAATCAGGCGGTCAAGCGTAACGCCAAGCGGTTCCCCGACGATTTCATGTTCCAACTGACCGCTGACGAGGCGGCGGCTTTAAGGTCACAATTTGTGACCTTAAAGAGCGGGCGCGGCCAACACCGCAAGTATTTGCCCTACGCCTTCACCGAGCAGCGTGTTGCGATGCTCTCCAGCGTCCTAAACAGTGATCGGGCCATCGAGGTGAACATCGCCATCATGCGGGCCTTCGTCCGCCTGCGGGAAATCCTGGCGTCCCACAAAGATCTGGCGGCGAAGCTGGCGGAGCTGGAGCGCAAGTACGATGACAACTTTCGCGTGGTGTTCGAGGCCATCCGCCAGCTCATGGCCCCGCCGCCGGCGCCCAAAAAGCGCCGCATCGGCTTCGCGGCCGCGGAGGGCGACGCACCGCGGGCCGGTGGCGCCGAACGAGCCAAGCGGAAGCGAAGCGCGCGGACGAAGCCGATGCTTTGAGATCACAATCGGCGACTTCAAAGGAAGGCATGCGGTCACAATTCGTGACCGCATCGAAATGTACGTGGGCAGCCCTGCCACCGGTTCCGTCTTCCCTGTGCCCTGTGCCCTGTTGCCTTCGTGTCCTTTGTACTCTTTGTGGTTCACGTTAGAATGCCCTCATCCATTTCTTCCCTGGCGACGGGAGCTCGACGGCGGTGAACGATCAGGGCTTTTGGCTGGCGAAGTTCGCCCGGCTGCGGATTGACACGGCATCGAACGCGCCGCACAAGCCTTTGTTGCTGCTCGTCGTGCTCGACTTGGCCCGAGAGGGCTCGCTTGGCCACGAGGTTCTGCCGCTGACGCCGCAGCTCGCCTTTCGCTTCTGCACTTACTGGTCGATCGTGGCTCACCGCCGCAACCAGAAGCCCGATGTGCGGTTCCCGTTCACCAAGCTGAAGACCGAGGGCGTTTGGACGCCGCTCGATGCCCGCGGCGAGCCGACGAGCGATCACAAGTTGGCCCGCGTGGCGCGGTTGAATGCCCGCTTTGTCGCGGCCGCGGCCGATGGAGCATTTCGCGAGCAGGCTCGGCGCATCCTGATCGCCAGGTATTTTGAGCCGGCCGAGCGGTTGGCACTTTACTCGCTGTTCGAGATGCTCCTTCCGACCGACGACCAGATTGCGGCCGACGCCAGCTATTTGCCCGACGACGACCCGCGGCGCAAGGGTCGTGACGTGCGGTTCCGCCTCGATGTCGTGGCGGCCTATAACTACACCTGTGCGTTGACCGGCCTGCGTTTGACGACGATCGCGGCGGGCAGCATCGTCGACGCCGCCCACATCCATCAATTCTCCGACTCCCGCAACGACGACCCCCGCAACGGCCTGGCTCTCTCGAAGAACGCCCACTGGCTCTTCGACGCCGGCCTCTGGTCGATCGACGACGAATACCGCATTCTCGTCGCCGCCGACCGTTTCGACGAAGAATGCCCCGACCAGAAGCCGCTGAAGGATTACGCAGGGCAGCGAATTCGGTTGCCGAGCAACGAGCTGATTTGGCCCGACCGCAAGCATCTCGCGTGGCACCGAGAGAAGAAGTTTGAGGGGAACTGATGGCGGCGCGTGTCGCCGGCTATTTATCGCGTTTGCTGCGGTGATTGAATCCCTACTATGGAAGTCTTGGGCGGCCGGGGCGGTTGCATTCTTTACAGACGAATCGCCCGTTTTCGATCGTCGTCGGGCCGCCATCGCGATGAGGTATTGGGTAATGATCGCCCTCGCCATCAGCAAGTTCGGTCGGTCGATCACACCTCTTGCACTTGCCACCCGAAAGGCGATGTAACTCCTGCTTCTGGCTGTCGTCAAAAAGCCGCTTCGGGTCAAGCTTGACGCCGATACCCTCAGGCAACTGGACCCGCCATCTTTCATAATAAGCCGCATTCTTGGCCGCGGAACTCGATTTACCCTCAGCCTTGGGGGCTTTCGTTGTGACGTACTCCGCAAGCTTGCGGATGGATTCTCGGTCCATCTTGAAGTTTGGATTGCGAAAGGCGTCCTGAAAGAAGGTGCATAGCGCAAACATGCCCTGCTTGTGGATCTTGTATTTTCGCGTGTACATCCGGCCAATCTGGTGCCCGACTTCCTCGACCGCGTCAAACACCTGCAGAGCTCGCCGTATCGTCGGGCCCTCAAGGTCGATGTCCGTGTATTCATGATAGAGGCCGTCAAGGTCGCCCGCTGCAATGCTCGGAAACTCGGCCGGCTCTATCATTCGGGCCAGCATGATCCGCAAGAGCTGCGCACAGGTCTGGCGATGCTTGACATACGGATCCCGAGCATCGCCCTCCTCATCGCGGAGCCCTCGGCCATCGACGAGCTCAAAGAACTCGAATCTCGGCCGCTTTTGCAACTTACCAGCCAGTGATTCGACGAATGGCCCAAGATGGCCAGGCCACGCGTCCCGGATCTGCTGTCTCGTCAGCGCGGTACCTGACTGTAATCGGATGAACAAATCTCGTACTTCATCGGGATGATCGACGTGCGAAACGACGAAAACATCAACCTTTGCGTCATCCAGTTCCGTCCGCAATTCATGGCTTAAACCGTCATATCGTCGTTCCGCCCATCGTGCGGATTGTGTCCGGAGGCTAACTGGGAGTCGCAGCCGCTTGTCGTGCGGCGCAAGCAGGGCGAAGTTGCCGTCAAAGTATTCCGAGATCGCGAGGAGGCGTTGTTGGCCGTCGATGATCTCGTACTTTTCCGATTTTGCCCCGCCAAGGCTCGCCTTAACCTTTTGTTCTAGGAACAACGGCGGGATAGGGTAGTGGCGAAAGAGCGAATCAACCAGTGCCTGCTTTTGGGACAGGCTCCATGCCTCGCCGCGCTGATACTCGGGATTGCGAACGAGCAACCCGTCCTTCCATGCACCGACGAGTTCCTTTAACGAGTAAGCCGTCTTGCCGAATTTCATCTGAGGCATCCGATTGCGCTAGGTCAAACGATTCCAGTCTAGCGCTCAAAGACCTTGGCCACAAGCTTCGACGAGCCGGCCCTTGACGGCTTCGCCGGATGCCTCCACCATCGGCCAGAGCTTTGGTAAGCCTTTCAAGCGCTGCCGCGGTATCGCGGCCCGGCACTGGCATGACCGTCTTTGATACTCTCCAAATTCGCCTCGCTCGTGCGAGTTTTGATCTCCGACCGCGTATAATGCAGGTTTTCTATGCAGGCCGGATCGACTACGGAATGAAAGACCAATTGATTCTGACGCCCGAGGACGCCTATTGGGCGGGCCCGCGCTTTGAGAGCCCGTCGATGACGAGGGTCGAGCAGCTAGGTCAAGCGGCTGACTCATGGTTGGCAACGGGGTATCCGTTCGCGGCAGGTATTGCGCTCATAGACGCCACGCGTGCTGGATGGGGGCTGCTCGATCGTAAAACAAGGGTTGGCTATATCGGCCGAGCCATTGCGGCATTCCGGTCCTGCGTTGAAGGGAGCCCTGCCGATTCGATGGAAGCGCTTCTCGCGCTAAGGCAATGGTACCAGGAACTCCGCTCGCTCGATTACGCGGATGAACGTCAGTTGGCGCGCGACACCAACGCGGTTTATTTGACGCTTGCCGATCGCCTTGTGCGCGGATTCAGTGATCATCACAACGCTGCGTCGTTTCTCGTTTATGGCTTGCGCTTGCAGGGGCCAATCACCGGGCCGTGGACCCCGGAATTCCCGGGCGGCGTCGTCAGCTCCGAAACGACGACGTGGGACAGCCACGTCCGAACATTTTGCTTCCGCGTTCCCTCGGCATTCGAGCTCTTTCTTCGTATGGGCGACTACCGTGCAGCTCACGAGATCTCAGGACGATGCTCGTGGGCCTTTAAGTCGCCAGATTTGCGCGGCTGGCAAATGGCGGTGCAGGCGTTTACCGCTACGCAATGCGCAGCCGAATCATTCGCGGGGGCTGCGACGATTTTCGAGGACACGGGTCCCGAGACGTACAGAGATGCCGACGGGGCCTGGTCGGGGGTTAACCGCCATCTGTGGGCGCCGTACTTTCGATCGCGCTCATGGATCGCCCGAGCTGTGACAGATCCAGAACGCGCGGAGGAGTATATCTCTCAGGCAGCCGCATGTATGCCTGATCATCGATCGTATGCCCACACAGCCGTCCATCGATATCACCTATTGATTCGGATGTTGGCTGGTGCTCTCGGCCTGGATCATGGCATTGGCGCAGCGGACGCACGAGCAGTATTCGAATCGGACATAAGGTTCTTTGGCGAAAACGACGGCGACCCTGCGACGTTGGAATTTCTTGACCATGCCTATGCTGGCTTTGAGCAGATGCGTGCGGATCGCAGGCAGGGGCTTAGCTCCGTTGGCCGGGCGATGCTCGCACTTGATCGTATTCCACTCATTAGGCAAGTCGAAGCAGAGACGGTGCGGAAAGCTATCGACCGGCGCGCCATCGGCATCCTCGAAGGACCAAATCGCCTTTGGATGCACCGCGCTTTAGAGGGAATCACCGACGAGCGCGACTTCCGTCGCCTACTGCTTCGTCTGTTCCAGAATTCGGTGCCGCGATACGCGCAGATTCGGCACGGACCGATCGAGTACGGTAAGGATATCGCAGTCGCCGCGGAACACAACGGCCGGCTCGTGCTGCGGATGTACCAAGCGAAATGCGGTAACATCAAAAAAGCGGGCTGGAGACAGATTCGTCTTCAACTCGAAGAGATGTTTCAGGTTCCACTCGATCCCTTTCAGATCCACGATCCCGTCGAAGAACGCGTCGCTATTCTTATCTGGAATGGCCACGCAGATCCGCACGTCGAGCCACTTATGGCCGCTTGGAAGAGCGAACAGCGAAGCGCGTTTGGACGCGACTACGAGTTCATGCATTTGGATGACATGGTGAATTACATTTTGGAAAACCGCCTTATCACCGCGTTTCGTGACGCGATCGCAGAAATCAACGCCGCGCGCGCTTGATACGCATGGCTCAGGGCATCGCCTTGAACAGGAAGGGCGCGAATTCGGTCCCACCATGTCATTACCAACGACACGCTGGTTGAGTAGCCGCTGGTTGCGGCGTTGGTTGATGCCTCGCGGGCCAAAATGCGCGATGCCGCTCGCGAACAGCATATTCCGATCGTACCGCATGAGCTGACGCCGGAAACCAAGAGCAGTTTTTGGGTGAACCTGATCGGCCGCGGCTATCCGACGTCGCGAAAGCTGTTTCGCTGGTGTACCGAACGGCTCAAGATCGACCCTTCGAACCGCCTCATTCGCGACGTCGTCCGCGATAATGGCGAGGCCATTCTGGTGCTCGGCACGCGCAAGGCCGAAAGCCAACGCCGGGCACGCACGATGGCCAAACATGATGCCCGCCGCGTCCGCGAACGGCTCACGCCCAACGCCAATCTGCCCAACTCGCTGGCCTATACGCCCATCGAAGACTGGTCGAACGACGACGTGTGGCTGTTTTTGATGCAATACAAAAACCCCTGGGGGCATACCAACAAGTCGCCGTTGGGCATGTATCAGGGGGCCAGCGACGGGGCGAATGCCCGCTGGTAGTCGATACCACGACGCCGAGCTGCGGCACCAGCCGGTTCGGCTGCTGGGTCGACCAACTAGCTTAATCGGCCGGGGCTTCGATCAGGCCGTCACGGGCAAGGGCGTCGACCGCGGCCGCGATCTTCTCGCCGTCGAAGTAGGGTTTGATGCTTTGCACGCGGCGGCAAAGCTCGTTGCGAGAACGCGGCTGCTGCTTGCGCCGCAGCTCGCGCTCGGCATAGACGATCGTCGAAAACAATTCCAGCCGCCAGGCCGGCTCGGAAGCGAAACGCTCGACGAGCCAATCGATGGCCTCGCCAAACTCGTCGAGCTCGTCGGCCGCCTGGGCGCAAACCCACTCGCACCGCTCTTTGGGCAAATACTGATAGCCGTCGCCCTTGGGATAGGATACGGTCTTCTCCTTCACCGCCCGGAACCTCTCGGCTTGCGAAAGATCGTTCAGCACGCGGATATCGTACGGCCCGTAGTTGTATAAGCGGAAGTCATAGCCCAAAGGCACGCCGCGCAACGTCTGCAGCAAGTAGGCGAACTTCATCATGGCGGTCCGGCCAGGCGGCTGCGGCGCGCGCTTGACCAGCGTTGCAAGCACCGCCAACCGGAACCATCCTTGTTTGTCTGCGTTCATCGGCTCCTTCCTTCTCGTTTGACGACAATGGCCAAGGCCCGCTCCTTGTCTTCCGGCGCGCAATACGCCATCCGCTTGTCAATGGGCTTCAATCCCGCAACGACTGTCGAGAGCTTCGACAACGAGACGACACGCCGTCCGGGATTGTCGCTACGAACCGGGATTTCCAACTTGTCCACTTTATACCAAGATTTTTCGGCGGACACCACCGTTCTGAGCAATGGGCCCAAATTGTCGCAAATGCCGCGGAAGCGGGCCAGGTCGCGTGCGCTGGGAGTTTCCGGCGTATGATACACCTCGCGAAAGTGGTCGCGCTGGCGGAGCCTTCGACCATGCTCTCCGCCGCGACCCTCGGCCAGCGCTCCCAGCACCCGCCAATCATCCCAGCCAAGAAACTCATCAAGGGCGTCGGCGGATGGCGGCGGAAACACGCCGCCCGGCAGCACTTCCGCTAAAGCATGGTGGAGGTGATGGTCGAAGGCGACGCGGGTTTTGTGGAAGTAGACTTGCGTAAACATGAGATAGCGGGCCAACACGAGCGATTCCGCGGCGTGCAGCCCGCCTTCCGTGACACCAAGTCGGAAGCCCGGTTCCTCGACCGACGGAACGAGCACGAGGCAACTCATCAGTCGCCGCCAGTCGAAACGGCCGTACTGGACGCCGGCGTGCAACGAATCACGGAGGAGGTAGTCGATGCGGTCGGCATCCATTTGGCCGCTGATGATGTCTCCCCAGACGAGTGCCCGCCCTGCCGCTACGGATCGCTCGAGGAGGTTGGCAATCTCGTCGGCGCCGATCCTGTAGTTGTCGTTGAGCGGGTGTTGTTCGATCGCGTCTCGCAACTTCTGGCGGATGATGGCTGCCGAGTAGTCCTCATGCTGATAACGATGAACGCGCTCGTCGCGGATCACAGGAAACAGGTCTTCGGCGGCGTGCGAGAACGGTGCATGGCCCACGTCGTGCAGCAAGGCTGTTAGTCGCACGAGAATGCGATCTCGCTCGATCCCCGCGGCGTCGAATTTCAGGTCATGTTCCAGAATGCTCCGACTCGAATGCACGAGGCCATCGTACATCGCCGTTGCGACGTGCATGACGCCCAGTGAGTGCTCAAACCGCGTGTGCATTGCGCCGGGATAGACCTGGTCGGTCCAGGCGAGCTGGCGGATCCGCCGCAGCCGCTGGAAAGCTGGTTGCGATACGATCTCACGCTCCCAAGCGCTGAGCGTGATGAACCCGTGAACCGGACAGCGGAATTCGTAGTTGCGCTGGTGCTTGGGGACCATTGTTAATGCCGTCGCTCGCCGACAAGTCGCTCGCCGGCAATTAGTCGATGAAATTGACCGGTCGCTATCTTAAGGCCGCCGATGGCCGCCGGACAGGGGCTAGGTCGGCCGATGACGCGCTAAACGTTTCCTGCCCGGCAGGCCGACGACAATTTGTTAGGCCCCGACGACTGGCGGCTGCTGGCCGAGGTGTGCGGCGACGAGCAGCATTTTTTCGAGATTCAGGCCGACATGCTCGACTGTATTTTGGCGCGACGTCGAGCGGAAGTTTCGCGGCATGACCCGCCGGGCCGGCGTGTTCGACGCGCTGGAAGAGTGCCTCAAGGCCGGGCAATTCGAGAGCGAAGAAGAAGCGATCCGCATCCGCACCGAGCAGGAAGCGCGGCTCAAGGCCGCGGAGGGCGAAGAGCCGAAGCGCTCGCCGCAGAAGAGGTTGTTTGAGGAGGGGGATGAGAGATGAGGGGCCAGAACTGGGATAACCGAAAGCAGGCGACGGCCCTCACCCCGGCCCTCTCCCGGAGGGAGAGGGAGAAAATGCCCCGAAGGGGCGCGATTCGATAGCCCAGGGCGCGGCGCAGCGGAGCCCTTGGTTATCGGCGGCAATGATTTTAGAAGCCCCAACGGGGCGCGACTCCCAGCGGCGCGACGGGCGTTTCACCCCGCTGGGGTGGCCGTGTTGGTGCCGACGCCAACCTAGGGCGTTGCCCTAGGCTGTCGAATACGACCCCGTTGGGGTCGGGTCAATCGGCAGCAGAAGCTGCTGCGCAAGCGGGTGCAGCAAGAGATTCGCGAAGAAGAGACCGTGCGGATGGCGAACCTTGCGGCCCGGACCAAGACGACGATGCAGGAGTTTCTGCGCCGCGCGACGGCGGCCAAGATCGACCGGCTGTCGTCGCTGGTGACCGAGTCGTTCCGCTTTTTGCTGCGCAAGCAGACGCTCGTCGAGCAGATCATGATCGATCCGCGGACGTTCGCGATCACGCTCTACGGCAGCGACGGGCAGGCGCTTGCCAAGCAAAGACTCTCGGAAGGCGAGGAGCAGATTTTCGCCATCTCGGTGCTATGGGGCCTGGCACGGCCCAGCGCTCGCTCGCTGCCGGCGATCATCGACACGCCGATGGCCCGGCTCGACCAACGGCACCGCGAGCACCTGGTCGAGCGGTACTTTCCCAACGCCAGCCATCAGGTGATCATCTTGTCGACCGACACGGAGGTCGACCGGCGATACTACTGTATCTGGCGCTGGTCAAGGAGCGGTGCGAGCGGGACGGGCATGGCTGCGACGACGAAACGGTCGCCCGACAGTTTCGGCTGCACCTGCACCGCGGCATCAGCTACCTGGCCACGCCCGGCGCCGTCCGCTCGGTGAGCGATCTGGTGAAGCTGACGCTGGAGTAGGGCTATCTCAGTCGGCCGCGTAAAGTAGAACGACCAGGCAAGACGTCGGCCGCGTGCCGAAAAGTCGGCCGGCGCAAGGCGTCGGGGTTACTCCACGGGCATCGCCGGCACAATCCGATTCATACGGCCGCGGCCGGTAATCGCAACAATCCGCGCGGCAGGCCCGACGATGCTGGTAAAGGACTCTGATCTGCCACGGAAGGAGACACGAGCCGATGCGTACCGCGTCTGTTTTTTGCGCAGCTTGGCTGCTGTGGGCCGTTGCCGCCCATGCTCAGGGCAGCGGCGCTGAAACGCCATCCCTGTTGCCCTTGCCCGCGTTTGCTCCGCCCCCGTTGCCGCGTCCGTCGGCGGGCGCCACCGCGCTGGAAGCCCGCACGCCCCTGGCCCGCGGGCAGCGCGACGGCTACTACGCGCCGTCGTCGTGGCCCGGCGAAGGCCCCCTGCCCTCGGTGGCTTCGAGCTATGCGTGGGACGAGCCGACGGAGGCCATGCCGGCAAGTTCGAAAGATGGGGCTGACGTGCTTCCCGCGCAGAACGCGGCCTGTTGCGGCATGCCCGCTGGTTGCCAGGGCTGCCGAACGTGTCCGCTTCTGGGCGGCAGCCCGTTCGCCCAGGCACTGAACACCGCCGGCATGGCGCCCTTGAACTTGCCCTATGGCCTGCGGCTTCAGCCCGGCTACTGGTTTGGCTCGCTGGCCGGACTGGTGATGACGCGCGACGCACCCAACGCCTTGTCGACCACGTATAACTCGTCGAACGTCAACACGAACCTGCTCGACACCGGCCGGGCACGCGACAATTGGGCCGGCGGCGGGCAAGTGATGTTCGGCCGCTGGTTCGGCCCCCAAGCCTACGGCTTTCAGTTCATTTATTGGGGGCTTGGACCGATGACCGGCACCGCCAGCGTCGTCGACCCGAACTATCAGCTCAGCACGCCCTTTAACCTGGGCAACGTGAATGTCGGCCAACAGAGTGCGACGTTCTACTTCGACAACGCGCACACCCATGCTCTGTGGCGCAGCGACAGCTTCAACAACTTCGAGTGGAACGCCATGCGGCGGGCCGCGTTTGGTCCCTCCGCCTGCCGTCTGATGTGGACCGGCTACGCCGGCCTGCGTTACTTCCGCTTTCAAGACGGCCTGATCTTCGGCGGCGTCAATTCGACGAATTTCAGCGACGGCGGGGGCGCCTACGCGGCCTATCTGAATACCAACGTCACCAACAACCTGGCGGGCATCCAGCTCGGCTCACGCATCGACTACTTCGTCGTGCCGCGCGTGCGGCTCTATGCCCAGCCGATGGTGGGGCTGTTCGGAAACGAGGTTTCGATGCGCGAGCACCTCTACTCCGGCGACGGAGCGCAGGGCTTCGACGTGCTGGCCCGCCGCAGCACGGTTTCGACGCTGGCGCAGATCGACGTCGGCGCGGGCTATCAGGTGACGCCGCGGTTCAGCGCCTTCGCGGCATACCGCTTGATGGGCGTGACGCGAGTCGGCCTGACCGACAATCAAATTCCGGCCTTTTGGGCCGACCAGCAAGGCATGCAGAACATCAAGACCAACGGCGATCTGATCTTGCACGGCGTGATGGTCGGCGGCATGTGGAACTTCTGACCGTCGCGTTCCGTTAGGCCGAGAACGAGCTACCGCAGCCGCAGCTTTTGACCGCGTTCGGGTTGTCGAACGTGAAACCGCGTTTCTCCAACCCTTCGAAGAAATCGACGGTCGTGCCGTCGAGATACAGCGCGCTCTTCTTATCGACGACCACCGTCACGCCGTGGAACTGGTATCGGTTGTCGGCCTTTTCGTCGAAGCCTTTGTCGAAGCCCAGGCTGTACTGGAAGCCGCTGCAACCGCCCCCGGCCACGCCCACGCGCAACACCATGTCTTCTTCGAACTTCTGCTCTTCAATGATCCGCTGGACTTCCTTGGCGGCCTTTTCTGTCAATGCCACTGCCATAATGCTTGACCGTCTCTTTTAGGTTAGGGGACTTTTCACAACGTCACTTGCTTAAATTATACGATCCGCTGGAAAAAGGAAAGCGGCAAATCTACTCTGCCTTCCCTTTAAGGGGCCAAACTGCCGAGCGAAGGGCCCCCACGAATCCCCAAGCGACGAGCAGCCAGCCGGCCGCGCTCGGCTGGCAGACAAGCCACCAGACGATTCCCAGGCCGACCACCAGCAAATGCGGCCAGCGACGGGGCAGGTCGGCCGCCACCGCCATGCGACGCAGCAGCAGCAACGTCAAAACCGCTAAAGTCGCCCAGGCCGTCGCGATCGAGCGCGTCCGCCAAGCACTCTGCCAGCCGGGTCGCATGGCGAGTTGGCGCGGGCCGTCACCGGACCAACGAAACTGGGCGGCCGCAAGCGATTCGTGCATTTCGTTCCAGACTTCCATCGTCTGAACGGCCAGCGAGGGGGAATTGGCGATGCCGACCAAGATCTCCTCCGCGCGCAGTCGTCGGGCCGAACGCAGCCAGTTGTCGGGAACCGCCGACGTCTTGCCCGTCGCGTCGCCGCGGGGCAGCCGCGGCGGGCCGGGCCGTTTGCCGCACCAGACCAGCCATTGGGCCCAGGGGCGATACCAGCCGGCAAGATCGTTCTTGGACGTCGTCGCCACGATTTCTTCGGGCAAATCAAGCAGCGACATCACGCTGTCGATTCGCGCCGAGTCGCAAGACGCGTCGTCGACCCGGGCCGCATTCAATTCGACTGTGTATTGTCGCGGCGCATTCACGGTGAGCAGCGTCTCCTCCTCGGCCCATCCTTCCAACCAGACCACGGGCAGCGGCAATCGCCTGATCGAGGAGGAAGGCGACGTGTCGCTCATCAGGACCAACTCCACGCGCTGCGGCAAGCGGTCGGAGCAAAGTGGGACCTGCCATTCTCCTTCATCCTGGGGCAATGGCGTCGCCGCCAGTCCGCTCACGCTGGCCGCCACCAAACGCCAGCCCGCTGCCAGGCGGACCGGGCAACTCGATCGTCCGCCCGGCTCCAGGTCGAACGCCGCCGCGGCGGTCCAACCGCCGATGACGCTCGGCGCCAGCCGAACGTCGGCCAGCCGGACCCTGGCGGCACCCACCACGGCCTTGACGGAAGTCATCACCGCTTGGGGATGATCGCCGACCGCGCGAAGCGTTACGGCCGATTCCGGGCCGGGCAGCGAAGTTGACATGTCTTCCGGCAGGGTGGCCGGCGCCATCCGTTGCGGGTCCCAGTTCACGGCCTCGATGCCGACCTGCAGCGGCAAGCACCAGTAACGCTCGGCCGCGGGCATTCCCAGCACCACCACGTCGGGCGCGGAGATCGGATCGCCCGGAGCGTATTTCAGCGGCGAACGGATTTTGACCTGGCAATCGCCGGTTAGCGGTTTCAGCGGCCGCACGATCATCACCTTTCGCGTTTTGCCGGGCTGGTCGCTCAGCTCGATCGTGGCCGGCGGTGAGGCCACTTCCAGGTTGGCGCCCCAGTTGGCCGGCACGTCGAACCGCACGGCATCGACGACTCCCCCCTCCGCGCGAAAGCGATAATCGATCTCGGCGCCCCACGCCTGGTTGACGAAGCGCAACACCGTAAACTGTTCCGCCCCGGCGATGCGTGCGTCGTTGGCGGAGACGACCACGGTGCCCGAGTAGCTCGGCTCGGCGGTGCAGGTGAAGACGAGCCTTCCCAGCCGCGGATGGACCGGCTCGAGGGCGGGCTGCACTAGCTCGCCGAGCCCGGCGGCGGCGTCCAGCGCCACACGCACCGCCGGCTGCCGATAAAGCTCCAGGCTGCGGGAAAGAACCTCCACCTGTTCGATCGTTCCGAGGGCAGCGGGTTCCACGGTGACCGCGGGCAGCGACAGGCGCCCGTTGGCACGAATCGGCAAACGGCCCCACAGCGTAAGCTGCTGCGCGCCGGTGATGCGGCGGTTGAGAAACACGCTGATCTGCCCCTCTTCGCTGCGCGCCCACCGCGCCACGCGATCGATGCCCTCTTCGGTCAAGGTAACGCGTTCGATCTGCAAGTCGGGCGGAACGCGCAGGCGATGCTGAAACACAAATCCCGCGGTGGTCATGAGCTGAGCTTCATACCGCACGAGCGCGTTCGACCGCTGGCAACTCAGCGCCAAAACCTCCTTGACCGTCGTTTGCGGTTCGCGCGATCGCGTCGCCAGGCTCCAAGGCGCGTCGGCCGAGTCGAGCCGATAGACGAGCGCATCGCGCAGGGCCGCCACGTCCGCATCGTGCCACTTGGCGGCGAAGTCGGCCGCCGGCAGCGGATCGAGCTGCTCGGCGTCGCGGGCCGCGTATTCCAGCCCCGGGTCCACGGTCACCGCCAACCAACGTCGCACTGGCCTTGCATTCTGGGTGTGAAAGGCCGGCAATCGCACGTTGCCCACTCCCGACGCGCCGCTGAGAAAAAACGACAAGCTCAAGGTCGTGCGGTCGACCACCGCACGTTCCAGGTCGATCTGCGTCACCTGCAGTGTTTCTGGACTGGCCGGGTCGGACGGCAACGTTCGCTCTCGGGCGGAGGTTGTGCCCGGCATCAGCCGCAGCCGACGATCGGCGGTGAACTGCACCTGCCGCAGGGCGCCACTGCTGACTTCATAATTCAGATCGACGTCGAGCACGACCGATCCGGGACGGATTCGGAGCCAGAGCAACTCCTCGACTTCAACCTGGGCCGGGGCGGCGGCTTGCAGGGGCCAACGCACCGCCAGCGTTGGCGTGGGACCAAGATTGGCCCGAACGCGGCGACCGCCGTCTTCAACACGCGCTTCGCCCTGAATCGTCGGCAGCTCGACGTTCGACAGCTCGGCGGGCAACGACACGTCAACCGTGGACGCGGCCACCGGCGGTATCCGCAGGCTCAGGACGCGCGTTTCCAGCTCGTCGCTGACCGTGGGAACCAGCCGAAACTCCAACAGGTAGTCGCCCGGTTCCGCCACGTCGCAGACCAACAAAGTCCCTTCGTCCTGCCAATCGAGCGAAATCGGTTGGCCGTCGAGCGTGGCCGAGTCGTCGGCGAGTTCGGCCTGCCGGCGGTCGAGGCGAAGCCGGACATGGGCGTCGGGCGAAATCACGTGCAGGTGGTAGCGTACGACGAACTGGCTCACGCCGATCGGTTCGTCGGGTTTGCCACGCGCCAGCGCACACTCATAAGCGGCGCCCGTGACCAGCCAGCCCCGCGGCTCGTCGGTGCTCGCGCTGGCGCGGCGGCGCAACTCTTCCAAAAAGTCGAGCGGCACCTGGTACAAGGCCCCGGGCTTGTCGTCGGCATCGACCGGCACAAACACATTGTGGACCGCGGATTCCGAGGTCGTAGCGGGGCCGGCCGCGTCGTCGCCGAGAGCATGAGCGGCCGCGGCGGTTACCGCCAATGCCAGGGCGACAACCGCCGGGCCGCCGCGGTGGTCTGCCGAGGCTATCGCCGATCGCACGGTCGTCCGCGGCCGACGACCGGCCGGACTCAACCAGTACCAGGCCGCGGCGGCGATGCAACCCACAACGGCGCCCCGGCCCAAAGGTCCGAGCACCGGTGGGCACCAGATTGTTGCCACCATGGCCAGACCCGCGAGGAGCACCAGGCCGGAAGGGCGAGCGCGGACGAGCCACATGCCGAGCGCGGCGAACACCGCGGCCAAGGACCACGCCGCCACGGTCACCACGTCATGGCGGACCAGTGTCAACGACGTCGGACCCAAAGAGCCGTCGATGCGGCAGGCATGGGCGGCGAAGTCGGAAAAACCTCCCGCGGACGAAGCATTGCCTTCCCAGATCATCTCCGGCTCCGCTTGCCATGCCGAAAGCGGCAGAACCGACGTTGTTTCAACCACCGGCTCGCCCTCGCCGGCTTCCGGCAGATCGCGCCTGAAGACAACCGAGCCGGCACTCAATGCGTGGTCGCCCGCCGCTTCGAACGCTGCCCAGCGGTTCGTGAGCACGATCTGGTCGCCATCCATCAGCAGTGCCAGCCCGTGTTCGCGGAGTAGTTGGGCGGCGACCGCCTGTGCGATTTCCACATCGGACTGTCCCGCGGCGGACATCGGGACCGACCATGAGCCGAGTGGCGTCGAAGGACCGATATCGAGCTGCGCCAGCGATCGCGCGTCGACGCGCAACGATTTCGACAGTCCCACTCGCTCGCGCGTGGCCTCGGTCAGCAGGCGGCCCCAGGTGCTGACGGAAGCTGTTCCGTGGCCGTGGGGCGGCCTTCCTAGGCCGTCTGAACCCAGCGACGGCCTAGGAAGGCCGCCCCACGGGGAGTTCTCGGACGGCCTCTCACTGGCCGCCAACGCGGATCCCAGCGCAGCAAGAAGGCCCGAAGCGCGCTCGCTCTGTGAGTCGGAGGTTGCCGACAGGGTTGCCAACTCCCGCCAGTCCGATGGCCTTGCGACGTCAAAGGGCCGTTGCCCGCGACTTCGACCGAACCGGCCCAGCATCGGCCGGCCCTCATCGGCCGGCATGTCGGACCAGATCAGCGGCTTATACTGGCCCGGCGCCGAGACGAGCCATTCTCGCGACGCCACGGGCAAGTCGATGGTTGGCCAGGGCGCTTCGCAGTTGCAGACCAGCCCCAGCGCCGCGCCCGGCAGCGAAAATTCCACGATCACGAAGGGAAACCGTCGCTCGGAGGGCAACGGCACCACGATCCGGCCACTTTCCTGTCGAGCAGCCGTCGTCGCCCCATCCACCCGCACCCGCACCAACTCGGCACCCGCCGGCAGACGCACGGCGCATTGCGGTCGTCCTTGGTTTTCCACGTCGAACACCGCCAGGTGGCGGCCGCCCCCCGACGCCAGGTAGTGCGAGTTGAGCCGTAATCGCCAGACGGTTGCCGGCCCAGGTGAAGCGGCGACCGAGCGAAACAACAGCACGGCCTCGGGCGATGTCCCGCCCAGCTCGTCGATCGGATTGTAGCGGAAAGCTGCCCGGACTGCGGAGTATCGGCCCTCGGCCGGCTGCGGCAGGGGGACCGGCTCCAGCCGGTCGGCATTGCGCACCAGGGGCGGATCCTGCACGGCACGGACTTCGATCGTGGCCTGCTGGTTGACCGCTTCGGGCACGCAGACCAGAGCGGGAGCGAGATCGTCGGCAAACTTTAGGGCGCGCGCGGCGCGGATTTCGAACGCCCGATCGACGGCCTGAGGAAGCCGCACCATCCAGACTTCGCCCGCCTGAGCCAATCCGCGGACCGCTTGTTGCGGCGGCGAAAGCCGCTCCGCGGCCAGCAGCCCGCCGGCACCGTCGAGGCTGAATTGCAACGGCTCGTCGCGCGCCTGGCTGAAAGCGACGAGAACCTGGTCGACGCGCGAGCCTTCGGGTTGGCAGCGGATGGAATACGATTCGGTGAGCCGCCCGTCGTGGATTTCAGCGACGACGCGCAATTCCGCGGCGTAGCGAGGAGTTTGCTGTTCGATGGCCACGCTCCAATCAGTCCGATCGACCTCGATTTCGAGAATCGTGTCGCCCAAGGCCGATGCCAGCAGCCCGCGCTCGGCGTCGGTCAGATTCGCACGCTCGGTGAATCGCGGCCGGTCGGTCCCGTCCAGTGAGACGCGGTGCGCCCCGGAGGTTTCCAGTGCCAGCAAACGCCTGCGCTCGACACAGTCGTGGAAGGCCAACATTTGCAGCGAATCGCTGGAAAACCGCCGATCGGCTGCCAGCGCACGGTGGCCGGTGACCATCAGCACCAACGACTGCGACGGACTGACCGGCTCGGCAAGCTGTACCACGAGCAAGGCCGGGCGTGCGGCACGATTGACCGACCAACCCGCCAGGGCGCCGGCCCGATCGGCGGTGACCGAGTCGATTTGCCAGCCGGCGCCGATCTCTGCTTGCAGCGAGAACGTTTGGCCTTCGGCAAACTCGAAGCTGCCGCGCAGCTCCGCCCGCACCGAATCGGGAGCGAAGCGGATGGTGGCTCCGCTGGTGAGCAGCACGCTTGGCCGCCGCCGCGACACCTGGACTTCGGCCGACGCTTCGGGAGAAAACAACTGTAACTCGATGCTTTCGCCCGAGGCGGCGCCGCCCAGCGGCGTGGCCTTGGTTTGCCGGCAGCCCAACGGTATCAGCTCGTCCAGACCCAAGGGCGGCGGCAGCGACAACGTCAAGTCGCCTTCCTGCCAGGCGACGTCGCGCACTTTGAATCGCGGCAATTTCAAGGCCTTGCCCACCACGAGCGGCGCCAGCGCCGTGACCGTGATCGCCTTTCCCGTGCCGAACAACGGTTCGGCGAAATCGACGACCACCGTGTGCTCGCCGCCCGAGGCAACGGCCGGATTGACCGACCAGGCCAGCTCGCTCCCGCCGTACTGCACGCTGACGACGCGCAGCCGCGGGTCGAGATCGAGCTGCAAGTGCCGCAACGGCTCGCGATGCACGTCGAGTTTCAACAGCGATGCCACATCGAGGCCGCCCAGCGAAAAGCGATACGTCGTTTTTTCGTGCAGCAGCGCCAGGCGTCGCTGGCGGCTATGCGCGTCGCTGGCGTCCAGTTTCAACTGGGCGCGCGTCCGGCCGCCCAGCTCGAACCGCCATCGTCCCTGTTTGCGATCGGCCGCGTCGCCGGCGGCAACGCCCTCCGGCAGCACCGGCACGACGGAATCAGGCAGAGCCAAGTCAAGTTCACAGACGGTGCTGGGAGGAAGCTCCAAGGAAAAGACCAACGAGCCGCTCGCGTCGCGCCGGCCACGCAACGACCAATCGAGCAGCAGCGTGTCGGGCTGGCCGACCACGATCGCCATCTTGCCCGACGGGCCGACGCCCAGCGTCGCGGCGCCGCCCTTCTCCCACTTCGCTTCTGAAACCGCCAAGCCAAACGGTTCGAGCGGCATTAGAACCGGGTGTTCTCCGGCAGGCGTAAAAGCGAGGCGGGCCTGGCCGTGCAACGAATCTTCAGCAAGCTGGGCCTGATAGACGGCGTGGACCACTCGTACCCTCGTGGCCAGCGATCCGCTCGGCGGCGCGGAATTGGCCGCTTCCAAAAGCCGCTCGAATTCCTCGCGTTCGACGGGCAAATAAGGCACGTTGCGCTTCGGCCAGTCCTGCGGACGATCGGCCGGCACAAAGTACCGTCGATACTCCAGCGGCTTGTCGGCAACCGGCTCGGCGCAAGCAGCGGGAACTCCGCACAAGCCGAGAAGGAAGGTGAAGACGATCGCCGTAGGGTGGGACCAGCGAGCTTGCGAGCGCCGGCCCACCGGGATTTTGGATTTTGGATTTTGGATTTTGGATTGGCTGAATCGAAAATCGAAAATCCAAAATCCAGAATCCCAACGCGTTGCTTCTCGCAGAAAATGCCAACTCATGGTTTGCTCTCGGCCCCCACTTCCACGGCCAGCGCGGCTGTTTGGGTCGAGGCGACCGGCGACGCGGGACGGGCATGCGTGTGCGTGGAGCCGCGGCTGACGATCGAACTGGGGCCGCTACGGAGCACGCTCGGTGCCGGGCGACGCCCAAGGGCCCGCTCCAGCGCGGCCGCCATCATCACCAGCACCATGCCCACGACCGCTGATTGCAAGGCCAGCAAGGCCAGATCGGGCCAAACGGCCGCCGCGGCAAGCACGGCCACCCCTGCCATAAACAACCATGCAGGCCGCCGCAGCCAGGGGAAATAGATCCACAACAAGCCCGCCGCCAACAGCACCCCCGACGACGCCAATACGAGCACCGGCCGCGATACCGTGGATATTTCAACCGGGCCGGGCATGGCGATGCCGCTGAAAAGATACGTGTTCACCGACGGCGGCAGCGGCAGCTCATGTTGCTCCGCGCCGCTCCAAATCTCCAGCTCGCTCGAGTCGCGCAAAGGCTGCCGCGACCAACCCAGTCCCTTCCAAAGCCAAACGAATTCGCCACTCAGGCCGGCTGGTCCTTGGATGAGATAGTCCTCTGCCGGCAGCACAAGCTGCCAATAAAAGCGGCGCACCCGTCCCTCGCCGAAACTCGGCAACTCGAACCGCAGGCGTCCCGCTCCGCCCGATCGGTCTGCCAGGTCGTAGGTCGCCACAAGCACGTGCGGTCGTTCAACCCCGTCGCCGTCGGACAGCAGCAACTCGCGCTCATTGGGAGTTGTTCCGGGCACGGCGTCCACGGCCTCTCCATCAAGATGAAAGCTTTCCGTCGAGCTGCCGGACGGCAGCGTCAGTCGGACGCGCCGGTCTTGTGTGTGGAAGCGGAAGACCGCGCGGTCGAATCGCTGGCTGCCCGTCAACCACGTCTGAACCCAGGCACGCTCGACGGACAACGATCCGGCCGCGTCCCTTTCCGTCGGACTGACGCCCAACACCAATGCCGGCTGGGGCTGTGCGGACGCAAAGACCAACGTCTGGCGGTCGCCGCCGCTCTGCGTCGAGCGGAGCGTCCATTGCTTGTCGACCGGTTCGACGTGGAGGCCCGCTTCCGCCACCAGCGTCAATTCGTTGCCGAGCAACTCTCCTTCGGCGGGCATCACCAACGGAATCTCGGCTTTGACGGTCGTGGCACTCGAGAGCAATTCGTCGAGCGCGTCGTCTTGCCACGAATAAACGACGGTCAGCTCAAAGTCGCCCAACTGTTGTTCGGGCAACAGCACGCGCATGCCCACCGGCCCGTCGCCCTCGGAATCGACCGCGGCCGACGGCTCCAGCATCAAGGGCATTCCGTCCAGCTTCACCTCCACCGCGGCCGACGAGACGAGGTGTTGCGGCACGGCCAGCAACAACGATTCCGCCGCCTCGTGCGCCGCGGTGCAAATCAGCCTTTGTTCGACCTGAGCGACGCCCTCCGCCAACGTCACCCGCGATTCGACCCGGCTGGTGAGCCGGCGCGAGGCCACTTGAAAGCCGGCCGCGAAGCGAGGATCGGCCACGTCGCTCCGATAAAACCAGGCCGCCTGTCGATGGGCCGGCAGTTTGACGTCGGCATTCGCCGGCGCGCTGGTCAGGCCGCTGGCCTCGTCGGTGTGCGGGACGACGATCACGTTGTCTTCCGGCACGACCACGAGCTCGGTCGAACCGACCGTGTCGGCCGTCGGATGCAACAGCCCGAAGGCGATCGAATCGGCCCCCGGCTCGATCGGCTTGCGGGCACGGATTCGCAGTTCGATGTCTCCCGTCGTGGCCTGCTTCAAAGGCACCAGCACGGAATTGCCGGCGCCGAACACCAGCGCGGCGCTGTTGACCAGCGTCGCGGGCTCCAGCCCGGCGGGATCAAGCTGCCATTCGCCAAGATCGATTGAGAAAGAAAAGACCTTCGCCCCGGCCACGTGATATTTGAGCGTGGCGTCGAGTTGCAGATGGTGAGGCCCGACCTCGACGACGTACCTGGGATCCACCGAGGTGCGCGTCTGACGCGGCGAGACGCGGGCGGAGAGTGAATAGGGCTGGCCGAAATAGAGGAAGCCCGCCACCACGCCGTCGGCCCGCATTTCGGCGGGCAGTTCGTCGGTCTGCACGACCCCCTGGCGGGCGACAAAGGCCACTTGCCAGTCGTCGCGCACCTGCACGGCCAGCGTGCCCGACTGGCGCACGGCGCCCGCCACGTCGAAGCCGCCCAGATCGAACGTTCCCTGGCGGCTGACGTCGTGGCCTTGCTTGGTGACCAGCTTGACGCTCACCGGCTGCGAGGTCTTTGCCTTCAGACGCACTTCGACCATCTTGCGCTGGCGTTGGTCTTCCGTTGCGTTGCCGGCCGCCGGCACTTCGACAATCGAGTAGTCGGGCTGTTCGCCGGGCAGCAGCGTCGCTCCTCTTGGCAACCGCACCTGAAAGCCGCTGAACTCGCGGCCAAAGGAGTTGATGCTCAGGGTCGCCTCGCTATCGACGCCTCGCCCGTCGATTTTGGAAACGATCTGGCCAACGACGGAAAGCACCGTCGGTGACTCGTTGCGGCGAGCGGCGACGGCCCGCCAGGTGAGAAGAAAGTCGTTGGCCAGGCCGGTGGCGCGAAACTGGGTTTTGCCGGCGGCCGGTTTGGTCTCGGCCAGCACCCCGCCCGACACCACTTGTCCGCTCGCTTCCGCCTGCGGCACCTTGAGTTCCAGCTCGGAGAACACGGCGCGCGGGGCATTGAGGCGCAGCCGAAACTGCGTGCCGTCGCTCTCGACCGCGGCCATGCCGCGCAAGCTCACTCGGTGCGGCTTCTCGGCCTTTCCGCGGAACCAGGCCACGAATTCGCGGCCGTCGGGATCGAACTCCATCAAGTGTTCACCGGCGGCGGCGAATTTCGGCGGCTCGGTGAGCACGAAGTTTCCCAGCCGCAACGGCACGCGTACCCAGCCCGGATCGCTGGCGGCGATGGTCAGCTCCATCGACAATACGGCATAGTCGCCGACCACTTCTCCGCGCACTTCCAAACGTTCGAGCCGGGCGGTGGCCCGCGGAGCGGTCGCCGATGCGTCGCGCGACTCCACATAGGCCCGGATGTCTTCCAGGCTGATGTTGATCAGCGGCAGCAGATCGCCGTTCTTGTCCCGGATATAAAGAATATCGGGTTCGACCCGCTGGACCGCTTGTTGGCTGCGAGGCGCCGCCTTTTCCGACTCCTTCTCGTTGGCCGCGGTCTGCGCGCAAAGGGGCAGCGTCAGCCCGAGCAACTGAACCAAGGCGAAAAGTGCGGTTCTCGAATGAACGGTCGGCAAGGCCGTTTTTCCTCTCTCCGGTCTTTGAAATACGCGGACCACAGCCGTGCCGCGCGGCCCCCGAAAAACAGACGTGCGGGAGGGCCATCCCCGTAATCCAGTTTACCCAGCCGCTTCGATTGCTAAAAGCAGGAAAGCCGGCAGTTCTACTTCGCGTGGCAAGAATGAAACATCATCGGTGGCGTTGGAGCAAGTTAAGTAATTCACGGTGCAGCTCGGGCGTGGCCGCGGCGATGAACTGCGGGCGCTCGATCGCCAGCGGGCCGCCATCGAAGGCCGTAATCACCCCACCGGCCTCGGCGACCAGCAGCGCTCCGGCGGCGATGTCCCAAATCTTCGTGGAGGTCGACCAATAACCATCGAATCTGCCGGCCGCGACGTAGCACAGGTTGATGGCGGAAGAGCCCATTCGTCGCGTGCCTTGCGCCCGCAGCAGCACCTCGATGAAATCGTCGATCTCGCGGTCGTCGCGGCGCACCTTGGCCGAGAAACTGACCGCGACCAGGGCCTGTGCCAAATCGGTGGCGCCGCTGGCCCGCAGACGCTGGCCGTTGAGCCAGGCGCCTTGGCCCCGTGCGGCCGAAAAGCACTCGCGGCTGACCGGATCGTAGACCGTCCCCACGACGACCTCGCCCCGCTGTTCCAGGGCGATGGAGACGGCAAAATTCGGCACGGCGTGGACATAGTTCATCGTTCCGTCGAGCGGATCGACGATCCAGCGGTAGTCGTCCGAGCGGCTGGCGATCTGCTCGTTTTCCTCGGCCAGAAACCCATGATCGGGAAAGGCGCCCAGCAACACATCGCGAATGGCTTCCTGCGACGCCAAATCGGCCTCGGTCACCAGATCGGAGGGACCTTTTTCACGGACGCCGAAACGACCGGCCCAAGAGAGCAGCACGTCTCCGCCGGCACGGGCCGCCTCGTTGCAAACCTTGCTGAAATCGGTGATTTGAGCCAAGAACCCTCCCTCCTTGTCTGTTGTTGTTTCGCGCATAAAAACCGCCCTTGACCGTGGAAGGCCGATCTCTTATTCTCCCCGCCACTTCAACGCGGTCCAGCCCTGGGCCGCGCGAAACGACGAAACAAACCGGACCACGTGGAAGGGTCTGCACCAGAGAAAGCAACCGCTTTCTTGCGGACCACGGAGCGGCAGCTTGCTGGCATGGATGCCGGCGGCGCGCTTCGCGACACTTCCAATCGCTCCCGGAAACGGATGGCGTCCTTTGCCCCCCTGGGACCTGTTCTTTCCGGGAGTTTTTTTGCGCCCGCCGCCTGGGAGGACGACGAACATCTACTCGCTGGGCGTCCTACTGAACGAGCGGCGGCAGCGGAGGACGATGCCGATGACAACGCTGGCGACGCCAAGGGCTGCCCAGTAGAGCGTGCGGTCTGCCTGGCCGTCGGCATCGAGCCCAGCGGGGCGCCGCGGCCCGCTGGCCGGGGTCTGGTTTCGGCCAGCCGGGATGGGAACATAGGTTGGCTCGCCGGGGTCGTCGGCCGCGTCGGCCACGGGCTGGGCTGGTGCCGTTTCGAGCGGGATGTCCGAGTCACCCCACAGCCGCTCGTCCCAGTTGACCGCCAGCAGCAGATCGAAACCGGGGTTCGACTGCTTGACCTGACAGGAGCAGGCGCCGCAGAGAAAGCCCGAACACTCCGCCAGCAGCGCCTCGTCGATCGACTCCGCCTTCAGCGCCGTCATTGCCCGACCGCGACCGAAGACGGGAACCACGATCGTTTCGTCATCCGCGGGGTCATCAAGCACTCCGCGCGTGACCAGATTGCGCAGCAGCGCTTCGTCGGCCGGCTTACCGTCGACTTCCAGGACGGAGAACCGAACTTCGAGCGGAAGTTTCGTCAGCAGTTCCGACCCTGGCAAACCGGCCCCAGGGGGAAGCGGAATCTCGGCTGCCAGCCCCGGCAACTGTTCCTGCAGCTTCTCGACAACCTGACGCGAGCGGGCTTCGTCGCTGCCGCGAAACACGAGCCAGACGACCGAATCTCCGTTCGCCAACCGCTCGATCAGCTCGTCGCGCGCCGGAGATGTCCAAAGCGATCCATTAACCTCCGACAGAGGCCCGGACCAGACGACCGCCGAACCTCGCCGCCCACCCGGACGCCGGAGCACGACGTGCGGCAGCGGCACTTCACCGAGAGTGCCGCCGACCGCCCGCAGGTCCTCGGCAAGTTCCTCATCGAGATTGCAGTGGATGACCTCCCAGTTCACGGCCCCTCCGTTGATCTGCGATTGGTCTTCGAGCCGCGACACCCGCGCCCGTTGGTCGGGAGTCAGCGTGCCGCGATAGAAGACGTCGACTTCGAACAGATCAGCCGGCCAGCGTTCCAGCGCGTAACGGAACACCGGCACCGAACAGGCGTCGGTCGAGTGAGCCAGCAGCAGAAGGGCCGCAATCGTCACGGCCAGCGTCAGGCATGGCGTTGGATGGTGCGCTCGGACCCCATCCGCCTTGTGCGGATGGTGAACGAGATGGTGAGCTAGAAAGATCCTACGAAAACAGGCAAAAAGGCCCCATCCAGCTTGCCTGGATGGTGAATAAGATTCGTGTTGCCCGCCGACCAGCCCTACAATCTTCTTCACCATCCAGGCGAGCTGGATGGGGTCGGAATGTCTTCGCTTTGGCGTCTCTAGCCCACCATCTTCTTCACCATCCAGGCGAGCTGGATGGGGTCGAGAGCGCAACATCCAACGCAGCCGCCGCGGGCCCGCTCTTCGTGCCTGGCAACGAGGGCCGCTCCTCATTGCAGGGGCCCGGTGTACGCAAACATGGTGTGGCTCCATACGGCGATTTGACAAGTGGGATTCGAGCAGACACAATCGATGGAGTATACTTCAACTGCTCTGAAGCGAGAAGTATGTCCAGCAATCTGAAGACGACCAGCAGTTGGGTCCAGAAAACGCCAGGCGTGTGCGGGGGCAGAGCCTGCATTCGCGACACGCGGATTACGGTCTGGGGCCTGGTGAATTCCCGCCGGCTCGGTGCGGCGGACGAGCAGATCCTGGAGAACATCGTGGGCCTCACGCCCGAAGACCTCCAGGCCGCTTGGGATTCTTACCGAGAGCATCCCGCCGAGACCGACAACGACATTCGCGTCAACGAGACAGAGTTTAGCGGCCGCCAGTTTGGATTATAGAGAAAGCCGCTCAAAGCGACTGTTCATGTCGTTCTCCTTCAAGAACGCGTCGATTTTACGAGCAACCTTCTTATCAGGCTGTGCGCCGGGGTCATTGCAGCACAGAACACCTGCGTGGCGTGCATTTTCTTGATGCAAGCGGCGGTAGTCCTTCCGATTCATCGTCAGAACGATGCGCAGCTGGCGCGCGGCCCATTCGAGCACCAGGTCGTCCGGCGTGGCATCCCCTGACTTTGAAACATTCACTTGCCTCACGGTAAGCACGTCGTGACCGAGCCGCCGCAAAGCGTTTACGACGCCGACCGGAAAGTGTTCATCAGCGAGCAAACGCGCCATGATCTAAGACTAAGGACCGTCGTTCTCGCGGATTTCGGCTTCGATTTGTTCTCGGTGCGCATCGACATAGCGCCAGACAGCCTCCAAGTCCGCGGCAGTTAACGAAGGATAAGCTCGCAAGAGGTTCTTATCCGATCTGCCGACTCGTCGACCGACTTCCAATCCCCACACCGGGATGCGAGTGCCGTAGACACGAGCGCTTCCGCCACAAATTCCCGGCGTCGCCACGATTCGCGGTTGATCTACCGCTCCTTTCTCCGCCAGAGGCTGATCTTGCAGTGGTCGGCTTTGACCCTGCTGGCCCTTGCTCTCGGTTTCTCGTAATCGGCCCATATCGCTAGGCTCCCGAACCATCATGCTCATCTTCTTCCTGGGATATTCTACGCGCCAAGGTCCGATCGCGGAAGCCCGCGGTCGCCCCCTTCAGCACGGATGCATTCTCGGCGCCCTCGTGGCTCAGCCCGTCAATCAGCACTCGCCGGCACAAGGCCCGGACGTGGCGGACTGTGCCGGACGTTGCGTCCAGCGTCCGAAGACCGGCCAAGCGGGCCTGGTAAATTCCCGCCGGCTCGGTGCGGCGGACGAGCAGATCCTGGAGAACATCGTGGGCCTCACGCCCGAAGACCTCCGGGCCGCTTGGGATTATTACCGAGAGCATCCCGCCGAGATCGACAACGACATTCGTGTCAACGAGGCAGACTGACCATTCATGGCCAGGCTCGATGCAGACAGTTAGGCCGAAATCACTTGCGTTCGTACCCGTTCACGGATTTCAACTGGTGTCCTAGTGGACGGGCGCGCAGAACGAGACAAGCGTGGCACCGAAAGCTTGATGAGACCGCAAGACAGAAGGACTCAAGAGGTGTCCGGAACCAGGCTCGGCGCCGGAGTGCCGGTCAGAAATGCGAACACCGCGTCATGAATAAATTCGAAGACCGACCGTGCTTGTTGAGCGCACGTTCCAACCGCGTTCCAGATCCGTTCGCACCAAGTCTGGCCCGTTTGTCCGCAAGTTCCCTGGGTGATGCGCCGATGAATGGCTACAAATCGGATCGCCTGTTCCGCCAAGTTGTTGGTCGGCTCGATACCCGGCGTCGTGATGAAGCGGAAAAAGCCCTCGGTATTCAGCCGGAACCGTTCCGCGATGTTGTTCGATTCGCGCGTGCCCGCCGATTCCATGAAGGCGTCCCAGCAGATGTCCGCCGCGATCCGCTCCAGCGACGCGCGGAACGTGGCCTCGGACGCAAACTCTTCGCGGCGGTGGATCGTTCGGAAAAGTTTTCGCAGGTCGTCGAGCAGACGCTGGCCGTACTCGCGGTTTTTCGGGTTCGTGCCCTGGTTCTTCTGGGCGCTGGCGCGGCTCTCGGCCTCGCCCGGCGCGGGGCATGCGGCGATCGCGGCGGCGATCGGCGGCGGCTTCGCGCTGGGGAGCCACCCGCAAATCTCGTATTACGCGCTGTTGGCCGGCGCGGCCTTCACCGCCGGTTGGCTGGCCATGGCGCGCGGCGGGCCGCGGCGGCGCGCCTGCGCGTGGCTGGCGCCGGCGGCCCTGGCGGCCGCGCTCGTCGGCGCGGCGCAGGTCGTGCCCGCGGTGGAGTTGGTGCGCGATGCGTCGTCGGGCGGGCCGCGCGGCGGAGACGTTGATGCCACGAGCTACGCGCTTGAGGCACTGGATTTGGCGCGGATGGTGGCGCCCAACGTGGCCGGAAACCCCTTTCTCAACGAGCCGCTGTTCGACGCGGGCGACTTCTTCACCTGGGATACAACAACGCGGCGAATTTCCGCCTCGAGGCGCCGCGGCCCGCGACGGTGCCCGCCGAAGTTCTACGAATCGAGCCGCCGATTCGCTTCGTCGACGCTCCTTATTATCCGCACGTGGCCGAGTCGTCTCTTCGCTACAGCCGCATGGCGGCGGTCGCGGTGGGCAACCACCGGTCGATGGTCGGAACCAACGACGGAGGGATTTTGCCGGCGGCGGTGACCCGCAATTGGTCTGCGGTCCAGCGCGGTCCGGCCCGCGCTTTGGCCATTGGGGCGTGCAGTTACGTGACGCAGTGCGGCGGACCTTGGCGGCGCTTGCCCGGCGCCCTGCCGCGCGTGCGCTTTTCCGTCGGCAGGGCCGCCGCCCTTTGCGACGTACCGATCGAGGATCTCTCGGACGAGGATCTCGGGACGATGGCGAACGACGTGGCGGAACACATGGCCGGCGCATCCACGGAGGACCGTGCGCGACGCGACGGCTGCTTTGACGCGCGCACCCGCGTCGTCTGCGACGAACCACGGCGGCTCGAAGCGCGCGTCCAGGCGCCCGCCGAGGGGACGCTGGTCGTGGCCGACACCTGGTTTCCGGGTTGGACCTGCGAGGTCGACGGCATACCGGCCGAGATGCGCCGCGCCCACGGGGTGTTTCGCGCCGTGAGCGTGGCCGCCGGGCGGCATCGCGTCGTGTTCGAGTATCGGCCACAATCGTTTTACGTCGGCGGCGGGGCCAGTCTGGCCGGGCTGGCGTTGACCGCCATGCTGGCACTTCTGGGCATCCTGGCGAGCAGAAGCGGGCAGGGGGCCTGGCGACGTGAAGAGTAAACCGCCCACGTCCGACGAACCTGGGGCGGGCCTTGCGGGCCGCCGCCCGCGTTCCGCGCAAAAGGCGTTGGGCCGGTCCGCTGCTGGCCGCTGTGGCGGTCGCGGCGGGGTATGCCCCTTGGCTCACGGTGCTCTCGGCGCAGCACGAGCAAGTGCGGCAGAGCTTCTGGATCGGGCCGCTGACGCGCGAGTCGGTTCCGAAAGCCGCGTACACGCTGTTCGTCGACCCGATGGAAACGGCGCTGGACGACGGCCAAGGATGGGTCTGGGCTGGCGCCTGCGCGGTGGTTCTGACCGCGCTCGTGTTTCGCCCCGTTGCGGCCGACGGGCTGTTGTTCCTGTCCGCCGCCGTTCCCATCGGCATGGCGGCCGCCGTCAGTGCCTGGGACACCCCCATCTTTTATCCGCGGTACTTCGTCTTCGCTCAGCTTTTTCTGCTGGCGGCGGTGGCGCGACTGGCCGGCCGCATGCCTGGCCGGCCGGAGAAGTGGATCATCGCCGCCATTTTGCTGGGCAGTTTCCTGCTGATCGACTACGACTTTCTGGGAGGTTTAAGGGCGGAGAATTCCGGCGGCTTGCGGGCCGCAGCGGAATTGATCGTCGCGCGACGCGGGCCGCGCGAGCCCGTGGTCGTCTGCTCGCCCTACTTTTACTTGCCGATGCATTACGAACTGGGCGGGGCCGGGTGCCAGTTGCTCGATTCAGGCCGCCCGCTGCCGCACTTCGACGGCGCCGCGGTGCTCACCCCGCACGACTTCATCTCGGCAGCCCAGGCCGCGCGGTGCGGTGCCCGCCGAATTTGGGTCGTGGAAGGGGGCGGGCACGCCGCGGCTTGCACCCTGCCGCGGGAGCGTTGGCACCGGCGGAGCGAGCATTCGTTTTTCGAGCCCTACGGGATTGTCGGAGCACTCACGGTCGTCGAGTACGTGACCGCAGCGGGCAAGGAAAGTCTCAGGGCACGTCTATCAAGGACGGTTCAAATCGTTCGCCGTTCAGGAGGACCGGCACGGTGGCGCGTTCCGCTCGCCTGGTTCCACCCGACGAGTCTTCCGCGCGAATCCGCTCCCGCACTTTGCCATTCCCACTTGCGACCTGGGAGGTGCCGGAGATAAGGTAGTGATATGGGCGGAGAGCCGCCTGTGTTTCTTCTCCTCGGAGGCCGGCGGCCTCGATGCTCGCATATCTCGTCATCCGCGAAGGTTCCAAGTGGACCGACGTTTTCCGCCTGATACCGGGCCAGTCGGTGACGATTGGGCGCGCCCCGACCAATCAAATCGTCATCAAAGACGAGCGTTGCAGCCGCTGCCACGCGGAATTGTTCACTTCCGAAGGCCAGTGGACGCTGCGCGACCTGGACAGCCGCAACGGCACCGCCGTCAGCGGAACGCTGATCCAGGGCGACCGCACGCTCACGCCCGGCGACGTGATCCGCATCGGCAACTGCCAGTTGGCGTTCGTCCACGATCTGACCCAGGCTTTCCCCGAAGGCGGAATCCCCGTGCGGTCGGGCGACGAGCTGACGGTCCGCGGCAGCGTTCCCGCCTCGGCCGACGAATCGAGCGTGCTCGACATCGAGGAGCCGGCCGAGATCACGCACCGCCGCGGGCAGACCAAGTTTCTGGAGCCGAGCGAAGAGGAAGACGAAAAGGGCGTTTCCAAGGTGGGCCGCGCGGCCGCCAAGCTCTGCCGGCTGGCCTTCGAGCTGGCCAAAGCGCCCGATGCCGTGTCGATGGCCAAGCTCGCCTTGGGCGGGCTTTTCGAAGGCACTCAGATGGATGCCGGCGGACTGCTGTTGCTGCGGCGGGGCAGCACCGGCGAAGCGTCCGCGGCCGATCTGGAGCTGGTGGCCTCGCGAACCGAGACCGAGCGGCCCTACCACCGCGTCTCGCCGTTTCTGGCCGCCACCGTGCTGCGCGAAAGCGAAGCCGTGCTCGCGCGCAACGTGATGGGCGACAGCACGCTCGGCAGCCGCGACAGCAAAGGCGACCTGTTCGTTACCAGCGTGATTTGCGCGCCGATCCGCCGCGGCAAGAAAGTGTTTGGCCTGATCCATCTCTATTCGACCGCCTCGGACCGGTTGCCCGATCCCGACGACCTGGAGTTCACGCTGGCGGTGGCCGACACCGTGGCGGTGGCCTTGCAGAACCTCAGCCGCCGCCAGGAGCTGGCCGAGAACCTGAACCAGATTCGCGACGAGAACCTGCAGTTGCGGGAACGGCTGGGCGTGCAGAGCGAGATCGTCGGCAAGAGCCGGGCCATGGCCCGCGTCACCGAAGAGATCGCTCGGGCCGCTCCCACCAGTGCCACCGTGCTCATTCGCGGCGAAAGCGGCGTGGGCAAAGAGCTGGTGGCGCGGGCGGTCCACTTTTCCAGTCCGCGGCGCAAGGGGGCGTTTGTCTGCCTGAACTGCGCGGCCCTTTCCGAGAGCCTGCTGGAAAGCGAGTTGTTCGGCCACGAACGCGGCGCGTTCACCGGCGCCGTGGCCCGCAAGATCGGCAAGTTCGAGGCCTCGCACCAGGGCACGCTCATGCTCGACGAAATCGGCGAGATGAGTCCCACCATCCAGGCCAAGTTTTTGCGCGTGCTGGAAGGGCATCCCTTCGAGCGCGTGGGCGGCAGCGAGCCGGTGAAGGTCGACGTGCGGGTCATCGCCGCCACCAACCGCGACCTGGAAAAAGACGTCGCCGAGGGCCGCTTCCGCCGCGACCTCTATTTCCGCCTGCACGTGCTGGAAATCTACGTGCCGCCCTTGCGAAAGCGGCCCGAAGACATTCCGGAGCTGGCCCATTATTTCTTCCACAAGTACAACCTGGAGACCGGCCGCCGACTGCGCGGCTTTACGCCCGAAGCGACGGAGCAAATGCTCCGCTACCGCTGGCCGGGCAACGTCCGCGAGTTGAAGAACGTGGTCGAACGGGCGGTCGTGCTGGCCGAGGGCGAGTTCATCGCTCAGGGAGACGTGATGCTCTCCAAGCTCCCCACCACCGGCGACACGGGCGACCTGTTGTCGACCAACCAGGAGTTCAAGCCGATCTCGCTGGCTGAAATGGAGCGCCGGCACATTCTGGCGACGCTCAAGTCGACGGGCTGGAACAAGAGTCAGACCGCCCAACTCTTGGGCATCGAACGCTCGACGCTCGACCGCAAGATCCGCCGCTACGAGCTGGCCGAGTTCTCTCCCGGCCGGGGCGCATAGGGACCAGCGAGCTTGCGAGCGCCGGGCACATGAAAGGGTTCAGGGTTCAGGAAGGCGATAGGGTGGGACCAGCGAGCTTGCGAGCGCCGGCCCACCATGTCAGGCGTGAGGCAATTGCCCTGAACCCTGAACCCTGAACCCTCTGGGCCGGCGCTCGCAAGCTCGCTGGTCCCACCCTACGCCCCCCCCGCACGACACGCGAATCCTGGCACACCGGATGCACTGGAACAGGCCCGTATAATGATATTGAGAGCGGAACTTATCGAGGCGCGACCATGCTTATGCCCGCCAATCGGACGGGGCCACAATCCGACGGCACTCCCCAACGCCGCCGTTGGGCGCGGATCCGCGATTCGCTGCTCGCCAAGCACGTGCTGTTCGTCGCGCTGGTGGTGCTGCTGACGGCCAGTCTGGTCGGTCAACTGGCGTATGTGCTGGCGCGGGGCATGTTCTTTCGCCGCATCCACGAGCGGCTGAACTTGATGGCCACCAGCCACTCGCAACTGGTCGAAATCGCCTCGACGGCGGCCCTGCGCGAAGCGGCGCTGGCGGCCAGCCGCCACCGTTTGCGGCGGTCGATCGATCGCCTCGATGCCGGCGGGTTGTCGGCGGCTGAATTCCAAGACCAGATCGGACCCGCACTCAGCGCGGCCCAGCGCTCGGACGGCGGATTCCGCGAGCTTTGGATTGCCGACGCTCAGGGCGACGTGATCGCCGCCACCGACAAGGCCATGCTCGGCCAAACGTTCACCGGCGCCCCGCTGTTTCAAAGCGCGCTGCGGGCCCCGTCGCTGGCCGCGCCGCGGCAGGCCCAAAACGAATATCTGGCGACGGTCGGCGCGCCGATTCTCGCCGACTCCGGCGCCGCGCGCGGCGTGTTGATGGGCGATCTCGACGTCACCGCCGTGGTCAAGGCGCTCACCGACCATCTTGGGCTGGGCGATACCGGCGAGGTGCTCATCGGCCGTTGCGACGGCAAGGACGTCGAATTCCTGCTGCCCCCGCGCGACCGGCCGGACCGCACGGGTTCCGTCGCGGAAAACCCCCTGTTGGCCAAGGCCTGCCAGGGCGAAACGGGCAGCGAGGTCACCGCCTACCACGGTCAGCAAGTATTGGCCGCTTATCGTCCCGTGTCGTACGGGGCCGCCGACGCGGGCCGCTGGGGACTAATGGCCAAGATGGACTTGGCCGAGGCCTACGCTCCGGTGACGCGCCTGCGACACGCGTTGTTGGCCCTGGAGGCTGCTCTGCTTCTGGCGGGCGCGGCGGCGTCGTATTGGGTGGCGCGGCGGCTGACTCGCCCCATCGCCCGACTCACGCGGACCGCCTCGGCCATCGCCGCGGGCGATCTCGACACGCGTGTGCCCGTCACCTCGACCGACGAACTGGGCGCGCTGGCCGCCAGCTTCAACCGCATGGCCGAGCAGCTCGCCGAATCGCACAGCCGCCTCGAGCAGCGCGTCGAGCAGCGGACGGCCGCTTTGCGGTTGTCGCAGCACGAGTTGCGGCAGGCCAAAGAGCAGGCCGAGGCCGCCAGTCGCGCCAAAAGCGCCTTTCTGGCCAACATGAGCCACGAGATTCGCACGCCCATGAACGCCGTCATCGGCATGACCGAGCTGCTGCTCGACACCGAGCTGACTCCCACGCAGCGCGAATACCTGTCGATGGTCCAGGAATCGGGCGAGTCGCTGATGTCGGTGATCAACGACATCCTCGACTTCTCCAAGATCGAAGCCGGACGCTTCGACCTCGATCTGGCGGCCTTCGACTTGCGGGAGAGTCTCGGCGACACGATGAAATCGCTGGCGGTCCGGGCAAACCGAAAATCGCTCGAGCTGGCCTATCACGTCGGTCCCGAGCTGCCGCAATTCGTCGTCGGCGACAAGCACCGCTTGCGGCAGATCGTGGTCAACCTGGTGGGCAACGCCATCAAGTTCACCGACCGGGGCGAGGTGGTGCTCGACGTCGGCCGCGAATCGCGGCACGACGGCCGGTGGCTGCTGCACTTCACCGTCCGTGACACCGGCATCGGCATCCCTCGCGAGAAGCGGCGGCTGATTTTCGAGGCCTTCGAGCAGGCCGACGCCGCCACCTCGCGCCGCTTCGGCGGCACCGGGCTGGGGCTGGCCATTTCTTCGCGGCTGGTCGAGTTGATGGGCGGACGCATTTGGGTTGAGAGCGAGCCGGGCAAAGGGAGCGAGTTTCACTTCACGGCGGCGTTCGACTTGCCCGCCACCCCACTCCGCCCGGTTCGTCCGCGGAGCGACGCGCCGCTGCGCGACGTCCGCATTCTCATCGTCGACGACAACCAGACGAACTGTTTCATCCTGGAAGAGATGACCCGCGCCTGGCAGGCGCAACCGGTGAAGCTCTCGCGGGCCGAGGATGTGCTGCCGCTGCTGCACCGGCGACAGCGAGAGAACCGGCCGTTCCAGGTCTTGCTGCTGGACGCCAAGATGCCCAACCTGAGCGGCCTGGACATCGCTCGACAAATTGCCGACGAACCGGAGCTGGCAAAGGTGGGCCTGGTTTTGCTGACCTCGGACGGTTGCCCGCTCGACGCGGCCGAGCGACGGCGACTGGGCATCGCGGCGTGTCTCACCAAGCCGGTGAAACCATCGGAATTGCTCGACGCCGTGAGCGAGTGTTTGGGAGCGTCGAAGCTGGCGGAGCCGACGTCCGCGGCCAAGCTCGCGGCCGAATTGCGAGACCGCCTGCCGCCGCTGCGCATCCTGCTGGCCGAAGACAGCCTCGTCAACCAAAAGCTGGCGCTGGCTTTGCTGGCGCCTTATGGACACCGGGTGGTGGTGGCCAACAACGGCGTTGAAGCGCTGCGACAATGGTCAGCGGGCAATTTCGACCTGGTGCTGATGGACGTGCAGATGCCGGAAATGGACGGCCTGGAGGCGACGCGCAACATTCGCGAAGCGGAAAAAGCCAGCGGCGGCCACGTGCCGATCTTGGCGCTCACGGCCCACGCGATCAAAGGCGACCGCGAGCTCTGCCTGGAAACGGGCATGGACGCTTATATCTCCAAGCCCGTCCGCGCCCAGGAGCTTTACAGCACCATCGAGCACTTGCTGAGCGAACGTCCGCCGCAAGCCGCAGACGTGGCTGGGCGGCCGGAAGCGTCATCGGGCGAGACCGCGGAGGAAGATGAAGAGGTCGACGACGGGCCGCTGGATTGGGATGCGGCCCTGTCGGGGTCGGCGTTGAGCGACGATGCGCTGGGCGAATTGGCGGCGCTGTTCAGCATCGAATGCCCCAAGTTATTGGCGGAAATCCGCGCGGCGTTGGCCGAAGGCGACGCGACGCGGCTCGCCCGTGCGGCCCACACGCTGAAGGGATCGGCGGCGGTTTTTTGCGCGAAGCCGGCGAGCGAGGCGGCGAAGCGGTTGGAGTCGCTGGCCCGGGCGGGCAACCTCGTTGCGGCGCCAAGCGCGGCCGCGCTCGTCGAAGCGGCCTGCGAGCGTCTCTTGGCCGCGTTGGAAACGCACGCCGTGACGTGAGTTTTGTACGACACCCGTCGAAACCGCGCCGATTCATGCGGAAACGCGTCGTTATCAAGTTGTCAAAGACCCGCGGCGACGCTTGAGCGTCGTGCTGCCCGACTCGTCACCCGCGGCGGCGGGCCGCCGTAATCGAGCCAGGCCCCGGCCGACCACGCGGCCCAGGTTATGTCGGCGATCCTGACGGCAAACTCATTTACACGCCTCTCTGGACCACTCAAGAATCCTTCGGCACGTTTTTAGGCAGCCAAGACCACGAGCACGTTTCGGCAATAATTCTCGCTTCGCGCGCCGAAGTCATTGCCTTCTTGGAGCTCATACCGCCGAGGGTCTTAGAAGTCGCGATTGATCCCGACCGTAAGAGCAACACCGTCTTCTTGCTGATCGGCGAGATACTGAAACACCTCAAGTCAGCCCCACTCCCAAAACAAAAGGGGCGCTAAACGGCGCACGAAGAGGTGGCTGGCTCACGACAAAAAAGGCCGGCTCGATCACGATGGCGGCGTTGACGCAGATCCTGACGCACCTGATGAGTCAGGCGATTGGCATCTGAGCGACTGCCAGCGCCACCATCCGGCCTTGTATCGGTCGGGAGGAGATTGAACGCCAGAGATGCGGCGGCGCGTCTCTTCAACTCTCCCCGCCCTACCGAGGCAAGAAGCGGCAGTGGCGGCTTGTCCGCGCCTCAGCGGTGCATGGCCGCCTTGATTCCGGCAATTTGCGAAGCGCTGCAGCCGAACTCGTTCGCCAGGGCATACACGTCGCCGTCACCCCGCTCGAGTCGCGTTCGCAGTTCGACCTTTTCAGCTTCGGTCAGGTCACGCTGTTTTGGCTTTGGATATCTCCGCAGTTCCGGGTCATCCCGTTCGGCAATCAGGACTGAGGCGTTGTAGAAGCGGACGGGAATGCTTCTCGTTGCGGAAGCCGCAAAACCTTTGGCGGAAGTGGTTTGCGACTTCAGCCAATGGTGGGGTTTTTATCCACTTCGGCAGCGCGCTGCCAAAGTGACGGCGCCTCGTGCCTTCCGGCGGGACGCGCCGATGCGACACGCGTGTCGCATGGTCGTGAAGCAACTGCTTTCCGCTACGCGGCAGTTTGGCCGCGCGGCCAAAGCGACGTCGGCCCGTTTAGTCTCCGGCAGCAGGTGCCGATACGGCACGGCCCAACAGCTTTCCTCTCGCTCCAGCGAACGGGCTACGGTGGCAAATGCGTCGCGCGCGACGCTTTTGCCGGCGGCAGGCGCCGACGCGACACGCGTGTCGCCGCGCGTGCAAAGACAGTCTGGCAAGGTCAAGCCGAAAGCGGCGCCACGCCCCTCACCCCGGCCCTCTCCCAGTGGGAGAGGGAGCTTGCGTCGCGCGCGACGCATCTGCCGGCGGCAGGCGCCGAGGCGACACGCGTGTCGCCGCGCGTGCGAAGGCAATCTGGCAAGGTCGAGCCGAAAGCGGCGCCACGCCTTTCACCCCGGCCCTCTCCCAATGGGAGAGGAGGTTGCGCCGCGCGCGGCGCATCTGCCGGCGGCCAATCTGTTTGACAATTGCGGGCAAACTCGTATGCTGAAAGCCGTGCGGTAGGAACAGAGGCTTCATTTCAGAACTGCACCGATCGACTGCTCTGCCGCGCACACAGCGGCGACCTCGCACGGCAGCCCTCACCGGCCGCCGGGCATCGGCCGTCGAATATCCCGTTGTTGAACCGTGGAAGCGGAAGTTTCTCACTCGTGGGAGGCCGGCCATGCGGAAGAGCGGAGGCGGGGCGCAAGTCGTTGATGATGTCAAGGCGGCGGCAAGCACGCCGCGGCTGCAACCGCCTGCGGGCACCCCGGCAGGCCCGGTCAAGCAGCGCCCCTCGGACCCGCTTCACGAGCTGGCCCTTCGCAAGCGGAAAGCGCATAGGTCTTCGCGGCGTTCCGTCGCGCCGCCCGCCGCGCCGCCGCCCGCCACCGAGGGCGCGTGTCAGAGTCTGCCCGCCAGAGCGGGGTCGACCTCGGTCCGTGCGACGCTGTTGGCGTTCCGCCGACATTGGAACGGCCATCGGCAACGCGAAGTTCCTTGTTGGCTGGCGAGCCTGGTGTTGCACCTGTTGGCGGTGGTGTCCCTCGGCTCGCTCACGATTCCCGTCAGCCGGAATCGCACGGTAATGTCGCTGTTGCTCACCTTCGGCGAGATCGACGCGCCGGCCGACAACGCGCCGGTCGAGCTGCTGGCGACGGCGCAGCTTACCCCGGTCGAAGAGCCCTTGGAAGTGCCCGCGACCGATCTGTCGGCCGATCCTGCCGTCGCTATGCACATCGCGGATCAAACGCCGCCCAAAGTTCCCCCGCCGCGCGCGTCGTCACCCGGTACGCCGGACGTCGAAGCGAAGAGCCAAGCGGCCGGCGCGACGCCGAGCGCCAAGCCGCCCGGACAATCGGACCTCGCGGACGGCGGCGACGAAACACTCGTCTCTGAAACGACCGAGAACGCGCACGACGAGATTGTCGAGAAGTTCATCGAGTTCGACGTGGGCCGCTTGACCGGCGCCGAAGGCGCGAAGGCCCGCACCGATTTCGACCGGCTTGGCGCCGAGGCGATTCGCTCGCTGGTCCGCGGGCTGAACAAGTCGGCGTCGATCCATGCGAGCTGCCCGGTGATGGTCATCGCCTCCAAGATCGAGACGCTGCTGCGTGAGAACCCCGACCCCGCCTTGCTGCGGTATGCGTTAGAGAATATCGGCCGCGGCGTGCCGCGAAACGCTACGCACATCGGTCGCTTGCGGTCCCTGCTGGCCCAACTGCGTCCGCCGCGGCCGGGCAGCCCATCGCCGAAACTGTCGAACCTGTTGGCTTCGCTGAAGGCCCGCGATCGCCAAAGCGTGCTCGCCGGCATCCGGGCGGTCGTCGCCGAAGGCGGCCAGTTGGCCGACTTTGAGAGGCGCGGGGCCGCGTGGGGGCTGATCCGGCTGCTGACGCACCGCGACGCCGCGCTGCGAAGCGCGGCGCACCAGGCCCTGGTCGCCCTGGCCGGCGGCACCGACTGCGGCCCAGCCAACGACCGCCGGCCGGGCGATCGCTTTGCCGCGGCCGGTCGGTGGTCGCTGCACTTCGACGAGGAGCGTTATCAGGCCACCGCCGAGTCGGTGCTCAAGAACGCCCAGCATCTCGCCGATGCGGGGAAGCGCGACGCGGCCCGAAAGCAGTTCCAAAAACTTGCCCGCGAATATCCCGGCAGCACCGCGGCGGAGAAAGCGGACGAGTACCTGGACGGCGCGAAAACTTTCGCCCTCAAGTGACGAGCGATACATGATGCGCGGGCTGTTGCGAGCGGGTCTGGTCGTTGGTCTGGCGGTGTTGGCTTGCCTGGGTTGGTGGCGCACCGGCCCGGATTACTCGTCGGCCCGCACAAACCTGAAGGGTAAGCGAGGGGTAACGACGGACATACCTCGCTCACGCTTCGGGTTTGCGTCGCCCGCGGCGCACATCCACGGCCGAGTGTCGGCGGGACCGCGGCCCGTTGCCAGCGCGCGGGTGCGGCTGAAAGGCGATGCCGCGTGTGTATTGACCGATGAGTCCGGACGATTCCAACTCGACGCGCCGCCACGCGACGGCCACACCGTCACCGCGGCCAAAGACGGGTATCTCATCGCCGGCGTGCCCGCTTCCGCCGGCCCGCTCGAAATTCGGCTGACCCCGTTGCCTGCCGCGGACTGCGGCGACTATCAATGGGTCGGTCCCGCGCCAAGTTCCGCGGCGGGCGGCGCCTGCGGCAATTGTCACCAACCGATCTACGAAGAGTGGCGATCGGACGGGCACGCGCAATCGGCCGTCAGCCGACGCTTTCAAGACACGCTCGACGTCCTGGCGCAAGATTATCCCGAAGGCGTCGCCGTCTGCTGGAGTTGTCACGCCCCATCGCTGGAGCCCGACCGAGTGACGTTTGATCTTCGCCGCATGTCGGGCGTGGTCGCCGCGGGCGTCCATTGCGACTTTTGCCACAAGATTCGCGAGGCGAACTTCGAACACGCCGGCGTGACGCACGGGCGTTTTGGATATGACCTGTTGCGGCCCGCCGACGGGCAACTCTTTTTCGGCCCGCTCGACGACGTCAACCGCGGCGAAGACGCCTACTCGCCGCTGATGAGCGAAAGTCGATTCTGCGCCGCCTGCCATGAGGGGACGCTGTTCGGAGTTCACGTCTATGGCACCTGGTCGGAATGGCTCGCCAGCCCCGCCCGGCGACAGGGCCGCCAATGTCAGACGTGCCACATGGCGCCGTCGGGAGTGCTGACGAATGTCGCGCCCGCCTCGGGTGGAATCGAGCGCGACCCGCAAACGCTCGCCAGCCACACGTTCTTGCCCGGCGGACGCGAGGCGATGTTGCGGCGGGCACTCGACGTGTCGGCTGACATCGACCGGCGGCCGTCGAGCGTGGAAGTGTCCGTGCGGCTCGACGCGCGTGACGTGGGTCACCGGCTGCCGACCGGGTTTATCGACCGGCAGCTTCTGTTGGTGGTCGAGGCGCTCGACGCTGAAGGGCAAGCGGCCAGGTTGCTGATTGGTCGCCGTTTGCCAGCGGCGGCCGGCAAGGAGCTGTCGGGCAAGGCGGGCCGGCTATTCGCCAAGTTGTTGACGGATGCCGACGGCGAGTCGCCGGCTCCCTTTTGGCGTGCCGGCGTGTCGATGAGCGACACGCGGTTGTCGCCCGAAGAGCCGCTGGACTGCGATTTCAGCTTCCCGGCCGATGCGGCGTTGGTTCGAGTTCGCCTGATCTATCGCCGCTCTTGGCAGGATCCGGCCGACGGCGAAACGGTCGTTTACGACCGGTCGTTCCCGTGCCGAGCTACCTGATCGATACCGTGTTGGGCAGCCGTTCATGCCGGACTATATCGCGTGATCCACGGCACGCGGTCGAAATCAGCATCGTGACTGGCGATCGATGAAAGTCCGAATTGCTGCATCATCGCTACTATCAGCGCGTCGCCACTGAGGAGGCAATATTGTTGGCTGATCGCCGCTGCGGCAGAAACCACAGAGGCTTGCGGTACGAGAATCTGCACGCCTAACCGTGGAATCTCGTCCACCGCTTGCCGAAAGAGGGTCAAGCTTCTGATTTCCAGGGCATTTTTCCAAACGCTGCGCAATGCCGGCGGCGGGCCATCCGTTTCGATGGATCGCCTCTGTCGTCATCAACCGGTGTGCCACATCGGTCATCACGTGTGTTGAAGCGAAGCCATGCACGTCCCCGTGCTCAACCCGATCGCACAGATCGGTGCATGCCGCCTTGAATACGGGGTGCGGCGTAAAGTGATAGACAAACGTGTTCGCGTCGATAAAGAGCGATGCGCCTTTGGGAATGTCGGCAAAAATCACGGCGATTCCTCAATGCCGAACTCGGGGTCCAACGCAAGACGCTCGACGGTGGCCGCATCGCCGGTCCATCCCAGCATGCCTGAAGTCGCCTTCGCGCGGCTTGCGGCCGGGTCTGAGGGCTGTCGCCCGGCCATTGTCTGAATGGAAACCTGCACGCGCTCATGCTCCGCCAAGGGCAATGGCTGCTCTGGTTTGAGCACGCCGTTTTCGTAGACCGCTTGAATCAACAATGACTGCATGACGTACCATCCTTCTTGCTAACGAACGAGCCACCGGTAACGCATTATAACCGGCGATGAAATAGCTTGCCCATCGTCCACTGCCTCACGTATCCGCTCTATGATCTGCCGCAACTCGATAAGGCGTTCGCCGCTTGCTTCCCTGATTGGCGATTGCTGGCGTCTCGGCCGCGTGCAGTTCATCTTTCGTCCGCTGGCGCGCGAACGGCCGTCAGCGTCTCGTAGGCAATTGGCCCAATGCTCAACAGCCGGAACGCTTCGCTTCCGGCAAGCTGCAAACCACACTCGGCCAGGTGGCGGCGGTAGTCATAGATCGGGTGCAGCGGCACCAGACCCGCCGCCCAAAAAATCACGTTGGCCAAGCGGCTGTAGGCCCGCTGAAGGCGCCGCGAAATGACGTTGCCTTGGGGCAGGGCCAGGTCGGCGATCAGCAGCTTGCCGCCCGGCCGCACCTGGGTGGCCAGATGGGCGAGCATCGCGCGCATCGACGGCCCGTTCAGACAGTTCAATACGAAATTGGCCGTCACCACGTCGTAGTGGCCCGGTCGATGGTGATCGAAGGCGTTGCCGCATACGATCTCCGCCGAATGCCCTTCGCCGCCCAGCCGCGCTTCGAGCCGCGAGAGCATGGCCGACGACAGATCGAGACAAGTCAGCCGGGCGCCGAGCCGGGCGGCCTCGACGGCGTCTTCGCCGGCGCCGACGCCGACGTAGAGCACGCGGTCGCCAGGCCGCATCGCGCCAAGCTGCGCCCGCTTGGCGGCGGCAATCTGTCCGGCGGAGTAGACGTTCGCCACGGCTTCGTAAAACGCGGCGACGCGCGTGTAGCTGCGGCCCCGCTCGGCGTGCCCCTTTCGCGTCCGCCGCCGCCTCACTGACGCCTTCTGGATTGTGGACGCTTGGTGGTTCATGGAATCGTCTCCGGTTGGAGGATGGCTTCGTCGACCGCCGATCGGAAAATGCCGGCCACCTGCCCGACACAAGGCGGTTCGAGCAGGTCGAGATGCTCGAAGGGCAGTTCGTGCAAGCAGATCGTTTGGCACCGCTGCCGCCACTCGCGAAAAGGATGATACTTGCCTTGGGCGTCGGCGCCGACGACGAGCGTCAGCGGCCCGCCGTCGTCGGGCGGGCTGTAGTGATAGGCGGCCTCGACGTTGGCCCAGAAGGTGTCGAAGATTCTACGCGAGAGTTTCTCGTCGGAGGCGGTGGGCAAAAGCCGGCGTCCTTCATGCCGGCACAACCGCGCGTGCATCCGCTGGCGATCGGCGTGTTTCCACATGAAAGCCGGCACGTCGTCGGTCGATACAAAGCGGCGCAAAAGCTGGAACGAAAGCAGCACGCCCGCGTCGATCAGCACCAGGAGCGGCACCGGGCGGTCCGCCTCGCGCAAGCGGTGAGCCATCTGGTAGGCCACCAAGCCGCCCAGCGACCAACCGGCCAGCAGGTAAGGACCGTCCGGCTGGATGCGCAGCACGTCGTCCAGGTAGCGCTCGGCCATCGCCTCAATCGTCGTCAACGGCCGTTCATCGCCAACGAGCGCCGGCGACTCGAGGCCATAGCACGGCTGGCCGTGGCCGAGCGTCTGCGCCAAGCGGCGATAACAAACCACGCTGCCGCCGGCCGGATGAACGAGGAACAACGGCGGACGCTGGCCACCGGTCTCCAGCGGCACGGCCGTCGATGGTGCTTCGTGGCGGGTTTCGCTCGCCAGCAGTCGTGCCAATGCGCCAACGTTCGAGTTCGCCAGCAACTGGCCGAGGGAGACCCTTCGCCCGAAGCGGCGCTCGATGCGGATGAGCAGCTCCGCGGCCCGCAACGAATCGCCGCCCAACTGAAAGAAGTCGTCGTTCCTGCCGACCTCCGGGGTGTGCAACAACTCCTGAAACAGATCGCGCACCTGCCCATCGAAAGCGGACCGCGTAGGGGGCGCCGACGGAGTCGCAATCTTCGTCGCTTCCAATGCGAGCAGCGCCGGCTCGTCGAGCTTGCCATTGGGCGAGAGCGGCCAGCGATCGACGAGCGTGAGCGACGAGGGAACGAGGGCGACCGGCAGCCGCGCGTGCAGCCAAGCGCGCAGCTCGTTGGCTGCCAGAGCGGCGCCGGCGCGAGGGACCGCGAAGCAGGCCAGTCGCGCGGCGGGGCGGTCGTGCGCCGCGACCGTGGCGGCCGCCAGGACCTTCGGGTGGGCCTCCAGCGCGGCGGTGATTTCGTCGAGTTCGATGCGGACGCCGCGTATTTTGATTTGCCGATCGGTCCGCCCCAGGAATTCAAGCTGGCCGTCGGCGCGGCGGCGCACCAGATCGCCTGTGCGGTATAACCGCCCATCGCGCCGCCGGACGAGCGGATGCTGGATGAACTTTTCCGCGGTCAACTCCGGTCGATTCAGATAACCGCGTGCCAGCCCCGGCCCCGCGATGCATAATTCGCCCGCGTCGCCCTTGGCGACGGGCCGCAATTGCCGGTCGAGCACGAGCAGCTCGACGCCCGGCAACGGGTCGCCCAAGGGCGGCGCCGGCTGGTCGCCGCGGGGACATTCGCAGGCCGTGGCGCAAACCGTGGCTTCGGTGGGACCGTAGGCGTTGATCAGCCGGCGCCCGACCGACCATTGAGAGGCCAAGGCGGCGCCGCACGCTTCGCCCGCCACGACCAACGTCGTCAGAGAAGGCAGATCGGGCGGGCCGAGCATCGACAACACCGACGGCGGCAGCGTGAGCGTATCGATCCGATGCTCGTCGATGGTACGGCGCAGTTGTTCGCCCGGCAGCAACTCTGCGGCGTCGGCCAACACCAGGCTGGCGCCGCTGGTCAGCGTGCCGAAGATTTCCCAAACCGCCGCGTCGAAGGCCAGGCTGGCGAATTGCAGCACCCGTCGTCCCGGCCGCAGCCGCAACAGGCCGCGCTCGGCCGCGATAAGGTTGGCCAACCCGCCGTGGGTCAGCAACGCGGCCTTGGGCTGTCCGCTCGAACCCGAAGTATAGATCGCATAAGCCAGCCGCCTGCCGTCGGACGTGGCGGGCCGACGTGCCGCGGCGCACTGACCGACGATCATCAGTCCGTCGCGATGGCGCCAGCCGACCGACCCGCGCGGCGACGGCAGAGAGTCGAGCAGGGCCTGATGGGTGACGCACCATTGCGGCCGGGCGTCGGCCAGCATGAATTCGAGCCGCCGCCGCGGATAGCCGGGATCGAACGGCAGAAACGCCCCGCCTGCCTTGAGCACGGCCAGCAGCGAGACGACCATGTCGAGCGACCGCTCCAGGGCCACGCCCACCAGGCATTCGGGCCCGACGCCCAACTCAGCCAGCACACCGGCCAAGGCATTGGCCCGCTGGTCGAGCTGGGCATAGCTGAGCGAACGGTTGCCGTAAACAACGGCGGTCGCGCCGGGCGTGGCGGCCGCTTGAAGCTCAAACGCTTCGTGCGCCGGCGGGAAGCCTCGCCTGTGACGTGGCGGACGCAGAGCGCGTGCTGCGCGGTGGATTGTGCCGGCTGGCCCGATCATGTTGAGAGTGCGCCTACGGTGGAATCTGCGAGTTCGATGACGCGGGTGGCGCTTCGCATGCCGGCCGGGCAGTGCGAGGGCGACTCGTCATCGAAAACGTAGGTCAGCCGGGGCAGGCGTCAATCGACATTTACGGCCTGCCGTCTCCCATCTTTCATCCTTCTTTCTGTGCTTATTCTTCCTCAGGCTCTCGTCCGTAGTCCGGTTCTTCGTCCTCGCGTTCGACGGGTACCGTGTATTCCTCGCCCAGCCAGCGGCCGAGATCGATCCGCCGGCAACGCTCGCTGCAAAAAGGCAGGAAGGTCGACTGGCTGCTATCGAACCGCTTGCGACAGATCGGGCAACGCACGAGTGGCATGGCGAAATCCATCAATCCACGAGTGACCGAGCGTTAGTCTTTGCGTTTCGCCTTTTTCTCGCTCTTGGCGGTGGAACCGTTGCCGCCGGCCTTCGTTTCCGAAGTCTTCGACTCCGAGCTCTTCGATTCGGACTTGGATTCGCTGGCCGGCTTATCGGCCTCGGCCCGCTTCTTGTACGACTCGCTACGGTAGTCCGTCTGATAGAAGCCCGATCCTTTGAACACAATCGCGGCGCCCGCGCCGATCAATCGCCGCAGCTTCCGCTTCTTGCACTCGGGGCACTTCTTCTCCGGCTCGGCCGTGATCGATTGGAAAAGCTCGAACTTGTGGTCGCAAGCGTCGCAAACGTAGTCGTAGGTAGGCATGAATTGACGAATCTGTCTTAGACCTAATCGGTTCCATTACCATCCGCCGGTGGCGTCGAAACAATCACCTGTGCGGGCCGCAATACGCGGTCGTGAACTTGATAGCCGTCTTGCGCGACCTGCACCACCGTGTTGGGCGGAAATTCACCCGTAGGCTGCTGCATGATCGCCGCGTGCAAGTGCGGATCGAACGGTTTGTGCCACGCCTCGATGCGTTGGCAGTGGTGCCGCGACAACACGTTCTCGAGCTGTTGCGCAACCATTTTGAAGCCGGCCAGCAACCCACTCGCATCCGGCGATTTCGCGGCCGCCTGGATGGCACGCTGCACGTTGTCGAGCACCGGCAACAGGTCGCCGAGCAACGGCAACTGCGCATAACGCCGCTCGTCGTCCATCTCCTTGCGCATGCGCTTGCGGTAGTTGTCCAGCTCGGCCTGCGCCCGCAACGCGCGATCTTTGGCGGCGGCCAGCTCCCGCCGCAGCGCGGCGGCATCGTCGGGCGACGTGGCCGCCGACTCTTCCGTCACCACGTTGGCGGCAGCGGCCGCTTCAGAGGTTGAATCGTTGGTTTCTTGATCGTTCATGGTCGTCACCCCGTTCGTTCGCCGCTCGGCTCCTCAGCCGGCATAAAGTAGTCCTTGAGCTTCTCGAAAAAGCTCTTGCGATGCGCGCTCACATTCGCCCGCTCCTCCTCGGCCAACTCTCGCAGCAACTCTTCTTGCCGCGGCGTCAACGTCTTAGGCACTTCCAGGCTGACCTGCACCAGCAGATCGCCCTGGCCGCGTTGTCTTGGATCTGGCATGCCGCGGCCACGCAAGCGGAACACGTCGCCCGGCTGCGTGCCCGGAGGTATGTCCAACTCCTCGCGGCCGTCGAGCGTGGGCACGTCGATCTTCGAGCCCAGCGTCGCCTGCGAATAAGTAAGCGGGATCTGACACACCAGATGCTGCCCCTCGCGATGAAAGAGCGAATGTTCCTTCACCGTGATGAAGCAGTAGCAGTCGCCCGGCGTGCCGCCCTCGGCGCTCTGATTGCCTTCGCCGCCCAAACGCAACCGCGTGTCGTTGTCGACGCCCGGCGGAATGCGGACCTCGCGTTCCACCCTACGCCGCATCTGTCCCTCGCCACGGCAGGCCGGGCAAGGTTCTTTGATCGTGCTGCCGGCGCCGCGGCAGGCCGGACACGTCGTTTGCACGCGGAAGATGCCGGTGGTCTGGATCACTTGCCCTTGGCCGCCGCAATAGCGGCATTTTTCGGGCTTCGTTCCGGGCTTGGCCCCCGAGCCGCGGCACTCTTCGCAGCGTTCCAGACGCTCCAAGCGGATCTTCTTGGTCGCGCCGCGTGCCGCCTCCAGCAGGTCGAGCGTGACGTCGGCCCGCACGTCGCTGCCGCGGCGTGCGCGTCGTCCACGTCCCCGCCGCCCGCCGCCGAAAATCTCGCCGAACAGCCCTTCGCCGAAAATGTCGCCAAAGGCCTCGAAGACATCGTTCACGTCGGTGAAGTGCGGGGCGCCACCCGGCCCCTCGACGCCGGCGTGCCCGTAGCGATCGTAACGGGCGCGCTTGTCCGGGTCGCTGAGCACCTCGAACGCCTCGGCGCACTCTTTGAAGCGGGCCACCGCCTCTTCGTTGCCCGGATTCTTATCGGGATGGTACTGGATCGCCAGCTTGCGATAGGCGGCCGCGATCTCCTTGTCGGAGACCGTTCGCGCGACCCCCAGCACCTCATAGTAATCGCGTTTGCCTGCCATAGTCACCATAGCTGTCGCCGGTCGCTCTTATCCGTTCCTGAATTATAGGCCCCACTTACGAACCGCGGACAGGCGAGTTTTTTTCCGCAACATGAACTGTTCGCGACGTCGTAGGGTGGGACCAGCGAGCTCGCGAGCGCCGGCCCACCGACGAAGGGTTCAGGGTTCAGGGTTCAGGGTTCAGGGTTCAGAAACATTTGAATTGACCTTTGCCTGATGCCTCGAATCGGTGGGCCGGCGCTCGCAAGCTCTCTGGTCCCACCTTACGCCTTTGCGATGCGCCTCCGCGCCGCGAACGGGCCACTCCATCGCTGAAGTGGCCCGTGCGTACGTCTCCGCCGTCCCGTGTCCGCAGCCACTGACAACTGACCACGGACAACGGACGCTCAGCGGACAGATCCCTCAATCCGCGTCTTTTTCTTGTCGTCCTTGTCGAAGTTCGTGACCATGGCCTCGGTGGTGAGCATCAGGGCCGCGATGCTGGCCGCGTTGCTCAAGGCGCTGCGGACCACCTTCAACGGGTCGATGATGCCCGCCTTGTACATATCGACGTACTCGGCCTTGTTGGCGTCGTAACCCACGTTGACCGGCTTGCGGCTGATCTCGTCGGCCACAACCGAGCCGTCGATGCCGCAGTTGTCGACAATCTGCTTCATCGGTGCGGCCAAGGCATGCAGCACGATATCGACGCCGATCTTCTCGTCGCCCTTGGCGCTGCCGCGGGCCTTTTCGATGGCCTCTTTGCAGCGCAGCAGGGCCACGCCGCCGCCGGGCAAAATGCCCTCTTCCACCGCCGCGCGCGTGGCGTGCAGGGCGTCTTCGACGCGGGCCTTCTTCTGCTTCATGTCGGCCTCGCTGCTGGCCCCCACCGAAATGATGGCCACGCCGCCGGTCAGCTTGGCCAGACGCTCTTGGAACTTCTCCCGATCGTACTCGCTCTCGGTGTCCTCGATCTGGTTGCGAATCTGCTGGATGCGGTTCTTGATTTCATCCTGCTTGCCGGCGCCTTGCACGATCGTCGTGTCGTTCTTGTCGACCGTGATCTGCTTGGCGCGGCCGAGCTGACCGATCTCCAGGTTCTCCAGCTTGATGCCCAGATCCTCGCTGATCAGCGTGCCGCCGGTGAGCACCGCCAGGTCGCCCAGCATCGCCTTGCGGCGGTCGCCGAAACCGGGGGCCTTCACCGCGCAGATATTGAGGATGCCGCGGAGCTTGTTCACCACCAACGTCGTCAGGGCGTCGCCCTCCACGTCTTCGGCGATGATCAACAGCGGCTTGCCCGTCTGGCTCACCTTCTCCAAAATCGGAATCAGGTCGCGCAGGCTGCCGATCTTCTTCTCGTGAATCAGGATGAAGGCGTCGTTGAGCAGGCAATCCATCTCGGCCGGACGGTTGATGAAGTACGGCGAAATGTAGCCTTTGTCGAACTGCATCCCTTCCACCAGCTCGAGCGTGGTCTCGGTGGCCTTGCCTTCCTCGACGGTGATCACGCCGTCTTTGCCCACCTTCTCCATCGCGTCGGCCAAAAGATTGCCGATGTCGGTGTCGTTGTTGGCGCTGATGGAGCCGACCTGGGCGATCTCGGCCTTGCTCGAAACCGGCTTGGCCATGCTCTTGAGCTGCTCGATGGCCGCATCAACGGCCTTCTCGATGCCTCGCCGCACCGCCATGGGATTGCTGCCGGCGGCGATGTTGCGGGTGCCTTCCTTGAAGATGGCACGGGCCAGCACGGTCGCCGTGGTGGTGCCGTCGCCCGCCACGTCGGAAGTTTTGGAGGCCACTTCGTTCACGAGCTTGGCGCCCATATTCTCGAAGCGGTCTTCCAGCTCGACCTCTTTGCTGACGGTCACGCCGTCTTTGGTCACGGTCGGACCGCCGAACGACTTGTCGATAATCACATTGCGGCCCGTCGGTCCCATGGTGATGGCGACCGCATCGGCCAGTTTTTCCACACCCTTGAGCATTTTCGCTCGGGCGCTGTCTTCGAAGAGTAATTGCTTGGGCACGGTTATGGGTTCCTTGGTTCTTAAGAATCGTTGTTCTGTAGGGAACGCACTCCGTGGCGTTCCGTGTTCTGTAGGGAACGCACTCCGTGGCGTTCCGTGAATCGAGAAAAGACGTCAACTCGCTCATCGCGGAACGGCACGGAGTCCGTTCCCTACAGAGCGGGGCCAGCAAGGCAGCCTACGCCAGCACCTTGGCCAAAATGTCCGCCTCGCGCAGGATCTTCACATCCTGGCCGTTCAGCTCGATCTCGGTGCCGGAGTACTTGCCGTAGATCACTTCGTCGCCGATCTTGACCGACATCGTGCCGCGCTCGCCGCTGTCCATCAGCTTGCCGGGTCCAGTGGCGATCACGGTGCCGCGCTGCGGCTTTTCCTTGGCGGTGTCGGGCAGCACGATGCCGCCGGCGGTCATCTGTTCGGCCTCCATGGGTTCCACAACAACGCGATCATCGAGCGGACGCAGTTTGGCTTCTTTCATAATTAGGTCCCTTGTCTAAGTTCATGCTTGGATCGTTGGAAAGGCGTCAGGCGTCAGGCATCAGGCGTCAGGAAGTCACACCAAGCGCCTGACGCCTGATGCCTGGCGCCTCTCGCCTGTTTACATCCCCATGTCTCCCATTCCCATGCCACCCATGCCACCCATTCCGCCCATGCCACCACCCATTCCACCCATGCCGTGGTCGTGGTGGCCGCCCGCCTCAGGCTCTTCTTCCTTGGGAATCTCGGTCACGAGCGACTCGGTGGTCAACATCAGCGAAGCCACGCTGGCCGCGTTTTGCAAGGCGGTGCGGACCACCTTGGCCGGGTCGATGATGCCCGCGGCGACCAGGTCGGTGTAGGTGCCCTTGTCGGCGTCGTAGCCTTCGTTCTTGTTCTTCAACTGGCGGACGCGATTGACGACCACGGCACCGTCGGCGCCCGCGTTGTCGGCGATGCAACGCAAGGGATAGTCGAGCACGTTTTTGACGATGCGGGCACCGAGCAGCTCATCGCCTTCCAGGTCGAGTTTCTCCAGCGACTTCTCGCTGCGAATCAGGGCCACGCCGCCGCCGGGCACAATCCCTTCTTCCAGCGCGGCTTGCACGGCCGACTTGGCGTCTTCGAGCAAGTGCTTGCGCTCTTTCATCTCGGTCTCGGTGGCGGCGCCACAGTTGATCTGGGCCACGCCGCCCGAAAGCTTGGCCAGCCGCTCTTGCAGCTTCTCGCGATCGTACTCGCTGTCCGTCACCTCGATTTCGCGGCGAATCTGCTCGGCGCGGCCGTCGATGTCGGCCTTTTTGCCGGCGCCTTCGATGATCGTCGTGTTCTCGGCGTTGATGATGACCTTCTTGGCCCGGCCCAGGTCGGTCAGCTTGACCGAGTCGAGCGAGATGCCGAGATCCTTGAAGATGGCCGTGCCCGCGGTGAGCGTGGCAATATCGCCCAGCATCGCCTTGCGACGGTCGCCGTAGCCGGGGGCCTTGACGGCACAGGCACTGAGAATGCCCCGCATCTTGTTGACCACCAGCGTGGCCAACGCTTCGCCTTCGAGATCCTCGGCGATGACCAGCAGGGGCTTGTTGGCCTTGCTGATCGCCTCCAGCAGCGGAACGAGGTTCTTGGCGTTCGAGATCTTCTCTTCGTAGATCAGGATGTAGCAGTTCTCCAGCTCGACCGTTTGATCGTCCTGGTTGGTGACGAAGTGCGGCGAAAGGTAGCCGCGATCGAACTGCATGCCTTCGACCACTTCAACGGTCGTCTCGGACTGCCGGCCCTCCTCAATGGTAATCACGCCGTCTTTGCCGACCTTCAAGAAGGCGTCGGAGAGCACGTCACCGATGCTGGGATCGTTGTTGCCGGCGATGGTGGCGATTTGCCGCAGCTCGGTCTTGTTCTTTTCGTTGATGGGCGTGGCCAACTTGGCGACCGCCTCGACGACCCGGGCCGTGGCCTTCGTGATGCCTCGCGAGAGGGCCATCGGATCGGCCCCGGCGGCGATCATCTTCAGACCTTCGCGAAAGATGGCTTCGGCCAGCACGGTGGCCGTGGTGGTGCCGTCGCCGGCCACGTCGTTGGTCTTGCTGGCGGCTTCCTTGACGAGCTGGGCGCCCAGGTTCTCGAAAGGATCGTCCAGTTCGATGTCTTCGGCGACGGTGACGCCGTCTTTGGTTACCTTGGGCGAACCCCAACCTTTGTCGAGCACGGCGTTGCGGCCGCGGGGGCCGAGGGTGCTGCTGACCGCACGGGCCAACTTCGAGGCGCCGGCCAACAGCGGCTGCCGTGCTTCGTCATCAAAGACCATCTGCTTTGCCACAGTGGTTTCCTCCTGGTTTTAGGCGATAAAAACGGTGATTGTTCTGTTGTCAAAAAGCGTCCGGGCGACTCAAGCTTGACCACAATTGGCAGCCGAACGCCCGCGCGACAAGGCCCCAAACGCACACCCCGTGCCAGAGCGAGTGTTGTAATCATAACTCCTGACTGCATAGGAAGTTGTAACGCGGTCTGGCGGATTTCGGCGTCGGCCTCCGACCGTGGGCGATATGTCAAATTGGCAGCCTTCGGGGTTCAGGGTTCAGGGTTCAGGGTTCAGGGTTCATGGTTCAGGAGACGGCAGCCACGCGACTATCCGGCTTCGCGCAGGGCATCGACGATCACTTCGTACCAGTTTTGTGCCTTATCGGGCGTCCCCAATTCCTCGTGTTCTATCGAAGATGCGCAACTCGCCGCCGCTAATTCTTCGCGTTCCTTCGAAGACGCGCAACTCGCCGTCCCCAATTCCTCGCGTTCCATCGAAGTCGCGCAACTCGCCGTCCCCAATTCCTCGGCTTCCTTCGAAGATGCGCAACTCGCCGTCCCCAATTCCTCGCGTTCCATCGAAGACGCGCAACTCGCCGTCCAATTCCTCGCGTTCCAGCGAAGACGCGCAACTCGCCGTCCCCAATTCCTCGCGTTCCAGCGAAGATGCGCAACTCGCGACCCCTAATTCCTCTCTCCCTCTCTCCGTCGCTCCGTCTCCCCCGCTCTCCCTCTCTGGGGCTTGGGGCTTGGATTCTTCCTGAACCCTGAACCTTTGTATGCCCGAAGTGGCTCGGGTTGTGTCGGGAACGGTTCGTGTCTTCCCGCGTTGTACGAGCAAAGTGGCTTGGGTTGTGTTCGCGACAAACAGGCTGAACCGCCAGATTTGATGTAACTCTCTAACCATCAAATGGTTGCGTCGTTTTGGCATATTTGCACGGCATCGCGGGAAACGCGGCGGTGGTGCCGCATGGCGACGAGGTTACACCCTGGATTCAGGCTTTTTTTCACCCAACGCCTTGCCGGCCGGCCAGCATCGCCCCATATTCGGCGAATGGTGAAACTCGGCCGACCAGTGGGCCAGAAAAGGTGTCGGGAACCGTTTTCTTGACGGGCAGGGCCTCATGGATTATCATTTCCGTTTATGGGAAGACCACATCGAGCTAGCGAAGGCGGGTTCGTCTACCACGTGCTGAACCGTGGCAACGCGGGCATGACCGTGTTCGACGATCAGGGCGACTTCGATGCCTTCGAGAAAGTTTTGGCCGAGGCGGTCGAGCGGACCGACACGCGACTGCTGGCCTATTGCCTGCTGCCAAACCACTGGCACTTGCTCGTCTGGCCGCGGAAGAAAGGCGAACTCTCGCAGTTTGTCCGCTGGCTCACCCTGACCCATACGCAGCGGTGGCACGCGCATCGGCCCGACGTCGGCAATGGGCACGTCTATCAAGGCCGGTTCAAATCGTTCCCCGTTCAGGAGGACGAGCATTTCTACGCGGTCGCGCGGCACGTGGAGCGGAACGCCTTGCGCGCGAACCTCGTGCCTCGCGCCGAGGCGTGGCCCTGGTGTAGCCTGTACCGCTGGCTGCGCGGCACGGCCGACGACAAGCCCGTCCTAGCCTCTTGGCCCCTCCGGCGTAAATCTGGCTGGGTGGAATGGGTCAATGCCCCACCGAACGAGGCGGAGTTGACCGCGATTCGCCGCAGCGTGGAACGCGGCAACCCCTATGGAAGCGAGTCGTGGAATGAACGCACGATCCGGCGGCTCGGATTAGAATTGACCATCCGCCCCCGCGGTCGCCCAAGAAAGGAGCCGGCAGCCCATCAAAGCGGTTCCTGACATCCTGACACCTTTTCCGGTTCGATGGCGAACCGTACTACCGAGAGTCTGCGGAAGAATGCGGTTAGCGAACTTCGTTTTCGGCGGGCCGACCCGCTCGCTTTCTGATGATAGCAGATACGTGCTACAACGCTACGCCGTCAGCCAAGGTGGGCGACCGGATTGATAGGACCTATCTCTATTCCGCCAGCGTCGCAGCGAGACCTTTCGCCTGGTGATGAAATCGCGCGACGGCTTGCACCTTTGGTGGTGGCAACGCCAACGCTCGATCCCGATGGCGTTTTTTGACCGGTTTGAAGGCCAGGCCGTCTTCAATCCGCCCTACCCGTGACATCCGGCCAGTCGATGCCGAAGGCCTGCGCGACCAGCGCGTCGACCCTCGCTTCCAGCCGCTGACGCTCCTCACTGCTCAGCGTCTCTTGCACCAGCCGCCGGACGACTTTCACTACCTGCCGCGACGGCGCGGCATCGCGGTCGGGCAGCGGATACTCGGTGATGTACTGGGTCAGGTGACGCCTGCGCTGCGAATACAGCTTGTTTTGGAAGGCCAAGTCGTGGTACCGCGAGATCAGCGCCGAATTCGCGACTCGATGTTCTCTTTTCTGCTCAGCAGATACTTCCAGGTGGGCGACGATGCCGAAAAACGAACCGCACGCCGCCGGCCATCGACGACCTCGTGTGTATAAAGCACCCGCCTTTGCGGGCCAGTGGCTTCCAGCGGCCGCCATCGGGCGGCGTCTTCCTGCGAAAGGAGCGCCAGGAGATGCTGCGGGTCCGGCCGAATCTCGCCGGGCAGCGTCTCCCAATCGCGGCGGATGAAAACACCGTCGGCGGTGGTCTTGATGCCCACGCGCACTTTCGCCACCTCGCCGATCCGGCACCGCGCGGCGGCATCGACCATTGCGACCCAATCCGCTTCGCCGCCGGTGAGTAACGTCCACGGCTTGGTGTCGTCGTGACCGAGCGGCAGGTTGCAGCCGGCTCGAAGATCCACTCCCCGACGATCACGTTCTGCTGCCGTGGCATGCCCAGGGGCATCCGCGGACCGGCTTCAACCGGCGCTCGTGTTGGGCCTGGCGTTGTTGTTTGCGTCGCTCGCGGGCCTCGGCCAGTTTGCGATCGCGGGCGGCCAGGATGTCCTTGTCCCGGCAGCAGAGGAAATAAAACGTGCCGGCGATGTTGAGGTAGCTGACATCGACATGCCAGTGTTCGTCGGCGTTGCGTCGTGGCTTCGAGGCATCTCGAACGCGCGCGGAGAGGGAATAATAAAGGGCCTTCCCTACGCCTCGAAAGCGGTCGAGCAGCAATGCCTTGATCGGGGATCGGCTAACGGTAGGCTGCCTGGCTTTGAACCAGGTGATGGAGGTTCAAGTCCTTCTCCCCGAACTTTCGTCGCGATGGCCGTGTCCCAAGAACACCCGATCCGGGGCAGTTGCTGCTGGTAGTGATGCCTGGCTCTGAACCAGGAGGTCGTTGGTTCGATTCCAACCCCCGGAACTTTTTGACAGACAGTCCCGTGGCCTAGCAGCGAAGGCAGCACCCTTACAAGGTGACGATCGACAGTGCGAGTCTGTCCGGGACTACTTCGAACAGCGACGCGTCCCGGTACGCCAACAGGCAGAGCGGCTTGGCTTAAACCCAAGTGTTTGCGGGTTCGACTCCCGCCCGGCGCACTCGAAAACACAACTTGGCCCGTTCGTCTATCGGTTCAGGACACGAGCCCCTCAAGCTCGGAAGGCGGGTTCGACTCCCGCACGGGTCGCTTTGGCCAGGTGGCGCAACTGGAAGACGCACGACGCTCAGAACGTCGGCCCCTCGTGGGCGTGGGAGTTCGAGTCTCCCCTTGGTCACTTTGACGCAGGTGGGCCAGTGCTCAGTGGAGCCTCATAAGCTCCGCGCGCCGGGTGCGACTCCCGGACCTGCAACTTGAACATGGCCGGGAAGGTAGGCGGATACGGTTGGCCGCGCCGCTTTGCTAAAGCGGTTCTCTGAAACATGGGATGAGGGTTCGACTCCCTTGCCTTCCGCTGTTTGCCCCGATGGTGAAATGGACATCATGCCCTGCTTCTAACTGGGCGTTCCGGGTTCGAGTCCTGGTCGGGGTGCTTGAGAGAGTTCAGGGTTCGGGGTTCAGGGTTCAGGAAGAGGAATGACGTTTTTATGGTGTCTGTGGTGTAGCGGTTTCTGCACGCCCGGCTGTGAACCGGATGGTATGGGTTCGACTCCCGTCAGGCACCCTCAGAGGGTTCAGCGGTCAGAGTTCAGGGTTCAGCAAGGGGAAGCAGCTGAACCCTGAACCCTGAACCCTGAACCCTGAACCCTGAACCCTGAACCCTGAACCCTCCAATGGCACACATGCTCAACAGGCCGGCCCTGGTGCTGAACCGCAACTGGCAGCCGGTGAATGTCGCCACCGTCGCCCGCGCGCTGGTCATGCTCTTCAACGAGGCGGCCCGCGTCGTCGTCGGCAGTGGTGCCGTTGAAGGTGACGACGCCGCCGTTCTGCGTGACGTTCGGCCAGGGCGTAACGCCAGGGCCGCTGCCGGTCGGACTGGGCCAGGTCGGCGAGCGCTCGTAGTTGAACACCGGGATGCTGATGCCCCAATTAAAGCCGATACTAAAAAACAGGAGGTTGATCTTGGCGTACACGTCGCCGGTGAAATCGCCTGCAATGCCGGCGCTGGTGTCGTCCAAAAGATCGCTGGCCGGGTCTTTGCCAAACAACGTCAAGTCGCTGAAATAGACTTTGCTCGGGTCGGTCGCGGGATCGACCGAGACGGGCGGAGCCGCCAGAGTCACATACGGCGTGACCGAGAAGCCGAGGTCGCCTCCCGCCTCGGCAAGCGGAATGCCAAACACTTCCACTTGTCCCTGAAGACCTGCGGTGACTCCGAACGAGAGGCCCAGTGTGGGGTCGGTCGGCGTCCCGGCCAGGGCGTAGAAGCCGTGGCCGTCGAGCCCGAAGCCGACGTCGTAGTGCAGCGATGCGTGAATGCCGAAGGTCGCGTCAATATCAAGGCTGGCGATATCGGGGACGCCCAGCGAGAAGATGGGAATGGTGAGGTTGTCGTTCGCCAGGGTTACATCCCCGGATGCCTGCCACGATACGAGGCTGACCTGCTGACCGCGGAGGAACTCGTCGATGGTCGCCTGCGTCACGTTGACCGTCAGGGTGCCACCGGCTAATGGGTGGCTTCCGTTTAAGTCGGTGAAGCCCGAGGGCAGCGACGGCAAACTCGGCAGGTGATTGCTCAAACCGGTCAACTGGCTTATCGACTTGCCGATCAGGGGGAGCGGCTGATTTAAGGTGCTGGACAAGGGACCGAGGATTGGGATGCCATCGCCCAGCGAGAACAGCGACGAACCGAGTGAGCTTAACAAAGACGATGCCGATGGCTCCTGCAGACTCACCACCGGTGCTTGAAGAGCGTTGTTCGTGACCGCGTCCGTTAGAGTGCCGGTCCACGTTACGTTTGGCAGGCCGAAGAGTTGAGCGCTTAGCGCAGCGTTGATGTTGGCCGACCCATTGACGCCGCCGGTCGCAACCTGGGAAAGGTTGCTCGTCAGGTCAGCGGCACGCAGCTTGCCGTCGGTTTCGGAGGCGGTGGCTTGTAATCCGAGCGTTCCCGTGAAGCTGACGCCCGCGGTGGCAGTCACATTGACAGTTGAAAGGTCGCCGACGGCAATCGTGCCGGTCAGTCCATTCGTGGCAGTCGATCCGGAAAGCGTCGCCTGAACCGCGTTGCCGGGGGCGATAAAGAAATCAAGGCTCTGGGTCGCCGGGTTGACGTCCACACCGAAGGTGAGGCTGACGGTCACCGAGCCGGCGCCGTTGATGCCGCCATAGAGTCCGCCGCCTCCATCGAGATAGGAGAAGCCGGTCTTCCCGACAATCTGAATCGGGTCGGACGGAGTCAGCGTCTGGGTCCAGGCAACTTCGAGGAGGTTGTTGTTGGCGTCTGGGGTGCCGGTAAAGGGAGTGGCGATCGAGAACCCGGCCGTCTGCAGTTGCTGGGCGACCGTGTTCCAGTCGGGCGCGTTCTGGTTGAGTGTGGTTTGGAACGGTTTCAGGAAATCTGCGGCGACGCCCAGCCCCTGGTCGAGCGTCTGGTTCGCCAACGGCGGCGCGTCGGTTCCGAGAAACTCGACCCACTACCGAAGCCGCCGTAGCCGCGGTGCCAACAGCACCCACGCCGGCATTGTAGGCTTGCAGGACGTTGGTCAGGTCATAGGTGATACTCAGCAACCGGCGGTCTTCGAGCTGCTCGAAGGTCGTCAGGCGGCTGAGTTCAAGATGTTCTAAGCGAGACAAGCGCGCGTGGCGCGGCACGCGCGCAAGCGGTTTCTTCCGCGACTTCATGGCAGCGGTTCCCTGGAAAGCATCGTTTATTCAGGCCAGCCACCGCGACTGACCTGCCCCCGGCGGGCATGGTGCAATACCAACCGATGCTGCCTCTGCTCTCGTTCCGTGCTTGAGGGGCCGCATGCCCGAAGTACGCCGCCCGGCCGCGAACGCACCGGACCTTGGGGACTACGCCCTTGCTTTTTTCACGGGCGCG
>Ga0307373_10000174_pt1 | contig 115889 bp, 80 predicted proteins | sample OX2MG_FD_202534 | JGI IMG/M metagenome (GOLD analysis project Ga0307373, IMG submission 202534) | Soil microbial communities from Risofladan, Vaasa, Finland - OX-2 | ecosystem: Environmental > Terrestrial > Soil > Coastal area > Acid sulfate soil | place: Finland: Risofladan, Vaasa | collected... | reverse complement strand
CGTCGCCGTCTACCACGGCGACACAAAATTGCAGATCGAGGCCCTCTAAAAAAATAACGAGGGGGTGACATTTTCACTCGGCTGTTAGGGGTGACATTTTTACCTTGCTACAACACGGCGCAATCGGCAGGCGCGGACGCGCGTCCAGTTATGAGTGCCCTGCGTCGTTCTCGGTGACCCACGGCGAGATGAAGAAGATCAGCGCCAGGTGACTGCACGGCTATCCCACCGATGTCGTTTCGCCCGTCCAATTCCAGCTTCCCGCCAGCAACCGCCTCCGGTATAAACTACTTTCCGAGGTGAACTGCCATGGCCGCCAAACGCCCCACCTTCGAGGAGGTTTCCCGCATCGCCGAGGGCTTCCGCATGAAGCTTTCGCCCGAACAGGCGCGGACCTTCCACAACTTTATCCAGGCGAGGATGCGAACCTACGACCGGCTCGACGAACTGGTTGAACCCTCTCTCGAGGTGAAATATCCCGACCGACGCAACTGGCGCCCCGCGGAAAAAGAAAACCCGTTCGGCGCCTGGTACTGGCGCGCCGAAATCAAGGGCGCGCCCGACGGTCCGCTCGCCGGCAAGACCCTGGCCGTGAAAGACAACGTCTTCGTTGCCGGTGTTCCGATGATGATCGGCTCGCGCCTGATCGAAGGCTTCGTGCCCAATAGCGACGCCACGATCGTCACGCGCATCCTCAACGCGGGCGGAACGATCCTCGGCAAAACCGTGTGCGAAAATCTCTGTTTCTCCGGCAACAGCCACACCAGCCAGTCCGGCGTCGTTCGCAACCCTTACGACCTTTCCCGTTCGCCGGGCGGCTCGTCCACGGGAAGCGCGGCGCTGGTCGCGGCCGGGCTCGTCGATTTGGCGATTGGCACCGATCAGGCGGGATCGATTCGAATTCCAGGCTCGTGGTCCGGCCTCTGCAGTTTGAAACCGACCTATGGCCTGGTGCCCTACACCGGCATCGGTCCCATGGAGGCAACGCTCGACCACGTCGGCCCGATCGCGCGCACCGCCGCCGATGCCGCGCTGCTGCTCGAAGTGATCGCCGGCCCCGACGGACTCGATCCTCGCCAGCGCGCCGGCATCGAGGCTCGGGAATATACCGCCGCGCTCACCGGCGACGTAAAAGGCCTGCGAATCGGAATCGTCAAGGAGGGTTTTGCAACGCCCCATCATCCTCACCCGGAAAAAGATGTCGACGACGCCGTGCGCGACGCCGCCCATTCCCTCGAAAAGCTGGGCGCCAAAGTCGGCGAAATCTCCCTGCCCATGCACCTCGATGGCTTCCACATCTGGATAGGAATCGCGCAGGAGGGAATGTTGGCCTTTATGGTCGACGGCCATGCGGTCGGCCGCAACTGGAAGGGTTACTATCCCACCGATCTGGTGGAACTGTTCGGCCGGAACGTGCGCCAGCACGGCGAAGAGCTTTCCGTATCGGGCAAGGCCAGAATGATTTTCGCCCGGTTTCTGGACCAGACCTACAACGGCCGATACTACGCGAAAGCCCAGAACCTCGCCCGCGCGCTCGCAGCCGCGTACGACGACGCGTTCCGCCAGTTCGATATTCTCGTGATGCCTACCACCCCGATCAAAGCCGCCAAGATTCCCTCCGTCGACGCTCCGCTCGAGAAGCAGCTCATGGCCACCGGCGAAATGATTCCGAACACCTGCCCGCTGAACGCAACGGGCCATCCGGCCCTGAACGTTCCCTGCGCCATGTCGGAGGGTTTGCCCGTAGGCATGATGTTCATCGGCCGCATGGGCGAGGACGCGACCCTTCTTCGCGCCGGCGATGCCTTTGGGCGCCACATCTTCACGCCTCCCCCTCCCCCCTCCCTCGCCTAATGCCGCACGGCCGGCGCCCGCCGTTTTCGTGCCGTACACACCAGCATATTGAGGACATAAGAACAGAGAGCCTCAATCCAAAGCTTTGCAAACCCGGTCATCGGACCTGAGGAAACGATTTGATATACTCGGCAAAGCGCCTCGTATACAAGAGGTGCTACGCGGAAGGTCAAAACGAAAATCCCAGATCATGCACGAAAGGAGGAATGAATGGCCGCTTCACAATCCAAGAGCCGAGTGGACCCGGACAAAATGCGCGTGGAGTACGAGAAGTGGCGCGAGAGCGCGAAGACGGGGCCGAATCGCGGACACGTTCAGATTCGCGCGGTGGCGAATATTGTGGAAAACGTTCACCTCGAAGGCACCGTGCGCGGCCTTCGCTTCGAAAGCGATGAGCCCGAGGAGCGCGGCGGCACTGGCCTGGCCCCGGCTCCCCTGACGTATTTCCTGATGGGCGCCGCTTTTTGACTACTCACCCAGATTGCGCGGTTCGCGCATCTTTACGATGTTCCCGTCGAAGAGGGCAAGGTTGACGTGCGGTGCAGTTTTGATGTGGCAGAGAAACTCGGCCTGGAGGGCCCCGGCGCCGCCTTTGACAGCGTCAGTTTTATCATCGACTTGCAAAGTCCCGCACCGCCAGAGCAGGTGAAAAAACTGATTGCGCACGCGCGGCGCGGCTGCCACGCGGAGCAAACTTTCAAGGTTCCCGTCGCGGTCACCGCTTCGGCCAAACTAAACGGGCAAGATCTGGAGCTTTAAGGCGGGCAAGGGGATCGGCTCCCAGCTGCGGGCGTTCGTCACGAAGTCTCCGTAATACCGCACGCCTCGAATCCGCCGGAAGTGGCGAAGCCAGTCGCCAATCGCCAGCTCCGCTCGCGAGAAGGACCGTATTCCCAAGGCGCGCAATGAAAAATGAAAATGGCCACGTCACGCGAACGTGCGCGAGGATTCGGCGCTCCGTCCGCTGGCCAGACAGCCTCGGCCAAACGCATGGGGAGCCCGCCACTTTATCGCTTATCTCGAGCGAGCAATTCGAAAGTGCGAGCCCGGGCACTAGCTGAGCGCCGCATTGATGGCCTCGACCAACCTTTTCCACTGCGCGCGCTCATCGCCAGTAAGGTCCCCGGCTCTGTGTTCGCGCGTCCAGCGGAGAAAGGCCTTTGCGAGTCTGTACTTTGAGAAGTTGGCTGCCTGTGACTCGAATATATCCACGATAGGCCGCTCTGGCTGTGCCGCCGCCGTCGCGGTAACGTCGCACCTCAGCTGGTCCTTGGCAACGCTCACGAGCGAGGCTCGAAGCATGTCCTCGATTTCCGGTTCTCTCACCGGCCCGCCGTACGCGTCCTTTGTGCGCAGGATCCCTTTATTCCCTAGGGAGTGCACAAGCACATCCTGCTTCGCTGCTTGGTCACCTGCCGCATCGGAATCAAGCAGCGCCGCGACCTTTAACTTTTGGGCATGGAGAATCGTGGCGTAATAGACGACTTTACCAGCGTCACCCGCGGGCTGGAGCGCGATGCTTTCGTTCAGGTCAGCTATACCCTCGTCGCGAAGCAACTGGGCGACGCCGTCGACGTACCAATAGTCGGTTAAGCCCTCAAGCACCAGGTTACGTTGCTGTGCGAACAGGCTCTGGGCGAGGTCATAACCAAGCGCCTCTTGCAGCGGGAGCAGTGCGGCTGGGTCAGAAGCCGTGATGCTCGTGTGAACCTTGGTCCCGACAGCCCGGTTGGTCATCTCAACGACACGCACAAGATCAAGCTCGCTGGGGCCTACGAGGAACGGCGAGTGTGTAGTGTACAGCGTCTGATTCGCTTCTGCGAGGCGCGAGATCGTCGTGCGGAACTCCCTCTGTTTCAACCCGTGCAAGCTTAAACCCGGCTCATCCAGCAGCAAAATTGTGTTCTTGTGCTTGCCGGCCGACTCCGCGAAGAAAACGATGAAAAACGAAACCAGCCACTGGTAGCCTTCGGAACGCTGGTCTAGTTCAACTTCCACTCCTAGCTCGTCCTCGACGACAACTTTCAGATACTGACCGTCAGCCACTATGCGGAGTCGGTCGGCCTCATCTCGCTTCGCGTCAGGCACCCAAACGGCGCGAACTGCTTCAGTCAACCTGACACTGGCAGCGTTCAGTTGATAAGAACGCTTGTCGAGTTGGTCCCGATACGCTTGGAACGCCGCAACATCCCCTTGCGGAGGCTCCTTAGCTTTCCCCAGATTCGAAAGCTCTCTTGCGGTGAACCCCAGCAATCGAAGGAGGCATTCATTTCCGTAGTCATACCACTTGTCGTCGAGGATTTTCTGTTCGATGCGATGCGCCAGATGCTCAAGGTGGATGATTGGCCGCACCCTAAAGTAGTTGCTGAACAGCACAAAAACAGGCGTCCGGTCGCCCACGGTCTTTAGCGCAGCATCCCGGCGATCCTCAAGCTCGAGCGCCGTGGCCAGGCGGCTGTGACGATCCTCCTCGTCCTTGTTCTTTTCGTCCACTAGTGGCAGGATTTTCCTGAGCCAGGCTTTCAGTTTGTTGGCCGGTTCACCCTTCACTTCCAATTCATCTGCCCAGCCTCGAGCTATTGCTTCAAGCTCTGCGCTGGGGAGCGGGGCCGCCGGTTGACCCCCGGCTTGAGCGGACATGTTGCCGTCCGCATGGGCTCCAATCCTTGCGAGGTCTTTCTTCAGACTGGCGTAAATTGTCGCAGGAGGCCCTCCTTCGAGTCGGTGCCATCCGCTGTTATCCGCCTTGCGACCAACAACGTAGGTGGCTCCCCAGAACTCTGCCGGTATTGCGGCCCTGTCGTCGTCCTCAAAAAAAAACTGAGCCTCGACCACCGTCACATCCTCTGGGCGGACGCGACCAGCGGTAATGTCATTGTATTCAGAGCGCGGGTAGTCACGCAGCACATCAAAGCCGCGAACGCCTTTTGGAGCCTCGACCTGTTGAAGAGCCTGTAACAGTGCGGTCTTACCGGCCTCATTTGGCCCCACCAATATCGTCTTCGCAGTTTCCACGTCGAACCAGTCAGAGTCTCGGATGCTCCGGTATTTGGTAACCCGCGCTTTTTTAAGCCTCATTGCATGTGGCACCTCGCAGGGCCACGCCGGCAAGACTTTTATCACCGCCGGTGCCCGAAATCAATCCCTGCCTTAGCCTTGGCCGTTACTTAATTCCCCGCCGACTCCTCGGGAGCGTCATGCGCGCGGTCATTGAACCGGCCGCGGGTCCCGGGTAAAAAGTCACGATTTGGGGACGGGGACCGCGAAGTCGAGAACGGGTCGTGGCAGGGCGCGCGTTCGAAAGACCGGAATTTTGTCTTCCTAGGCGCGGTTTCAAGCGTCGGGGTTTAAGGCCGGGCGACGACCCCTCGCGCAAAGCACGCGCCGTCTTCCTTTTTGCGAGCCGAGCCAAGTCGCGCGCTGAGCCGCGCTCCCCAAGCCGGGCCGGCCAGCGCCAGAGGCCGGGGGCTGGTCCTTTTTTCGCCGCTGTATACGCCATCCCCGGCGAATTTTGACCGGCGTTAAAATCGGGGCCTATACTGGTCTTTCAACTGAGAAGCACGGACTGGAAAGGAGAATCATGGAAAAGTCGGTAATTTTGAGCGCGGTGCGCACTCCCGTGGGAAGATTCCTGGGCGGTCTTTCGCCCCTGACCGCCACCCAACTGGGCGCCATCGTCGTGCGCGCCGCAGTCGAGCGTGCCGGCATCGACCCCGCCACAGTGGATGAAATCATCATGGGCAACGTACTTTCGGCCGGACTCGGCCAGAACCCGGCGCGGCAGGCGGGCCTGCGCGGCGGACTCAACTCGCGCGTTGCCGCGATGACGATCAACAAGGTCTGCGGCTCGGGACTGAAAGCGGTCGCGCTCGCCGATCAGGCCATTCGCCTGGGCGAAGCGGAGGTCGAAGTCGCCGGCGGCATGGAGTCGATGTCCAACTCCCCCTACCTGCTTACCGGCGCCCGCACCGGCTACCGGATTGGCAACAACCAGGTAATCGATTCGATGGTTCACGACGGGCTGTGGGACGTCTATGAGGATTTTCACATGGGCATGACCGCCGAACTCGTCGCCGATAAGTACAAGATTTCGCGCGAGGAGCAGGACCGCTTCGCCGTGGAAAGCCACCAGCGCGCCGTCCGCGCTTCGAAATCCTGCTTCTTCCAGTCGCAAATCGTTCCCGTTGAAGTCCCGGCGAAGAAGGGCGCTTCCGTCGTCATCAGCAAGGACGAATCGCCGCGCGAGGATTCGACGCTCGAAACCCTCGCCAAGCTCAAGCCGGCCTTCAAAAAGGACGGCACCGTCACCGCCGGCAACGCCCCCAGCACCAACGACGGAGCGGCCGCGCTGGTTCTCACCAGCGAGAGCAACGCCGAGCGGCTCGGCAAGCGGCCGATCGCCCGCGTCGTGGCCCAGGCGACCAGCGGCGTCGAGCCGAAATGGATCATGATGGCTCCGGTCGAAGCGGTGGAAAAACTGCTGGCTAAAACCGGCTGGGATCGCGATAAGGACGTCGATCTTATCGAGATCAACGAAGCGTTTTCCGCGGCGGCGATCGCGGTTACTCGCGAGCTTCGGCTCGATCCCGCCAAGGTGAACGTGAACGGCGGAGCAGTCGCGCTCGGCCATCCGATCGGCGCCTCCGGCGCGCGGATTCTGGTCACGCTGCTGCACGAAATGGAGCGCCGGAACGTGAAGCGCGGCATCGCCGCTCTGTGCCTGGGCGGCGGCAACGCCATCGCGCTCGCCGTCGAACGCTGAGGCGGCCGGCGCGGCGCGAATTCCTCGTATCCTGATTTCCGCGCGCTATCCGGGGGAAGCCGACAAATGTTCTGTCCAAACTGCGGCATCGAATACCGGCCAGGGTTCACGCGCTGCAACGATTGCGACGTGGATCTAGTCGATAAATTACCGTCCGAAGAAGAACCCGCCGAGGGCGAACCGGCCGACGATTCCCTCGAACTGCTCTGGCGCGGCACGCAGGGCGGCATCTTCAACGAAATTGCCCTGGCCCTCGAAGAAGCGGGCATCCGTCACAACCGGGAAAAACTGGATGCGCGTCTGACCTTCAGCTCCAGCAACGCCCCACTCGATATCTGGGTGCCGGAAGCTGAAATCGAAGCCGCGCGAAGAGTTCTGAACGAGACCCTGGCACGCATCGCCCAGCCCGTCGCTGAGACACAAACGGACGCCTCCGGCGAGGCCGACGATGGCGGCTGGGATGATGATGAAGCAGCTGCCGCCGTCGAAGATCCCCATCCCGAGGACGCCGTCGCTCAAGTCTGGTCGGGCGAGGAAGAGCACATGGCTCTCTTCCTGAAGTCTTGCCTGGCGGCAAACGGCATCGGCTGTTACATCCCCGCGGCGGAATCGGGGACCTTCACCGTGCGCGTGCTCCCGGACGAGGAAGCCCGGGCGAAGGAGATCGTTCGCCAGGTGGTCGAGGGCACGCCGCCCGCATAGCGTCCCCGTTTCCGGAACCCGTCCCCCAGCACCCCGTGTAATCCCTGCCATCTAATCCTGATTGTTTCCTTATGCCTTCTTTACGCCCGGCACGCTAGCTTGGGGATGTCGCCTGGCGGAGGCAAGGCAAAGTGGACTTCTTCTATCTGATGGCCGGCGCGATCGTCTTTGCCCTTTTCTGGGCCCTCGCCACGGCTTGCGACCGGTTGTAAAGGAGAAGCCGGCATGGCTTACATCATCGGGGGTATTGTCGCGGCCTTGCTTTTCGTGTATCTCTGCTACGCCCTGTTGCGGCCGGAGCGTTTTTAAATGGCCATGACGAGCAGCGGAATCTTCTACATTGCCGTCTATTTTCTCGCCCTGCTGGCCATCACCAAGCCGCTCGGCCTGTTCATGGCGAACGTGTTCGAAGGCCGGCGAACTTTTCTTCACCCCGCGCTGCGCTGGCTGGAAAAACTGATATACCGGGCGGCCGGCGTTCGCGAGGACGCCGAGCAGCGCTGGACCGAGTACGCGGCTTCGCTGCTTGCCTTCAGCCTGGCCGGGTTTGTCTTCGTCTACCTGATCCAGCGCCTCCAGGGCTTTCTGCCGCTGAACCCGATGGGATTCGGCACCGCGCATGCGCCCTCGGGCTCGACGCCCTTGACGGCCGACCTGGCGTTCAACACCGCGGTCAGTTTCATAACCAACACGAACTGGCAGGCATACGGCGGGGAAACCACGCTGAGTTATTTCGTTCAGATGGCCGGCCTGACGGTGCAGAACTTCGTATCCGCCGCGGCCGGCATCGCCGTGGCGATTGCCGTGGTGCGCGGCTTCGCCCGCAAGCAGGCCCAGACCATCGGTAATTTCTGGGTCGATCTGACCCGCGGCACGGTCTACATCCTCCTGCCGCTGTGTTTGGTTTTTGCCCTGTTCCTCTGTGCGCGCGGCGTGCCGCAGACGTTCCAGCATTACGTCCAGGCCACCACGCTCGAAGGCGCCCATCAGACCATCGCCGTCGGACCGGTTGCCTCGCAGGAAGCGATCAAGATGCTGGGAACCAACGGCGGGGGCTTCTTCAACGCGAACTCCGCGCACCCGTACGAAAATCCCACGCCGCTCACCAACTTCTTCGAGCTGCTTTCGATTCTGGCGATCTCCTCCGGCCTGACCTACACGTTCGGCAAGATGGTGGGCGACACGCGGCAAGGCTGGACGTTGTTCGCGGCCATGTCGGTGATGTTCCTTGGCCTGTGCCTGATCTCTTACGCCGCCGAGCAAAAGGGTAACCCCATCATGGCCCACATGGGCGTCGAGACGGCCCACACGCATACGCAGAATGGCGGAAATATGGAGGGCAAAGAGGTCCGGTTCGGCATCGCCTCTTCGGCTCTGTGGGCCACGGCGACCACCGACGCCAGCAATGGCAGCGTCAACAGCATGCACGATAGCTACACGCCGCTGGGCGGCCTGGTTCCTCTTTTTAATCTTCAGACCGATGAGGTGATTTTCGGCGGCGTCGGTTCCGGGCTTTACGGCATCCTCCTCTACGCCATCATCGGCGTTTTCATCGCAGGCCTCATGGTAGGCCGAACTCCGGAATATCTGGGAAAGAAGATCGAACAGAAGGAGGTGAAGATGGCGATGATCGCCATTATCGCAACCGCCTTCATGATCCTGATTCTCAGCGGCCTCACCCTGGACATGCATTTCAAAACCCATGGCTACTGGAATCCGCCTGGAGCCGCCACGGCGAATTTGCACAATTCCGGCCCTCACGGTTTCAGCGAGATGCTCTATGCGTTCTCGAGCGCCTCGGAAAACAACGGCAGCGCGTTTGCCGGCATCGACGTCAACACGCCCTGGTTCAACCTGATGCTGGGCCTCTGCATGTTGGCCGGCCGCTTCCTCTTCATGATTCCCGCCCTGGCCGTGGCGGGCAGCCTCGCCGGGAAAAAGAAAATCCCCGAGACCAGCGGAACGCTGCCCACGCACGGCCTCCTGTTCGTGGGTCTGCTGGTCGGAACCATCATCATCGTCGGCGCTCTTACCTTCTTTCCCGCCGACTCCCTCGGCCCTATCGTCGAGCACCTTCTGATGCAGCGCGGAAAATTATTCTCAACGCTCGTATTTCCGTTGGGGAGCTGATCCATGCCGAGCACTCATCATTCCTTCGCCGAGGTTGAGGAAGAGACCAGCTTTTTACCGAAGCGGGGCATGCGCGCGCGGCCGCTCTTTGACCCTCCGATTGTCAAAAGCGCCTTGCGGCAATCCCTCGTCAAATTGAATCCGGCTACCCTGGTCAAAAACCCGGTCATGTTCGTCGTTGAGGTGGGCGCGGCTCTCACGACCATCCTTTTGGCGCGCGATCTGGCAGCCGGCGCCGGCTCGGCCGGTTTTGAATGGCAGATTACGATCTGGCTGTGGTTCACGGTTCTATTCGCCAACTTCGCCGAAGCCATGGCCGAAGCCCGCGGCAAAGCCCAGGCCGACACCCTCCGCAAGACCAAGACCGAAACCCAGGCGAGGCGCCTGCTCGATTCCGGAAAAATCGAGATCGTCTCATCGTCGCAATTACGCGCCGGCCATGTGGTGCTTTGCGAGGCCGGCGAGGTGATCCCCGGCGACGGCGAGGTCATCGAAGGCGTCGCCAGCGTGGATGAATCCGTTATCACGGGAGAAAGCGCGCCGGTCATCCGCGAATCGGGCGGCGACCGCAGCGCCGTCACGGGCGGCACAAGGGTCCTTTCGGACCAAATCACAATCCGGATCAGTTCCAATCCCGGCGAGACTTTTCTGGACCGAATGATCGGCCTCGTTGAAGGCGCCCAGCGCCAGAAGACGCCCAACGAGATCGCGCTGAACATCCTGATCGCCGGATTGACCCTGATCTTCCTGCTGGCCGTAGTCACCCTTCAGCCTTACGCCGCCTACGCGGTGAACACAACCAAGGCCGGGACCATCCCCAGCATTGCCGTGCTGGTTTCCTTGCTGGTCTGCCTGATTCCCACCACGATCGGGGGACTGCTCTCGGCCATCGGCATCGCCGGCATGGACCGGGTGATGCAGCACAACGTTTTGGCCATGAGCGGCAAGGCGGTGGAAGCGTCGGGCGACGTGACCACGCTTTTACTCGATAAGACGGGCACCATCACGCTGGGTAACCGGCAAGCCGTCGAATTTATACCGGCCGACGGCGTGACCGAAACCGAACTGGCCGACGTCGCCCAGCTCTCCAGCCTCGCCGACGAGACGCCCGAGGGCCGCTCCATCGTAGTGCTGGCAAAAGATCGATTCGGTTTTCGCGGACGCAGCATTCTCGAACACGAGGCCGAATTCATTCCCTTCTCCGCCTACACCCGCATGAGCGGTGTGGATTGGCAAGGCCGCCAGCTCCGCAAGGGCTCGACCGACGCCATCGTCAACTTCGTGAAGGAACAGGGCGGAACGGTGCCGCCGAGCCTCACCGAAACCTCCGACCGCATTTCGCGCGATGGCGGAACGCCGCTCGCCGTCGCCGACGGCGCTCGTGCTCTCGGCATCGTCCATTTGAAGGACATCGTCAAGGGCGGCATGCGCGAACGCCTGAAGCAACTGCGGACCATGGGCATCCGCTCGGTCATGATCACCGGCGATAACCCGCTTACCGCCGCCGCAATCGCTCAGGAAGCCGGCGTCGACGATTTCCTGGCGCAGGCGACGCCGGAAGACAAATTGGCCTACATCCGGACAGAACAGTCTCTCGGCAGGCTGGTGGCCATGACCGGCGACGGAACCAACGACGCTCCGGCGCTGGCTCAGGCCGACGTCGGCGTAGCCATGAATTCCGGCACTACGGCCGCCAAGGAAGCCGGGAACATGGTTGATCTGGACAGCAATCCGACCAAACTCCTCGAGGTCGTGGCCATCGGCAAACAACTCCTGATCACGCGCGGCGCTCTCACCACCTTCTCGATCGCCAACGATATCGCCAAGTACTTCGCCATCATTCCCGCGATGTTCGCCGCCACCTATCCGGCGCTCGGCCGGCTGAACATCATGCGCCTGCACTCGCCCGAGAGCGCGGTGCTTTCCGCGGTGATTTTCAACGCGCTCATCATCATCGCCCTGGTGCCGCTGGCCCTGCGCGGCGTGCGCTGCAAACCGCAAGGCGCCGCCAGGCTGCTGCGGCGCAATCTATTGATTTACGGCATCGGCGGCATTATCGCGCCGTTTCCCGGCATCTGGCTGATCGACCGGCTGCTCGCTCTGCTCCATCTCGCGTGAGGAGAATCCCGATGCGGCGACAACTTGCTCCCGCCTTTCGCATGATGCTGGCCATGACGGTTTTGACCGGGCTGTTGTATCCGCCGCTGGTCACCGGCCTGTGCCAACTCTCCTTTCGCCATCAAGCCGGCGGCAGCCTCGTCCGCGCCGGTGGACGCATCGTGGGATCTTCCCTGATCGGCCAGAATTTCACGCGTCCCGGGGATTTTCAGCCGCGCCCGTCCGCCGCCGGCAACGGCTACGACGCCAGCAATTCCGGCGCCTCCAACTACGGCCCCACCAGCCGCGAATTGATGGACCGCATCGCCAATTCGATTCGAGCGTTCCGAAAGGCCAATCCAGACTATACCGGGCCCATTCCGTCGGACCTGGTCACGGCATCGGCCAGCGGCCTGGACCCAGACATCAGCCTGGCTTCGGCCGAGGCGCAGGCGCCGCGCGTCGCCGCGGCGCGCCAGATTCCGAGAACTCAACTGCTGCGGTTCATTCAAGCGCACGCCGAGTACCGGCGATTCGGATTTCTGGGTGAGCCTCTGGTCAACGTGCTCGAGTTGAATCTGGCCCTGGACCGGCTCTACCCGCTTCGCCGGCGGGATGCTCCTTCTCCCGCCGCGGCTGCGAAGCAGCGCCCGGTGGAGGAAGCTCGAAGCGGTAGCCAACCCATGGCTCCGTGATGACGTAACGTGGATGCCGCGGGTCGGGCTCTATTTTCTTCCGAAGCTGGTTGATGAAGACGCGCAAATATTCGGTTTCTTCCCCGTAGTCGGGGCCCCAGACCGATTGCAGGAGGCGGCGGTGTGGCACGGGCTTGCCGGCACTCGCCGCCAGTTGCCGCAACAGATCGAACTCCTTCGGCGTGAGCCGAACGGGCTGGTTTCGCACCACCACCTTCCGGGCCTCGAAATCGATTCGCAAATCGGGGGTATCGATCGCGCCAACCGCCTGCGCGGCGGGCGAGCGCCGGAGCGCGGCGCGAATCCGGGCGAGCAACTCCTCGATGCCGAAAGGCTTGACCACGTAGTCGTCGGCCCCGGCGTCGAGGGCGCGAACTTTGTCTTTCTCGGTATTGCGCACGGTCAGCATGACGATGGGGACATTGGAATCCCGGCGGATTTCGCGGCACGCCTCCAGTCCCCCCATGCCCGGCATATTCACGTCGAGGATGACCAGATCCGGCCGCTCGCCCTGCATGATTTCCAGGGCCTGCTCGCCGCTTCGCGCCTCCAGAATCATGTAACCGCGACTGGCGAGCGTCGTCCGCATCACGCGCCGGATCTGCGGTTCGTCGTCGACGACAAGGATTTTGGAGTCGCTCATGAACGAAAACCCGGAACCCGCTCGGCGGGCAGGCTGACGGTGAACACCGAGCCGTGGCCCAACTGGCTCACCACGCCGATCGTGCCTCCGTGAGCCTCGATGATCGCTTTCGCGATCGGCAAACCCATTCCCGTGCCCTGAACCCGGTAGCGCTGGTCCTTGCCCCGGTAGAACTTGTCGAAGATCAATCCCATCTCCATCTCTTCGATTCCGGAACCATGGTCGGCGACGCTGGTGAGGACGTAGTTCCCCACCCGCTCCGCCCTGATAGCGATCGGCAGCGCCGGCGGCGAATACAAATGGGCGTTCACGATCAGTTGCGCCAGCGCTTCCTTCGCGCGGCCCAAGTCGGCCAGAACCAGGGGAATATCCTCCGGTATGCCCACATCCACGGGCCGCTTGCCCAGCAGGCTTCTGGTCTGGTCGAGCGCCGCGGCCACAATGGAGCCGATCGGGTGCGCCCGCACGTCCAGCTCGAACTGTCCCGCTTCGAGCTGCGCCATCTCCGCCGCTTCGCCCACCAGCGCATTCAGCCGATTCGTCTCCTCGTCGATGATCGTGAGCAACTCCCTTTGCTGGTCGGCGCCAAGCCCCGGGTCGGAGAGCAGGCTGGTCACCGATGCCTTCACCGAAGTGAGCGGCGTGCGAAAATCGTGCGTGATCGAATCGAGCAACGCCGATTTCAGGCGTTCGCCTTCCTGCACCGCCTCGGTCTTGCCCAATTGCTCGATGGCGCGCGTCCGCTCGATCGCAATAGCGATCAGCGTCCCCAGCGCTTCAAGCGACTGCCGCGAAAGCGTCTGGCCGGAAATTCCCAGGCTCCCGACCGTGCGCACACCCAGCCGCACAGGAACGAAGCAGAGGCTCTGCGCCGGGTCGATTCGCAGCTCTTCGCGGGCTACGACTGCCTTCAGCCGTTCGGCGTCGAGCTGCGGGATATCCGCACCCGAGCGGTAAACTTTTTGTTTTTCCGCCAAGAAAAGCGCCGCTGCGCCGACCTCGAACGAATCGACGATCTGGCGTGGAATGGCGTTCAGCAGTTCGCCCGCATGGCCGGCGCTCAGCAGCTTCCGGCTGAAGTCGTAAAGCTTCTCGACTTCGCGGCGCCGCCGGTTCGCTTCCTCCGCCTGCCGCTTGGCATGCGAAGACAACTGGCCGCCGGTGATCGCCGTCACCAGAAATGCAAACAAAGTCACCCAATTCTGGGGATCGGCGATGGTCAGCGTGCCGATCGGCGGCAAAAAGAAATAATTGAAAGCGAGAACCCCAGCCACCGACATCGCGATCGAAACCGCCGTGCCCCAGAGGGTCGAGACGGCCAGGACCGCCAGCAGCAGCGTGAGCGCGATCGTCGTATCGTTGACGTGGAAGAGATCGGAGTAGAGATAGGAAATCCCAGCGACAACGCCCAGCGAAACGACGTACCGGGGAACAGCGCTAGCAAACAGGCGGCGCACCCGCTTATTTTAGCCTACAGTCCGCCGGCCGCCGATTGGGCATGTCCCGATAGACGCCCCCGGCTAGTTCGGCTCTTCCCCGCCCCGGGATCTGTCCCTCTGCGAACGGACGTCTTCCATGTGCTTTCGCAGCCGGCCGAGAACACCCTCGGGCCCTTCGGCGTCTAATTCGCGGTTCAATTCATCCAGGGCGAAATGGACGATGTCGTGATGGTGCAGTTCCGCGGGAGCGACGTCACCGCTCAGGCGCAGCCATATCTTGTGCAACAGGTCCACCTCTTTCGGCGTCAGCCGTGGGGCGTGCGGACCCAGGTAGATGATCTCTTCCTGCCCGTTGGGCTTGTAGATTTCCAGCCGCAGCTGCGGCTTGGGATCGGGCAGGCGCTCCCAGGCATCACCCAGCGTCCGTCCCTGCTCGGCCAGTGGCACCCGGCCCGAGCTGCCCAGGACGATTGCCGAGGATTGTAGATTCCGGGCTTGGCGCAGCATCGCGTCGTAGACATCGTTGGCCGCCACCATCGCCAGATGGATGGTCTTCCCCTTTTTCTCGGAAACCTCCAGCGCCTTGGTGAACAAGTGCTGCTCGATGGTCGTGAACAACTGATCGGGAGCCAGGTCGTGCTCGCCCGACCCGCCCCGCAGCAACGGCCGGACATGCAGCACCACAACGTCCCGCGTTGCCGGATTCACGCGGTCGAGCACCTCACCGAGCTGTTGCAAATGGTAGTAGTTGCTCACCGGCACCAGGAAGTTGCCCGACCTGGCTCCGACGGCTTCGAGCGTCAGTTCCTCTCTCTCGGCCAAATTAAATTGGTCGAGATCGGCGTGAACCTCGCCGCGTTTCCGGCACGTCTTTTCCGAGTATGTAAAGGCAATGAAAAGAAACGCAGTGAAAGCGACTCCGGAAATCGTGGCGACCTGCTTGGTAAACAGATTGATCGTGCAGAGAGCAAACAGGGTCGCCGTAACCAGAATTAGTCCGAACGGAATTTCCAGCTTGCCGATGTGGAAATTGAAGGGCACGCGGAAGCCCCGCTCTCCGGGCCTGGTAAACCGCAATACGACCACCGCCAGCCCCTTCATCGCAAAACTCCACATCACGCCGAAAGCGTAGGCTTCGCCGAGGACGAAGAGATTTCCTCGGCTTAGGATAATCGTGAGGATCTGAACGCCCGCGACCAGATTCAGAATGCGGTAGGAGGTTCCAAAACGCGGGTGCGGCTGCCGAAACCAGTCCGAGAGGATTCCATCTTCGGAAACGCGGTTAAGCACTCCGTTCGAACCGACAATCGCGGTATTGACCGCCCCCGCCAGCATCAAAACGCCGACCACCACAACCAGCACCTGGAAGGCCAGGCGCAACGGGTAGGGCCCGACGAAGTTCATGGCCAGACCGCTGATCAGGTTGTCGAAGTAGTGCGGGCGAACGTTGTCGGGAATGATCATCACGGCCAGAAACGCCACGCCCGCCGTGAAAACCAGGCTGTAGATGAAGATGATCAAGGCCGTCTTTTTCAGGTTCTTGAGTTTCGGGTGTTCGATTTCGCGGTAGACCTGGGCTAGCGTTTCCTCGCCGCTCATGGCCAGAACCGAATGGCCCAGGCCGATCAGGATGCCGATCGCGCCGATGGTATAGGGCAGGCTCGAATGCCTCAGCCAGCCGAGCGCGTCGTGCGAGTAACGCAGGTTGGCGAGCGAGGGGAGCGGGGGCAGGTGAGCGCCGCGAACGTAGAGCGTGTAGGCGGCCCAGGCCAGCATCGCCACCACCATGACCGTGGCGAACTGCATGATGCGCAGGGCCTTGTCGCTCGACTCCGTGATGCCCTTAATATTTTCCCACCAGAAGTAGAGCGTTACCAGGATGGCGAAGATGGCGGCGCTTAGATTGGTGGGCAAAACCAAGCTGCGGTGCGAGTAATATAGGAGTTCGTTCAGCAGACCCACCAGGTAGAGCCCCGCGGAAACACCGCTGATCGGTCCGGTCAGGACGTAGTCGAACATCAAGGCGGAGACGGAGAACTTGGCCAGCGTCGAGCCCATCGCTTCCTTGACCACGCGATAGACGCCGCCCCGAACGAACATGCTGCAGCTCTCGATATACATCGCGGCCACCGCGTAGGCCAGGCACATGATGGCCAGAACGAACCATGGAGCGGATTTGCCGATAGCCTGTTCGGCGATGGCCCCGGCATAAAAGGCCGAAGAGCCCATGTCGTTGAGCACGATGGCCGCCGCGCGCCAGAACGAGATGAAGGAAAGCATGGCCGTGGTGGCGACCATAACTCGTGGTGCTGTCCGTGGGCCGGATGGAGGAGAGCCGGAAATGGGAGGACCGGAAGCCATACTCGTTCGAATCGAGAGACGATAAGACCTATCGAGCGCGATTGTCAAAACGCCGGGCTGCCGCCCGGCCGGCGAATTCGGTAAAGGCGCTGCCGATCTACTGGCCGCCGAGGGTCACAGCGGCGTTGCCTCCTAGGACGACAATGCCCTGGTACACGTCAAACGGCGGAGCCGGGGTGGAAAACAAGCATCGAACTCGCTTATTCTAGCTTAGTTCCCCGGCCGGCTCCTTCCGGCCGCCGATCGCCATGCAAAAGACGCCCGAACAGTGGCTGGAGGCCGTCTCCCCTCCCAAAAAGGTGCGGGGCAGTCTGAAACTATTCCTCGGCTACGCGCCCGGCGTCGGCAAGACATACACGATGCTGAGCGAAGCCATCCGCCGCCGCGGCTACGGGGAGGATGTGGTCGCCGGGGTGGTGGAAACGCACGGCCGTAAGGCCATCGCCGAACTCGCCGCCCGGCTCGACGCCGTTCCCCGGAGGAAAATCGAGTACAAGGGAACGGTATTCGAGGAAATGGACGTTGACGCCATCCTGGCTCGCAAGCCGCGCGTGGCCATCGTCGACGAACTCGCCCACACGAACATTCCCGGCAGCAAGCACCCCAAGCGATACGAGGACGTGCTCGAACTGCTGGCCGCGGGGATCGACATCCTCTCGACGCTGAACGTCCAGCACCTGGAAAGCATCGCCCCGACCGTTCGCACCATCACCGGCGTCCAGGTGCGGGAAACCGTTCCGGACTGGGTGGTGCAGTCGGCCGATGAGTCCGTCATGGTCGATCTGACGCCGGAGGCCTTGCAAAACCGCATGAAACGCGGCGATATCTATGCCGCCCAGAAAGTCGAGCAGGCGCTGAAGAATTTCTTCCGTCGCGGGAACCTGATCGCCTTGCGGGAACTGGCCCTCCGCCAGGTGGCCGAACAGGTGGACCGTACCCTGGAATCCTACATCGAGCAGAAGGATATCCAGGCCACCTGGCCCGTCCGCGAAAAGATCGCCGTGTGCATCAGCTCCAACCCCAAAGGCCAATACCTGATCGCGCGGGCGGCGCGCATGGCCCGGCGCATGGATGCCGAACTCTATGCCGTATACGTGGATATGGGGCGGGACAGCGACGAAACGAATCGCGAAAAGCGCGACGCCAACCTGCAGTTCGCCGAAAGCCTCGGTGCGACCATCGTCCGGCTCAAGGGCAAAAGCATCGCCGAAGCGGTGGCCGCCTTCGCGCGCGAAAGGCATGTCACCCAGATCATCTTCGGGCGCTCGGCGGCCGATGGCTGGCGAACGCTACGCTATTTGAACAACATCCATCAGGTCTTGCGCGACGCCCCGGCCGTCGACGTCCACATCGTCACGCAGGAACCCGACTAATCCCGCCCCCGGGCAAGCCAAAAAAGAAAGGCGGCGCCGCGATCCCGCCGGCGCCGCCCGCAAACGCAACTGTTCTGCTGGCCCGTCCGCTACTGGCAATTGGACAAGGCGATGCTGACCGCCGTCGATTGATTGGCCGTGACCGTGGATGGCGGCGTGCTGAACTCAGTCGAGCAAGTGTGAGCTGGGCTGTTGCCCACCGAGCCATTCGCCTCCACGACAAATTGGCCTGTCGAGGCAGTGGTCCCGGAAACGGCGGAGGGAGAGGAGAGCCAGGTGACCGTTCCGTTGGCGTTCGAGAAACTGCCCACCAGCGGCGCATTCGCGGGAACCAGAATGGAAGCCGTTCCCGAAACAGGCGACTGAACGGTGCAGTTCCCACTGGCCCCGCCGGGGCAGCTCACTACCATCGACGTTCCGGTTGTGCCGTTGAGCGCCGGCACGATGAACTCGTAGCCGCTCGAGCTAGCCGTGAGTTGAAGGGGGAAGAGGTCCAGATTGACCGTGAACGCCGGGGTGGCGCTGGTGCCGGTGGCCTCGGTGGCCGTTGGAGTCACGCTCAGCGTGCCGGGAGTATTGGTCAATCCTCCCTGCAAGACGATCGGCACGTTGAGTTTGGTTCCGTTGGCGACGCCCTCGATGATGGTAGCGCCCGAGGTGGAAACAGGCGTTCCCGTCGTGGGGGCGGGCGCGTCGGCCACCACATCGATGCCGCCGGTCTGGGGGTTCAGCGGGCAGAAGTCGAAATTCCCGTTCGCGTCGGTGATCGCGGTATCGAAGATCGTGTCCGTATTCAAGCCGCCGTTCGCGGTGTCCGTAGGTCCGCCGGGCAACTCCAGATTCACCGTCGCGTCGCCAATGGCGCTGCCAGCCGTCACGCTGAGCGGCGGGCCGGTGACCACCGTGCCGGCAATAACCGTTCCGCTGATTCCAGAAGTATTCGGGCTCACCTGGGAGGCGGTGAGCGTCGGCTTCAACCGGTAGGCGGTGTTGGCTGGATCGTAGGCGAGCGAGGAGCAGGTGTTGAAGTTGATGTTGATGTCCACGGTTTTTCCCGACGCGACGTTGATGGGCCCGCCCACGATCTGGCCCGGCGGAATCTTCAGCCCGGTCTGATCCTGGCTGGAAAGCTCCAGCGGGTACCAGGTGCCCCCGGAATCCTCCACGCAATTCATCGTTCCGTTAGGTAGGCCGCCCGTGGTGGTGCACGTGTTGCTGCTGGTGCTGCTGCCGTTGTCGGCCAGGATGAGGCGAATCTGCTGGTAGCTGCCCACTGGAAGACTCTGATTCGAGCCCAGCTGCTTCAGCAGGCATTGGATCCCGGTGCCGTTCAGACCCAGCAGATCCAGTTGCGTCGGGTTGCTCAAACTGAGCTGGGTCGTCAAGTTCTGCCAGCCGGCAGCGCTGGGTGCGGCGGTGGCGCTGGTGTGTGCCATCACGCCGGTGATGGTAACGTAGACGTGGCTGAACTGAGCCGTACAGCTGGGAGGGTCGCTGATCGTAACGTTGGCCGATCCCATTCCCGCTACCGAACTAGTATTGCCGGCGCATCGAACCAAAACGATGGTCGTCACAACAAGCAAGCAGAAAATGCCAGCGTTCGTCGCGATCTTGCGTAACTGGTCTCGTCCCATTTTCGATTCCCTCCAACCGAATTTGCCATGGTGGCACAAGAGAACGCCGGAAGCCACCCGAGGAACGCGTATAAATCGCCTCGCTGATACGATAGCCCGCTGGCGCCAGTGGTTGCCCGCGCCCCTTGCGGGACCGCCCGCCCGATTGTCGTCTATCAGACAATCGCTTTGGGCCGCCGCGACTCGGGAGCGCCATCGTGCCCGATCCATGACGCCGCTTCTCTTCCATTTTGACTTCCCCGCCGCCGGTTTCTAGACTTTCCCTAAACCATGGTCACTTCCTACCGGTACAGGCACAATCGCTTCAATTGGCGGCAATGGATCACGCCGGCGATCCGAACCCTCCTCATTGCCAATACGGCCGTGCTGGTGGTCGAACTGCTGATCCGGGAGATCGGCGGCCCCGCCGCCGAGTACGCGGTCTACACGTGGCTCGGGCTGGTGCCCTGGGATTTCATTCATGGCCGGCTGTGGCAGCCCTTCACCTATCTGTTTCTCCACGGTGGTTTTTGGCACCTGTTCTGGAACATGCTGTTCCTCTGGATGTTCGGTTGCGATCTCGAGCGCCAGTGGGGTCAGCGCCGTTTCTATATCTACTACTTCGTCACGGGAATCGGCGCCGGCCTGGTAACGGTGCTGGTGAAAATGCTGATGGACCCGCGCGGCCTGGGATCGGCATTGATTCCGACCATCGGCGCCTCGGGCTCGGTGTACGGCGTCATCCTGGCCGCCGCCGTGCTGTTCCCCGACCGCGAGGTCTGGCTCTTTCCCTTCCCGATTTCGATCCCCATGAAGTTCTACGCCATCATCATGGGCGGAATCGAATTTTTCGGTACGATCGGCGCCTCGGGCGACGGCGTCGCCCACGTGACGCATCTCTCCGCGATTTTCATCGGCTGGCTCTATCTGCGCCGCAGCTCCATGCTGTACCGGGCGAGGAATCGCTATTCCGATTGGAAAGTCCGGCGCAATCGCCGCCGTTACGATGTGTACGTGCGCCGTCATCGCGATAAGCCCCCTTCCCGGCCCGACGACTGGGTCAATTGATTTCGGATCGGTCTTGGGCTTTCTCCGGCAGCCCAAAGCGATGGCTAACTCCACCCTCCCGTGAGAGAATTGCCATTCGGGATTCTGCAGGGAACGCCTGGAGCCGCAGTGGCGGGGGCGGCGATTGGATTCGGAAAGGGCCCATGGGAAAAGCGGGAATTGCCAGGGTGATCCTGACGCCGCTCGTTGCGGCGCTTCTCACGGTGAGCGGAACCGGGCTTGCGGCAGCCCCGCAAACCACCGGGCCCATTCAGCCCCCTCCCACTTCGCAACCACAGCCAGGCGCGCCGCCACAGCAAGCTCCGCCGCCCCGGCCAGGCCAACAACCCGAACCGGGGAATCTGCCGCAGTACACCGTCACCGTGCAAACGGAAGTGGTGAACGTCGACGTGATCGTCACCGACAACAATGGCGATCCGATTCCCGGCCTCAAGGAGCAGAACTTCCGGGTCTTCGACGACGGCGTCCCGCAGACGATCACCAATTTCTCTCCCACCAAGGCGCCGATCACCATCGTCATGCTGATGGAATTCAGCAATATCTATTACGGCTGGTTTGCCTACACGGGCGAAGAGTGGGCCTACAGCTTCCTGAATCAGCTCCGGCCGCAGGACTGGGTTGCGCTGATGATTTACGACCTCCGCCCCCACATCCTGGTCGATTTCACCCACAACCGGTCGGACGTGCAGGACGCCCTGCGAAACCTGTCCTATCCGGGATTCAGCGAAGCGGACCTCTTCGACGCTCTTCTCTTCACCTTGAACCGCCTCCAGGGAGTCAAGGGGAAGAAATCGATCCTTCTGATCGCCTCCGGCTTGAATACCTTCAGCGCGCACAACCTCGACAACGTGCTCAACCGCCTGAAGGAAACCGAAGTGACGATTTTCTCTGTCGGCGTCGCGCGGCCGCTCTATGAATATGCCGACGCGCGAGGGCAGCTGGGTCCCATTCAAGAGCTGAATTTCTTGCAGGCGGAAAACCAGTTGGGTGCATTCGCGCGCATGACCGGCGGCCGCGCCTGGTTTCCCCGCTTCTCGGGCGAGCTGCCGGGCATCTTCGAGCAGGTTGCGGCATCCCTGCGCAGCCAGTACACCTTGGCCTACAGCCCCTCCGACCATCCGCACGACGGGAAATATCACAAGATCAAGGTCGAGCTGGTCGCGCCCAACGGCAAGCCGCTCATCATCGTCAACCAGCACAACAAGAAAGTGAAATACCAGATTTACGCCCGCCAGGGCTACATGGCGCCCAAGCCCCAAAGCGCTTCACAGAAATAGGAATAGTCGCTCCGGGGCCATTCGAATCCGCCCCTTGCCGGACCCGATCAGACGCGCTCGATCGTGACCGAATTCACGACCACGTCGGTACTCGGGCGGTCGTTGCGGCCCCGGGGCACTTCGGAGATTTTGCCCGCGATCTCCTGCCCCTCGATTACTTCGCCGAAGATCGTGTGATTGCCCGTGAGCCACGCGGTCGCCCCGACGGTAATAAAAAATTGCGAGCCGTTGGTGTTCGGGCCCGAATTGGCCATTGCCAGCTTGCCGGCCTTGTCGAACTGGTGCGGGGAGCCCTTGGTTTCGTCCTCGAAACGGTAGCCCGGCCCTCCCCTTCCCGTGCCGCTCGGATCGCCGCCTTGAATCATGAAGCTCGGAATGACGCGGTGAAAAACGGTTCCGTTGTAGAGCGGTCCCGGACCCTTCTTCCCGCTCACCTGGTCCTGCCAGTCGCGTTTCCCCTCGGCGAGTTCGATGAAATTCTGCACCGTCTTGGGCGCCTCCTTCTCGAAGAGGCGGCAGACGATGGTTCCCATGGTCGTTTCGATTACAGCGTAGGTTCCGGATTCGCGCGGCATGAATGAGATCCCTTTCCACAAATTTGCCGATCAGGCAAAAAAAGAATAAATGCCGGCCGGTGCGATCTCCTGCCCGGTCGCGGCGACGGCGCGTTACTCGCCGACCAGCTCGAACGATGTGTGAATCTCGATGGCTGCGCGGATCGAGCGCGCGACCGGACAGTGGTCGGCGTGCACACCGTGGACGCGCTCGATCGTCTCCCGGGACGATTCCGGAGCGCGCAATTTATAGTGGACGAAAATGCGCCGGATGACCAGCACGTTCCCATCCATCTCGATTTCTCCCACCGCTTCGGAAACCAGCCGGCCACCGGACGCATCGATTTGGCGCGCCTCCAGCGCGCCTCCGAAAGTGCCGGTGAGTCAACCGGCCGTTGCCGCGACGACGTAATCGATCGTAGTCGCCCGCGGCGGATATTTTTCCGGTGGCACCTTGTAGTGTTGGGCGACCTCCGAATGAACGCCGAAAACCACCGGCTCGCTTTCCGCCGGCAGCCAGGCTAGTCGAATCGGTCCTTGCTGGCGCTCGATGCGAACCTGGGATTTGTAAACGACCTTATCGGAATCTGGCATGAGTCCCTCCTGGCAATGATTTCCGGCCCTTCACCCCTTACTTCGGTTCCATTGGCCTTCCGCCGCGCCTGGCCCGGCGTTGGGAACAGCCGCCCACCACCACCCCACACCCGACTCGGAGCGCAGCGGTTTCGACGCAGGAACCTTCACCGGCTCTTACCGAGCCCCGGAAACCCATTCCCGGACCCGGCTCCGCTTTTTCCTGCAAAATGAGAGATTCCGGCTCCTTCCATCGCCCTGGGTTCTACCCTCGTGAATTCTCCGTTGCCGCCCGTCCACGCAAACGATCGAGCGCCCAGCGGGCGTGCTCGGCAATCAGTTCGTCGGGCGAGCCGGCCAGGCGATCGAGCAGATTCACGATACGCTCTCGCGCCTCGCTCTCCAAGCCCTCGGCCGAATTGCCCAGCGCGACGCATGCGTTCCGGATCAGGCCGCGATATTTCGCCCGCTTCACCGGGCTGCGGCGAAACACGCGCCGGTACTCCTCTTCGTCGAGCGAGGCGATCCACTCGAGCTCGGGCGCGAAAAGCGACCGCGGCGGCTCCGGCGGCGTGCCGCCGGCGGAATCGGCCGTGCCGGGCAGCGAGGAAACCCCGACGGGAGCAGCATCCCCGGACTTTTCATCCGTAATTTTGGCAGGGAAAATCACGCGCGGCCGGAATTCCGGGATGTGGCCCAGGGTCGCCGCGCCGGCGCGAGCCGCCTTCCGGTTCCACGGGCAAACGTCCTGGCAGATATCGCAGCCGAAAACCATTTGCCCCATCGCCGGTCGAAATTCCTCGGGGATCGAGCCGCGCAGCTCGATGGTGAAGTAGGCGATGCAGCGCCGTGGGTCCATCACGTAGGGTTCGACGAATGCCCCGGTCGGACAGGCGTCGATGCAGAGGCGGCACGAGCCGCACAGGTCGGGCGGGGCAGCCTGGTCCGCGCCGAGTGTCGGCTCGAAGGCAATCGTCGTCACGATCGCGCCAACGAACAGGAACGACCCCAGCCCTTGATTGATCAGGCAGGTGTTCTTGGCCAGCCAGCCGAGGCCAGCGTATTTGGCCGCCACGCGCTCGACCACCGGCCCCGTATCGACGTAGGCGTGCGCCCGGAACTCCTCGCCAAACTCCTGGCGCATCGCATGGAGCAGCGCGCGCAGACGCGGCAGCAAAACGTCGTGGTAGTCGTCGCCCCAGCCGTAGCGCGAAATCCAGCCGCGCGGCCGCGCCGTGTCAGGCTTGGCAAGCACCTCGGTGGAAAGGGGTTCTTCGGTCCGGTAGCTGGCGCCGCAGACGATGACGCTCTTTGCTCCCTCCATCGCCCGGTCGAGCGAAAGCCGGCGCGGATCGTGCAGGTAGTGCATCTCTCCCGCATGCCCGCGGTCGAGCCATTCCGTCATGCGCTCGAGTTCCGGAAAGCGGCCCGCCGGCGCCACACCGCACAGGTCGAACCCGATTTCGCGAGCCTTTTCGCCGATCCAGCGCGTTCGTTCCCGCTCGTTCATCGCGACCATTGAAGCCATTTTACTCTATGCCCGCAGAGCCCGGCCGGCAGAGAAGCACATTCGGGGCCCATTCCGGGCGGAAAGTACCTGCTAGGCGACTTTTCGCTGCGAACATGCTTGGTCTGAGGCCAGGTTAGGTTAGAATCGCAACGTGGCTGACTGGAGACAAATTCGCGCGCGCATCCGCCGGGCCAAGGCCGGGTCGGATGCCACTACGCGGCTCGAACAGCTTTATGACAAGACGCGCGATGGCATGGTGGCCTTCGAGCTGGCTCAGCTCGAAGAGCTTGCCGGTCGTATCGAGCGCGCGACGGACTGGTACAAACACGCCTGGCAGCGTTTCCGCCGCGCCGAATGGAAACAGAAAGCCGAAGAGGCTCTGGTCCGGCACGGCATCCCCATACCCGCCGCGATCGAGGAGCTGCCCGAACACCCCGAGGGCGCCTCGTCTCCCGACGCTCCGCTGGAATCCCCGGCGGAGGTGACCGCCACGCCCCAGCCCGAACCTGTGCCCAGCCAGGCACAGGAGTTGGAACAGGAACTCATCCTTCAGCCCGAGGCTGCGGGAGGAATCGAGCCAGTTTTGGAACAGGAAACCAGTCAGGCCCCCGCCGCCGAGCCCCAAACCGCTCCCGAAGCGCCCGCCCGGCCCCATCGGCGCCGCCACCGCGGCGGCCGCGGGCGGGGACGAGGCAAGCGCGGCACCGAAGCTGCCGTGAAAACCGAAGCCGAGGTGATAACGGAAGCCGAGGTGATAACCGAGCCCCCTGTGAAAGCCGGAGCCGAGCCGGAAACTCCCGCCCCTGCTTCGCCCGTGCCACCCCGCCGGTCAAGGGAACCCGTGCGGCGTCCGCCCGCCGAACGCCGTCCCGCCCGCGAGCAGCTCCCGGCGGTTCAAATATATCGCCGGGGTGAACCGGCGCTGGCTTCCGAGATCAAAGCCCTCGAAGCCAAGCTCCGGCAACTACTTGCCTCGCAGCCCCATTCGATCGCCGAGCTTGGCGAATTGCCCGCCAATCCCGGCGTCTACATCGTCTCCGACCTTGATCTGACGACCATGTATTTCCTCGAAGCATGTGGCAACATGCGCGCGGCCATGGACCAGCTGGTTTCGGGCCGGCGCAGCCGGCAGGGGTCGGTCCGCGCACAATTGGCTAAGTATCTGGGAATCAGCGATGCCCAGGCCAGCCGTTACCTCAAGCAGCATTGCGTTGCCAGGTGGCTCGACCTTGAAGAATCCGATTCCAACGCGCTCGGCCATTTCGCCAGAGCCGTGCTGCGTCCCGAGTTGATGGAGGGCTCGGACTAGCTAGGAACGAGACCGGCCGAGCACACATCCCGAAAAACTCCCTGTGCTCCCAAATGCTTCCGCAACTGTGATTTACGGAGATTTCCCCCGCCCCATTGAGCGGCCCAGATCGACCGTTGGACCCATTTTTTTGCCCCTTGGGCGTAACTGCCTGGACATTTCCCCTCATACCAAGGTAAAACACTTAGCGTTCTAGCCTGGGTTCGCGTACCCGCACGAAGGCGTGCGATAACGTCAGATGGGCAGCCAATTTATGACCCAGGCGCCAGCTTGGACAATTCAGAGGAGGTTTTTTATGCCGGCAAATCGGCGACTGCTGAAGTACTTCGACGCTGCTGTGTGCAAAGCGGCCGGCGTCACCTTCGACGCCATTCAGTACTTCAATAAATTCAATCCCAATCCCTCCTTCACCCCGAAATGGTCCGACCGGCCGATGCTAAAATCCTGGGAGAAGTCCAAGCCCACGCTGGGCTATCCTCGCAACACCGATTCTCTCTGCCCGGATTGCGTCAAAGAGGCGCGCGCCTCGATCATGGGCGGGCAAAAGGACTGGCAGGACCTGGTTCAGGAAAAGGTAGGAGAAATCAAGGCTCAGATTATCGAGCGCGACGGCCAGATATGGATGGTCAAGGAGTGCCCGATTCATGGCCGCTATGAAGATCTGATGGCCAAGGATTCCCGGTTCCTCAGTTGGATCGAATCCAATTTCCCCGGACGCGACATTCCCGCTCACAACGATGAAAAGGTGCATCACCATGGATCGAGCACCGTCCGCTACGGCCGCGGCTCGGTTCTCACGGTCGACCTGACCAACCGCTGCAACATGATGTGCGACCCCTGCTTCATGGATGCCAACCAGGTCGGCTACGTGCACGAGCTAAGCTGGGAAGAGATCCAGGAGATTCTCGACAACGCGATTCAGGTCAAGCCGCGTCGCCAGATGTCGGTCCAATTCTCCGGCGGCGAGCCGACCATGCATCCCTACTTCCTCGACGCGGTTCGCTACGCCCGCAAGGTGGGTTACAACTCCGTGCAGGCCGCCACCAACGGCATTGAATTCGCCAAGAGCAAGGATTTCTCCCGCAAGGCGTTCGAGGCCGGCATGCGCTACGCCTACCTTCAGTTCGACGGCATCGGTAACGACGCCAATAGCCACCGCCACGTCGGAAACCTGTTCGACGTCAAGCTTCGCGCCATCGAAAACATGCACGAGGCCGGCATCGAAATCGTCCTGGTCACCACCATCGTCAACAACGTGAACAACGATCAGGTCGGCCCCATCGTCAAGTTCGCCATGGAGAATCCCGGCAAGATCGCCTTCGTCAGCTTCCAGCCCGTCAGCTTCACCGGCCGCGACGAAGACATCACGGTCGAGCGCCGCATGCACCAGCGCTACACCCTTTCCCACATGGCCGTCGACGTCAGCCAGCAGGTGGGTCAGATCGAGCCGACCCGCGACTGGTTCCCCATCTCGCTGATCAGCCCGTTTGCCGACTTCGCCGACCTGATGCACGGGCCCGAGGCGCAGTGGGGCCAGATGAGCTGCGGCTGCCACCCGAACTGCGGTGTCGGCACGGCGGTCATGGTCAACAAGGAGACCAAGGAATGGGCGCCGGTTCCCAAATTCATCAATATCCCCAATCTGGTTCGCGATATGCAGCGGATTACCGACGCGTCGCGCGGGAAGAAATTCTCCGCCTTCATGATGGCGCTGGCCATGCTCAAGAATTATCAGGCCTTCCAGGCGCCGCCCAGCCTGTCGCTCTGGGACATTTTGAAGAAGTTCGACAAAACCTTCGGCGTCCAGGGCCAGGAAAAAACCAAGAAGGTCTACGGCTCGATCGGTCCCGATCGCACCGTTGAGGACGCGATGCGCCGCCGGAAGGACCCGTGGAACTTCCTGTTCATCGCCGGCATGTGGTTCCAGGATCTTTTCAATTACGACTTCCGCCGCACCGAGATGTGCATCATTCCCTACGCCACGCAGCTTGGCGAGATATCCTTCTGCGCCTATAACACCGGCGTCGGCTGGCGGAAGATCATCGAAAACATGTACAAGAACGCCACCGTCGCCCAGTGGTACAAGACGCACGGCAAACACGAAATCTACGCCAAGGGCAAAAGCGTCGATCTCGAACATTACGAGCACTCGCTTGCGGTCGACCCCGACGATGCCGCCCGCGTTCGCCCGGAATATTCCGAGGAGATCCCGCTCTTTGCCGCCGACGAGGACCGCGCCCGCCGCCGCAAGGCAATGGAAGAAGCGGCCAAGGTTCGCAAGATTTACGAAGAGATGGTGCTGAAGAAGTCCTCCGCGGAACAGCTCGTCTCGATTGGCAGCTCGCTCCCCACGCCGGAGCCCGCCATCCCCTCAAACGGCAATGGCAATGGCAAAACTCACTCGGCCGAAGAAAAGAAGGAAACGGTCGGCGTGAACTGACCCGGAATTCCGGTTTCCACCCACTTAACGAAGCGCCCCGGCTGCGGCCGGGGCGCTTCGTTTTTATGCGGCCGGCATGCGCCGGTGCCGGCCGGGGTGCGACCTTTGGGAGGGTGAAGCGTCAAATGAGGGGGAAGGCGTGCGCAACATGTTTAGAAAAATCGTCCAGTCCTGGGGATCGACGACCCGTTTCAATCTGGCCGGCTATCTCTGGGTTGCTGGCATGCTGGGCCTGCTCGCCGCTCTCGAAGCCAATAAGATCGGCTTGTATCTGGTGCCTCCGTTTGGGGCGACCCTTACGATTCTTTTCCTTCTTCCCGATGCCGCGATTGCTCAACCCTATGCGGTGGTTGGAGGATCGGTTGCGGGCGCCGCAGTTGGCACCATAACGAGCCTGTTTGGGCGGGGGATCGATCTGGCCGTCGTAGCGGCGGTTGTGGGGTTTGCCTTCATTAGCCTTGCCCGGGCGTACCATCCCCCCGGCGTGGCCCTGGCGATTTATCCCATCCTGTTGCATCCGGGGAATTGGTTCCCGCTGGCCGTTGTTCTTCCATTCACGGCTGTTGCCGTGGGGTCCGCCGCTCTTCTCAGCAAACTGGTGCAGGGATGGCCCCCGTACCCGAAACCTCTACTGAAAGACACGAAGCAGTGACCGTGTTCAGGGCCGGGGCGGGGAACTGCAGGGACGCTCAGTTGTGGCAGCCGCAACCCCCGCCCGAACAGCCGCAGGAAGGGCCGGCGTCGGCGGAGGAGTCCTCGCCATGCGGCGCGGCGAAAACGGAAAGCTGCAGGGTCGCCTGCCGGCTGCCGCACTTTGGACAGGAAATAGCCCCGTTCTTGCCGAGCACCAGGTGCTCGAAGGAAGTCTGGCAGTCCTGGCAAACGTATTCGTAGATGGGCATCTATCGAATCCTCTAAGAAAATTCTACGGGTTCCCCGCGCCGCGCACAAGTTCCCGCCCGGCCAGCCAAGACAAGCATCCGGCTCAGAAGCGTGGCGGGAGGCTCCAAATATCGAGTACGCCGCGCTCGGCGTGCCTGTTCGCGTTGCCTTCGGGAAGGGCGATTTTGCCGTCCACCACGATGGGGCTGTTCCAGTGGCCGCCGCCGCAGGCCAGGTTTGCGATCACAATTCCACTTTCCGGATTGTAGATGCGGAGCCCGCCCCGAGGGTCGTAGACGTATAGCAAGCCGCTGGCCACCACCGGGCTCGTGCCGCCGTTGGTGTTCTTCCACATCGCGACGAGTTGGCCCTTCTGCAAGGCCCACGCGTCGGTGCCGGCGTTGTTGGAGACGAACATCCACGTCTCACCTCCACGGCGCCACACAGCCGGGGCGGTGAAAAGCATCGCGCCCGAAGGCGTGTAGACGTTCTGCAGCTCGTGGTCCACGTGCGGAGCGGTCCCCGCGATCGCCTTCATGCCGAGCAGGTGGATCAGGCCGTTCTTGCCGCCTTGCGCCAGAAAGCCTCCACCCAGCAGCACGGGCGAGCTCGAGCCCAGGTCGAGGTCTCTGTCATTGAGCTCGGCGTTGTTCTTGGGCGTGTAGTTGCCGAGTATCCGGGTGGCGTCGGGGCTGAGCTCGATGACGGCGTCTCCCCAATTCGTTGTGCCGTTATAAGGGCCATTGCCGGTAGCCACGAAGATGTCGCCCGTGGCGGCGTCGATCACCGCCCCCGCGCGGCCCCAGATCCCGGACTGGGTATCCGGGCAGGATCTGGGATCGAGCAGGCCGGCCCGGTTGCTGCAGAGCGAGTTCCACACGTGCAGCAGCTTGCCCGTCTGGGCGTCGAGAATGGCGACGTGGCCTTGGTAGGGGGGCTGGTCGCCAATGTAGCCGTTGGTGACGGCGATAATATGGCCGCCGAATAGCTTGAGCGGCGAGGCGATCTTCTCCCGCTCTGGCAGCCGCGTGATCGGGGTCCTCCAGATCACGTGCCCGTCGGAAACCGCAAGCTTCTGGATCGTGCCATCGGGCGCCGCGGCATAGATGTACCGGCGGTCAGGGTCGGCCACTGGGGTGCTATTCGTGATCTGCCTCGAACCGGCCCAGGAGGAGTATCCGGGCGGCGTGTACTCCCAAAGAACCACCCCTCGATTGGCATCGACGGCGATGGTCTTGCCGTAGGTGGTGGTCACGAAAAACAGATCGTGCCGCGACCCCTTCACCGTGACTCCTTGCAGGTAAATGGCGGAGGCATCGACGGTGCCGTCGAGCGTCACCTGGCGCCGGCTCAAGGAGGCCAGATTGGCGGCCGTGATGCCGGTGGGGATCGGCGAGGAGCTGGAGCTGGCCACGTCCCGGCCGAACTGGGGCCAATCCTTCTGCCCCTGCTGGCCCCAGGCGCACACGGTTCCAATTCCGCCCAGGAGAAAGAACAACAGGAGCAACCGCCGCCAGAAACCCGTACCGCTCGTCATGTGTTCAGTCATATGCCCCGCTTCCAGGTAGAGTTTGCACGCCTACGGTCTTGCGGCAAACCGACAGTTCGATTTCGTCTTTCCAGCCGGGAAAATTCCCCGACGCGCCGTTACGAAGAGTGCTGGCTGCCCTTGGGAGCGCGGCGGCGGAATATGCGCCAGGCGGCCAGCCCGATGCAGGCGATCAGGAAGCTCTGCATGAGGCTTCGCAGCAACGTGCGCATCGCCAAACTGTAATAGGCGAGCCCGGCCGCGCCCGTCGGAACCGGGGTATCGATCGGCCCGTGCCCCAGCCACCGCCGAAACCACCACACAATCCACACCCCGAACCAAAATACGATCAAGTCGCCGAAAATTTGCCGGTCGAAGTGCCGGCGAATGCTCTTGCCCGTCATGCCCGCGCACCTGCACGACCATCATAGACGATTTCCATGCCTCGACAGCAGCCGTGGCATACACACGGATACGAGCGCGCTATGCCCACGCTATACTGGTGCTTCGTTTCCTTGCCGCCGGATCATCATTCGGCGGCGGCAACCAGGAGAGGCTTTCCATGGCAAATTCGCGCGAGCAATCCCGGCGCCAGCACACCGAGAAAACCGGCCACAGCGACTACGTCGAAACGATGTACGGCGTCGTCTGCTCCGCTTGCCATGATTACATCGCCATCGACTACACCAATTGCCCGCCCACTTGCCGCCAGCACGAATCCTGCCGCCAGGCCTACGCCGCCCAGGACTGAGCTTCCTATACACCCTATACACCAAGGGTGTTGCTACGGCGCTTCCTGGCTACAGGCCCGCTACGGCGTCCAGAGGCGGATGCCAAGCAGGTGCCAATATGCCATGTAGATCGTCAGCCCAAAACAGGCTCCCGAGACAATGAGCGAATGCCAGTACACCATTCGAGACGCCGGCCTCGACTGAACCGGCCATGCCAGGAGCAGTCCCAACACCGAAAATGCCGCAAAAAGCCATGTCAGCAGGAAGATGCTCACCGAGGCCATGTTGTAAGTGCCCAGCACCCAAACCGGCGTCCAGGCCAGGACTAGAGAAACTGCCAGCAGGCTCAGCCCGGCCAGCAGCGGCATTACAGGCAACGCCATGCTGCCTGTTTCCTTCTGCTTTCCCATCAGCTTTCGCGGAATCCACCACAGCGCGAACGCGAACGAGCTGAGGATCGCCAAAAGCGCCAGATGCACCAGAACGAAGCGAGCGAGCGGCCATAGCTCCCCGCGCTGTTCGCCGAAAAAGCCGCCCGGCCCGCTCATGGCCAGGATTTGCTCGCCGGACGGCCCGGGGAAGAAGATCATGCTGGCCGCCGCCTGGTCCTTCAACCGGAACTGATTGTTCCCCGCCGGAATCAAGGCCCGCTCCGGGCCGAACCATCCTTGCTTCAGATAGAGCTGGCCGTTCGAAAGGGAGACATGGGCGCCTCCGAGCAACTCGGTGAGGAATGCCGTCGTCTGGCGGCGCGGATTTTCCTTTTCGTAGTAGCCGGTGTACGGCTCGAGCTGCGCCGGCGCAACGGTGGCCGACGGCGGCTCGGGCAACTGCTGGCCGGCAACCAGGTATCTGGCCAGCAATTCGTCGATCGATCGCAGCGCGCCGCGGCCGCTATCGCTATTGATGAGCGCGACGTACCCGACGCCCTGATCCGGCATGTAGCCGAAACTCGAAAGGTAGCCGCCGACATTGCCTCCCATTCCGGCGCCGAGCCCGTGCTGAACGGCGGGGCCGTCGAGAATCGAGGCATTGGCCAAGCCGTAGCCGTCGCGCAGCCCCGCCTTGGCCGCCAGTGTCGTCCGCGGATACTCCATCCGCGCGATCGAAGCCGGGCTGACGATCTGCTGCTTGCCCGCCTTGCCGCCGTTCAGGAACATTTGCACCAGTTTGGCCAGCTCGGCGGGCGAAGATTTCAGGTCTTCGGCCGGGCGAAGGTAAACGTTCAAATAGGGGGCCGCGCGAGGCGGATTGCCATGGTATCCCTGCGCCAATTTCGCATAGATTTTGTCGGTCAGCGTGAACCCGCTCTGGGTCATCCCGAGCGGCTGAAGGATGTTCTGGTCGATGTAGTCGTCGAACTGCAACCCGCTCGCTTTCCATATCAGATACCCCGCGACGCCGTAGCCGGGGCTCGAATACGACATTCGCGTGCCGGGCAGCCAGCGGGAAACCAACGGTTGCGGGAACCGCACCGAGACGTCATAGGGGACGATGTTTGCTTTCCCGCTAAGCTGGTAGGCTTCGCTGACCGGCGCGGCGTCGAATCCGGCGGTATTCTCGAGAACATCGGCCACCGTAACCGGATTCGTCGCCCGCCACCGGTTCTGAAATGGCAAGGTCGGTGCGATCTCGGCCAGCTTGGCATTCAGATCGATCTTCTTCTCTTCTTCGAGCTTCAGCAGGGCCAGGGCCACGAAAGTTTGCGTGATGGGCCCGACGCGGAACATCGTGTCCGCCGTCATCGGCGTTGCCGTGGAGAGGCGCGGCTGGCCCACGCCACCCTCCCAGATGATCTTGTCCTTGCTCACCAGCGCGATTGCCGCGCCCGGCACGTGGTCGCGGCTCAGGATGGGTTGAATGGCCTGCTGGAGTCCGGCAATGGAATCGGGCGTGGGAGGCAATGCCCCGCGCCCTTCGCTCCTGGCGCAACCCGACAAGGCTACCGAAACCGGGATCGAAACGAGGAGGGCAATATGACGGGCAAGCCGGCGCAATTTTCTCATCGGCGGACAGCGGCGATTGTATCCGAAGGACCCCGGTGTTGCTACGGGGAAATTCCCCCACCTTCCGGCAGGGTGCGGGAAACTTTTTGCGGCTGCGGCCGGTCAGGCTGTTGACGGGGCGAGCCCGTCCGCAATACTATGCGCATCCATCCCGGATTGAGGAGGTTTGATCCCACGGCTACCAAACGCAGAATCGGCATCCTGACCGGCGGCGGCGACGTACCCGGACTGAACGCGGTCATCAAAGGCGTCGTGGCGGAAACCGAGCCGCTCGGCTACCAGGTCGTCGGTATCCGCCGCGGCTGGATGGGCTTGACGCACATGCGGCCCGGCGACCAGCCAGGCTCGGAGCTCCTGATGGCCCTGGATTCGTCCAACACGCGCAGCATCGACCGTACCGGCGGCACTTTTCTGCATACCTCCCGGACGAACCCGCGCCGCATCCGCAAAAAGAACCTGCCCGCGCACATCGACGCGAAGCGCGCCGGGCAGATGGCCGCGGGGGAAGATCTCTACGATCTCACGCCCGTGGTACTCGACAATATCCAGGCGCTGGGCCTAGACTATCTGATCACCATCGGGGGGGACGATACGCTCAGCTACGCCCACGTGCTCGACGAGAAGGGCGTTGCGGTCGTGGCCGTCCCCAAGACGATGGACAACGACGTGCCGGGAACCGAATACTGCATCGGTTTTTCCACGGCCATCACCCGCGCCCGAGAACTGATCAACCGCCAGCGCTCGACGCTGGGCTCCCACGAGCGCATCGGCGTGTTTCGCATCTTCGGCCGCGACGCCGGCTTCACGGCGCTCTATTCCGCCTACGTCACCTCCAGCCGCTGCGTGCTCCCGGAGGTCGAATTCGATCTCGATGACCTGATCGCCGCGCTGGTCGAGGACAAGCGGCGCAATTCGAGCCACTACAGTTTCGTCATCGCCTCCGAGGGCGCCATTTGGAAGGACAGCCAGGTGAGCGAGTTCGGCGAGGCCGACGCCTACGGCCATCGCAAAAAGACGGACATCGGCTTCGCCCTCTCGCAGGAGATCAAGGCCCGCACGGGCGAAGAATCGACGACGAGCGATCTGACCTACGATCTGCGCAGCGGCGAGCCCGACATGCTCGACCAGATGGTTTCGCTGACCTATGCCAGCATGGCCGTCGACCAGATTCGCAACGGAAAGCGCGGCTTGATGATGGCCGTCAATGGCGGCCGCTACGCCTGCGTGGGCCTTCCCAAGGCGCCGGCGCGCCACGTGGACATCGCCCGCCTGTACGATGCCCGGAATTTCCGCCCGAACTATAAGAATAAACTGGGCTTGCCTCTGTTGCTCGACGAGGTCTCCGGCCCGGGCTAAAATTTCGCCGGCAAGACCGGCCCGCCGAGCGATCAGCGCGGGCTGAATACGACCGTAATGTTCTGCACTTGCGGCAATTTCTCCCCGGTCGTTTCGCAAGTCCGCGGCTGATACCGCCATTGCCGGACGGCATTGACCGCCGCCTGCCCCAGAACCGGAGACGCTGAATTCACCAGCCACATCCCGCGAGGGACCCCGTCGGCGCCGATATCCGCGTACAGCTTCACCACCCCGATGATCCCCGCTCTGGCCGCCTCTGCCGGATAGTTTGGCTGAACCATCTTCAGCAATCGCGCTTCTACGATTTTGCCGCAGGCCGCCTCTGCCGGCTGTTTTTTCGCTCCCTTCACCGGCAAGAACAGCTGCGAGTCCGGCTTTTTCTCCTTGGCGAGCCGAACGACGTGAATTTCGACCAGCACATTCCCGTCGCTCCGCACGACTTCCATGAGGCGCGGAAAACTCCTGGCTCCGAACGGCACGTATTCGGAATAACGGAAAGTCACGTTCCACCAGGTATCGGCCACCCGGGACAAGTTCCCACTGAACGGATCGAAACAGTACGTTAGTGGATCGGAGAGGCTCACCGTTTTCACGCACGTCTCTCCGGTCGCAGCAGACGTTTGCGGGCCGCTCAGTTGCTCTCCGCCAGCCTCGCGCAGCCAGCGCAAAAAGTTCGCCGCTCGTTCGGCCAGGAATACCGAAAACGGCAGGTAATCCTCGGTGCTCTTGGTCCAAACCCCGTTCCCGTCCGAGATGCGAACGCTCCGGTAGGCGGCAAGGGTCAGCTCCTCATGCCGCCAGCCGGCCCGAGTCCGGACCCACAGGAGTTTTCCCTTGTGGAGCGCCTCGTCGTCGAACTGGGATCGAATGCGGGCTTCCAGACGAAGGGCCGGCGCTGCTTCGGCCTCGATGTCGCTCGCGGCCAGGGCCTTGGAAACCAAAGCCTTTGCAGCCGAATCATCGCCTTGAGACCGGGCGGCCATGGCGGCATTCGCCGTCAGCAAAACGGCCGCTCCCAACGCCATGGCAGCCCGCCTCACCGCTCTTTCTCCTCACCTACATGTATGACGCTTGCGCATCACACGACGGCGACGCCGGCGCCTCGGTTCGCGTGATGCATCGGCGCATCACTTCGGTAGATCGCTGAATTTCATGGCCGGCCGCTCGGCGTCCAGCGGCTGGATTCGCGTGATGTATCCCGTGAAAAAATCCACATACCAGACCGTCACGGGAGTCGTCGAATCGTCGACCCAGGTATTCCGAGCAAACGCGCTCGGCTCCGGGTTATCGTACTCCCACCATTGCCCCGTCCGGGGATCGAGCCGCACGAAGCCCAGGCCGTGCAGTTGCCCGGCCCAGACGTATCCGTTCCTGTCCGGCCCGGCGCTATAGAATTGCGTGTAGGGGAAATAGGGAGTCGGCGGCACGAAGGTGCGGATGTGCGCCCCTTTTCCCTGGCCGATTTGGTTGACGATCTCCATCAGGACGCCGTCCCGCCCGCCGAACCAGGCGTTGTCGAACGGATCGAAGCTGCCGCGGGCGGCGCTGTGCACCCTGTCGCCCGAATTCAGCTCGTACATCTTGCCCGTGCGGATATCCAAAATCTCGCCGTAGTCCAGGCCGTTGCCGACGGGGGAACCGCCCGCCCAAAACCGCCCGTCCGCGGAAACCTCGTCTTCGTATGGGTTGGGGTTCTTTTTGAGGAAAAAGCGCCTGACCACTTTCCCCGTCTTGGGACTGATTTCCTGGATCTGCCCGTGGACTTCGTTGTACCAAATCGAGGCGTCCGGCCCCAGCGCGAAATTGCTGATACCGACGGCATTGATCGGAACCGTGGCCTTGATGGGGAATTGTTTCATTTTCCCGGTGCGGGGATTCAGGCGCACCAGCACGTGCGCCCAAACTTCCGCAAGCCATACGTTGCCCTGCTTGTCCACCCGGACGCCGTGGGTTCCGGGCAAGGCGCCGGGGACTAACGGCATCTTGTATTCCTTGATGATCCCGGTGCGCGGATCTAAAACCCCGGCGTACCGGGTCTTATGGCTCGTGAACCAGATATTGCCCTTGCCGTCTCCAAACACATCGTGGGGACTCATCGAGGTGCGCGGCAGTGGATATTCCGTGATTACCACCCGCGTGGAGGAGCCGCTCGAGCGGGGATACAGATGCACGGGAGCGTCTTTCGACTCGGGCCCTCGAACCTCGCTCAGCCACCGGATCACCCGGTCCTTTTCCTGCGCGAACGCGATGGCGGCTTTGCCAGTCATCGGACGGCGCGGCACGATGAGCGAATTCCCCATGTAACCGGTCATCCGGTCGACGATGATCCGCCAGCTTCTCTCGTCGAACCGGTTTCGAAAGATTTGTTGGAAGGAATGGCAGCCCGCGCCACAAGTCCTGGCGAAGGTAAACTTCTGCTCGTTCGTCCCGGCCAGGTTCCACAGGATCTCCGAGCCGCTCATCTGCGATTCGATCGCCGGGACCGGTGGTAGCGCGCTTGGCAGCGTCCCCGCTCCCGCTTTTGGGTCCCTTTCGAGAACGATGTCATCGAGCATGGCGTGGCCGTCGATGCGCACTCCCTCGCGCACGTAGGGCCGGTAGGGCGCCGGCGTGGCGATCCGCAGCGTGTAGGAGCCCGTCTTCATCAAGGGAAACTCGTACCTGCCGTTTTCGTCCGTCATCACGGTGACCCGCACCCCGTTCGGCTCGATCAACTGGACTTTGATTCCCTCCAGAGCGCTTTCACCGGCCGATCTCACCAACCCTCTGACTCCTCCCGTCAGGCCGGTTGGCACAGGCCACGGGGTCTCTTTCGCCGCATAGCGGGGATTCCGGAGCGGATTGTCGCCCTCGTAGCAGCACTTCCCGCTGCGCAAATAGCTCACCAGATCCGCGATATCCGCGCCGGTCATATCGGTTCCGAACGATGGCATTCCGGGTCCGCCATTCTTGATCTGAGCGGCCACGGTCGCGTCGTTCACCGGTTTTCCGGAAAACAGTTCGCTCTGCTGAAACAGGTTCTTCAGCGGCGGCCCCGTCTTTGCGTACTCGTTGTGGCACATCCAGCATTTGAAAACGTAAATATTCTCTCCCCGCTCCGGGCCGCTCTTGGCCGCCTCGTCGTAGTTGTCGATGATGAAAGTTTTCTGGTAACGATCCACCAACGCGCCCGCGCGGGAGGAACCTACGGACTGCGGGGGCTTGGTTTGCTTCGAGCGGCTCGCCGGGGTGGCCGCGGCCGTTGCCAATGCCAAGACGATCCCGCAGGCACTCACCAGCGCCAGCCGGGCCAGTATGTGTGTTTTCATCCTTGCACCTCGATTTCTCGTGAAATGGGCCCTCGCGCCCATCGGGCCCCTGCGCGCCACGCCCGGAATCGGCGTAAACAATGCGATCTCCGCCGTGAAATACTACAACCGCTCGCAGGCTCGCCCGGCACAGCAAGCTTGCGTTCCGCATCCTATCACGATCGCGCCCCGCTGTTTCGTAGTGCCGGCATCTCGCCGGGTCATTACGAGCACGGCGCCGGCCCGCCGCGGCATCGCGCGAAGGGGGGAGGAATCTCGCCGGCATTCACCCACTCCATCCGCCCGTGGTCGATTTAGAACTTTAGCCGGCCGAGGACGCGAGCCGCCGCTCGCGCAGTTCGGCTTCGATTTGCGGATAGCGCGGGTCCAGATTGTAAGCCAACAGGAGCAAAGCGCTGATTACGAAGAACGCCAGCGGCAAGTGGAGCATGAGGATATTGATCGACCGCAGGGCGGAGGCGGACTGCACCGCAGCCCCGGCAATATACCCTCCCCAGCCGAGAACCCAGCCCACCGTCGCGCTGGCGAAGCCCTCCGCGGTCTTCATCACTAGCGTCATCGCGCCGAAAGCCAATCCCTCGTTCCGTAGGTTCCATTTCCAGTCGCCGTATTCCAGCGCGTCCGCAATCATGGCAAACGAGGCCCCTACAATCGGCCCGGCTCCCAGGCCCTTGATCACCGTGCCGATCGCGAGCACGGTGAAAGTCAGCGGGGTAATGTAAAGGAGCAGCTGCCCGGCGATCGTTACCAAAAGCCCGCCGAGCGCGGCATTCCGCTTGCCGAACCTCCGGGCCAGCGCCGGGGTAAACAAGAGCGTGAACATCTGCGCGGCGAACATCATCACCATCAGCGGCCCGTAGAGACCCGCGTCGTGCAAGAGGTAGCGGCAATAGTAGAGATTCGCGATCCGCCAGCCGAGCGCCACGAATGTGGCGAAGATCACACAAGCCAGTAGCGCCAAATATTTGTTGCGGAAAAGTGCGGGGACGCTCGCCTTAAGGGGAACCACCGTCTTCGCATTCGCCGCCTGTCCCTGGAAGCGTTCCTTCGTGCCCGCAAAGCAGGCGAGCAGCGAAATCGTCGCAATCGCTCCGAAAATCATGAACGTCCGTCCCCAGCCTTGCGCGCCTCCGCCGAAAAACTTCACCGCGGGCAGCGTGAGCCCGATCGTGAGCAAAATGCCGGTATAGGCGAAGAACATCCGGATGACACTCAAGGAGGTCCGTTCGTGCCGGTCGGTGGTCATGAATGAGAACAGGGTCGAATACGGAACATCGACCAGCGTATAACAAACCGTAAATGCCAGCGTGAAGGTGACGAACGCATAAATCACTTTGCCCGCCGGGCCCAGGTCCGGCGACCGAAAAAGCAGCGCGGCGGAAATTCCGAACGGCGCGGCCATCCACAAGAGCCACGGGCGCGCCTTGCCGAAGCGGGTGTGCGTGCGATCCACCATGACTCCCATCACCGGGTTGAAAAGCCAGAGAAACTGCGACACGAATATCAGCGTGCCAACCGTGGCGGGAGCGATTCCGACGACGTCCGTGTAGAAATACACGACGAACTCAATCCCCGGAATAAAAATCATTTGGATTCCGAAATTGCCTAGACCATACGCAACCTTTTCCCGGACCCCCAGTTTGTGGGAGGCAGCCGACTCCGCAGACTGCTTGGCCGCTACGATCTCAGCCACGTTTGCCTCCCAGGACGCCATGCTCGCATTCTTCGCTCATTTCCTGGGAACCAGCCGAGGGAAGGAACCTGATCATCCTTGACCGGAATTCCCATCGTCCGATTTGGAACTTCAGCCGGCCGAGGGCGCTAGCCGGCGCCCTTGCAGTTCCGCTTCGATTTGCGGATATTGCCGGTCCAGAGTGTAAGCCAGCAGGAGCAAAGCGCTGATTCCGTAAAAAGCCAGCGGCAAGTGGAGGAAGAGGATATTGATCGAGCGCAGGGCGGAGGCGGATTGTACCGCCGCCCCGGCGACGTATCCTCCCCAACCGAGAACCCAGCCCACCGTCGCGTTGCTGAAACCCACCGAAGTCTTCATCACCAACGCCATCGCGCCGAAGACCAGTCCGTCATTCCGGATGCTCCATTTCCAGTCGCCGAATTCCAGCGCGTCCGCAATCATGGCAAACGAGGTGCCCACAACGGGCCCGGCTCCCAGGCCCTTGATCACGGAGCCGATCGCGAGCAGGGTGAAAGTCAGCGGAGTGATGTAAAGGATCAGTTGCCCGGCGATCGTCACGACAAGCCCGCCCAGCGCGGCATTCCGCTTGCCGAATCGCCGGACCAGGGCCGGAGTAAACAAGAGCGCGAACATCTGGGCGGCGAACGTCATGACCATCAGCGGCCCATAGAGACCCGCGTCGTGCAAAAAGTAGCGGCAGTAGTAGAGATTCGCGATCCGTAGGCCCAGCCCGTAAAAAATGGCCACGTTCAGAAGCGCCAGCAGCACCAGATATTTGTTCCGGAAAATCGCAGGCACGCTTAGCTTGAGAGAAACCACTCTTTTCGCCTTCCCGGACTGCCCCTGGAAGCGCTCCTTCGTGCCCGCAAAACAGGCCAGCAGCGAAATCGTGGCAATCGCCCCAAAAACCATGAAGGTCCGCCCCCAGCCCTGCGCGCCTCCGCCAAACCACCTGACCATGGGCAGGGTGAGCCCGAGCGTGAGCAGAATGCCGATATAGGCAAAGAACATCCGGAAGACATTCAAGGAAGTCCGTTCGTTCTGGTCCGTGGTGATGAACGAGAGCATGGTCGCATACGGAATATCGACCGGCGTATAAAAGAATGTAAAAGCCATCGTATACGTGACGAACGCATAAATCATCTTGCCCGTCGGGCCCAGGTCCGGAGACCGGAAAAGCAGCGCGGTGGAAATCCCGAACGGCACGGCCATCCACAAGAGCCACGGGCGCGCCTTGCCGAAGCGAGTGTGCGTGCGATCCACCACCACTCCCATCACCGGGTTGAACAGCCCGAGGAACTGCGAAATAAAAATCAGCGTGCCGACCGTGGCGGGAGCGATTCCGGCGACGTCCGTATAAAAAAAGACGACGAACTCAATCGCCGGCGTGAAAATCATCTGGCTTCCGAAATTGCCTAGGCCATACGCAGCCTTTTCCCGGAACCCCAGTTTGTGGGAGGCAGCCGCCTCCGGAGATTGCCTGGCCGCTACGATCTCAGCCACGTCGGCCTCCCGGGACGCCAGGCTTGCATTGTTCACGGATTTTCTTGGAACCAGGCGGGAGTAAAGGCATGACCACCCTTGGCCGGAATTTCCGATTCCGGCTGGACCGCAAACATACGCCCGCTCGCCCCCCAATGCAATGTCCATCCGCGCTCCCCGTCCGTCACCCGAGCGCGTCCCGCCCGCTCTTTTTCCGGCCACATTGGCGAGGAACTGGGGCACTGTGGGTCAGGGATTAAGCCCTGACAAAGAACCGCGGCAAATCAGGGCTTCAGTCCCTGAAACCTCACCCCTTCGTGGCGGCCAACGTAGCCGCCATCGCCGGTATCGAAGCGACCGTTCTCAGCACGGAGGACTTCCCTTCCCCTGTCGCCGGCCGCCGGCTCCGGCGGTTCACGCCTTGCGGCTAATCGGTTCGCGGCGCCGCCTGGCGCCAGCGCCGCACGGCAATGATCGACCAGACGGCCTCGACCAGTCCGAACGGCCACGCGCCTTGCAGAAAGCCGTAAATCGACCCCAGCACGCATGCCAAGGCAAACACCAGGATGAATCGCTTGTCCCGATTCTCTAGGGCATAGCAGACGACCATGGCCGTCACGGCAAAGAGCCCGAAAAGGGTCAGCGCGCTCACAGGGCGTTTTCCAGTGGAATTTTGTCGCGATGGATGGTCATGGAATCGGCAGTGTACCGGAATGCTAGCCCTGCATAAACTCGTCGATGTTCGAGACAAAATCGGGATAGGCGTCGGCGCCGAGCTCATGCAAATCCATCCCCAGGCGTTCGCCATCGGGAGAGACGCGCTGCGGGTAGATCCGGTTGAGCAGCCAGTTGAGGCCGTACGTCAAGGGCAGAACGAAGCCGAAGAGCGTCGCCACGCCGATGAGCTGCGCCAGCCATTGGCCGGAATCGCCGCCAGCCGTCGCCGCGGCAAAGGGGAACATGAGCGGCGTCCGCGCGGGAAAACGAGCGAAAAGGCCGAGCGCCAGCAGGCCCCAAATGCCGCCGACGGCATGCGCGGAAACCGCGCCGCCGGGATCGTCCACCCGCAAATGCAACTCCAGCAGTTCGACGGCGAAAGGAATTAGGATCCCTGCCGCCAAGCCGATCGCGACCGCGCCGAGCGGCGCGACGAACGCGCAGCTGGCGCTGCTCGCCACGAGGCCTCCCACCCAACCGTTGGCGCAGAGTGAAGCGTCCGTCTTTCCAAAACGCAGGCGCGTAGTGCCCGCGGCCGCCAAGGCCGCCAAAACCGCCGCCAGCGTCGTATTGACCGCGACCAGGATGCTTCGCCGGGGATCCATGCCGGCGAACAAAATCGCGCCGGCGGAATTCAAGCCCACCCATCCCAGCCAGGCGAGCAAACAGCCGAAGAGCACGATGACGCTGTTATGGCCGGGGATGGCGGTGGGCATTCCTTCCAGGGAATATTTGCTGCGACGAGGGCCCAGAATCCATGCCACCGAGAGCGCCGTCAGGCCGCCAACCGCTTGAATCGCGCCCGAGCCGCCGACATCCAGGAAACCGTGGCCGAGTCCGTAATTCTGGCCGAGCTGCTCGAGCCATCCGCCGCCCCAAACCCAATGGGCAAATACAGGGTAGGTCACGCCCGCCAGCAAGGCCGTCGAGATGCAAATGGCGCCCAGACGCCAACGCCCGGCCCCGCTGCCGAGCGGAATCAGAGCGGCCAGGGCGACGCCGAGCATTCCGAGCGTGGCCGTCAAGGAAGCGGAGGAACCGTCGAAATTCACGCCGCGAAAGAAGAACGGCTCCGACGCCAGCCAATTCCAGGACTTGCCGCCCCAAAGCAGGATGTGCGCCGGAGCGCCCATGTAGCCTTGCCAGGAAAATCCGAAAGCGAAATAAACGACGACCGCGACCCCGATGACGCACATCGAAGACAGCATGGCGTGCGCGGCGCCGTGCGAGCGGCCCAAGCCGGCGCCGATCAGCGAAAGACCGGCCATGGCGAGAGGAATCAGCAGGATGAAGAAGAGGCAAGCAAGCTGCGCGGCTTCCGAAAGTCCGTGACTGGCCACGGGCATCGTCAATCTCTCCGCGGAACTAAGTGGCAGCGAAACAGGAGCACCAGCCCAAGCAGCTCGACCGCCGTGCCGGCCAGCACGAAGGCAATTCGCGCCGGCGGCGATGCCAGCATGGCCACGGCTGCCAGGACGACTCCCCATCCCGAGAGAAGCAGGAAAAAACTTAACGGCTTCATGCCAAGAACCTCGAATCGCGGCGGGTCACCGCCGCGCGCAGGAACGGGATCGCCGGTGGAACACCCCTGTGCTGGGGCAAGCCTACTGTCCCTTCGCGCGAGGGTCCAATTCATTTTTCAGATCCCTTCGATCGCGGGCTATCGGCCGGCACTCAGACTATTGATGCTCTCCATCGAACAATCTCGTTTCACTTTCGCCCGCTAGGAGTTCAAACTCAAGCCTTAGGTGGTTCGTATCCGGCCGGCCAAGCATGGAAACGCTTGATCCGGAAGGAGGGGGACCAAGGCCTGTCCCCGCTTTGGACAAGACGGGCTGAATTGTAATGTATAGGGTTATTCGCGAGCGACTTTCCGAGAGCGGCTCCGTTCCCGCGGTCCGGCGCGGGCACGGCCCTTCGCAGGCTTCTATGAACGTGGAGTTCACGCAGCTTTCCGACCGCGGACAGGTTCGGGAACATAACGAGGACTACATCGGCCACGCCGTTCCCCAAACACCGTCGCAAGCCAAAACGCGCGGCTGGCTGTTCGCATTGGCGGACGGAGTCGGCGGGCAGGCGCAGGGTGAAGTGGCCTCGCGCACGGCCGTGGAGGCGGTTCTGGCCGGGTTCCGGAAAGCCTCCGAAGGCGAACCGCTGGCGCCCCTGCTGGGGCGTCTGGTGGAAGAGGCGAACCGGCTCGTTTTGGATGCGGCGCGCGAAGCCGGACCGAGCGGCGCCGGAATGGCCACGACGCTGGTGGCCTGCGCACTGCGAGCGGGCCGCGCCACCGTGGCGCACGTCGGCGATTCCCGCTGCTACCTCATCCGGAAGGGCCGCGCGGTCTCGCTCACCCGGGATCACACGATGGCGAGCGATCAGGCGCGCATGGGATTGCTTTCCGCACAGGAGGAGGCCCAAGCTCCCACCCGGCACCTATTGAGCCGATCCCTGGGAACCGAGTCGCCGCCTGCCGCGGAAATTAGTGAGCACATGGTTCTGGCCGGCGACGTGCTGGTTCTCTGCTCGGATGGATTGCACGGAGAGGTGAGCGGCGCGGAAATTGCCGCCGCGGTCCGCGAAACCCCGGATTTGCACGCCGCCGCGCGCCAGCTCCTGGCTCTTGCCAACCAGCGGGGCGGCAACGATAATATCAGCGTTCAGATGATTCGCGTTGTCAGCGTAGATCGCGTGGGAACCTACCGCGGGCTTCCGTATAGGCTGCGTTAACCGGAGATATCGCTTGACTGCTCCGCCGATCACCGCACCGCAGCCGGGCGACCAGCTCGACCACTACCGCATTGAAAACCTGGTCTCGAACAGCGCCATGGCTGCCATCTTCCGCGGCACGGACCTGCGCACGGGCCGGCCGGTAGCCATCAAGATCCCTCACCTCGAAACCGAAAACGACCCCGTCTTCTTTGACCGCTTCCACCGCGAGGCCGAGATCGGCAAAAAGCTCGATCATCCGGGCGTCATGAAAGTGCTTCTCGACGACCACCACAGCCGGGTGTACATGGTTATGGAGTGGATGGATGGAACACTCTTGCGCCAAATTCTGGATCAAGAAAAGAGACTGCCCCCCGAACGCGCCGTGCGGATTACGCTGGCGATTCTACACGCGCTGAACTACGTACACGGCCAGGGGATCGTGCATCGCGATTTGAAGCCAGAAAACATCATGGTGGACGCCGAGGATCACATCAAGCTCATCGACTTCGGCATCGCCGGCCTCGCCGGCGTCCGCCGCATAACGTTCACGAAGATCACCGAGGCAATGGGGACGCCCGATTATATTTCCCCCGAACAGGTCCGGGCGAAACGCGGCGATGCGCGCAGCGACCTATATTCGGTGGGCGTTATTTTGTACGAAATGCTGACGGGCTCGGTGCCGTTCACCGGGGCCAATGCGTTCGTCGTGATGAACGACCGGCTCACGACCAACCCGGTTCCGCCTCGCGAAATCAATCCGGAAATTTCCCCTCAGCTACAGGAAATCATCTATCGCGCCCTGGAACGCGAGCCCGGAAAACGCTACTCCTCAGCGCGCGAATTTGCCTGGGACCTCGAGCACCAGGATCAAGTCGGAGTCGCCGATCGGTCCGAACACCGGGATTGGAAGCGCCGCCGTTCCCCGTGGCCCAGAAAATACCTCTTTTACGCCTCGCTCGTGCTGATCCCCGTCGCTATTTTCGCGCTGCTGCTTTTTGCAGCCCACTACCTGTAAGCCCCTAAGCCCCCACCACCACGCTGGCCGGCCGCGCTACGCCGCGGATTGGCACAGAATTGCGGGCAACCGCGGGCGGAGAAATGCACCCGTCGCGTTTCGCCCCCGAGACGGCTGACAAAAAAGAGCCAAGCGGTGCGCCGCTCCCTTCACGAGGAAGCGGCGCATGACAGCTTGGCGGTCGTCACTTTGCGGCGCGCGTGTTGCTGTTGTCTAGGTACCAATAGAAGACCGAGTCGTAGCCCTGAGAGACCGACCAAATGCGGCCCTGCGAATCCGGCCAGTATCTTAGCGTTTTCGGTTCGGTAAAGGGCTCCGGATATTCGACAACTTTTCCCGTCCTCGGATCGAGCCGCTGGATCGTACCCAACTCGACCATCGAATACCAAACGTACCCGCCCTTGCCGACGGCGATGGCGTAATTGCTCTTGCTCGGACCTAGCGGAGTGTACAGCTTCCACGTTTTGGTCTTGGGATCGAACCGGCAGACCTTGGTCGAGAGCGCGAAATACAATCCACGCTGGCTGTAACAGGTTAACCAGAGATTGCCCTCTGCATCGAGCGCGGTCCGGTGGGTGTTGAAACCCGGAGGAGCGTTTTGGGGAGCAAACTTCGTGACTTTTAATGTCTTGGGGTTGACTTCGCCGAGCGTGTTGTTGGGGTTCGGCCCAAAACCCGGTTCGGTAAAAAACAGCACCCCATACTTTTTGTCATAAATGACGCCGTACGACTGTGGCATTCCAGAGATTTCCGTGAACTTGCCCGTTGCAGGGTCGAGCCGATCTGTAGCGCCACTGGAGAAGACGTACAGCTTCCCGTCAACAAGCATGGGATGGGAATCGTGCTTACCTCCATCCTGATATTGAGTGACCTTGCCCGTTTTCGGATCTACGCTTCCAACTCTGTGGCAACCCTGCTCGGCAAACCACGCTTTACCGTCCGGCCCAACTTCGATCGCGTGTATCGATTCCGCCTCGCAGGGCGTCAAATTCTCACCGGCCGTGGGTACCGGGTACGTTTTGATCTTGCCGGTCGTGGGATTGATTTGGTGCACCTGGTTGGCATTCCCGTAGTCGGCTACCCAGATGCTTCCGTCTGAAGGATAGCCCATTCCGGCGGTCGGCGGATACATCTGAGCCGTCATCACGAGTGGGTTCGGGACCCATCTGTCCTTCACCCAATTCCCCGCCACCGGATACACCACATACACGATATTCATCGCCTCGCTCGCGAACTTGCGCACAGTCGCCTGATAGCCGGCGAGGTCGGCGGGCGATGCGGGCAGGCTGGGATGCGGCCCAAACAGTTCGGTGAGATAGCTCGCCGCTTCGTCAGCCATCTGGTCGGTGAACCTCGAAGGCGGGAGAAAATCCGGGACCGCGTCATTCCGCATAAAATTCACGAGACTTAGCCAGCCTTCTTCGTTTATGCCACGGTGAATCACCATGCGGTGTTGGAATTCGTGGCAAGCGAAGCAAGTGCCGAAGACGATGTCCCTTCCCTTCCCGGCGGGGAACAACTCCTGTGCCTGCCAACCCGTGAGATCGCTCCACTTCACAGTTCCCTTTTGCAGGGAAAAATCGCATTTGGCATTCTGATCGGTCGTCTGTAGGGTTTCGTTCTGCGGCGTGGCCTTGTATCCAGGCTCCCGTATTGTCAGCACATAATCGCCCGCGGGAAGGTTGGGCACCCTGTAGCTTCCGTCTTCGTGCGACAACACATCCGTTGAAATGTTCGTCGTCGTATTCCGAGCCCTGACGAAGGCACCCATAAAAGGCTTGCCGTCAGGACCCTTCACCGTTCCCGTGATCGTGGCTCCCATGGCCAGGGGAACGACCGAGATCAACAACCCTAGTAGCCAAATTACCTTCTTCGAAAGTGACCGCATGGCGGCTTCCCTCCTTCCTGGCGCTTGCCTCCGCAGCACCGTACCTGCGCTTGTCCGCGGGATGGCTTGCGACACGCATAACGAATGATTCTTTGATATCAAAAAGAGCCTTCAGTGCCGGCTACCTCCTGCGCTCCCTGCCCAGGGGACAGGGAGCGCAGGACGGTTTGGTAGTTGTCACTTTGCAGCGCGCGTATTGCTGTTGGCTAGGTAAAAGTAGAAGACTGCGTTGATGCCCTGAGAGGCTGTCCAAATTCGGCCCTGCGAATCAGGCCAGTATCTCAGCGTTTTCTGTTCGGTAAAGGGCACCGGATATTCGAGAATGCGCCCAGTCCTCGGGTTCAGCCGCTGGATCGTACCCAGCTCGACCATCGAATACCAAATGTACCCGCCCTTGCCGACGCCAATGGCGTAATCGCTCGTGTCGGGACCAAGCGGAGTGTAGATTTTGAACGTTTTGGTTTTCACATCGAACCGGCACACCTTACTCGAGTGGTAACAGGTCATCCACACATTGCCTTCAGCATCGATCGCGGTCCGGTGGGACATGAAATCCTTAGAATTGATGGTAGGTGTGAATCTCCCGATTACTTTCAACGTACTTGGGTCGACCTCGTAGAGCGGGACATTCGGGCGAATTTGGGTGAAAAACAGGGTCTTCGTTACCCTATCCCAAATCACATCGTACGTGTTTGGCACCCCAGCGATCGGCGTGAACTTGCCCGTCGCGGGGTCGAGTCGGGTTGCCGGGCTTCCGCTGGAGAATACGTAGAGTTTCCCGTTGACCAGCATGGGGTGCGCGTCGTGCTTGCTCCCTCCACGAATGCCCCCCACCTTTCCAGGAAGATAGCTGTCCTGGTATTGAGTCACTTTCCCCGTTTTCGGGTCTACTCGGCCGACCCTGTTGCAACCCTGCTCGGCAAACCACGCATCGCCGCGCGGGCCAACTTCGATCGCGTGTATTCCCTCCGCCGTGCACGGGTAGTTCGAATTCTTAATGCGCACGGGCACCTTGTAGGTCGTCACTCTTCCCGTCACGGGGTTGATTTGGTGCACCTGGTTCGCATTCCCAATGTCCGCTGCCCAGACACTTCCACCCGGGGGATATCCCATTCCGGTGGTCGGCGGATACGTCTGAGCAGTCATCATGAGCGGGTCCGGGACCCATCTGTCGTTCACCCATTTCCCATCCACTGGATACACCACATACACGATGTTCATCGCCTCGGGGCTGAACGGGCGCACAGTCGCCTGATAGTTGGGCAAGTCGGCGGGCGATGCGGGCAGGTCGGAATGCGGACCAAATATTTGGGCGAGATAGGTCGTCGCTTGGTCGATCGTCTGATCGGAGAGCGTAAGGCCATTCGGCCCAAGGAAAAAGGGGTTAGCGACATCCACCATAAAATGTCCCCAAACCTGCCAGCCTTGCTTGTTTAGGCCCATTTTAGGGACCATGCGGTGTTGCCATTCGTGGCACATGAAGCATTTGCCTATGGCTTCTTCTCTCCCCGGCCCAGCGGGGAACAGCACTTTCCCCTGCCAACCCGAGATATCGGCCCACGTCACGGTTCCCTTTTCCAAAGCAAAATCGGCTTTGGCACGTTGATCCGCGGTCTGCAACGTTTCGCTCTGCGGCGCGGCCTTGTATCCAGGCGCCCGTATTGTCAGCACATAATCGCCTGCGGGAAGGTTGGGCACCATGTAATGTCCATCTTCGTGCGACAACACATCCGTTGAAATGTTCGTCGCGGTATTCCGAGCCCTGACAAACGCGCCCATCAAAGGCGCGCCGTCGGGGCCTTTCACCGTCCCCGTGATCGTGGCTCCCATCGCCAGAGAGACAGCCGAAACCGTGAAAATCATCAGCCAAACCGCTTTCTTCGAGAGTGACCGCATAACGCCTCTCTTCCTCTGGTATCTATCAGAACAGCAGTTCATTTGCGCTCGCCTAACCGAACTTGCGCCCTTTCCTTAGATCGCAAGCGGGGAACCGTGGGCCTGTCAGTCTGTTATTTTGCGGCGTGCCTGTTGTGGCCCTCCACGTAGAAATATCCCACCGTGGCGTTGGCGGGCGAAGCCCACCAGACTCGTCCATGAGCATCGCGGAAGAATTTCCTCATGGTGATTTCCGGGTAGGGAAACGGATACTCGACAATGTGGCCGGTATTGGGATCGAGCCGCTGAATCGTATCCAGGCTCGACATCGACCACCAGATTCCGCCGTCCGGGCCGACGCCGATGGCGTAGTCGTCCCTGGCCGTGCGCGGACCAAGGGGCGTGAAATCCTTGATGGCCTTGGTCTTCGGATCGAGCCGGCAGATGCGGCTCGCCCGGCAGGTGACCCAGACCATGCCGTTTGAATCCATCTTGATCCGGTGAGGATAGAAGGTCACCGGATCGACCGTGGGAGCGTACTTGGTTACTTTCAGGGTTTTCGGATCGACCTTGTCGATCGAGCCATTCTTGTGCATCTCGGTGAACCATACGTTGCCATCGTTCCCTTGAATGACGTCGTAGGCGGACGGGATTCCGGCGATATGGGTGAACTTGCCCGTCGCCGGGTCGAGCCGGCTGGCCGGGGATCCGCTTGAGAAAACGTAGACTTTCCCGTCGACCAGCATGGGATGCGCGTCGTGTTTGCTTCCCCCGAAAATGCTCCACTCTTTCCCCGGCCGATAGGGGTCCTGAAACTCGGTGACTTTACCTGTCCTCGGGTCCACACTCCCGACCCGGTTGCAGCCCTGCTCCGCAAACCAGGCATCGCCATGGGGACCGACCTCGATCGCGTGTATCCCGGCCGGATGCGGGCACGGCGCCATGTAGGTCGTATTCTTGCCGGTCTTGGGGTCGATCCCAACCACCCGGTTCGCATTGCCGTAATCGGCGACCCAGATGCTTCCATTCGAGGGAAGTCCGTTAGCGGCGGTCGGCGGATACATCTGGAACGAGAGCCAGGTCGGGTCCGCCAGGGGATAGACGACGTAGACGATATTCATCGCCTCGTCGCTGAACTTACGCACGGTCGCCTGGTAGCCGGGCAGGTCAGCCGGGGAAGCCGGGAGGTTGGAATCGACCCCGAACACCTGAGTGAGATAGGACGCCGCCTCGTTGGCATTCTGGTCGGTGAATATCGGAGGAACAAGGAAAAAGGACGCCGCGTCACGCCGCATGTAATTGACCATGCCCATCCAGCCCTGGTAGTTGAGCTGGCGCGTGGACATACGGCTTTGAAAATTGTGACAGGCAAAGCAAGGTCCTTGAATTCCAAAGGCGGTCTCGTTCGTCGGCCCGCCGCCAAAGAACAGATCTTTCCCCTTGCCGTTGGGCAAAAGCACGCGCCCCTGCCAGACGGAGAGATCGCTCCAGCGCACGGTTCCCTTTTCCAAGGCAAAATCGGCTTTGGCGTGCTGGTTGGCGCTCTGGAGGGTCTGGCTCTGCGGAGCGGCCTTGTAGCCCACCGCCCGGATCGTCAGCCGATACGTGCCGGCCGGAAGATTCGGCACCGTGTAGCTGCCGTCCTGGCGCGACAAGACATCGGTCGAGATGCTGGTCGTCGTATTCTGGGCCTCGACAAAGGCGCCATCGAAAGGCGCCCCGCCCGGGCCCTTGACCGTGCCGCTGATCGTCGCCCCCATCGCCAGGGGCACAGCCGAAACCGCCAGAACGATCAGCCCAAACACCTTCATCGAAAGCGAACGCATACCGCCTCCCCTCCTCATCCGGTGCCTACGGCCCGGGCGGGCGAATTCGCGCGCGCCCGGGAAATGGATTTCATCCCGCGGCCTGAAAACTCTTTTTCGGTCAAAAGAGAATCTTCAGCGACATCTGCACTTGCCGCGACGTGGTTGCCGTATTGGTGATTTGTCCCGCCGTCGAGAGCGGCGCCTCCGAACTGTCCGCCAGGGTGCCGGTGAAAACGGTTGGATTGGGAAAGCCGAAATTCGCATGGTTCAGAATGTTGAAGAACTCGGCCCGGAATTCGAGATTGCCCGCCTCGCCGAGAAACGGCAGCGCCGTATCCTTGACCACGGAAAAATCCCATTCGGACAGGCCCGGAGACCGGAGCATACCGCGACTGGCGGTGCCGAGGTATCCCGGTGCCTGGAGCATGAACATATAGGGATTGAACCACTGGGCGGGATTTCCCGTGTTGACCGAACTCTTGTTATACGGCACGAAATTGCCATTCGCGTCGGTGAAGGCTGTCGTGACAATGCTGGGACGAGCGATCCCCACGGGGAACCCCGAGCCGCACCCATCCATGCAGGAGCGATTGATGGCCAGCACCGGGGAAAACGGCAGGCCGGTGTGCACGGTCACGATATTGCCGATCCACCATCCATGCAGGACTTTCGCGGTGAAATTATGCGCCTGGATGTTCGGGAAGTGGTACAGCATCGAGAAATTCCACACCTGCGTCAGATCGAAGCACGACGGGCCGTAGTCCCCTTGTCCGAAGAGCGGATCGGCGCCGTCCGTGGTGCCGCCCGCCGAGCAATCGGAAGAGTATTGCGCCGACTGCGTATTGTCCAGGGACTTGCTCCAGGTATAGGCGGTGTTGAATTCCAGTCCATGGCCAACCTGTTTGGATGCGGTTACCTGGAGCGAGTTATACCAGGAATAGCCGAGGTTCTCGACGAGCTCCACCTGGGTGAAGTTCGGATTCGGGCGGCAACTGGGAACGACGTTCGCGCAATGTGAAACGATCGAAGGATCCCAATATTCGACCGCATGGGGGCCGAATCCGGTAACCGAAGTCGGCAGAACGGGGTTCGCTTCCTGCGACTGATACAGGTCCATTCCGTGAAAACCGACGTAGGCCACCGACAGAGCGACTTGCGCGGGCAATTGGTGTTCCACGGTAAGGCTGTACTGCATGCCTTTCGGCTGCCCCAATTTATAATTGGTCGTGAACAGATCGTGGCTGCCATTGGCAGCGGTATACGTCAGCGGAAGGGTGATAACCGCACCGGATAGATTCACGACCAGCGAATCGGGAGTGACCGGCGGCAGGATCTCCTCCGCCTGTTGCAGGGGATTACCGAGATTGGCGCTATCGAAATAAAGGCCGAACCCGCCCCGAACCGCCGTCGTTCCCTTCCCGGTAACGTCCCAGGCAAAACCCAGCCGCGGGCTGAAATTGCGCAGGCTGGCATTGGCGAAAGGGGTGCCCTGGGTCGTGGTTGACGACGTATAGCGATCGCGAAGCGCCCAAGAATTTCCCCCCGTCTCGGTTGGCGTGTTGTGAAATTCATACCGCAAGCCCAGGTTCAGGGTCAGCCTCGGCAGGGCGTGCCAATCGTCCTGCAAATAGAAACCGTATGTGTTGTACCAGAAGTTCCGGACGCTGCCCGGCACACCCGGAGTCATGCTTTCGTAAACAATCGGTATGCCCTTCATGAAATTCTCGATACTGGGGAAGACGACCAAGCCTGCCGTAAAGAGAGGCGTCGCCATGCCGTCGTTGATGCGGTTGATGAGCGCACCGAACTGCAAAGCGTGGTTTCCAATCGTGTCGTATGCGTCTTCGCTAAACGTGTAAATGTTCTGGATCCCATAGGCATTCGGGGGGCCGAGGGTGAGATTGGCGCCGATTCCCGTCACACCGGGGACGCTGATCGCTCCCATCGGCAATCCGGGCACGAAAGAATAGTCGGATCCGATGCGGTTCGGTACATCCAGGTTACCCACGTTGTAATTGGTTCGCGCGTAAGACAGGTGCGTAACGCCCAGCACGGTCGGCGAGTAGATGTGGTTTTCCGAAAGCGTCAGGAACTGATACCGGCTGGTGGTAAGAGTCCGCCAGCCGGGAAATGTGGCGGCGCCGATGCCGTTGAAGCCGTTGGGCGTGTTCCCCGTGGCGTCGTCGATGGTGTAGCGCGCGAAGAATGTGTCCTTGGCCGAGAAGTTCTGATCCACGCGCATTTGCCCGTAGTACTCGCGAGCCGTTGCGCTTGTACCGAACGCAAACGTGTTGCTGGGCCCGTTCGGTGGGGAATACAGCGCAAACAAGGGCCGCATAACGCTGGGCATCGTGATCGTGCTCGACCCGAGCGCGGGAACGCAGGCGCTGTCGATCGTGTAGCTATTCGCCGCTGTCGCTTCGTTGAAGCAGGCCTCGGGAAACGTATTGGCGTCTACGGACACGCCCGTATTGCTACTAACACCCTCAAAGACCCCGTAGAAAAACGTTTTATTCTTCCGGATCGGCCCGCCGATCGAGCCGCCAAAATCGTTGCGCTGGAACTCGGGCAAGCGGTGGCCGCCGCTGTTGGCGGCCGTATCGAAATAGTTGCGCGCGTCCATGTGGCTGTTGCGCAGATAGTCGTAGGCATCGCCGTGGAAATGGTTCGTCCCGCCCTTGCTCACCAGGACCATCTGGCTACCCATGGCCATCCCGTATTGGGCGCCGAAGCCGGTGGTAATCACGCGGAATTCCTTGATCCCGTCGACCCCCAGGGCCGTCCCAATCTCGGAGGAAACCGAACCGCCGAGCATGTTCATAATCGGCGTTCCATCCAGGGTCGCGTAATTGGACCGGATGCTCGCGCCATTGCTGCTGTACCAGAGGCCGTTGCCGTTCTGTCCCTGCCCCTGGCCGGTGGGGTTCTGATTCACGCCAGGCTGGAGCACGGCCAGTGTGGTGTAGTTGCGGCCGTTCAGGGGCAATTGAGCGATGCTCGTGTCGTTCACCAAGCCGCCCAGCGTGCTCGTCGTCGTGTTCACGACGGCCGCCGCGCCCGTCACCACCACCTGCTGTTGCGTACTGCCCACCTTCAGCGTGCCGTTCACTACCAGGTTCTGCGCAACGGTGAGGGTAATATTCGGCAGCGTGAGGGTTTGAAAGCCGCTTTTTTCCACCTTGACCGTGTAGACGCCCGTCGGCACCGACGGAAACCGGTACGCTCCGTGAGCGTCGGTTGTCGCGGTGCGCGTCAGGCCGGTCTGCGTATTGAGAATCGTGACCGTCGCGCCCGGAATGGCGGCACTTGAAGGATCGAGCACCGTTCCCAAGATCGTGCCCGACGAGATTTGAGCCAGAGCCGAAATGCCGGCGATGCTGAAAAGAAAAGCAACCCAAAGCCCCGACAACCAGGATACTCGCGAAAATCCCCTGCTTGCTGTCATTTGCCCCCCCAGAGCAGACATCAAGTTTTAGCTTGCGAGCAAGAATAGAGGTTGAAGTTGCCTAGCCCCTTACTGCCACACTTGTCCCCCGTATCTTTCGCTGATATGGGCACTTGCTATATCACGCATAATTGGGCGAGTCAAGATTTTTTGTCGCTCTCACAAAGCGAAATCGGCCGTCCGGTGGGCCCTGAGCGCAGGCCGAATGAAACCCGGCGAGCCGCCGCAGACCCCGCCGGCATGTGCGGGAATGGCGATCTGCCGATCGGCCCTACCGCATACCTTTCGGTTGCACCAGATTCTAAATTGTCGTGAAGAGATGATGACCCCTGCCGATGGGGGTATATACGGCCAGCAGAGCGAACGGGCCGGGGCAGAGAGTTTCCGAGACTTGCGAGGCCGGAACACGGAGCCCGCGCAACTCAAACCGTGGCCAGCCTGGAGTCCTTACCTTACTTCGCCGGAAGGCTGGCGGACGCCCGTCACACGGGCGCCCGCCGCCGGTTCGTTATTTTGCCGCGCGCTTGTTTTGGTGCGCCAAGTAGAAGTATCCCACCGCCGCGTTGCCGTTCGACGCCCACCAAACGCGGCCCTTCGCGTCACGCCACATTTTCCGGATGGTGATTTCCGGATACGGGAACGGGTACTGAGTCATGTCCCCCGTCCTCGGATTGAGTCGCTGCAGCTGATCCATGAACGTCATCGAATACCAGACGTTGCCCGCGCCGTCGACTCCGATCCCGTAGTCGTGCTTGTCCGGACCCAGCGGAGTGTACTGATGAAACGCTTTTGTCGTCGGGTTGAGGCTGCAGACTCTCTCCGTGTCTGCGGTGATATGCAAGTTCCGGCAGGTGAGCCATACGATGCCCTTCTGGCTGACCGTCATTCTGTGAGACCGGAAATTCTTGGGATCGACTGTAGGCTGGTACTTGAGGATGACTTTCAACGTTTTGGGGTTCACTTCGTAGAGCGCGCCGTTGGTGTAGATGTTGGTCCACCATACAGTCCCATTCAACGGGTCCCCGTACACTTCGTACGTGTTGATCTTCCCCATTTCAGGGATCAGCTCAAACTTGCCCGTCCGGGGGTCGAGCCGGTGCGGCGGTTGTCCGCTGACGTACACATATAGCTTGCCGTCGACCAGCATGGGATGCGCGTCGTGCTGGTATCCGCCGGCGACGTGCACGGCATTGGCGAGGTACGGCGCTTGGTACTGCGTGACTTTCCCCGTCTTCAGGTTGACGGTCCCAACCCGGTTGCAACCCGCTTCGGCAAACCACGCATTGCCGTAGGGACCCACCTCGATGGCGTGGATCGCCTCCGCCTTGCACGGGTAGTTAGAACCTTTTATGGTCGTGGGTACCATGTAGGTGGTGTTCTTACCGGTCTTGGGATTGATGCGAACCACCCGATTCGCGTTACCGAAATCAGCCGCCCAGATATATCCATCGGAATAAAATCCCTTTTGGATGGTCGGCGGATACATTTGGAATGGCACCCAGCTCGAATCCGCCAACGGGTACACGACGTAGACGATATTCATCGCCCTGTTGCTGAATTTGGTGACGGTCGACGGGTAGTTGAACTGGTCGGCGGGAGATGCAGGGATGGTGGGGTTCAGGCCGAATATTTGGGAAAGATAGTTGGCGATCAGCGTGGCTTTCTGATCGCCGATCCGAGGCGGCGCGCCTGTTTTGGTCACCGATTCGCCGGCCTCAATCACGTCGAACCGCATATAATTCACCAAGCCCATCCAGCCCTGGAAGTTCAGCTGGCGAGTGGCCATGCGGCTTTGGAAGTTGTGGCAGCCAAAGCAGGTATTAAAGAGCGCCTGTTTCCCCGGACTCGGGGGCAGCAGGGAATTCAACTGGTAAAGGGAAATGTCGCTCCATTGCACGGTGCCTTTTTGCAATGCGAAATCGCACATGGCATGCTGATCCGCCGTTTGCAGGGTTTCGTTCTGCGCGGGGGCCCGGTAGCCAACCGCCCGGATCGAGACGCGATAATCGCCCGCCGCAAGATTCGGCACCCTGTAGCTGCCATCGGCCTGCGACAACACATCCGTCATGATGCTCGTCGTCGTATTCTGGGCCTCAACGAACGCGCCCTCGAACGGCGCGCCGCCTGGTCCTTTCACCGTTCCCGTAATCGTGGCGCCCATCGCCAGCGGGACAACGGCGATTATCAGTCCTACAAGCCAAAGCATTTTTCTCAACAGTGACTGCATGATGCCTCTTTACCTCCCCTTCGCTGTTATAGACCCGAACAGCAGCTTGAATTGCGCAATCTGACCGCTGGCCTTGCCTTCCCTTCGTGAGCGAAGGCAAGAGTGCCCCCAACCGGTTTCTATTTTGCTGCCTCCCTGCTTGAACGCGCCAGGTAGAAATACCCCACGGCAGCGTTTCCGTTCGACGCCCACCAGATTCGGCCCTTGGCATCGCGCCAGAACTTCCGGATCGTGATTTCCGGGTACGGAAACGGATACTGGACCATGTGTCCCGTCTCCGGATTGAGCCGCTGGATTTCATCCAAAAACGTCATCGAGTACCAGACGTTTCCGGACTTATCGAGAGTAATCGCGTAGTCGTGCTTGTCCGGACCGAGAGGCGTGTACTCCTTGTACGCCAACGTTTTCGGATTCAGGCGGCAGACTCTCTCCGTGTTTGCGGTGAGGTGCGTGTTCCGGCAGGTGACCCACACGATGCCCTTCGAGCTGATCGCAATCCGGTGGGACCGGAAATTCTTCGGATCGACCTTGGGTTGGTACCTCAGGATGATTTTCAAGGTCCTGGGATTCACTTCGTAGAGCGGGCCATTGTCACCGATGTCGGTGAACCATACGGTCCCGTTTACGGTATCTCCATACACATCATATGTGTTCGGAATCCCTTGGATCGTCGTGAACTTGCCCGTTCTGGGATCGAGACGAGTGGCCGGATCGCCGCTGGAGAAAACGTAGACTTTCCCGTCGACCAGCATGGGATGCGAATCGTGTTTGTATCCGCCGCGCTTGGCCCATTCCGATTTCGGAATGAACGGCGCTTGATATTGCGTTACGTTTCCTGTTTTCAGGTTCACGGTCCCGACCCGGTTGCAACCCTGTTCGGCAAACCAGGCGTTGCCTTCCGGACCCACCTCGATTGCATGGATCGCTTCCGACACGCACGTCAACGGGTACGCCAGATTCTTGCCGGTCGTCGGCACCATGTACGTCGTATTTTGGCCGGTCTTGGGATTGACCCGGATCACCCGATTCGCATTCACGTAATCGCCCGCCCAGATATATCCGTCGGAATAAAAGCCCTTTTGGATGGTCGGCGGATACGCTTGGAACGGGCACCAGGTTGAGTCTGTCAACGGGTACACCACGTAGACGATATTCATCGCCTGGTTTGTGAACTTGCGCACGGTCGCCTTGTAGCCGGGCAGGGCGCTGGGCGATGCCGGGAGGGTCGAATTCAAGCCAAATACTTGGGTGAGATAGCCTGCGATGCTCCCGGCCATCTGATTGCTCATCGGTGCTAGCCCTTTCGGGCCAAAAACAAAATCGGCCGCGTCATACCGCATGTAATTGACCATGCCCATCCAGCCCTGGTAGTTCAAGCGGCGCGTGGCCATGCGGCTTTGAAAATTGTGGCAGCCGAAGCAGGGCCCGAAGAGCAACTGCTTCCCCGGCGCGTTGGGAAGCAGCAGCCAGGCCTGCCAGACCGAAAGGTCGCTCCATTGCGCGGTTCCACTTTTCAATGCGAAATCGCATTTCGCATGTTGATCCGCCGTTTGCAGGGTTTCGTTCTGCGCGGCGGCCCGGTAGCCAACCGCACGGATCGACACACGATAATCGCCGGCGACAAGATTCGGTATCCGGTAGCTGCCATCTTCCTGCGACAACACATCCGTCATGATGTTTGTCGTCGTGTTTTGGGCCTCGACGAACGCGCCCTCGAACGGCTTGCCACCGGGACCCTTCACCGTTCCCCTGATCGTGGCGCCCATCGCCAGCGGGACGGCGGATGCCGTGAAAACCATCAGGCAAAAGATCTTCATCGAGACTGACCGCATAGGCCCTCCTCCTTCCAGCGGTGCTTACGACCCGGGCGGGCGAACCGGCGCGCGCCCGGGGGACAGCAGATTGCGAGGCCCTTCATTTGGCGGCGCGCATCTTGCCGCCCGCCAGGTAGAAATAGCCCACGTCGGCGTTGCTGTTGGATGCCCACCAGATTCGTCCCTTCGCATCGGTCCAGAATTTTCGGATCGTGATTCCCGCATCGGGAAACGGATACTGAAGCATCTGCCCCGTCTTCGGGTCCAGTCGCTGGACCTCATCCGCGAACGTCATGGAATACCAAACGTTGCCGGAGCCGTCGAGAGCGATTGCGTAGTCGCGCTTGTCCGGACCGAGCGGAGTGTACTGGTGGAACGCTTTCGTCTTCGGGTTGAGGCTGCATATTCTTATCGTGTCCGCGCCAAACGGGCCCCGGCAGGTGAGCCAGACGATGCCCTTTTTACTGATCGCGATCCGGTGAGAGCGGAACGCTTGGGGATCGACCTTGGGATGGTACTCGAGGACGACTTTCAAGGTCTTGGGGTCCACTTCGTAAAGCGGAGCATCGTTGTAAAGGTCGGTAAACCACAGTTTCCCGTTCACCGGATCCCCGTACACATCGTAGGTGTTGATGTTCCCCATCCCCGGGATCAACGTGAATTTGCCCGTCGCGGGATCGAGCCGATCCGGCGGGTCTCCGCTGGAGAAAACGTATAGCTTCCCATTGACGAGCATGGGATGCGCGTCGTGCTTGTATCCGCCGGGGATGAATTGCGCTTTCGCGTCATACGGCTCCTGGTACTGCGTGACCTTGCCTGTTTTTAGGTTGACCGTCCCAATCCGGTTGCAACCCTGCTCGGCAAACCACGCGTTGCCGTACGGACCCACCTCGATCGCGTGTATTGTTTCCGCCTTGCACGGGTAGGTCGAATTCTTAATGATCGTGGGCACCGTGTACGTTGTGTTCTTGCCGGTCACGGGATTGATGCGAATCACCCGATTGCCATTGCCGAAATCGGCTGTCCAGACATATCCATCGGCGTAAAATCCCTTTTGGATGGTCGGCGGATACATTTGGAATGGCACCTGATAAGGCGAACCCTCCAAGGGATACACGACGTAAACGATATTCATCGCCTGGCTGCCGAATTTGGTCACGGTTGCCTGATAGCCAGGCAGATCGGCGGGGGATGCGGGGATGGTGGGATTTGCGCCAAATATTTGGGTGAGATAGGTCGCGATTAGCCCGGCCCTCTGATCGCCGATCCGCGGCGGCAACCCTTTACCATTGGGAGCTTCGCCGCTGGCAGCCACGTCAAGCCGCATGTAATTCACCATACCCAGCCAGCCCTGGTAGTTCAGCTGGCGATTCGCCATGCGGTTTTGATAACTGTGACAGCCAAAGCAACTCGCAAAAAACGCCGTTTTCCCCGGGCTGTCCGGCAGCAACCTTCCCGCCTGCCAAGCCGAAATATCGCTCCAGTGGACGGTTCCCTTTTCCAATGAAAAATCGCATTTCACATTCTGATCGGCGGTTTGGAGCGTTTCGTTCCGCGGAGTGGCCCTATAGCCGGTGGCCCGGATGGTCACTCGATAAGCTCCGGCTGGAAGATTAGGAACTTCGTAGCTGCCATCTGCCTGCGACAACACATCCGTCATGATGTTCGTCGTTGTGTTCTGGGCCTCGACGAACGCGCCCTCGAACGGCGCGCCACCTGGCCCTTTCACCGTCCCCGCGATCGTGGCTCCCATCGCCAGCGGAACACCGGAAACCATGAAGCTGACCAGCCAAAGCATCTTCATCCAGAATGACCGCATTGCGTCTCGCCTCCTTGCTTCGCACTCGCCTCGGCATCCATTCAACCTACGCAAATGAATTCTTAGCACTCGCATCCCTTCGCCGGTGAGCAGACAAGGCTTTGTCCGTTCGCTAATTCGCCGCATTCTTGCTGCTGGGCGCCAAATAAAAATATCCCACGTTGGCATTGCCGTTCGATGACCACCAGACCCGACCTTTCGCGTCGGTCCAGAATTTCCTCATCGTGATTTCGGGATAAGCAAACGGATACTCAACGATCTTTCCCGTTCTCGGGTCGAGACGCTCGACCGTATCCAAGTAGGTCATCGACCACCACACATCGCCGGATTTGTCGATGGCGATCGCGTAGTCGTCTTTGATCGGACCTAGCGGTGTATATATCTTGAACGCCTTTGTCTTTGGGTTGATGCGGCAAATTCTCGTGGATAAAGCCTCGCCCAGCCTCTTCCCGACGCAAGTAAGCCAAACGATACCCTTTCGGCTGAACGCGATCCGGTGGGACCGGAAATCTTTTGGATCGGAGGGAGGTTGGAACTTCGTGACAATTTTCAAGGTTTTGGGGTTCACTTCGTAAAGCGGCATGTTGGCGTCAACATCGGTGAACCATACGTTTCCGTTCACCGGATCCCCGTACACGTCATAGGTGTTGATATGCTTCATCCCCGGGATGGGTGCGAATTTGCCCGTTGCGGGGTCGAGCCGGTACGGCGGCTCTCCGCTGGAGAAAACATATAGTTTGCCGTCGACCAGCATGGGGTGCGCGTCGTGCCGGTATCCCCCGGCAATGTGTATGGAGTTTGCAGCATACGGCGCCTGATACTGTGTTACTTTCCCTGTTTTCGGGTTCACTTCCCCAATCCGGTCGCAACCCGACTCGGCGAACCATGCGCTGCCGTCGGGACCCACCTCGATCGCGTGGATCGCTTCCGCCTTGCACGGGTAGGTCGAACCCTTTATGTTCACGGGGACCGGGTACCTTATTTCCTTGCCGGTCACGGGATTGATGCGAGTCACCCGATTGCTAGCACCGAACATGGCCGCCCAAATATTTCCATCCGAATGGAAGCCCTTTTCGATGGTCGGCGGATACATTTGGAATGGCATCTGATAAGGCGAACCCTGCAAGGGATACACGACCCAGACGATATTCATCGCCTGGTTACTGAATTTCGTCACCGTCGCCGGATAGCCGGGCAGGTCGGCAGGCGATGCGGGGATGCTGGGATTTGTGCCGAATACTGTGGAGAGATAGTTCGCTATCAGGTCCGCCCTTTGATTATCGAGAAAAGGCGCCGCACCTTTACCGGTGGGGGTTTCCCCGGCCGCGGCGACGTCAAACCGCATATAGTTCACCAAGCCAAGCCAACCCTGGTAGTTCAACTGGCGATTCGCAATGCGGCTTTGAAAATTGTGGCAGCCAAAGCATGCGTGAAAAAACGTGTGTTTACCCGGATCGTTCGGGAGCAGCACTCCCGCTTGGTAAACCGGAATATCGCTCCAGCTCACAACTCCCTTCTCCAGCGCGAAATCGCATGTGGTATGCTGATCCGCCGTTTGCAGCGTTTCGTTCTGCGCAGCCGCCCTGTAGCCAACCGCACGGATCGACACGCGATAATTGCCCTCGGCCAGATTCGGTATCTCGTAGCGGCCGTCCTCGTGCGACAACACATCCGTCATGATGTTCGTCGTCGTATTCTGAGCCTCGACGAACGCGCCCTCAAAAGGCTTGCCGTTCGTCCCGTTCACCGTCCCCGTGATCGTGGCTCCCATGGCTAGCGGGACAGCGGAAACGATGAAAACCACGAGCCAAAGCACCTTCCTCGGTAATGAGTGCACTATGCCTTCCTCCTTCTGCGAAACCGTCCCAGACGGCGTCCGAATCAACGCTCGTCCGGGAATATGCGTTTCCACTCGTTTGCCAAAGAATTGCCCGTCTCTAGAAATTCTCGCCGTTCACCATATTTCCCGTGCCTCTACGAGGCCAAGCGGCACATCAGGGCACGGCGCCTTTTCATTTCGCGGCACGCATGTCGCCGCCCGCAAGGTAAAAATAACCTACCGCGGCGTTGTTGTTGGATGCCCACCAGACTCGACCCTTGGAATCGGTCCAGAATTTTCTCATCGTGATTCCCCCATAGGGGAACGGATACTGCGTCATGTTTCCCGTCTTGGGGTCGAGTCGCTGGATCTGATCCATAAACGTCAGTGAGTACCACACGTTGCCGGAGCCGTCGACCCCGATCGCGTAGTCGTGCTTGTCCGGACCAAGCGGCGTGTACTGATGGAACGCTTTCGTCTTTGGGTTGACGCTGCAGACTCTTTCCGTGTTTTGGCTGAACTTCGGATTCCGGCAGGTAAGCCACACGATGCCCTTTCGGCTAACCGCGATTCGGTGAGACCGGAAATCCTCTGGATCCGTGGGAGGATGGAATTTCATGACGACTTTCAAGGTTTTCGGGTTCACTTCGTAAAGCGGCATGTTGTCGTAAATGTTTGTGAACCATACGTTCCCGTTCACCGGATCGCCGTACACATCGTAGGTGTTGATCTTCCCCATCCCAGGAATGAGCGTGAATTTGCCCGTCCGGGGGTTGAGCCGGTAGGGTGGTTGTCCGCTGGTGAAAACGTATAGCTTGCCACCCACCAGCATGGGATGCGCGTCGTGCTGGTATCCACCGGCAATGTGCACCGCGCGAGAGACATACGGGGCTTGGTACTGCGTGACCTTCCCTGTTTTCAGGTTGACCGTCCCAATCCGGTTGCAACCCGACTCGGCAAACCACGCGTTGCCGTAGGCATCGACCTCGATTGCGTGGATCGCTTCCGCCATGCACGGGTACGTCGAACCCTTCATGGTCGTGGGTACCGGGTACGTTGTATTTTTGCCGGTCACCGGATTGATGCGAATGATCCGATTCCCATTGCCGAAATCCGCCGTCCAGATATGTCCGTCGGAATAAAATCCCTTCTGAACGGTCGGCGGATACATCTGGAATGGCACCTGATAAGGCGAGCCCTGCAAGGGATACACGACCCAGACGATGTTCATCGCCTGGTTACTGAATTTGGTCACCGTCGCCGGATAGCCAGGCAGGTCGGCCGGAGATGCGGGGATGGTGGGGTTCAAGCCGAATATTTGGGAAAGATAGTTCGCTATTAGGTCGGCCCTCTGATCGCTCATACGTGGGGGCAAACCTTTACCGTTTGGAGCTTCGCCGGCGCGAGCCACATCAAGCCGCATGTAATTCACCAGACCGAGCCAGCCCTGGAAGTTCAACTGGCGGCTCGACATGCGGCCTTGAAAATCATGGCATCCGGTACAATTTGTAAGAAGCGCCGTCTTACCCGGGCTATTAGGCAACAACTGTTTGGCCTGCCAATCCGAAATATCGCTCCAGGTCACGATTCCCTTCTCCAGCGCGAAATCGGATGAGGCATGCTGATCCGCGGTCTGCAGGGTTTCGCTCTGCGGAGCCGCTCTATAGCCGGCCGCCCGGATGGTCACTCGATAAGTGCCGGCTGGAAGATTAGGGACTTCGTAGCTGCCATCTGCCTGCGACAACACATCCGTCATGATGTTCGTGGCCGTATTCTGGGCCTCGACGAACGCGCCCTCGAACGGCGCGCCGCCTGGCCCTTTCACCGTCCCCGTGATCGTCGCTCCCATCGCCAGCGGGACAGCGGAAACCATGAAAACCATCAGCCAAATGAGCTTCATCGAGAATGACCGCATAACGCCCCCTCTCTCTCTTCTGCCGTTGCGCCGACAGCAGCTAAAATCGCGATGCCCGACCAGGCGCCTTAACGATGCTGCAGGTTCCCGTAGAAACCGTGGCGGGCGTGCACGTGGGCCGGTGTCGATTTCCGTGGCTCTCACCGCTGGTCCCATCCAGCCCTTCACGGGCTTCTCCGCACTAACTGCGAGCACTACTTATGGAAATATTTCACGAAGAAATCGAACCCGACGGGGCCGGCCACGGGCATCGGGCCCATATGCGCACCGAGACCCATCGTCGTACGACTCGCCGGATTGTATTCGGGCCAGTGCGGCAAATTCGGCCCGTTCGGGTTGCCCGTCTTGGCAAAGTTCGTCCAGTAGGACGACAAGACGCGCGAAATCCTGAAATCCACCGGTTTCCAGGGACGATTCATCGCGCGCAGGGTTTGAAAAATGTATGGAAGCTCGGATGAGTGGAAGGTTCCAAATTCGGGATGCTGGGGCCAGGGAATCGGATGGTGGAAGTAATACGTGTAGATTCGGGGGCTCCGCTTGGCTTGGCCGGCAGCCCATAGATACATGGAAACGCGGTCCCGGTCGACCCCGCCGGCGCGGACCGCGGCCGGAATGTCCCCGTCCCGGCGCGCCGGATACAGCTTCGAAAACTCGGCGGCCATCGGACCATAGATTTTCTCGACGGTACGCTGGTAGGCCGCGACGGTCCTGGGAGGGACCCACCCGAATCCCGATGTGAACACCGTATCGCCGGTCACCGTGCCGTCAAGCAAGGAAACTTCATGCGCCGGAGCCACCTCCGGTACCACCCAATTGTCGACGTCCGGCCCGCCGGGCGCCGGCCCCTCGCCGGGGAAGCTGGTGGCGAATTTTGCGGCCGGCATCGCCCGCAACTCGGCGAGGGAATGAGCGCCAACGGATTCGGCGTAGTTTATGCCCACTTGTTCCGCATGGGCGAGCGGAGGACCCAAGTGGCCCGAGAGCGATCCCGGGAACAGACCCAAACCGCTGTCCGCAATGGCACGGACGAAGAGGCCCTTGGCCAGCGGTGAGGCCATGAGATATCCCACGGAAATGGCGCCGGCGGATTGCCCGAAAATCGTAACCTTCGCGGGATCGCCGCCGAACGCGCCGATGTTCGCGTGAACCCATTTCAGGGCCGCGATCTGGTCGAGCAGGCCGTAGTTTCCAGAGGAATGGTGAGCCGATTCTTTCGTGAGGCCGGGATAGGCGAGGAAGCCGAGCGCGCCGAGACGGTAATTGAATGTGACGGCGACTACGCCATCCCGGGCGAGGTTTTCCCCGTTATAGGCGGCCGCCGAACCCGATCCTACGCCGAACCCCCCGCCGTAGATGAAAACCATGACCGGCAGCTTTTCTTTGCCGGCTCGGGCCGTGGTCCACACATTGACGTACAGGCAATCCTCGCTGATCGGGCCGTGCGTCATAAATGCCCGGGTCCACGGCAAGTGGACACCCACTTCGTCCTGCATACAGCTCGCGCCAAAGCGGTCCGCCGGGCGCACACCTTTCCAGGGCGAGACCGGCCGCGGAGCATGCCAGCGAAGTTCCCCCACCGGCGGCGCCGCGAAGGGAATGCCCAGGTAGGAAGCGACACCCTGCGAATCGGTTTGGCCGGAAATCAACCCGCTGCCAATGCGCACAACGTCTTTGGCGGGTTGCGGAGGAAATGCAAACAGTGAAATAGCGGCAAGGAAAATCAATGCGGCGGCAACGTGGCGCATCCTAACGATTACCCTCCCTTTTTGCGGTGCATCTCTGGCGCTCGGGAAGCGTCCCAGCGCTCACAGCACGCCGGTGTCCGGGAAGCCTTGGTTTCTTCAATTTCCATCGTGCAGGCCAGCTGAGGCCGATAGACGGTGGACCCGGTTTCGGAGGCTCGTCCAATTCAACGTTCCAGATAGTAGTCGAGACCGGTTTAGAAAACAATCCTAGAAGGCAATCTTAACTTGGCGAAATCGGGACTGCTGCGGCGGCCAAGCCGCTGGCGGGAGCCGGTACGGAGCCGTATTCGGGCAAAGCAACCGACCCCGCCGCTGGTGGCCCTGGCGCTAGGGCAAAAGGACGATCTTGCCCCGGATGTGCCCCTTTTCCAGCAGCTTGAACGCCGCGCGCACGTCTTCCAGCCGGAACCTCGCGGCAATCGGCACTTCCAGGCCGCCGGAGGCCACCAGGGCGGCGAGCTCGGCGAGAACCGCGGCGTTCTTCGCGATGGCGCTGCCCTCGGCCTTCGCCCCGTACTCTTTCGCCGCGCCGAAATCCGCGATGGTGTTGATCCGGTCCGGCGCTACGCCTAGCTCGATGGCCAGTTTCACATAACCGCTGCCATAGGTGTCGATGAACGCATCGATCTTGGCCTCGCGCAGCTGCCCGGCCAAGCCTTCGCCATACGGCATATGCTCGACCCCGTGCGCGGCCAGCCAGTCACGGTTGGCGGCTCCGGCGATACCGATCACTTCAGCCCCAGCTCGATTGGCCAGTTGGACGGTGATCGATCCAACATCGCCCGCCGCGCCCGACACCGCGACCGTGTCACCCGCCTTGAGCGATACCGCGCGCACCGAGGCGTAGGCCGTGCTTCCGGCGACGGCCAATGACCCTGCAACCTCCCACGGCACACTGGCCGGTTTGAGCGTCAGGTTCCGCGCTTCCACGATCGCGTATTCGGCGTGGCTGGCGCGCCGGTCGGTGAAACCGAGCACCTCGTCACCGGCCGCCCATCCCTGGGCACCGGGACCGGCTTTCGTCACGACTCCCGCCAAGTCGGTACCCTCGCCCGACGGGAACGTTGCCGGCCATCTCGCGTGAAGCAATCCCTCACGGATCTTCGCCTCGCCAGGGTTGATGGACGCGGCCTTGACCTGTACGAGCAATTCCCCGCGGGCGGGTTCGGGAACCGCTACCTCGGCCACTCGCAAAACATCGATGCCGCCGTACCCATCAAATCGAACCGCCTTCATGCCTACCTCCCTTGCCGGTAAAACGAACGGCCGGTCAGCGATACGCGGACCGGCCGGGATGAAAATCGCTTTCGCGGGCTCGAGGGCTACTTCGAGGCAGGGAGCTTGGCCGCCAGCACGTCCAATTTCCCGATCTCGGGCGGCTTCGCCAGCAACTCGCCGGCCCGGGCCATGAGCTGGGCGGCCAATTGCCCGGTCAGATGCGCTTGCCGGCCCGCTTCGTCCGGGAAAGCGTCGAAAATGGCAAAGGTGCTAGGCCCAAGCTGGGCGGCGAACCAGGCCGTCGTGGCCGGCTCCTGCTGCACGACCCCGAGTCCCCCTTGCAGGAACTGCGCCACCTCTTTTTCCTTTCCCGGCTTGGCTTCCATTTTCACGTACAACGCGACGGTAACCATTAGTCCCTCTTCTCCTCGACGGCCTGCGGCGGCCGTCTCATTCCGCCAGGAAAAACGTAGGGCGCCCTGGACGAAATCATTGGTTTTGAGATGCGATTGTAAACGCGCGCCCCCCGCACCTCCAATTGAATTTGCCAATTCCTTCCGAGTGCGCGGGCACGCGCCCGCCACGCATGCAATGCGCGACAACTCCCTCGCTTCTATGCTATACGAGTCGCGGGAAACAGAGGAGGCCAGAAATTGCTCATAGCGATTTGGACCCCGATTCATATTTCATTCCCGGCCGGCGGGCACGCGGCCGAGGAGATCGTTCTCCGGTGGATTCACTTTATGGCGGGAATCACCTGGATCGGGCTGCTCTATTTTTTCAATCTGGCGGCGACGCCGGCGCTGCGCCGGCTCGATCCCGGGACGCGGGCGAAAATCGCCGTCGGACTTATGCCGCGCACGCTCGCCTGGTTCCGGTGGTCGGCGCTGGTGACGGTTCTGGCCGGGCTGCGCTACTACACGATCCTGCTGGCGCAGGACGCCTACAATTCGGGCCGGCCTTCGCTCGCCTGGACGTGGCTCTGGCACTGGTTCGTCGTGTGGCTGGCGGCCTACGCGCTGATTCACGGACTGATGATGCCGGTTTCCGGGCCGATGGACAGGGCGTGGGTGCGCGCGCCGCTGATCACGATGGTCGTTGCCGCGGCTTCCTGGATCATCCTGGATTGGAATGGCGGTCCGGGAGTTTCGAGCCAGTCGCTGGCGATTGCGGTGGGCGGGGGGCTGGGCCTGGTGATGCTGTTCATCGTGTGGGGATTGGTCTGGCGGGCGCAGAAGCGGCTGATCCGGTGGACGAAGGCGCACGTGGAAGAAGGAACGCCGATGCCGCCCGAGGCGGCCAAGCTCCAGCGGAGGGCGCAAGTGGGATCGCGGGTCGGATTCTGGCTGTCGCTGCCGATGCTGTTTTTCATGGGAGCCGCCGCGCACTATCCGTTTCTTTCGAGCGGGCTGTAGGAGAAAGCGGAGGCTACTTTTTCGGGCGCCGGCGCGCGCGCCGGGAAGCTGTCTTGGCGCGCCGCGGCGGCTTCCGCTTCGGGCGTGGCGGCGATTTCCGGCGGACGGCGCGCGGCTTCCGCTTTCGGCGCGGGAGCCGCTTAGGCTTCGGCTTCGGCTTCGGCTTCGGTTTCGCTTTCCGTTTCGCTTTCGACTTCGGCTTCGGCCCGGGCCTCGGCCTGGGATGCGAAACCGGCGCTGCCGCTTTGGCGCGCAGCCCGCGAAAGGCGGCCCGCAAGGCCTCGCCGGCGCAGGATTCCAGTTGAACTTGATAGCGGGCCGCGGCTTCGCGCGCCTGCGCCAGCATCGACGGATCGACCAGGAAGGCGCACCGATCGACGAATGCGCCGGCAACCGGCGGCGCGCCCCGCTGCCGCTGCATGACGCGGCCCTCCCTCGCCGCCAGGCGCAGGTACATGGTCAGGTCCCGTCCGAAGGCCTCCCGTTCATCTCTGTCCCAGGCGAGCGTGCCGGCCAAGAACGTCAGAAACGACTGCCGAAAAACAGCCACGGCTTCGGATTCGTTCAGGCGGGCGAAGCGCGAAACGATCGTGCCAAGCAGGGATCGCTCGATGTGGGAGGAAACCAGCAACAACGATTCCCGCTCGATCGCCGCGAGCAGCTCCGCCTTGCGTTCGGCCTCCCCGGCAACTCCCTGCCGGAAATAGTTGGCCGAATATTCGTAAACGAAGCGGGCCGGGCGCTGCTCATCAAGCACAAGACCGAGCACCGCTCTCGCGACCAGCCGCGCGCGAGCCGCCAGCGCCGGGGTTTCGTCATAAGGAAGCACCAGTTTGCTTTATACCAGTTTTTTCGCCGGAAAGTACGGCGGCGAAGTGAACGGCCGGCCTGGCGCCCGGGGCAAAAGAAAGGGCGGGCCGGCTACCGGCCCGCCCCTGAGCGTCGACTACCCCTTACTGGAGGGAGGGTTGGGAAGGTTGCGGACGGCCACCCGACGGCACGGCCGCTGCGCCGGGCCGCTTGAATGGCTCGAACTTGCCCAAGGCCAGCGCGAGAACGTCGTCGATCGTGTGGACGAAATGGAGCTTGAGATCGCCCATCACTTCCGGCTTCAGGTCTTCCTTGGCGTTCGGCTCGTTTTCGGTCGGCAACAGAACTTCCTGGATGCCGGCGCGCTTAGCTCCGAGCACCTTTTCCTTGATGCCGCCGACCGGGAGAACCAGCCCGCTGAGCGTGATTTCACCGGTCATCGCCACGGCCGGCCGCATCGGGCGATCGGCGAGCAGACTGACGAGCGCGGTGATCATCGCCACGCCGGCCGACGGCCCGTCCTTGGGGATGGCGCCTGCCGGAACGTGGATGTGGATATCGTGCTTGCGGAAAAAATCGGGATCGATCCCGTAGCGTTCCGCGTTGGCGCGAACCCAGGAGAGCGCGGTGCGCATCGATTCCTGCATCACCTCGCCCAAGTGGCCGGTCATCGTCAACTGGCGCCCACCCCGCATGGCGGTGGCTTCGATGAAGATGACGTCGCCGCCGGCGGGCGTCCAAGCCAAGCCGACGGCCACGCCGGGCTTGCCGACGCGGTCGGTGACTTCGCGCTCGACGCGGTATTTGCGGACGCCGAGCTTTTCGCGAACCACCTCGGGCGTAACGGTGAGCTTGTCGGTGGCGCCTTCGGCCATCCGGCGCGCCTGCTTGCGGATGAGGGTGGCGATTTCGCGCTCGAGATTGCGGACGCCGGCCTCGCGCGTATAGCTGTGGATGATCTCGCGCAGCGCCTCGTCGGTGAACTCGATCTGCTCGCCCATCTCCAGTCCGTGGTCGGTCGCCTGCTTGGGAACCAGATGGCGATTGGCGATGTGGATCTTCTCGTCCTCGGTGTAGCCGGGCAGCTCGATGATCTCCATGCGGTCGCGCAACGGCTCGGGAATCGGATCGAGCCAGTTCGCCGTGCAGATGAAGAGCACGTGCGAGAGATCGAACGGAACGTCGAGATAGTGATCGCGGAAGGCGACGTTCTGCTCGGGATCGAGCACTTCCATGAGCGCGGCCGAGGGATCGCCGCGGAAATCGCGGCCGAGCTTATCGACCTCGTCCAGCATCAGCACGGGGTCCTTGGTTTCGGCCCGGCGGATGCCCTGGATGATCTGGCCGGGAAGCGCGCCGATATAGGTGCGCCGGTGGCCGCGGATTTCCGCCTCGTCGTGCATTCCGCCGAGCGAAATGCGGGCGAATTTGCGGCCCAGCGAACGCGCAATCGAGCGGCCGAGCGACGTCTTGCCGACGCCCGGAGGCCCCAGGAAGCAAAGGATCGGGCCCTTGGCGCCGGGCTTCAGCTTGCGCACGGCCAGGTAATCGAGGATGCGCTCCTTGACCTTTTCCAGATCGTAGTGATCGGTCTCGAGGATCTCGTGCGCCTTGGAAATGTCGATCTCGCTGGCGCCGGAAGTCTTGCTCCAGGGCAGCGAAGACATCCATTCGAGGTAAGTGCGCGAAACCATGTACTCGGCCGAAGCCGGCGTCATTTTCTGCAGCCGCTTCAGCTCGCGGTCGCATTCCTTGCGCGCCTCGGCCGGCATCTGCGCTTCTTCGATCTTCTTGCGCAGCTCTTCGACTTCGGCGACGGTGTCGTCGGTCTCGCCCAGTTCCTTGTGAATCGCCTTGAGCTGCTCGCGCAGCAGATATTCCCGCTGGCTTTGACCGACCTGCTCTTCCACCTGCTCTTGAATCTTGGTGCGCAGCTCGAGCACTTCCTTCTCGCGCGTGAGTTCGCGAAATAGCGTCTGGAGGCGCTTGTCGACATCGGTGGTTTCCAGCAATTCCTGGCGCGTCTCGGTGGCCAGCGAAGGCATGTTGCCGGAGATGAAATCGCTCAGGCGGCCCGGGTCGGTGGTCGCCGCGGCGGTGTTGGCCAGATCGTCGGAGAGTTGCGGCGAGCGCGACACGATATCGCGGAACAGATCGAGCAGGCCGAGCCGGAGCGCCTCGCGTTCGGCTTCCGGGCCCGGAAACAGATCGGAGAGCTGCTCGACGCGGGCCCGCAGAAAGGGCCGCAGTCCGATCAACTCCATCACCCGGAACCGCGTCAAGCCCTCGAGGAATGCCACCATGTTTCCGTTCGGCATCCGCACCAGCTTGTGCACCTTGGCGAGCGTGCCAACGCCGTGCATGTCCGAAGGACCCGGATCTTCGACGCGAGGGTCGAGCTGCGCGACGACGCCCATCAATTTCTCCTCGCCCTCGAGCGAGTTCACCAGGGCGAGCGAGGACTCCCGGCCGATGGTCAGGGGCAAAATAATGCCCGGGAACAGCACGGTGTCGCGAACGGGCAGAACGGGCAATTGCTCGGGAATCTTATAGTCTTTTGTCATTGTTCAGCACTCCCATGTCCGAGACAACCGGATGCGTACAACCCTTTAGATGCATCGGACACCTCTAGGGTTCATCACTAGCCAACATTGATATCAGTCACATTTAGTATATGACGCTAAAGTTTGTGTTGCAAGCCATGTTCCCATGCGTAAATACATGCTAAGACGCTACATATCAATAACTTAAATAAATACAAAAACAATCAGGAACCTGAAAGATCCACCGATTCTTGTGCCATTTCACGCAAAAGGGCCATGGCCGCCTCGCGGGATTTCACCCTGCCTTCGAGCTGAGCCTCTTCGATGGCGCGCAGAATCTGTCCAAAAAGAGGGCCTGGCCGCAGGCCCAGTTGCTTGAGGTCTTCGCCGGTGACCAGGCGTGGCGGGCGCACCTCTTCGGGAGGGGTTTCGGCCAGGAAGCGCCGGACGAAATTGTAGGCATCGAGCTTGCCGTGGCTGTTCAGGCAATCGAGGCGATGCAGTTCGAGATGCTCGTCGAAGAGGGGAAGGCGGACGAAGCGTTTGAGGGTGGCGGGCCGCATTCTGGTCACTTCGATGAATCGCAGATGATTGCGAACCAGGGAGCAGATCTGCTCGGCGGCCGCATTGGAAAAGCGCCAGCGGCGGCAGATGGCCTCGGCCATCACGGCGCCGACCTCGGCATGCTTGTCGAAGCGGATGCGCCCGCCGGGACCGGCTGGCGGGGTGAAAGTGGGCGGTTTGCCCACGTCGTGCAGAAGCACACCCCAGGCCAGGGTCGGCGAAACGCCGGCCGGGAGCCGTTCGAGCATCATGCGCGTGTGAATCCAAACATCGCCTTCGGGATGGAATTGGGGTGGCTGGGCAACGCCCTTCATTCGCGCAACTTCGGGCAGCACCACGGCGAGCAGCCCCGAGTCGTCGAGCAGCTCGAAAGCGCGGCGCGCGGCGCCTTCGGTGAGCAAGCGGGTGAGCTCGTCGCGAATCCGCTCCGGGGAGACCTGGCCGACTTCGGGCGCCAGCCGTTCGATCGCGGCGAACGTCGCGGGTTCAATCGGAAACCCGAAGCGGGCGGCAAAGCGCACGGCGCGAAGCATGCGAAGCTTGTCTTCGGCAAAGCGGCGCCCGGGATCTCCGATCGCGCGAATCAGTCCGCTGCCGAGATCGGCTCGGCCTCCAACCAGATCGACGACTTCGCCGGTTTGTGGGTCCATCAGCAGCCCGTTGATCGTGAAATCGCGGCGGCGAACGTCGTCGGCGGACGAGCGGGAAAAGACGACCCGGTCGGGATGGCGCCCGTCGCTGTAGCCGATGTCCGAACGGAAGGTAGCGACTTCGACCTGAATCCCCCCTTCGACGACGACCACAACGCCGAATTTCGCGCCCACAGTCAGGCTGCCGGGGAAAAGCGATTCGACGCGTTCGGGAACGGCGTCGGTCGAAACGTCGAAATCATCCGGTTCGCGGCCCAGAAGGAGATCGCGCACGCAGCCGCCAACGAGAAAAGCTTGGTGGCCGGCGGCGGCGAGCACGCGGCAGATTTTTTCGGCGAGTTCGCGCGAGGTCACAGGGAGATTATGGGCGCTAAGAGCGGTTCGAGGCTAGGAGGCCGACCGCCCCTGCGCTTTTTCCGTCTGGCTTGTAGTTGCCTGAAGCATTCCGCCCCACGCTTGGCGATTTCCTTCCCACCCTTCCGTCCAAGCTTAACGGCGGCAGGATCTTTCGGTTTTGGCAAAATTCGGAGGGAGCTCCATCTTGCAACTGTATTATGCGCGAGCAAGAACCCCGTGCCAAGCCGGTCCACAACCGGCGCAAAGATTCCGCGAACATCAAGCAGCTGCAATCCTTCGCGGCTATCCTTGGCTCACTGTTTCGTAGGTGGTCTTCCGACAGCAGATTTACTTAATTTCGACCGTTCAATTTGGCACACCTGGCATGTGGTCAATTTTAGTCATCTAGACGAGTTGGTCCTACGAGCTTACGATTGGGCACGACTGGACCAGTTTCCTGAATTGATGGAAGGAACAGACCCGAATGGCGAGCACACGCAGTTCCGGTGTCGGTCACACGCTTCTCCGCAAAAAGTTCCGTACTGGGATGACTTTTCGGACCTATCGAGACAAGGAGGTCGTTTTTTCGCAGGGCGATACAGCAGATTCTGTTTTCTACATCGAGAACGGGACGGCTAAGCTCACGGCGATCAGCGTACGCAAGAAAGCGATAATCGCCATCCTGCAGCGAGGTAGTTTTTTTGGCGAAGGCTGTTTAGCAGGGCAATCTCTGCGGATTTGCACGGCGAGATCAATTGGGCAATCCACCATCATTCGACTGCAAGCGAATGCCATCGTTCGCACGCTCAAGAGAGACCAGCAGTTTGCAACGCTGTTCGTTGGATATTTGCTTTCACGGGTTATTCGGATTGAGGAAGACCTCATAGATCAATTCTTCAATTTCAGCGAAAGGCGACTGGCGCGGGCTCTGTTGCTGTTTGGGAATATAATCAAGGAATCGAAGTCGGACTCTCCCCTGAAGGTGAGCCAATCAACCCTGGCAGAGATGGTCGGTACCACCCGTCCAAGGGTAAGTAAATTCATGAACGAGTTTAAGGGAAAGGGCTTGGTCAGCTACAACGGGGGTTTGCAAATAAATAGCGCGCGGCTCACCGCGTTCTTGGAAAACCGCCCCATGTCCGTCAAGAAAACATGAGCAATGAAGACGAGAAATGAAAGTAAACCAGCTAACACGAACGCAACGGCCCCCCTGCCATGTCCTACGTTTGGTGTTGCTGCCGGGCGGCGGTGTGTGCTGGTTGTTGGCGGCCTGCGAAACGAGCCGCACTCAGACCGGAAGCCCTTGGCGGCTGCGGTCCTGGCAAGGGAAAAGAACTAAGCAGGTGTAAATCGTGCCCAAAAAGACAGAAAAAGAATCGGACGCCGCTTGGCTCGCACGACTCAAGCGGGAGTTTGCGAGGCCGGTCCTTACGAAGTCAGGTCGGGAAAAGGCGACGAAGGAACAGATTGAATCATGGAACGCAAGGTAATGGAGATTCGCCAAGGCCACTTTCAGGGATGGCTACGCAGCGAGTGTGGACGCGTTTTAACCGATGCCCCAGTCCTCCAGAAACAGAAAACACAATAGGAAGAGTTGCAAATAGCATTGTCGCGGCGTTACTCCTTTTCCACATTGCCCAACCCAGAAGAATTCACGGTTACCCCGCGCTCACTACCTGATTCGCTCGATTCAGACTTCGCAGATGACGTGTCCAACTCTTCTCTTTTCGCCGCCTTGAGATTGCCACGTCCCGGCGAGCAAGCCATCCTCGCCCCCCGGTTTCCGCCATGAGTCTGTCCGAATATTCGTCTCTGTCCTGCTGATCGTGGTCGACAAAGAGCTGAAGGATGTGCGAGTTTTTCGAATCATGGCAAAAACATTTCGATCCTACGTTCCTGAACGGAACGAGCCCTTACCCCCGAATGTACGGGAATGGTTGTCGGAAGCTTCATCTGACGGCGCTCAACGAGCTATTACGGCAGGTGTTCCGAATCACGTTGGTGACGGGGATGATGAAGCTGGGCCGCGTGGCGCTGGGCAGCAGCAAGGCGAAGGCCGACGCGAGCAAGCACAAGGCCATGAGTTATGGACGGATGCAGGAGACCGGGAAGCGGCTTCGGGAGGAGGTTTGGAAGTTACTGAGCCAAGCCGAAGCAGCCGATGCGGAAGGGGATGCCCGTTATGGGCGGGGTCGGCCTGGGGATGAACTGCCAGAAGAGTTACAGCGGCGAGAGGCACGGATGCAACGCATTCGTGAGGCCCGGCGAGCGTTGAAAGCACGAGCGCCCGAACAAGCCGAGAGCGCGGGGATCACAAATGAGCCACCTCGATGCTCTCGGATGCTGAATCTCGGACAGACTCTTAGTGGCGTGTGGGCGGAAGCGGGATCGCGAATGGGTACACGGGGCAGAGTGGTACGCAGCAGGAAGCCGAGACGCTGGGCGAATCATTCTTCGTCACCGCTTTCGAGCGAGCTGCCGAGCACGACCTTGCCCGAGCCGTAGCGGTCGCGGAGGCGGTCGGCGGCTCGCGTCAGCCGTTCGAGCCTTTCGCCGCGGCCGCTCTCCAGCAGATCCATTTGCCCGGAGCCCTGCGTGAATCCGGATAGCGCCACACCTACCAGGCGCAGTTTTTCCCCCGTCCAATTCGCCGCGAAGAGCGAGCGGAGCGCCGCTAGGAAAACCGAATCGAGACTGGACGGCTCGCGCAGGGTTCTGGCGCGCGTCACGGTTTGGAATCCGGCATAGCGCAAGGTGAACGTAACGGTGCGGGCGCGAAGGCCGGCGTCGCGCAGCCGCTTGGCCGCCTTCTCGCACAGCCAACTGAGGGTCGAGGCCAGAAGCTCGCGATCGGCCGTATCGGCGCCGAAGGTGCGGTTGTGAGAGATGGATTTCGGCTCGGCGTCGATGACGAACTCGTAGGCGTCCTGGCCGCGCGCCTTGCGGTAGAGCGCCGCGCCCCACTGGCCGAATGCCTGGTCGAGCTGCCCGGCGGAAAACGCGGCGAGTTGGCCGACGGTTTCGATGCCCAGCGACTTGAGCGCCGCTTCGGTGACTTTGCCAATGCCCGGGATTCGCCGCACCGGAAGCGGAGCCAGAAATGCCTCTTCCGCCCCGCCCGGCACCCACAACAGGCCGTGGGGCTTGGCCTGCTCGGAAGCGACCTTGGCAACCAGGCGCGAGGAGGCCAGGCCAAGCGAGCAAGGCAGGCCGGTCCGGCGGCGCACCTCAGCGTGAAGCTTCGCCGCGGCGGCCAGAGGAGGGCCGTGAAGGCGCCCGGTTCCCGAAAGATCGAGATAGGCTTCGTCGATCGAGGCCATTTCGACGACCGGGGAGTAGCGTTCGAGAATCGAAGCGACACGGTCGCTGTATTCCGCATAGCGTTCGTGGCGCGTATCGAGGAATACGGCGGTGGGACAGAGCCGCGCCGCCGTCCGCAGCGGCATGGCCGACTGAATGCCGAATTTGCGCGCTTCGTAACTCGCCGCCGAGACCACCCCGCGCTGGTCGGGCCTTCCGCCGACGATCACCGGCTTGCCGCGCAGATCGGGCCTCTCGAGCAGTTCGACGGAAACGAAGAATGCGTCCATATCGACGTGCAGGATGGGCGTCGCAATGGATGCGGGCGAGGGCGGCGTCGGGGAAACGGCGCGGAAGCGGGCGAGTTTCGGCATAAAGGTTCGCCGGCAGTCAACCCATCAATTATAGAGGCAATAAAACCGGCGCTGGTTGGTATCGATACCGAGTTCCATGCGGGCCAGGCTCCGGCGAACCTCGGGCGTGCCGTAGGTTCCCGGATCGGCTTCGAGCAGCGCCTTGTATTCCGAAATGGCTCGTTCGCGCGCCGCCCCCGCGCCCGTCAGGTAACGGGCGCTCTGCGGCGCCGGGGCGCAGGCCGCCAGGCCCTGATAGGTAACCGGCGAGCACGAAGACCATTCGCTGAGCGACCACCAGGTTTCATTGGCCTGCGCGACGAGAAACATGACCGGCCGCAGCGCGGGCGAATCGGGGAATTTTTCCAGGAATTTATCGCCCAGGGCGATCACGGCGCGAAACTGGTCGGCGCCCGCCTGGCAAACACCGGAGGTATCCCATCCCTGATCGAGCAACAAAAAGAAAGCGTCCTGGCCCCATTCCGTTTGCGGCGCGCCTCGCCAGACGCCCCACAACAGATCGTGGTGGTAGACCCAGCTAGCTCCCAGCTCGTCCCAGCTAAAGTGCATCCCCGCCGTCGCCCGCAGCCCGTCCAGGCGGCTCTTGAGCCCGGCGGGCAATTCGCGGCTGTCGGGCAGGCGCAAGCGGGCTACAAGGCGATCGGCGGCGAACAGCAGCTCGGCGTGCACTTCCTGCGGCTCGTCTATGGCGCGGTCGATCGTAGCGTTTAGAGCGTCGAGGACGGCTCGGGGAGATGCCCGATCCCCGGCGTCGCCAAGCAGGGCCGCAACGGCCGGAAACTCCTTCTTCAAATCGGCCGCCAGACGGCTGTCGATCGAGTCTTCAAACGCGGCGGCCGGCCGCTGGCCGAGCAGCAACTCGGTCCCCTGGCTGGTGGAGGAGAGCATGAGGGCGCGGTCACGCGCCAGCAGGCCGACGGCGACAGGCTCGCCGGGCGTATCCCGCGTATACAGGCAGATGTCTCGATCGGACCCATGCCATATGCGCAGCAAACGCCAATCGCCCGAACCCCAGGCGGCCATGGCGGCGGGAACGGACTGGGGCGCGTCGGGCTGGCCGTAGTGCCCGGTCAGAAGCGATTCGATCTGGTCGTGAATTTTCTGCATCACCGAAATGGGCATGGATCGCGATTGGAGGATTTCTCCCTGGAACTGATCGAGTTCGCTTTCCGGCGTAGCGGTTGGATTGAGAATGTAGAAAAAGTCGCTGGCGCGGCCAAAAGCGGCGACGCTCGTACAGCGATAGGTCCACAGGTCCGCGATGTAAAGCGCGCTGCCGTCGCCGTGAAAGACGCGGCAGGGAATCGAGGCGTGTTTGGCCTTCCACGCCGCGTAGGCGCTATGCCACTCGGTTGATTCCAGCCGGCTCACCAGCCAGACCGCTTCGCGTCCGGGCCGCACCCGCTTTGCCTGCGCCTGCGGCCGTGGAGATGCCGAACAATATGCAACTAGGCACAACACGGCAACGGCGCAAACCACATTCGGGGCGCGGCGGAATCGTTTTTCAGGGTTCATCGAGGTACTCGAGGAAGCGTACCTTGACCGGTGGTGGCGCGCAAAAGCCCTGGCTTCGCGTTCCGCGAATATGCCCCTTTTGTCCGGGGGGTGGTCGGAGCTTCAGCTCCGACATACACCCACCGGTGAATCAGGGGTTTCAACCCCTGAAGCACTTAGGGACTTCCTGCAACTGCTCGCCGCACGCAACGCTACACGCGACGCGCGGCCAAAACGCGCGGGATACCCGCCAGATCGCTCGTAACGCCAATATCGCGCCAATCGGCTGAATCCAGCAGCGTCATGACGCGCTCGCTCACCCCATATCCCAGCTCGACGACCAGCACGCCAGCCGGGCACAGGCAATCCATAGCCTGGGCAACGAGCAACGGATAGACTTCGATACCCTCCTCCCCGGCAAAAAGGGCTTTGCCCGGCTCATGCTCGCGGATTTCGCGCGCCAGCGAGGTGGCTTCGCGCCGGCCGACGTAGGGAGGGTTGCTGACAACGAGATCGAACGAACGCGGCCGGAAAGAAGAAAGAATATCCGATGCGACGAACAGCAGGCGGCCGGCGACGCCGTGCCGTTCGGCGTTGCGCCGCGCCACTGCCAGCGCGGCAAGCGAAATATCCGTGGCGAAAACGCGCGCCTGCGGCAATTCGCGCGCGAGCGCTACGGCGAGGCAGCCGGAACCGGTGCCAACGTCGGCGACGAGCAGCGCCTCTCGCGACCGCTGCTGCCCGATCCGCTCGAGCGCGACTTCGACGATGTGTTCGGTTTCCGGGCGCGGAATCAGGACGTCCGGCGTAACTTCGAAATCCAGCCCCCAGAATTCCTGATGTCCGGTGAGATATTGCGTGGGCGCTCCCGCGGCGCGCTGGCCGACGAGATCAAAGTAGCGTTCGGCGGCTGCCGGATCGAGAGGATCGTCGATGTGGACGTAGAGCCAGGCGCGGCTCGCGCCCGCTACGTGCATCAAAAGCAGCTCCGCCGCGAGCACGGGCGAAGCGACCCCCGCCGCGCGCAACCGGCCAATGCCCTGCTTCAACGCTTCGCGAAAATTCATTGTGCGGCCCGGTGACGAGCATCGCACGAACCCGCCCCAGGGCCAAGCGAGGGGAAGGCGTCAGACATGGAGGGTGAGTGGGGCATCGGAACGCAGGGCGCACGCCAAAAATCTCGCGGGGTGGTGGGGCATGTCTACCCTTTCCGCTGCCGGCGCAGGACAGCAACGACGAGGCGAAGCTCGTCGAACGTGATCTCCGGCGGCAGGGCATCTTTGAGAGTTCGGAGACGATCCAGACCGAGACGGTCGGCCGCGGCCTCAATGCTCACCCGCTTCTTCTCCTCGACCCAGGCCGCCTGAAATTCCAATTTGCCCTGTTGGACGAGGTCGGCGACCATTGCAACGACCGTTCCCAGTTGTCGGCCGCGCGCCTGAGCAATCCCGGCGAAGCTGCGGCCTTCGGCGAGCATCCGCATCGTTTCCTCGAGGGGTTTTGGCCTTTCCTCTTTTGCCGGGGTAGCTCTCGATCCATCTCGAAACGAGCGCAGGGCCTCCAGAATCTCATCGCCGTACAACTCGACTTTACGTTCGCCAAAACCGGGAACGTCCAGAAGCTCATCCGGAGAGGCCGGCCGTATGCGACAGAGGCTCTCGAGAGATGCGTCGTGCATGACGACGTAGGCGGGAGTGCCGCGGCTTTTCGCCGTCGTTCGCCGCCACTCGCGCAGATACTCGCGAAGCTCCTCTCCGTTGGCGTCCGGCGTGGCATCTTCCCGAGGCTTCCGGCTCGACGGGAACCGCGTCACGGCCCGCGGCGCACGGCCCGGGCGGCGCTCCCGCCGCTCGGGCTGATCCTGAGCGGGGGATTCCAAGAGCCACTCCGCGGGGCCGGTGCACACATCGCAGGCCTGACAGGACACCCACTTCGGATTCTCTCCGAAATGCAGGCAGATCTGCCGATGGCGGCACCGGCCCGATTCGGCATAGCTACGGATATCGTGGTATCGCTGCCAGGCGCGGTCGCGTTCGGCCGGATCGTCGAGCTGGCGAATGAAGTGCGAGAGAAGGCCTGCGTCCGCCTTGCGCCACAGCAGCACACAATCGGCAGGATCGCCGTCACGGCCGGCCCGGCCGGCTTCCTGGTAATACTGCTCGAGCGATTTGGGCAGCGAGAGGTGAATGACGGCGCGGACCGTGGCCTTGTTGATGCCCAGTCCGAAGGCGACGGTTCCCACCAGTACGCGCACCTCGTCCGACATCCAGCGCTCCTGATTGCGCCTGCGCGTCTCGTTGTCCATCTGGCCGTGATAAGCGATGGCGGCGATGCCGTGCTCTTCGAGGAAATCGACTGTGGCCTCGACACGCTTGATCGTGGGGGCGTACACGATGACGCTTCCATCGCGCTGGCGGCGTAGCGCCTTTACGAGGAGTCTTCCCTGCTCGCGCGAGTCGCACTCGCGAACGGAATAACGCAAGTTGGCGCGGTGGAAGCTGGCGATGTATTTGTGCGGGTCGCGCAGACGGAGCTGATCGATCACGTCGTGACGGACAGGGCGCGTGGCGCTCGCCGTGAAGGCGGCGATGGGGTGGTGGGGAAAATGGTCGCGAAGGCGGTTCAATTGGCGGTATTCCGGACGGAACTCGTGACCCCATTCGGAGATGCAGTGCGCCTCGTCGATCACGAAAAACGACACGGGCATTGCTTGCAGCCAGCCGACGGTTTCAGCGCGGGCGAGGCGCTCGGGCGAGAGATACAGCAAACGGAATCGTCCCTCGGCGGTCGCCCGCATCACTTGCGCCTGCTGGCTGGCCACGAGCGAACTGTTCAGCAGGGCCGCCGGGATGCCTGCCTGCACGAGCTGCGCCACTTGATCCTGCATAAGAGCAATCAGCGGTGAGATGACCACGGCGGTTTTCCCTGCGAGCATCGCGGCGGGCAACTGGTAACAAAGTGATTTGCCGCCACCGGTGGGCATGATGACGCAGGTGTCGTGGCCGCCGAGCAAACTCCGAACGATGTCTTCCTGAAGGGGGCGGAAGGAGTCGAACCCCCAGTAGCGGCGCAGCGGCGCGAGTAATTCGGATTGCTCGATCACCCAGGCAGTATAAACCCGGGAAATCGCAGCACGGACTTCGGCCGCGATCAAGAACGATTGCTTGCGTATAGGAGGTTTAGCGCAGGTGCGCACCCGGGAAGACTCGCACCCTTAAAACAAAATGGTGCGGCACCGCGCACGCCAAAAATATCGAGGGCTGGAGAACCAATGGGCCAGCTCCCGCCGCGATCCGCTTTAGAGAGGGTCGCCCGGCGTACCCCCGGGAGGGCCCTGCGGCGAAATTTCCCAAAAGCCGAAGACGTCGATCGTGTCCAAAACGAACCAAAATTGCGTCAAGACGAGTCCGAGCGCCAGGTACCACTCTACCGACTGCGAAAGATGGGCGCTGGCACCGCGCGCCGCCGCGTCGAAATCCGCCGTCATGCAGATTCCCGCCAGGCAAGCGATCACCACCCATAGCACGATGCCGCACACTCCCCCGGCCCACAGCGAAAAGGCCGGCTTGCCCAGGCGGCCGAGAACAAAATTCGCGGCGAAGAAGAGAACCGGTCCTCCAAACGCTGCGCCGATTTTCCGATTGAAGGAATCGCTCGCATGAACAAGGCCGAAGCGGTAGGCGAGCAGCAGGCCTAGCGGCATGGCGCCAACCTCCAGCACGGCCAGGATGCCAACGCCCGGAAACCGCATCCCCGATCCCGCGGCGATCACGCCCAGCAGCAACCCCTGCACCAGCGCGTAGAGCAGGGCCGTCAAAGGCGCCCACCGCTTTCTGTGAACCGTGAAGACGACCAGTCCCACGGCTACAGTGCTGAGCAACAGGAAGGCGAGGAAAACGAGCTCGCTCGTGCTGGCCCCCGCATCGAGAAACGCCCTGGCCCTCAGCCAGACCCAGATCGTGGTTGCGACCGAGACCAGAATAAGGACGGCGCCCTTGTTGGTGGCCCCGGCAAAACTTTTCCCTTGCGCCCAGGGCGAATCGGGAGCTTCGGCGGCGGCATCGGGAGGTGGAAAATTGCGAAAGATCGGATTCGTGACCGGCGACTGAAATCCCGGCAGAAAACGTCCCATCGACTTTCTCCGTGGCATGCCGCGCAGATCCCCTTCGAGAGGCAATCGATACACCCACACAACTTTTTCCAGCGGCGAACTGGAACCCAGCCGAAAACCTTCGGCGAAACGGCAACGGCCATGGCGCGAGGCAGGCGCCCGATCGGCCGGGATGATCGATCGGGATGCTGGCGAGCGATTCCGCCGTCCTCAGACGTTGAGGGTGAGTGTTACGTCGGGACGCGGGCCGGCCGGCGGGAGTTTCGAGCGATCGACGGGGCGGTAGAGCGTGTCGCGCTCGAACGGGACGCGGCCCGCGGCGCGAATCAAGCGCTCGAGCTCGGCGCGCGTCATGTGCTGCGGGGTGGTAGCGCCGGCGTCGTGATAGATCTTTTCCTCGATCACCGTGCCGTCGATGTCGTCGGCGCCGAAACGCAGCGCGATCTGAGCGACCGGCGGCGTCAGCATGATCCAATAGGCCTTGATGTGATCGAAATTGTCGAGCATCAGCCGCGCCACGGCGATCGATTTCAGATCGTCCCAGCCGGTCGGTTTGGGCAGATGCGAAAGAGCCGTGTTTTCCGGATGGAAGGCGAGCGGAATGTAGGTGACGAAGCCGCCGGTTTCGTCCTGCAACTCGCGCAGCAGCGTCAGGTGCTCGACGCGCTCCTCGTAGGTTTCGATGTGGCCGTAGAGCATCGTCGCGTTCGAGCGCAGGCCAATCTGGTGGGCCGTTCGCGCGATGTCGAGCCACAGCCGGCCGCTGGTTTTGTGGTCGCAGATGACTTTGCGCACGCGCGGATTGAAGATTTCGGCGCCGCCACCGGGCATCGAATCGACGCCGGCTTCCTTCAGGCGGAGCAGCACGTCGCGCGGGGAAAGCTTGGTGAGACGGGCGAAATAGCCGATCTCGACCATGGTAAAAACTTTCAGATGGACCTGCGGGAAGCGCTGCTTCAGTCCTCGAATCATTTCGAGATAATGCTCGAAGGTGAGCGACGGATGCAGCCCGCCGACGATGTGGAATTCCGTGGCGCCCTCGGAGACCCCTTGCGCGGCCCGCTGGTAAACGTCATCGAGCGCGTAGGTGTAGGCGCCGGGCGCGTCGGGCGAGCGGCCGAAAGCGCACAGGCGGCAGTGGGCGACGCAGACGTTGGTCGGATTGATGTGACGGTTGACGTTGAAATAACAGATATCGCCGTAGCGCTTCTCGCGGACGAAATTCGCGAGCCAGCCGAGCGCAAGCAGATCTTTCGTGCGGAACAGAGCGAGGCCGTCGTCGGGCCTCAGCCGCTCACCCGCCAGGACCTTGCGGGCGACGGGTTCGAGGCGGGAATCGCGAATCGTGGGTTCGGTCATCGTCGTTTGCGGCATCTTCGTTTGCGGCGACTTCGTTTGCGGCATCCAGGGCCTGCGGCATCAAGGACGGCCCAGACAGACTGCCGCGCCCCAAAATATCAGGAACAACAGGCTAATATAGCCGTTCACCGTAAAGAATGCAGCATTGATTTTACTCAAGTCGTTCGGCCGCACCAGCCGGTGCTCGTAGGCCAGAAGCGCGGCGACCACCGCGATGCCCGCCCACGCCGGCCACGAGAGAGCGAAACTCGCCGCCAGCCACACCAGCAGCAGGATCATCCCAACGTGCATGGCGCGCGCCACCACCAGCGCCCGTCCCACGCCGATTCGCCGCGGTATCGAGAACAGCCCGGCTTCCCGATCGAATTCGATGTCCTGGCAGGCGTACAGCACGTCGAAGCCGGCGACCCACAGCGTCACCGCGGCGCACAAGATCAGCATGCGCAGGTCCAGCTCGCCGCGAATCGCAATCCACGCCGCCGCCGGCGACATGCCAAGGCAGAAACCCAGCACCAGATGCGACCACGCGGTGAACCGTTTCGTGTACGAATAGAGAAAGAGGATGACTAGCGCGACCGGCGATAACCGGAAGGCCAGCGGATTCAGTTCCCAGGCTGCCAGCACGAGCACGGCCGAGCTCACGATTACAAATAACCAGGCAAAACCCGGCGACAACTCCCCGGTGACCAGCGCCCGCGTACTCGTGCGGGGATTCAGCCGGTCGTAGCGAAGATCGGCGATCCGGTTCATCGTCATCGCCGCCGACCGCGCGCCCACCATCGCCACCACGATCCATCCCAGTTGCCACGCGAGATGGCCGGCCGCGGGCCAGCCGCCGCCAGAACCCTCGCCGCGCGCCGCGAGCAGGGCGGCGACCAGCGCATAAGGCAGGGCGAAGACGGAGTGCTCGAATTTGATCATTTCGAGCACGGTGCGCATGCGGCGAAACATATCTCTATCTTTTCCCGGCGCGGCCCGGCTCATCCGGGCACGGCTTTCGGCGCTAGCCGCCCTCTTTCTTCTTCGCGCCCATCCAGCGATACTGCTCTTTTTGCGGCAGCCCGAACTGTTCGAGAACGCGGCAGGCGAACTGCGTCACCAGATCGTCGATCGTTTTCGGCGCGAAATAAAAGGCGGGCACCGCCGGCATGATCACCGCCCCGGCAGCTTGCGCGCGCAGCATGTTTTCCAGCTGGATGCGGCCCAGCGGCGTTTCGCGAACGCAGAGAACCAGGCGCCGGTTTTCCTTCATGCAAACGTCGGCGGCGCGCGAAATCAGATCGTCGCTCGTGCCCGCGGCAATCGAGCCGAGCGCCCCCGTCGTGCATGGAATAACGACCATGCCGTCTACCGGATAGGAGCCCGAAGCGATCGAAGCCCCGATGTCCTTGTTGGGCAGCAGATCGATCTTCTTCGTCGCGCCAACCAGAAGTTCGGGCAGCCGCCTCAGTTCTTGCGCGACCAGTCCCAATTCCATCGCCACCAGCCTCTGGCCCGCTTCGCTGACGACCAGATGCACGCGGCCGACGCGCGAATCGTTTTCGAGGAGCTCGAGCAGTTTCCGGGCGTAAGCCGCGCCGCTCGCTCCGGTGATCCCCACAACGATGGTTTTTCCCGCCATGTAGTTTCCGCTTCCCCGTTTGAACGCTAGAGCCCATTCCGTATTGCGCGGGCGCCTCGCACACTGTTAGCCGCCGCTCACGCCAAAGTCAAGCCGGGCCCGGCGGCGAAAACAGGTCGAGATAGCCGGAATAGTAGACCCGGTTGTACCGGCGGACGCTCAGGCCAGGGAGTCGACGCGGGCGTGCTGCCAGCGGCGCGGGCGCTTTTTCGGGTCGAGGACTTTCTTTCGCATGCGAATCGATTGCGGGGTGATTTCGACGTATTCGTCTTCGGCGATGAATTCGATGGCGGTTTCGATCGTCAGAACGCGGTGCGGGATCAGGCGAATGGCCTCGTCGGCACTTGAGGCGCGCATGTTGGTCTGCTTTTTTTCCTTGGTGACGTTCACATCGATATCGGCGTCGCGCGAATTTTCGCCGACGATCATGCCCCCATAGACATCCCTCGCCGGCCCGATGAACAGGTCGCCCCTCTCCTGGAGGTTCCATAGGGCGAATGCGGTGGATTTTCCGGTGCGGTCGGCGACGAGCGACCCGGTGGGCCGCGAAGGGAGATCGCCGGCGTAGTCGGCCCAGCCCTCGAAGAGGGAATGCACGAGCGCGGTGCCGCGCGTATCGGTGAGCAACTGGCTGCGCAAGCCGATCAAGCCCCGCGAGGGGATGCGGAACTCCATTCGCGCGCGGCCCGAACCGTGATTCACCATTTTCACAAGCTCGGATCGACGGCTGCCCAGCATTTCCATCACGACGCCGACGAACGTCTCCGGGGAATCGACCATCAGACGCTCGACGGGCTCCAGGCGCCGGCCGTTTTCCGTGCGCACGACGATTTCGGGCTTGCCGACCATCACTTCGTACCCTTCGCGTCGCATCGTTTCGAGCAGAATCGCCAGTTGCAACTCGCCGCGTCCGAGCACGCGGAACGTATCGGGCGAGTCGGTCTCTTCGACGCGGATCGAGACGTTGGTCAGAAGCTCTTTCTGCAGCCGGTCGCGGATATCGCGCGAGGTCACCAGGCTGCCTTCGCGCCCGGCCATGGGCGACGTGTTCACGGTGAAAATCATCGCCAGTGTGGGCTCGTCAATGCCGAGCGGCTGGCAGGGCGCCGGCGTTTCCAGGCTGGTGATCGTTTCACCGATTTCGATCCCCTCGACCCCGGCGATGGCAACCAGGTCGCCGCAAACCGCCCGCTCGGTTTCGTCGCGCCCCAGGCCGCGAAAGGTGTACAGCTTGGTAATCGTCGTCGGCACGATGGCCCCTGAAAGCTTGGCGATGCCGACCTGGGCGCCGCGGTCGAGCGCGCCGCTAAAGACGCGGCCGATGGCGATGCGCCCTAGGTAATCGCTGTAGTCGAGATTGGTGACCTGGATTTGCAGAACGCCCGATTCGTCTCCCCCCGGCGCTGGAATCGCGGCAACGATCGTCTGGAAAAGAGGCTCGAGGGTGCCGGAGCCGTCGTCCAGGGCCCGGTGCGCGACGCCCGCCCGCGCGTTCGTGTACAGGACGGGAAAATCCAGTTGATCCTCGGTGGCGTCGAGATCGATGAACAGGTCGTAGATTTCGTCCAAAACCTCTTTCGGCCTGGCGTCGGCGCGGTCGATCTTGTTGAGCACGATGATGGGCACCAGGCGCGCTTGCAGCGCCTTCTGCAAAACGTAGCGGGTTTGCGGCAGCGGCCCTTCGCTCGCATCGACGAGCAGGAGCACACCGTCGACCATGCGCAGCGCCCGCTCCACCTCGCCGCCGAAGTCGCTGTGCCCCGGCGTATCGACGATGTTGATTTTGCAGTCCCCGTAGAACACAGCGGTATTCTTCGCCAGAATCGTGATGCCGCGCTCGCGCTCGAGATCGTTCGAGTCCATCACGCGCTCGACGACCTCCTGATTGGCGCGAAATGCGCCGCTCTGCCGGAGCATGGTATCGACCAGGGTCGTTTTGCCGTGATCGACGTGCGCCACGATGGCGATATTACGGATCGATTGCGTCATAGCGGTTCGCTATCCCAAAGAAAAGAGGCTGCAAGCGCGACCTCGCAGCCCCGTCGAAGATGCCATTGATCGAATTGCCGGAGACGAGCGGCCAACCGGTTTTCATTTTACCATGCCGCGAGCGGCAAAGCTGCCCGTCGCGCCCGATTGTGCCTGATCGGCAAGCAACCGTCAGCGGCCGCACGTCCGCACAGGCCGCTTATGCGGCCTGATCTATTTTCCGATGCGGCTGATGGTCCCGGCCGCATCGCCGGGAGTCAAATTCACGACGACGGCCCGGGACGGGGAAATGACGTAAAGAACCGAACCGGTTCCCACCGCTGCCCGGCCACTGGCAGCGACCGAATAGGGGGCCTCGAAGCTTTTGGGGGGCAGGGAGGAATTGCCCGTAGCCGTACGGTCGGCTGTTTCGCTAAACGCGCCGAGTCCCGCGCTCGTCACCACGCCCGATTCCAGCGGCGCGGCACTCGACGGGGCGGCCCAGGTACCGATGACGTAGCCGCCGGAAAGCGAGGCGTTGCCGAAAGGACCGGGAGCCTGCGCATCGAGCAAGCCGGCCGAAGCGCCGGCCCCGGTTCCCACGATGACTCCCTGATTGGGAGACACCAGATAGGAAACCAAGGGCGTCGAAAGCGACGGCAGCCACAAGGTCACGCGGCCATCCGGCTCCACGCTGTAGGTCCCGCTGCCGGTCAACGCGCCGATCTGGCCGCCGTTGTTCCGATCGATGCTGTAGCGGAACCCGCCGGCACCATCGAACGTCACCAAACCCGCTGCGACTTTCGATCCCGCCGAGCCACTCGCCGTGCCGGCAAGGCTGATGACGCTGGTTCCCCGAAGCGATGCGGCGGTGAAACCGGAAGGCTGCCCCGGGGTCTGCGCCCGCGCCTCGCCGCCATTCACCGGCGAGCCGTAGCGCGGATCGGTGCTGACCAGGAGCAGCTTGCCCGGCGAAACTAGATAGAACGCCCAATGGACGGCGCCGTCGGGCGTGTCGGCCGTCAGCGTTCCCCTCCCCGTGGAAGAAACCGAATAGCTGCCTGTAAAAGGAAGCTCGGTGCCGATGCTGCCCCCGTCGTTCGAATCGAGCACCCCGCCGCTGATTCGGCCGGCCCCATCGGCATGAAATCTTCCCGCGAGGACGAAACGGCCGCCTTCAGGATCGGACCCGGTGGTACGGAAGGCATAGTCTCCCTTGAGCGTGGCGGCGGTCCGATCCTGACGATACGGACCGCCCCGCATCCGTGAAGGCATCGGGGCGGAAAATGCCGCTTTTTGCCTATTGATGGTGCCCCAGCCGCGCGTTCCGGAGCTATCAGTCTCAATGAAACGCGCCTGGTCTCCGGTAGCGTTCAGGGCGAAGCCGAACGTGCCCAGAGCGGCAGTTCCGGAGGGACCGGTCAGCGTCAAGCTCCCCGTATTGTCAGGCCCCACCGTATAGGTGCCGGCCAATGGCTGAGCGGAAGTCACTCCCGATGCCCGATTGATATCGACGAGCCCCCCCGTCACGTTGCCCGTGCCGTCGGCCGTGAAACTGCCTGCCATTGTGACCGTGCCGGCCGAATTGGAGCCGCTGAAAAGAAAAGCGTAGCTGCCCGACAGCCGGGCGACGGGAACCGAAGCGCTCAGAGTAATGGTGGCCGAGTCCAACTGGCTCAGCTCCGCATTGGAAGTTGCCGTCAAGGTGAGCGTCGAGGAACTCGGCATCGACGTCGGGGCAATGTAGACGGTGGCCACGCCGCTGGCCGTGATAATGGGCGAAACCGTGCCGCACGCCGGCGAGCAAAACTTTCCGCCCTGCGTCAGACTCCAGGTCACGCCCGCATTGGTGGGATCGTTGACAACGGTCGCCGTGAACGATCCCCTGGAGCCGAGAACAACCGTGGCGGTGGTCGGAGAGACGGTAACGGTGGCTGGCGGATAAAGAGAGACCGTAGCCGTGGCGGACTTGGTCGTATCGGTCACCGAGGTCGCCGTGACCGTCACGGTCGTGGCGCTGGTAATGCTGCTGGGCGCCGTGTAGGTGGTCGCCACTCCGCCGAGTGTGCTCGTGGGCGAAATCGTGCCGCACGCCGACCCGCTACAAGTCGAGCCGTTCTGTTTCAGGGTCCACGTCACCCCCTTCTCGGCCACGTCGTTCGACACGGTCGCGGTGAATTGCGCCGTGCCGTTGGCATAGAGAATTTGGGTCATCGGTAAAACCGTGACCGAAACCGGCTGAACGACGATCGTCGCATAAGCGGTTTGCGTCGAGTCGGCCACCGAGGTGGCTTTTAACAAAACAGTCATCGGAGTCGCCGGCGCGGTGTAGGTGGTCGCGGTCCCGCTGGTTGTGCTGGTCGGCGAAACCGTTCCGCAAGCCGATCCGTTACAGGCCGTTCCATCGGCCTGCGTCAGGGTCCACGTCACACCCTTATCGGCCGTATCGTTGGCCAGAGTCGCCGTGAATGGTTGCGGTCCGTTGACGGGCACATTGGCGTAGGTGGGCGATATGGAGACCGAGACGGAGCTCTGGATCGTGATGGTTGCCCAGGCAGTGATGCCCGGATTCGCCATATCCGTCACCGTAAGTAGCACCGTGTCCGAACTCGGAGCGCTCGATGGCGCCGTGTAGGTGGCCGCGCCGGGGTTGGCCGTGCAAAAGCCTCCCGACGGGGGCGTGACTGTGCCGCACGCGATCGTCGAAGGATCCGCCACAATCGTCCCGCAGCCGGGCGAGCAGGCCGTCCCGTTCTGCGACAGGCCCCACGTCAGCCCGGTCGTAGTCGTATCGTTTAAAGCCTCAGCTCCGAAGGTCCACGTGCCGCTCAGAGCGAGCGTCAGTGTGGGCGGCGAAACGTTTATCGTAATCGTGCCTCCGACCACAATGTCCGCCGCGGCGGCTGCGCTCGCATTCACCACCGCTTTCGCGGTAAGCGTCACGGCGGACCCGCCCGAGCCAAGCACAGCCGCCGGCGCAGTATAGGTGGTCGGCGTACCGCTGGGGGTAACCGTGGGGAAAACCGTGCCGCAGATCGGTGCGCACGCCACTCCGCCCCGCGTCAGCGTCCAGGTCACTCCGCGGTTGGTCGAATCGTTGGTTACCGTCGCGGTAAACTGTTGCACCGCGTTCAGAGCCAGCGAAACGGTCGATGGCGAAACCGAAACGGCGACGGCGCTCGTGCTGCTCGTCCCGCCACCGCATCCCATGCTGAAACCGAGAACCAGGAACAGGGAACCCAACGCGAACGCCCGGAGGAGGCAGGCGAACCGCCCAGACGATTCCCCTTTTTTCACTTGCCTCCGGCAACTCCAACTGCCTAACGGCCAAGGACGCATAGGAACAGCCCAACCCCTTAATAATGGAATCACGCTCAAAAACGCTGCCCAATTACCAGCCCGGCCGCGACAACCCGCACCGAACCTTGCCTTCCATCCGCAGAATATACATTCCGGCTTGGTTGGGTCCAGTCCGCCTCAACCGCACTCGCAATCCTGAGGTACAACCCACCAATTGTATACGGAATCGAGCCCGCGCGTTTCGATCATCCCGGACCGGCATCGATTTCCGGTAGCGATTGCCGATAGCCACCGGCGCGGCCGATTTCGGCCCGTATCCGGTCGCCTGGAAAGCCGGCCGCAAGCAGGCTGCGGTAGAGCGACGCAAACCCCTTCCGGTCGAGAGCACCGGCCCGGTCCGCACCATGCCGCCTGAGCCAGACTTCGATGCGGCGGCGCAGCGCCGCCCGGCCGTTCTCCGTCGAAGAGGCTGCTTCGACCGCCGCATCGATATGCCGGTCGCCAACGCCCCGCGCACGAAGCTCGCGGGCAATGCGGAGGGGACCTTGGCGGCGATTGGCCGAGCGGGCGCGGGCGAACAGGGCAGCGTAACGCGCATCGTCGATCAAACCCTCCGCTCTGAGCCGCGCCAGGACGCCGGGCACGAGTTCGCGGTCGACAGCACGGCGCTCCAAATATTTCCGCATTTCGAAAGCCGAATGCGCGCGCCGCGCAAGCGCCCCGACCGCGGCCGTGTAGAGTTCGGTCTCCGTAGCGAGTTGGCGAGGACCGCGTGGCATGGGCATCTCAGCATAGGAGCGCCAGGCCCCAGACGCAAGGCAGGTCCGCAGTCCATCGCCGCCGGCCCGGCTGACGAATCGGTTGGCGTAACGCTGCCGCCGGCCCTGAAACGCAATTCCCCTGGTAACAATCACGATAAATGATGTACAAAGACCGGCCGGCTGGCAATCGCGGCGCAACCTCGCGCGGCGGCGAAGCACTTTTTTATTTTATTCCCGCGCGATCGCCAGCAACCAAGAAAATGAAATGCCGGAAGCCGGAGCGCTTCCGAAACCCGCTTCGTGACCGCAGGAGTCTAGCGAACCTCCGTTCGGTCTGCAACCCCGGAAACGGGAAAGAGGGATACAAACGGAAGTCCGGGACTGATCCGTAATTGGTTAATTGTGAATTCTTTCACGGCCCATCACAGAGAATTAAAAGCGAAACAATCCCCACGATTTATCTTGACTTAGGTTTCGTTTGGGCGTACTAATGCGCGAGATAAGTGGGTAGTGGGGAAACTCTAGTTGCAGGCATCTTAATGGGGCTGGCTCGCGGTGAATCGTTCACCGTAGCCGTGAATTTTTGCGTTCGCGAGGAGGAGTAGATGAAATCGCAGGGGCCAAGACACGGTACGTGGTTTATGGGGATTTCAGGACTTCTTGTTTCTTTAGCATTCTGCATTGCCGGAATTTCGGCTTTGGCCCAGCTTCCCACAGCCTCGATCCTGGGGAGCGTGAAGGATCCGTCCGGCGCGGCCATTCCCGGAGCTACGGTAACAGCGACGAACACCGACACGGGCGCCACGCGCACGGTCGCTACGGACTCCCAGGGGAACTACAACCTCGTTGAGCTTCCGGTCGGCAATTACACATTGAAGGTGTCGCACACCGGCTTCAAGTCGGCCAGCCGCGGCGGAATCACTCTATCGGTAACTCAGCAGGCGCTCATCAACTTCAAGCTGGAGATCGGCGCGACCCAGCAGACGGTCACCGTGACCGGGGCCGTACCGCTGGTCAACACGCAGAGCGCGACGCTGGGCGGCCTGGTCAACAACCAGACCCTCGAACAGCTTCCCCTGAACGGCCGGAACTACATCAACCTCACCTTGCTGCAGCCTGGAGTCGTTCAGCAGAGGAACGTCGTTTCCGCAGGCGGAATTCAAAATGGAACCCAGTTCAGCGTAAACGGCGCTCCTACCCGCGCGAACAACTTCATGCTGGACGGCGCCGTATTGCAGAACCTTTCCGGCGTGAACCCCTCCGGGTTGACGGGCACCACGCTGGGCATGGACGGCATTCAGGAATTCCGGATTCTCACTTCCAACTTCGCGGCCCAGTACGGCCTGTCCATGGGCAGCCAGATCGTCATGGTCAGCAAGAGCGGAACGAACAAGTTCCATGGCGATGCTTATGACTATTTCCGGAATAACGTCCTCGACGCGCGAAACTACTTCGCGCCTCCCCCGGCCGCGCTTTTCGGCCATCGAAATGGGGCGTTCAACAGAAACCAGTTTGGGGGTTCGATCGGCGGGCCGATCAAGAAGAACAAAACATTTTTTGATGCGGTCTACGAGGGTGTGAGAGAGAAGCTTGGTGTGGTTCAAGACACCGTCGTGCCGGCCGCGGGATGCCACCCGCCGGGTGCCAACGCGGTGAACAATTACGGCGCCGGAGCGGAGATCTGGGATGGCACCGGCACGCAGCCAAGCGGAAGCGTCGGGCCTTGTCCGGACCTGCAGGCCCTCAACCTCAGCCAGAACTACGTAACCCTGAGCCAGTACACCGCACCGTTTCTTTCGCTGTTCCCGTTGCCCAACGTGACCGGCCCCTGCGGCCCCTGCAGCTACAACTACGCCGGACTCACGCCAGTCACCGAGAACTTCGGGCAGCTCCGCATCGACCAGAACATTTCCTCCTCGGATTCGCTCTTCGGGCGCTACACGATCGATAACAGCAGCTATGACAACGCGGATGCGAGCACCGGTTTGTCGGATATCGGAGGAGGCAGCTTCCAGCAGTACCGCGTCGTGGGGCTCACCCGCAATCAGTACCTCACGCTGGCGGAAAACCACATCTTCACTCCCAACCTGCTCAACACCTTCCGGTTGTCCTTCAGCCGGACCCATACTCACGCGGCCGACTCTTACGTAGGCCTTCCCAACAACAACCTAGGGTTTCCGATCGTCCCGGCCAGCACCTTCGTTCCAAACCCGGCCATTGGGGATATGACCATCGCTTTCGGAGGCTACAGCCAGTTGGGACCGGCTGAGGCGTATCCGGCCGTGTTCTACCTCCAAAACGTCTACACGCTGAGCGACGACGTTTCCTGGACTCACGGGAACCACTCCTTCATGTTCGGCACGCTGATCAACCGGTGGAACTCGGGAATCGGGAACACCCCGTCGATCACCGGGTTTTTGACCTACACGGATCTGGCGAAGTTCTTCCAAAGCACACCGCGACTAATCGAATACGCAACGCCGGGCTCGTCCGGGAACCGCTTCTGGCGCTATTGGACCTTCGGGTTCTACGGCCAGGATCAATGGCGGGCGACATCGCGGCTGACCGTCAACTTGGGCTTGCGCTACGAGTTCATGAAGGTTCCGGTCGAAATGAACGGGCGGAACTCGGGGCTTGTGAATCCCTTGACCGATCCCTTCCGGCTGGGGCCGCTGATGGCCAACAACACCCTGCATGATTTCAGCCCCCGGATCGGGCTGGCGTGGGACGTTTTCGGAAACGGGAAGACGGCCGTGCGCTCCGGATTCGGCATCTACTATTCCGTCGGAAACATCGGAACCGCCTTGCAGCAAGGCACGATCGGCACGCCGCCGTTTTCCGGGTTGACGGACATCCTCAACCCCGAGCAGACTACCGGGCTTGGCGGACCGACCACCAACATCCCGCTTCCTCTTCCTGCAAACCTCTACACATCGGGCTCGTCTACGGCAACGCCTCAGTTCGTGCAATACAACGCCAAGAGCCCGTACATGGTCGACTGGAACCTGAGCATCCAGCAAGAGTTGCCATTCCAGGTGGGTTTGACGGTGGCTTACGTCGGCGACCGGGGCGTTCACCTGTGGGACTACTGGGATTCCAATCCCGTATTTCCCACTTCGTTTGGATCCTGCGGCGACCCGGCGAGCCTTTGCGTGCCTGGCCGGACCGTTCAGGGCCTCGGTTCACCTCTTACGATACCGACCGGGGTTCCCATGTGGGATTCGGGCTCAGCGAACTATGCGAACGTAAACCCCAATATGCCCAGCACGATCGAAATCGCCACGGTGGCCGATTCCACTTACAACGCTCTGGAAATCGCTCTCGACAAGCGGACCGGTCACGGGCTCTCGTTCGGCAGCTCGTTCACGTGGGGCAAGCTATTGGACGATACGCAGGGGCAGGCGAACGTTGCCGACTGCTTCGCGTCCGGCGGCCTCTCGAACCAGTATCCTTTGAACATGGCTGTCGACAAAGGCCCGGCCTGCTTCAACAGTCCTTACGACTGGCAGGTCAACGTGGTTTACCATCTGCCGGGGCTCGGCTCCTCCGGTTTCGTCTCGAAGGCGACCAATGGCTGGAGGATGAGCGGCATTCTCAGCGTGCAGGCTGGCTATCCGTTTTCGCTCAACCTGGCCTCGAACCGGTCGGGTTCAGGCGTTTTGCAAGGGCAGCCTGACATGGCCAACATCAACACGGCAGCGGTGCTGTCGAAGTACTATCCCTCCTCCTGCGTGGGTGGTGTGGCAAGCGGATGCCCGTATACGCCGGTTCTTTACAACAAGAGCACGGTGATCACGGGTACCGTCAACCAGTGGTACAACCCGAATATGTTCTCCATGGCGCCCACGTTCGAGAGCCCGACGAACAGCGGCGGCAACACTTGCGCCAACGGCAAAGGTGCTTGCGTCGGGCAGTTGGGCACCGCTCCGCGCGACTTCCTGCTCGGGCCGCCGTTGCGGAACTTCGACTTTTCGATCGCAAAAGATACGAAAGTCGGGTTCCTCGGAGAAGCCGGATCGATCGACTTCCGCGCCGACTTCTTCAACATCTTCAACCATCCAAACTTCCGGCTGTCTCCGAACTTCGGCGGCATATTCGGCGGCAACCAGTCGGACATGGGGCCGTTCTCGGAAACGCCTAGCTCGCCAAGCAGCCAAATCGTAAGCACAATAGACGGGAACCAGCGGGAAATTCAGTTCTCGCTAACGATGAAGTTCTAACGCCCGGATAAACCGGCCGCTTCGGCGGCCATAACATCGGTACTGAAATGCAAGTCGATGGAGGCACGGCGCGGGATGGACGTTTTCACCGCGCCGGCCTCCATCGCCGCTTTTAACCGCCTTCCTGACGATCCCACTCGTTGCCACATCCGCGGCTCCTCGCCGCGCTCGGGCGCCGGCCGGAAAATCGTTTGCGGGCCGGCAGGATTTGCTTTTCCTGGAGACGCTTTGCGTCTAGCCTCGCCCTTGGCAATGAGATCCAAACCGACATTCCCGCTGGCAGTGGAATAGGGGGACGGCTTTCACCGGGCGCCCGGCCCGCCGAGGTTGGCAGGCGTAGTGGTATATTTACCTGGCTGGCGGTGGCAGGCGCGCCGCCAAATGGCAGTTCGCCACCCCCTCATATGCCGCTCTTCGCAGCAAGCGGGGCGGGGCGGCGAATATTTCTAGTGCTGAACATTACGTTTGAAACGAAGCAAATTCCTCGGCACTCGCCTCGAAATCCATACTCGCGGCCGGGTGCGGATACGGCGGCTCGCAGGGTAAGCACCAAAGAAGGAGAGAAGGGTCTAATGCGATCATTTTCGAAGCAGGCGCTTGGGCTGATCGTTTTGATAGTTTCCGCTATTCCTCTGGCGATGGGAGCCACGATCGGCGGCACGGTGAAGGGCCCGGACGGCGCGCCTTTCGAGGGCGCCTTTGTCGAGGCCCAGAACACGGCCACCAACATCTCGACGGATGTGCTCTCGCAGGTAAACGGCAGCTACACGGTACCGAATCTTCCCGCCGGCACTTATCGGCTGACGATCCGGGCGGTCGGCTACAAGGCCGCTCCGCAAAGCGAAACCCTCGAGACCGCGGATCAGAACGCCCAAGCCGATTTTGCCTTGGAAAAAGGAACCGTGAGCTGGAGCGATCTTTCCGTTTGGCAGGCGCAACTGCTGTTGCCCAATGGCCCGGGGAGAGAATTCTTTTTGGGCCCCCGGAAACAGCCCTTTGGCGACAGCGCAGGCCAGTTGGGAGTCGAAGGAACTTGTTTTACCTGCCACGACTTTCAAAGCCGCATGGCGACCCGCCGCTTAAACCATCAGGGTTGGCTGGGCCTGGTCAATTTTATGCGTTTTGACGCAGTACCCTATTTCATCGGTACCAATGGCGTGTTTCCGTTTAGCAATCCGATGGCGAATCAAGCGGCGGACTATCTCACCCAGATCTTTGGTTTGAATTCCACCCTTCCCGCATCCCCCGCCGACCTGCCGGGCTACCAGGCGACCGTGCGCCGATTCAGCAACCGGGCAATGAATATCGTGTACGTCACCTATCCAACTCCGGACCAGACCTGGCTGCCTTTTCAAGCCTATCCGCCGACCGTCAAGGGATTCCCTTCCGATGGGAGCATCTGGGTCGCCAATTACGGCAATGCGAATGAGGTGGACCAGATTGATCCTACGACCGGCAAAGCTCGGATGTACCGCGTGCCGTGCCCGTCCGCGGCCGGGATCCATTCCGTCGAGGTTGGTCCGGACGGCTACGTGTGGTTTGCGGAGCAGGGTTGCAACCGGGTGGGAAGGATCGATGTGAAAACTGGGGAAGTAAAACAGTACCAGAACTCCTACGTTCCTGGAAAAGAGTGGGGCCTGATGGGCGGAAGCACGCACGACGCGCATCCCATGGTGGTCGACGGGAAACTCTACGTATTCTCGAGCGGCTATCCGGCCACGCGCCTCGACCCCGCCACGGGCAAATTCACTCCCGTTCCCGGAACCAACGACACTTACGATGTCTACGAGGATCTGGCGAACGGGAAAATCTGGCTCACCAATATCGAAAAAGATCCGCTGCGCGAGGTCGATCCCAAAACGCTAAAAACCCTCGTCAGCGTCGTTCCGCCCGTCGATCCCACAACCTTCCAGTCACACCGCATCGCGATTAGTCCCGAGGGCGTCGTCTGGGTCACCTGCCGGGAAGACAGAATCTGCAGCTACGATCCGAAGACGAAAGCCTTCAAACAGTACACTCCCCTGGGTCCGGAAACGGACGATTACGCCATCGGCATCGACAACGCCGGGAAGGTTTGGTGGTCGATGTCGAATCTGGATACGCTTCAGCGGCTCGACCCGAAGACCGGGCACATCGTCGAGTATCCCTTCCCCTACCCGGAAATCACGATGAGGAAATTCTGGCTCGATACGCAGGGGCGCATGTGGACCACATCGCCGGCCAACGGCGTGGTCGTATATTGGTACCTGGCGAAGGGCAAGGCGCAAGCGTCTAAATAACGAACCGTCATGTGAGTTCCCGCGCAGGGATGCGCGGCGGCGAAGCCAATTCTTCAGCACACGGCTCGGCATCCATATCCCCGGACGAGCGGCGACTCGGCCGCCGCCCGGGAGCGGTATCCGAAAAGGATGGGAGGCGTCATGCGGTCACTCTCGAAGAAATTGCCTTGGCTGATGGTTTTGCTGTTTTCCTCTGTTCCTCTGGCGATGGGAGCCACGATCAGCGGCACGGTGAAAGGTCCCGACGCCAAACCCTTCGAGGGGGCGTTCGTCGAGGCCCAGAATACGACGACAAACATCTCGACCGATGTGCTCTCGCAAGAAGACGGCAGCTACACGGCACCGAATCTTCCGGCCGGCACGTATCGGCTGACCATCCGGGCGGTTGGCTACAAAGCCGCGCCGCAGAGCGAAACCCTCCAGACGGCCGACCAGCATGCCCGGGCCAATTTCGCCTTGCAAAAGGGCGCCGTGAGCTGGAGCGACCTTTCGGTATGGCAAGCGCAAGTGCTCCTGCCGCAAGGCGCCGGCAGAAATTTCCTTTTCGGGCAAGCGGGAAAGGAGCCGGGAGTCTGCTTTACCTGCCACGACTTTCAAACCCGCATGGCGACTCGCCGGCTGAATCACCAGGGCTGGCTGGGCATGGTCTCTTACATGCAGAATGACGTCGCGCCCTACTTCTTCAGTGCGAGTGGCGCGGTTCCATTCACCAATCAGATGTCCAACGCGGTGGCAGATTATCTCACGCAAGTGTTTGGCCCGGATTCCGTCGTTCCCACCTCGCCCGCCGACTTGGCCGGATACGAGTCCACGGTACGCAAATTCAGCAGTCAGGCGATGAATATCGTCTACGTGACATACCCGGCCCCCAATCCGACCTGGCTGCCATTTCAGATCTATCCGCCAACCGCAAGGGATTTTCCTTCGAATGGCAGCATCTGGGTCGGCAATTTTGGGAATGCGAATGCGGTCGATCGCATCAATCCCGCGACGGGCGCCTCGCAGGTGTACAACGTCCCCTGCCCGTCCGCGGCCGGGATCCACGCGATCGAGGTTGGGCCGCGGGGCAATGCCTGGTTTGCGGAGATGGGATGCAACCGGGTGGGAAAAGTCGACCCGAAAACAGGGAAAGTAACGCAGTACCAAGCCCCTTACCTGCCCGGCAAACAGTGGGGCATGAGCGGTGGATACACGCACGACGCGCATGCGATGATGGTCGACGGCAAACTCTACGTTTTCTCGAGCGGCGACCCGGCCACCCGCCTCGATCCCGCAACCGGCAAATTCACCGCCATCCCGGGGAATCCGGACACCTACGATGTATACGAGGATAAGGTGAACGGGAACTTGTGGCTCACCAGCATTGGCACAGAGCCGCTGCGCGAAGTCGATCCCAAAACGCTCAAGACCCTCATCAGCTTCGCTCCCGCCACCGACCCGACCAACTTCCAGTCCCACCGGATCACAATCACTCCGCAGGGGATCGTGTGGGTCAGCTGCCGGGCCGACAGAATCTGCCGGTTCGATCCGAAGACGAGAGCCTTCAAAGAGTACGTTCCGCTCGGCCCGAACAAGTCCGACTACGCCATCGTCGTCGACGACACCGGAAAGATTTGGTGGTCGATGACGAATCTGGATACGCTTCAGCGGCTCGACCCAAAGACGGGAAAGATCGTCGAATATCCGTTTCCCTACTCGGAAATCACGACGCGGAAATTCTGGGTGGACACCCATGGACGGATCTGGACGTCATCGCCGGCCAATGGGGTGGTCCTCTATTGGTACCTAGCCAACGGCAGCAACAAGCGCGCGGCCCAATAAGGCGCGCGTGCGCTGGCTCGCTTGGGAGACTAGCGCGCTTTTAGCCGCCGGCGATCGCGCCCACGATGAGAAGCGGCTCGGCGCCCGATGCGACCGCGGCGGGCAGCAGCGCGTCGGGCGCTTCGAGCGATAAATCCTCTCCGCAGGCGAAAAAACGCAAGAGCGGCCTGCGCTCGCGGGTGACGTGCGCCCGGATCGTTCCGGCCAGCATCGGATAGCGGGCTTCGAGCGCGTCGAGCACGGAGCGCTGGGTGACCGGGTCCTCGACTTCCAGCTCCACTTCGCCCTGGACCTTCGCCAAACTCCGCAGATGCGCGGGCAGCACGACGCGAATCACGGTAGCGTCTGAACCTCCACGGAGAGCACGGCCGGAAGATGCTCGGCGATCGGAGCCCAGTGATCTCCCGAATTGGCTGAAGCGTAGATCTGTCCGCCCGTCGTGCCGAAATAGATCCCGCACGAATCCAGGCGATCGACGGCCATCGCGTCGCGCAGGACGTTGACGTAGCTGTCCTTCGCGGGAAGTCCCTTGCTCAGCTCTTCCCACTCGGTCCCTCCGCTGCGGCTGCGGTAGACGCGCAATTTCCCATCGACCGGGAAATGCTCGGAATCGCTTTTGATCGGAACGACGTAAATAGTCTCCGGCTCGTGCGCGTGCACGTCGATCGCGAATCCAAAATCGGTTGGCAGATTGCCGCTGACTTCGCGCCAGGAATCGCCGGCGTCGTCGCTGCGCATCACGTCCCAGTGCTTTTGCATGAAAAGCACGCCGGGACGCGAGGGATGCATGGCAATGCGGTGTACGCAATGGCCGACCTCGGCGGCCGGGTCGGGGATATATTGCGACCGCAGGCCGCGATTGATCGGCAGCCACGACTTGCCTCCATCGTCGGTGCGAAAGGCGCCTGCGGACGAGATGGCCACGAACATCCGCTGCGGATTCGAGGGATCGAGAAGGATCGTGTGCAGGCACATTCCGCCGGCGCCGGGGGCCCATTTCGCTCCCGTCTCGTGGCCGCGCAGGCCCGGTAGTTCCTGCCAGCTAAGGCCGCCATCGGCCGAGCGGAACAAAGCGGCGTCTTCGACTCCGGCGTAGACGATATCGGGGTCGGCGAGCGAGGGCTCCAGATGCCAGACGCGCTTGAATTCCCACGGGTGCTGCGTGCCGTCGTACCACTGGTGCGTGGTCAGCGGTTTGCCGGACTCGGGGGAAACGTCGTAAACGAATTTATTGCTTTCGCCCTGAGACATGCGTCCCGGCTCAATGACAGGACCGCCGTCTGGCGTTTCCCACGTCTTTCCTCCGTCGGACGAGCGCTGGATCACCTGGCCAAACCAGGCGCTCGACTGCGAGGCATAAAGCCGGTTCGGATCGGCGGGCGATCCCTTCACGTGGTAGATTTCCCAGCCCGCGAAGAGGGGGCCGCTGATCTGCCACTCTTTGCGCTTCCCGTCCGACGACAGGATGAACGCGCCCTTTTTCGTGCCCACCAGCACTCGTACTCTGCTCATCCCCTTGTCTCCTTCGCGGCATCGCCCTTTTCAGGCGGTCTCCGTCTTCGATAATTTTCCGGCTTTCGCTCGCAGCTCCTTTTCCTTTTTCCTCATCTCGGGCGTAAGCAGTTCGCCGAAATCTTCCAGTTCCGACACCGGGCGAATCTCGATTTCCACTCCGCCGCCGAAGGGAGCGCGCTTGAGCCATTCAATCGCTTTTTCGAGCGACTCCGCCCGCCAGAGCCAAAAGCCGGCAATCAGCTGATCGGTCTCGGGAAACGGCCCGGGAATCACGCTGCGCTCATCGCCCGAAAATTTGACTCGCGCTCCTTTCGAGCTCGGCTGCAATCCATCCGCCGCGAGCATGACGCCGGCATCGACAAGCTGCTCGTTGTAACGGCTCATGGCGGCGAAAATCTCCCGATTGGGAATCGCGCCAGCCTCGCTATATTTGTTTGCCTTCACCAACACCATGAATCGCATCATTGGCTTGATTGGCCTGCCTTTCGTTCAGTCATACTTTTCGCAATCGATCATCCATGGAACGTTTAGATCAGGACCGATCGAACGGAGGCAGCAAGGGCTCGGGATCGCGCTCGCGCCATCGCCTGCGCACTTCGGCCAGCACGGCCTCACGATTCTTCGCCATCTCCTCGATCACCTCGCAAGGCGCTCCCGTCCTTTCGTGCCGCGCGCCCCAGACGAGCAGTTCCAGGAGCACCGGCGCCAGATCGATTCCCTTCTCCGTGAGCCGGTAACTCACTTTTCTTCGATCCGTCTTTTCCGTTTCGGCCGTGACGATCCCCGCCGCCGCGAGCCGCCGCAAGCGGTCGGCCAGGATATTCGTCGCAATCCCCTCGCCCGAATTTTCGAACTGCTTGAACGTCCGGTAACCGCGAACCATCAGATCGCGGATGATGAGCAGCGACCAGCGGTCGCCGAACATTTCGAGCGATATGCTCACCGGGCAGCCGGAACGGTGCTTCGATTTCGGTTTCCATGCCACGCAGAAACAGGCTAGCGATGTGACTTGCACATTGCAAGCTATCTTTTCAATCCTGCTATGCACGGGCGGGTGGGCTGGTGCCCCATCACTTGTTGAGCAAGGGTGGGACACGTGGGCACCCGAGACGAAAGGTGCCGCGTTTGGCTGGTGCCAAACGTGGGCCACCCGCGCATCCTCCCCCGCGGCGCTAGAGATCCACCACGCCGCGGACGATGCCCTCCTCAATGGCGTCCTGGAGCGAGAAGCCTAGGCGACGGCAAAGGGCGCGCATCTCGATGTTTTCAGGGAGGATGTTGGCAATGACTTTCTTTAATTTCTCGGCACGGGCGATTTCCAGACTTCTGCGAAGCAGTTCAGTGCCCAGGCCGCGGTGCTGGAAGTCATCGAGAATCAGTACGGCGATCTCGGCCGAATCCGTGCCGTGGATCTTGGTCAGGCGAGCGACGCCGAGTATCCGGCTTTCCGCGCTCGCAGGGTCCTGAAACTCGGCAACCAGAGCGATTTCGCGGTCGTAATCGACGAAGCAGATACGCGTAAGTCGCTCGTGGGCGGTGCGGGTGCTCAGCTTCAGCGGCTGGAAATAGCGGAGATAGACGCTGCGCTCGGAAAGCCTCTCGTGGAACTTGACAATCAGCGGCTCGTCCTCCGGGCGGATAGGACGAATGGTGACCGGGGTAGCGTCCTTCAATGTCCATTGGCTCACATAAGAGGAGGGATAGGGGCGGATGGCCGGGCGAGGCAAGCGATCATCGGGGATTTCAGCGTCCTGAAGGGCAACGCGGGCATCGAGCGCCACCAACCGGCCGGGCGAGGCAAGCAGGGGGTTGATATCAATCTCCTTGATTCGGGGCTGTTCGACAACCAGTTCGCTGAACTGAACCAGTAGCTCATCTAAGGCGGCCAAGTCGACGGGAGGACGGCCACGAACGCCCTGGAGAGCAATGTAGATTCGAGTCTGCTCGATCATGCGGCGCGCGAGGGTGGAATTGAGCGGGGGAAGCGCGAGCGCGTTGTCTCGAGAGACCTCGACAAGCTGGCCGCCGGCGCCGAACAAGAGTACGGGGCCGAACTGGGCGTCTATCGAGCTGCCGACAATCAACTCGTAGCCGTCGAGCTTGGCCATGGGCTGCACGGTGACGCCAAGGAAATGGCCATGGCCCTTCTTTTCCTCGACCAGACGGCGAATCTCGTCAAAGGCCCGGTTCACTTCTTCGGCGCTTTTCAGATTGAGTTGGACGCCGCCGACGTCGGATTTGTGGGTAATGGTTTCCGAATGGAGCTTCACGGCAACCGGATAGCCGATTTCGCCGGCAATGCGGGCAGCCTCACTCGCATTCCCGGCGATTTCGGTGCGGACCGAAGCGATGCCGTAGGCGGAGAGAAGCTGCTTGGACTCATATTCGGTCAGCAGGGAGCGCCCGGCGTCGCGAACTCGCCGCAGGATCCTCTCGGCCCGCTCGCGATCGACCCCTTCCCCACGCCGCAGCAGAGGAGTTTCATAGAGACCGCGAAGATTGTAGGCATAGTGCCACATGTAGTTGAAGGCCTTGACGGCGGTATCGGGGAAAGGAAAGGTGGGAATGCCAGCGCGATTGAGGATTTCCTCACCCCCCGCCACATCAGCGCCTCCCATCCAACTGGCGAGAACCGGCTTGCCGGTGGAAGAAGCGTAAGGCCGAAGCTGCTCGGCGGTCTGCGTAGGGTTAGTCATGCTCTGCGGCGTCAAGATGACGAGCAGCCCATCGATGCCCGAATCCTTGGCGGCGATTTCGACCGCCTTGGCATAGCGCTCGGCATCGGCGTCGCCGAGGATATCGATAGGATTGTTGTGGCTCCATTCCGGCGGCAAGAAGCTGTCGTATACGGCCATGGTTTCGGGGGAGAGTTGCGCCAGTTCGCCGCCTCGAAAGGCGAGCGCGTCGGTGGCCAGAACGCCCGGCCCGCCGGCGTTGGTGACAATGGCCAGGCGCGGTCCGGCGGGAAGCGGCTGCTTGGCCAACACCTCCGTCATATAGAAGATATCGGCGATGGAATCGACGCGAAGGACGCCGACGCGGCGGAAGGCGGCGTCGAGCACCTCGTCGCTGCCCGTGAGGGAGCCGGTGTGGGAGGCGGCGGCCTTCGCCGCAGCGGCGCTACGTCCCGCCTTGATCACAATTACCGGCTTGGAAAGCGCGACCTCGCGCGCGGCTGAGAGGAAAGATCGCGCGTCCCCCACCGATTCCATATAGATGACGATACTGTCGGTGCGGGGATCGCGGCCGAAATAATCGATCAAGTCGCCCCAGTCCACATCGAGCATCGAGCCGATGGAAACGAAACTGCTGAAGCCGACCAGCTCGCGCAAGCTCCAATCCAGCACAGCCGTGCAGAGCGCACCGCTCTGGCTGATAAACGCCACCTTGCCCGGACGCGCCATGGCGCTGGCAAAGGTGGCATTCAAGCCTCCGTTCGGATTCATCACCCCCAGGCAGTTCGGGCCGATCAGACGCATCTTGCCGCGAATGATTTCCGCGATTTGGCGCTCGAGCTCGCGGCCGGGTTCCCCGTGCTCCTTGAAACCGGCGGAAATGACGATGGCGGAAGACACGCCCAGGTCGACCGCTTGGCGAATGATGCCGGGCACGGTGGCCGCTGGAGTGGCGACAACAATCAGGTCTGGCTTTTCCGGCACTTCGCCCAAATCGCGGTAGGCCCGGATTCCCAGCACGCTGGCCCGATTGGGATTGACCGGGTAAACCATTCCTCCGAAAGGCGAACTGAGCAGGTTCCAGAGCACGGCTCGGCCAACGCTGCCCTGCCGCTCGCTCGCACCCACGACGGCCACTGTCTTGGGCCTGAAAATGGGGTCCAGCGGATGGCCCTCTTCGCGGAACAGGTCGTGCGCGGGATCGAGAAAGACGTTTTTCCCGCTCGGACTCGGCTGCGGCTTGAAACTGCGCATCATGCGGACCTCACGATGGTCAATACTCTATGACTCTATGTCCAGCTGCCCCGTGTCGGCAACGATGAGTCCATTTCCGGGGAGAAGTCAACCAGGAGCAGCCCCCCTTCTTTCGGGCCTGGCTCAATATAGGGTCGCGTCGGCGCACTCGTAGCGCCGACGCGCGTTGCGCGCGTGCTCGCCAGTTTGCGATAATCCGAAGCGCCATAATCGGAAACGATTGACCCCGCGCCATGATTAGCGACCGCTCGCCTGACGACAAGGAGAAGGCTTGACCGGCAACGAAATTCGGCAATCGTTTCTAGACTTTTTCGCCCGCAACGGGCACCGCATTGTCCCGAGCTCGTCGCTCGTCCCGGCGGGCGACCCGACGCTGCTCTTCTCGAACGCGGGGATGAATCAGTTCAAGGACGTTTTTCTCGGGCTCCAGCAGCGCGAATACAAGCGGGCAACCTCCTGCCAGAAGTGCGTGCGCGCCGGCGGCAAGCACAACGATCTGGAAGTCGTTGGCCGCACCAGGCGCCATCACACATTTTTCGAGATGCTGGGGAATTTCAGTTTTGGCGACTACTTCAAGCGCGAAGCCATCACGCTGGCCTGGGAGCTGGTAAGGGGCGTGTGGCAATTGCCCGCCGACCGGCTCTATTTCACCGTGCACCTGGACGACGACGAAGCATTCACGCTCTGGCGGGAGATCGCGCAAGCCGAACCCGACCGGATCGCCCGGTTCGACGAGGACAATTTCTGGGCGATGGGAGACACCGGTCCCTGCGGGCCATCCTCCGAGCTGTTCTACGACATGGGGCCCGGGGCGAGCGAACAGGGACATGCCGATTGCCGCTTCCCGTGCGATTGCGGCCGTTACGTCGAAATCTGGAATCTGGTTTTTATGCAGTTCAATCGGAACGCCGGCGGCCAAATGACGCCGCTGCCCCGCCCCTCGGTCGATACGGGAGCCGGACTCGAACGGGTCGCGGCGGTCTTGCAGGGTAAACTCAGCAATTTCGACACCGATCTGCTGCGTCCGCTCATCGACGCGGCCAGCGAACTCTGCGGCAAACCGTACGGGAACGATCCGGAAAATGACGTTTCGCTGCGCATCCTCGCCGACCACGGCCGGGCGGCGACTTTTTTGGTTTCCGACGGAGTTTTGCCGTCGAACGAAGGGCGCGGTTACGTGCTGCGAAAGATCATCCGCCGCGCCATCGATCACGGCCGCCGCCTGGGCCTGGACGAGCCGTTCCTCTATCGCCTGGCCGGGGACGTGGCCGAACTCATGAAGCAGCCGTATCCCGAGCTGCCGCATTCGATCGCCAAAATCGCGACGGTCGTGCGCGAAGAAGAGGAAAAATACGCGCGGCTGGTCGTGCCGGCGCTGCGGACGCTGGAAAAACGGCTCCAGGACTCTACCGAAGCCGGCGGCCGGTCGGTGATCGGGGGCGCCGACCTCTTCTTCGCCTACGACACGCTGGGGTTGCGGCCCGATTTCGTGCTTGACCTGGCCGATCAGCGCGGCTGGGGCGTGGCCGCCGATGCCGAACGGGAATTCGAGACGGAACTCGGAAAACAACGGGACCGGGCCAAGGCGTCATGGAAGGGTATTGGGAAAGAGGCGGTGCATCCCGTCTACGCAAAGCTGGCCGAGGCGTTCCGCACGGAGCCCGATTTTTACTACGGCAACGAGGCGCGAGGCTGCAAGATCCTGGCCATCACCAGCGGGCAAAACTTAGTGGAGCGCGCCGAGCCGGGCTCGGAATATGAAGTGGTGCTGGACCGGACGTCGATTTATGCCGAGGCGGGCGGGCAGGTGGCCGACATCGGCGGGTTTTACGACGACTCGCACGAACGGAAGCTGGCGGAAGTGCGTGGCGCGTATTATCCGGTCACCGGCCTCGTCGCCCATCGGGTGCTCGCGCTCGAGGCGCTCAGCGTTGGCGAGTGCGTGACGACCGCAGCCGATGGCGCCCGCCGGGACCGCGCTCGCCGCAACCACACCGCCACGCACCTCATGCACGCCGCTCTGCGCGACGTGCTGGGAATGCACGTCAAGCAGGCGGGATCGCTGGTCGCTCCCGACCGCCTGCGGTTCGATTTCTCTCATTTCGCCCCGCTCGACGCCGAAGAGATCGAGGAGATCGAGAGGCAGGTGAACCGGGAAATCCTGAGGAACGTGAAGCTCAATACCGAAGTGACCTCTCTCGAGGAGGCGGTCGCTTCGGGCGCGCTGGCGTTCTTCGGCGAGAAATACCCCGAGCAGAACGTGCGGGTTGTCACCATTCCCGACTCGGCCGCCGCAGGCGGGTTCTTCAGCAAGGAGCTGTGCGGCGGCACGCACGTCCACCGGACCGGCGACATCGGCATCTTCAAAATCCTGTTCGAGCAGTCCGTGGCCGCCGGAATCCGGCGGATCGAGGCGATTACGGCAGAAGCCGCCGTGGCGGACTATCGCCGCACGAAGACCACGCTCGAGGCGGCCTCGGGCCGGCTGGGTGTGAGCCAGAACGACCTGGTCGGAGCCATCGAGAGGCTGGAACACAGCGTGAAGCAGCTCGAAGGGCAACTCGAGACGCTCAAGAAGAAGAGCGCTCGTTCGAAGCTGGATGATCTGGTCGAACAGGCGCGGACGATCGGCAGCGCACGGGTGCTAGCGGCGCGCGTGCCCGATGTGGATCGGGCGACGATGCGGGAGATGGCCGATTCACTCCGGAAGAAGCTCGGAAGCTGCGTCGTAGTCCTGGGAACGGCCGCCGAGGGCAAGGTGGCCCTGGTCGCCGCCGTCACCAAGGACCTAACCCTTAAAGTTCATGCCGGCAAGCTGATACAGGAGATTGCCCGGCAAGTGGACGGCAGCGGAGGCGGGAAACCCGATCTGGCCGAAGCTGGCGGGAAAGACACATCCGCGCTCGAAAACGCCCTCCAGCAGGTGCACCGGCTGGTCGGGCAGATGCTATAATTTCTTCCGCCAGAAACTTGCCGCGGGATTCGGCTACACTTCCCTGCCCAATGGGCCTCCCCTACCTGGAAGTGAGCCGGTCTGCCTTCCCTGCCGACGCGAATGGGAAGAAGCTCTACCTGGGTACAGATTGCGGTGGCGAGCGCCCTGTTGGCGTTCGCTGTTCCGGCCGGCGCGCATATCACAGCTCGTCCGAGCAGCCGGGGGATTATCGTCTATACCAACGACGATGCCCCGAACGGGCCAGTGGCGGATGCCCGTGGCCATCAACCCTCACGCGTTCATCCTGTAAAGGTTAGCCGCTTCGAACCGCTCGTGCGCCGGATGGCCAAGCGGCACCATTTAGACCCTCGCCTGGTCGAGGCGGTAATTCGGGTGGAATCGGACTGGAACCCCATGGCGATTTCGCCCAAAGGGGCCGAGGGCCTCATGCAACTGACACCGGCGACGGCGAGGCGGTTGGGCGCCCGAAACGCGCTCGATCCCACCGAAAACGTTCGCGCCGGAACGACTTATCTGGAGCATCTGGTCGAGCGGTTCGGCGGGGATGTAAGGGAAGCGCTGGCAGCCTATAACGCCGGCCAGGGGGCAGTCGAACGCGCTGGCGGTGTGCCCGATTCGCCCGTCATCGCCCGGTACATCCGTCAGGTATTGAACTTCTATTTCCAGACCGGCCCAATCCGCCAATCGGTCGCGACGGGCTCGGACTCGATATACGAGACGGTGGACAGGCAAGGGCGGCAGGTGTTCAAAAACCAATGAAAACGGGGCGAGCTTCGCGATTCTACGTGCCTGCGCTGATCGCCGCGCTGGCCGCGGCAACGGCCTTCGGATCGCCGGGCGGGCGCCAAGCTGGCCGGCAGCAAACGGTCCAGGACCGGTATCAGCACGCCCAGCAGCTCGAAGCGGCCCTCGAAGTTCAGCCCGGCGGGACGCGAACCGAAGCCGGCTACCTGAAAGTGATCGGAGCTTACCGGAAGGTCGCGCAGCTCTCGGCAACGCCTCTGCTGGCCGCGCCGTCGCTCGCCGCGATCGGGCGGCTATACGATGAGATGGGGCACCTGTTCGACACCCACTATTTCCGGAAGTCCTTAGACACCTATCAATATCTTCTCCGCGTGTATCCCCATGCGCGCGAGGCGCCCGAGGCTCTCTATTCGATCGCCCAGCTCCAGAGCGGCCCGCTCGAAGATCCGCGTCTGGCGAGGAAATCGCTCGAGTCACTCGTCACTCTTTATCCCTCCTCCGACCAGGCCGATAGCGCCCGCCTGACGATGACCGACGCCAGGCACGCGGCCGGAGACGCTTCCGGGCATCCCGTCGCCAGCCAAACGGCGATTGCCAGCCATGGAAACGACCGGGTGACCGGTTCGCGGTTGAGCATGAAGCCGGTCGAGGGCGGAGAGCAAAGCCGGCGCCTGACGCTGGTTCGAACCGTGGCGACCGAGCAGATCCCGGACGCAACGCGCATCCTGGTCTACTTGAATGGGCCTGTGAAGTTCCGCTCGGCTCGGATCCATCATCCCGACCGCGTCTATTTCGATCTCTCCCGTGCTTATCTGGTTCATCCACACGGCATGCGGCTGAGCGTTCAAACGGGCTTCGTGAATACGGTGGACATGGCTCAAAACCAGCCGCACGTTGTCCGCGTCGTCCTCGACATCCACCGGGGTGACGGCTACACGGCTTCGCTGCTCAAACACCCCTACCGTCTGGCGATAGACGTGGGCCGGCTGGCGAGGGGAAGCAGCGCGGCCATCGATTCCGGCGCGGGGTCGGCCGCCTCCGCCGCCGCAGCCGATCGAACGGCGAAGAGCCGCGCCGGCTCCCCGGATATGGATGAGGAGCTGCTGACCAAGGGCAATCTCACTCCCGCCCGGCCAACCCACTCGGGAGCGACCTCGCTGACGCGGGCGCTGGGGTTGAAAATCGACCGCATCGTCATCGACCCTGGGCACGGCGGTTTCGACACCGGCTCGATCGGGCCAAAGGGAGTCGAGGAAAAAACAGTCTGTCTGGAAATCGCGCGGCGGCTGGGCCGGCTGATTCGCCGGCGGCTGCCCGGAACGCAGGTGATCTATACGCGCGACAGCGACCGCTTCGTCCCGCTCGAAGAGCGCACCGCCATTGCCAACGAAAAGAAGGCCGACCTGTTCATCTCAATTCACGCCAACTCCAGCACCGATCCCGCGGCGCGCGGCGTCGAGGTTTATTACTTGAACTTCACGACATCTCCCGAAGCCATTGCCGTCGCCGCCCGGGAAAATGCGCTGGCCCAGGTACCCGTGCACCGCCTCCGGGATCTGCTCAAGGAGATTTCGCTCAACGACAAAATCGAGGAATCACGGGAGTTCGCCTTCGATGTGGACCATTCACTGGTTCAGGAACTCCGCCTGGCGCATGCCCACACGGAGAACCGCGGGGTGAAAAAGGCTCCGTTCGTCGTGCTGATTGGCGCTCACATGCCCTCGATCCTCGTCGAGGTGTCTTTCCTCAGCAATCCGACCGACGAACATCTGCTCGAAGAGTCCCGTTACCGGCAGCGGATCGCCTTGGGCCTCTTCGATGGCATCAAGCGCTATCTTTCCAGCCTGAATAGCCTGACCTTCAACGAGGCCAAGTCCTCCCCGGCCACCCAGCGCTGAGGAACATCGACGAACGTGAAGGAGATGGAGGGCCCTGCCGCCTCCGGCGGGCGCGTGTGGAACGGCCCGGCGCGGCGAGTTAGAATACAAGCAATGCGCGGGTGGTTGTGCTTCGCGGTGCTTGTTCTGGCAGCGCGGCCGGTAGCGGCCCAGAGCCTGTTACCCGCCCGTTTTGGCGGCTGGCAAGCGGCTCCGGCGAGCGCGGCGCCCGTGCCCGAACCCTCGCCCGCCGATGCGGCGCTTTTCCGCGCTTGCCATCAGCAGGCAGTCGAACAGCAGACTTACAGCCGCGACGGCTTAACGATCACGGTTATCTTGCGCCGATTGGGTGATCCCTCCTACGCTTACAGCGCCTTTTCCGTTCTGCGTCCCGCGCCGGTAACCGACTTTCGCCCCACGCCCCATTCGGCCATTGGAGCCGGCCAGGCCATGATGCTGGTCGGGAACCTGCTGGTGAGCATCTCCGGCCAGAACCTGGCGGCAAACGCCCAGGATTTCAGCGCTCTGGCCGCTTTGCTCGGCCTCCAGGCGAGCACCGCGCCCTACCCAACACTATGGCAATACCTCCCTACTGAGCATCTGATACCTCATTCGGATCGTTACGCGCTCGACGACCAGACGTTTCAGCGAGCTCTCGGCGAGGATGGGACGGGCGATTGGGCCGCGGCCGGGCGGATCGGATTCCAGCAGGATGACGCCGAGGCCGAAGTCGCCCGCTACAACATCCATAGGCAACCGGCAACGCTTATTCTGCTCTCCTATCCAACTCCCGAACTGGCCGCGGGTCACCTGAAGGATTTGGCGAAACGGTTTGCCGTGAATCCCGAAACGAAAGCCGCCGGAGGAAAGCCGGTCCTGTATGCGAAGCGCATCGGCTCGATGCTCGGCCTGGTGTCCGGGGCACCGGGCGAGGCGGCAGCCCAGAGCCTGCTCGGGCAGATCCGGTATCAAACCATCGTTACCTGGAATGAGCCCGGGTTCAAGCTGCATGAGCTGACGATGGCTGATTACGTCGTCGGAACCATCTTCGGCACATTTGCCATCCTCGGTATCGCTCTGGTTGTGGGAATCGCGCTGGGTATGATCCGGGTCGGCATCAAGCATTTTCTGCCCGGCCTGATTTTCGACCGTCACCGTGCGATTGAAGTCCTGCAACTTGGGCTCAGCTCGAAACCAGTCGATGGCCGCGATTTCTACTGAGAGCACCTCTTGTCCTCCCGATCCCCGTTCGCTCGGATGAACCGATGGCGCATCGCCTGGCCGATAGTGGCAGCTTGCGCGCTAGCGCTGGCAGTCTCGGGACGGGCGCAGGAACGGGGCGCGGAACCATCCGGCCTCTTCCGCCAACTGCGGTTCCGGGACCTCGGCCCGGCCATTGCCGGTGGCCGCGTCACGGCAGTCGTGGGAATTCCCGGCAACCCGAAGGTCTACTACATCGGCGCGGCCGGGGGCGGCGTCTGGAAAACAACCGACGGCGGCCAGAGCTGGAATCCGATTTTCGAGCATGAGGCCAGCGCTTCGATTGGAGCCATCGCGCTGGCGCCGTCGAGCCCCAATCTGGTTTGGGTGGGCACGGGCGAGTCGAGCATCCGCAACGACACCATTGACGGAGCGGGGCTTTATTTTTCGCCTGACGGCGGCCAGACTTGGAAACAGATGGGGTTCGAGGACGCGGGCCAGATTTCGAGCATCCTGATCGATCCGCATGACTCGGACACGGTTTTCGTCGGCGTCCTCGGCCACGCCTGGGCTCCCAACATCGAACGCGGTGTTTTCAAAACCACCGATGGCGGCAAAACGTGGAAGAAAGTGCTCTACGTGAACGACACGACCGGGGTTTCCGACCTGGTGATGGCGCCGAACAATCCGGAAGTGCTCCTGGCCGCCATGTGGCAGGTGCGGCGGTATCCGTGGGCGCTCGAGGACGGCGGCGCGGCGAGCGGCATCTACCGCTCGACCGACGGCGGCGGGAAGTGGACGAAACTGACCCGCGGACTGCCGAAAGGGCCGCTGGGCCGCATCGCTCTGGCCATCGCCCCCACCAATCCCGATCGCATCTACGCGCTCGTCGAGGCGCGGCACGGAGTCCTTTGGGAATCGCGCGACATGGGCGATTCCTGGAGACAGGTGAGCGACAATCACGCGCTCGACGTCCGCCCGTTCTATTTTTCCCGCCTTTTCGTCGCTCCCAACGATGAAAACAGGATCTATTTCTGCTCGCTCCATCTGATGGAATCGGGCAACGGCGGCCGGAGCGCCCACGACGCCGACCCCGCCGTCCATGCCGATCACCACGCGCTCTGGATCGATCCGAAAAATCCCTCCCGGGTGATTCAGGGCAACGACGGCGGCGCCTGGCTGAGTCTCGACGGGGCCAAGCACTGGCGTTTCCTCGACGGAATGCCGATCGAACAGGATTATATGGTCGGCATCAGCGCGCGGGTTCCCTATACGCTATGCGCCGGGCTACAGGACAACAACTCCTGGTGCGGAAACGGCCGCGACGGCTGGTACCGGGTGAGCGGCGGCGACGGCGAATACACCGTGCCCGCCCCGAGCGATGCGAGCATCATCTATGCCGATTCCCAGAGCGGCTCGATCCTCCGCCTCGATCTTCGCCATCGCGTGCGCTGGTCGATTCGGCCCTACCTCGCCGACGCTGAAGATGAGGCGCCTTCCCGCCTGAAATACCGGTTCAACTGGACCGCTCCGATCGCCGTCTCCCCATCGGACGCGAACCAGGTCTACCTCGGAGCCAACGTGCTGTTCGAATCCACCGACGGCGGCAGGAACTGGACGGTCATCAGTCCCGACCTGACCCGCGACGACAAGGCGAAACAGATCGTCTCCGGCGGGCCGGTCGATTCCGACGTCAGCGGAGCGGAAACCTACGACACGATCACATCGATCGCCATCGCGCCGGGCGATGCGAAGGTGATCTGGGTGGGCAGCGACGACGGACTGGTGCACGTGACGCGGGACGGGGGCCGGGACTGGTCGAACGTAACGGCCGAGATTCCCGGCGCGCCCATGTGGGCGCGCGTCTATCAAATCGGCGTTTCGCCGTTCGATCCCGCGACCGCCTACGTCAGCTTCGACGCGCACATGCTCGACGACGACCGGCCCTACGTCTATCGCACGAGCGACTTCGGCAAAACCTGGCAAGAGATCGTCGGCGGCTTGCCGGACGAGCCGGTTTACGTGGTCCGCGAGGATCCCAACCGGCGCGGCCTGCTCGTTCTCGGCAACGATACCGGCCTCTACTTTTCGACCGACGACGGCGGCCACTGGCAGAGGTTTCCGGTCGAGTTTCCCACCGCTCCCGTCTGGGACCTTCGCTTCGCCAAGCCGGAGCACGATCTGGCCGTCGCGACGCACGGCCGCGGGCTTTTTCAATTGCACGACATCCGGCCGATCGAGGAGATGACGGTACCGATCGCTTCGTCTCCATTTCATCTGTTCGCCATCAACGACGCGTTTCTCCTGAGCCGGTTCTACTTCGGCATGCAAGGGCAGCGTAGCGCCACCTATTTCCCGCCTCCGGCGCGCCAAGGCGCCCGCATCGACTATTACCTGAAAACGGCGATCGGCGGCCCGGGACCAGGCCCGGATCGGCGGCCCGCCCGCAGGGGGCCCGTGAAAATCACCATCCGCGACTCCGCCGGCCATCTTGTCGCCACGGGTTACGGCCCGGCACGAGCGGGCGTGAACCGTTTCGTCTGGAACTTGCGCTACGATCCCGCCACCCCCATCCGCGGCAAGGCTCGACGGCGCCATGGCGGCTTCTTCGGGAACCCGAGCGGCCCCCGGGTAGCTCCGGGCACTTACCGCGTGAGCGTCGCCGCCGGCGCCCAAACGCAAACCCAAGCCGTCACCGTACTGCCCGATCCCCGCATCCCGGCCGTGGCCGGCGCATTTCACCAAGAGGTCGCTTTTGGCCTGCAAGCGCGCGACATGCTCAGCGCCGTCGATGAAATGATCAACCGCATCGACGGTCTCAAGTCCCAGATCGCCACCTTCCTCGGCGCCGCCCGCGCGTCCACCGAGCTGGTGGCGGAGCCGGACTCCGGGAAATTGCTCACGCAAGCGAGGAGTCTCAGCCGGCAACTGGAAACGATTGAAGAGCGCGTCTACAACACCAAAATCCAACGCGGCGTTACCGAAGACGACATCCATTACCTGACCGATCTCCGCGGCCAGATCGAGGACCTGATGGGGAAAGGCTGGATCGGCTACGGCCAGCCGCCCAGCCCGCAGGCGCACCAGCGCATGAGAGGGCTTCGCCGGAAGCTCGACGGCCGGCTGGCCGTCTTCAATCAGTTCCTCCAAACCGGCGTGGCCGGTTACAATCGCCTTGCGCAAGCGAACAACGCTCCTACGCTGCTCGGAGGCTCGCCAATCGCCTTTCAGGTTCGCCGGCCGGCCTCGGGGCGCTAGCCAGGTTCAATCATGCAGTCCATGGAAAAGGTCTTCGGCAAACATTCCGCGCACGTGCTCTTTCTGACGCGCCCTCACGCGGTT
>Ga0307373_10000173_pt1 | contig 115949 bp, 101 predicted proteins | sample OX2MG_FD_202534 | JGI IMG/M metagenome (GOLD analysis project Ga0307373, IMG submission 202534) | Soil microbial communities from Risofladan, Vaasa, Finland - OX-2 | ecosystem: Environmental > Terrestrial > Soil > Coastal area > Acid sulfate soil | place: Finland: Risofladan, Vaasa... | reverse complement strand
CTGAGCCAGCGGATGAGGGCCTTCCGGTTGCGCATCTCCGCCGAATAGACACCCATGGCCATGGTGAAGCTGGAGCAGATAAGCACGGCGGTGTTGAGTGTGCCGGCCCATATGATCATGTAATGGCTGCCGGCGACGAAGGCCGGATAGTACCAGTTACGGTAGATCAGATAGGCGGCAAACAAGCCGCTGAAGAACATGATTTCCGTGAGCAGGAAGAGCCACATGCCGAAGTTGGCGGTTTCCCGCTGCTGGTCGGCGCTGGCGAAGTGGTGGCGCACATAGTCCGGGTGTTCGTGCGCTTGTTGCTCGTGCTCGGGAAGGGTTGCGATCGCCTGACTATCCAACGGTCTGCACCTCGTGTTTCGTCTTGTATGCCAGCCAATCGTAGTCGTAGGCTTCGTGGTCGATGACCGGCGTTTCAACAAAGTTTTCCGTCAGTGGTGGAGATTGAATTTGCCATTCAAGCCCGGTGGCCTGCCAGGGATTATTTCCGGCGATCTTGCCGTATTTGAGCGACCAGGTGAGATAGAGGATGGGCAGCAGGTAGCCGATGCCGAGCACGGAGGCTCCGGCGGTAGAGAGAACGTTGAGCACCTGATACTCCGGCGGGTAGGCGGCGTAGCGGCGCGGCATGCCAAGGTAGCCGACGATGAACTGCGGGAAGAAGGTGAGGATGAATCCGATGAAGGTGGTACCGGCGGCAAGCTTGGAGAGCCCTTCAGGATACATGCGGCCAGTTATCTTGGGCCACCAGAAGTGGATGCCGGCGAGGAAGGCCATGAGCATGCCGCCGACCATGACGAAGTGGAAGTGGGCCACGACGAAGTAGGTTTCGGTGAGGTGGATGTCCATGCCGAGCGATCCAAGAAAGACGCCGGTAAGTCCGCCGATGGTAAACAGCCCCATGAAGCCAAAGGCGTAGAGCATGGGCGTCTCAAAAGTGATGGAACCTTTATAGAGAGTAGCGGCCCAATTGAAAATTTTGATGGCCGAAGGCACAGCGACAAGCATGGTCAGCAGGGAGAAGACCAGGGCCGAGTAGTTGGAGACGCCCATGATGAACATGTGGTGCGCCCATACGAAGAATCCAAAGACGGCAATGGCCACCGAGGAAAATGCGACGGCGGTATAGCCGAAGACGCGTTTTCGGGAGAAGGTGCTGATGACCTCAGAGATCACGCCCATGCCGGGAAGAATCATGATGTAGACGGCGGGGTGCGAATAGAACCAGAACAGGTGCTGGAAGAGGAGCGGGTCTCCGCCCTTGGTGGGGTCGAAAACGCCGATTCCAATGGTGCGCTCGAGGATGACGAGGACCAGGGTGATGGCCAGAACCGGGGTTCCGAGGACCATGAGTATGGAGGCAGCGTAATGCGACCAGACGAAGAGCGGCAAGCGGAACCATGTCATGCCGGGCGCGCGCATTCGGTGGATGGTGACAATAAAGTTGAGTCCGGTAAAGATGGAACTGAAGCCGGCGACGAAAATTGCCATTCCGGCGGTGATGACGTGGGTATTTAAGTAGTGGGTGCTGAGCGGGGTGGTGAAGGTCCAGCCGGTATCGACGCCGCCGGCCATGAGGGCCCAGAGGATCAGGCCGCCGCCAATGATGTAGAGATACCAGCTGAGCAGGTTGATCTTGGGGAAGGCGAGATCTTTAGCCCCGACCATGATGGGAATGAGGAAGTTTCCGATGGTCGCGGGAACGGACGGCACCAGGAAGAGAAAGATCATGATGATGCCGTGCATGGTGAACAGCTTGTTGTAGGTATCGAAAGCGACGAGGTCGGATTGCGGCGTGAGCAGCTCAAGGCGGATGAGTCCGGCCATGGCTCCGCCGATGAAGAAGAAGAACGTGATCGAGATCAGATAAAGGATCGCGATACGTTTGTGGTCACCGGTGAGCAGCCAGCTTTTGAGGCCGTACTCGTTGTTGAGATACGTCCGCTTGGGCATTTTTGCCGTGGACTGATCGGGAAGATTGATAATTGTACTCATTGGTTCACCATCCTCGACGCTGCGTGCGCCGTTTGAGGCTGTGCTTTGCTGCCTGTGCCAGAGGCGGAATGAGTCCCCTGCACCTCAGCAGTATTCAGCGTCTGCTGAATACGTTCGTTGGTGTGAATATGCTTGATGTATTCAACCAGATCGATCAAGCCGTCTTCACTGATCTGCCCCTGATAGGTCGGCATGATGGGCGCGTATCCGGCGGTGACATGAATCGCCGGGTTAAGGATTGAGCCCCGCAGGAACGCGTCATTGACAGTGGTATAGGATCCGTCGGCAAGCTGGACCCTGGTCCCATAGACCTTGGCCAGATTGGGGCCTCGCGCGGATGCTTTGCCGGAGTGGCATGAGTTGCAGCCGAGGCTGGCGAAAAGCCGTTCGCCGTTCTGGGCAAGCGAGGATCCGCTGGTGGAGCCGGCGAGCCAAGCCTGATAAGCATCGGGCGTCATTGCATAAACCCAGCCGATCATCTGCGAGTGCAGCGTGCCACAGTACTGGGTGCAGAAGAGGTGGTACTTGCCGGGTTTGGTGGCGGTAAACCACACGGTGGTATAGCGGCCCGGTATGACCTCGCGTTTGACGCGGAAGGCGGGAATGGAAAAGCTGTGAAAGACGTCCTGCGAGATCATGGTGAGCTGAACGGGACGGCCGATGGGGACGTGCAGAGCGTCAATCTCATGCTGGCCGCCTGGATGCTCGATCTTCCACATCCACTGTTTGCCAACGACGTACATGTCGAGGGCATTGGTGGGCGGGTTGTAGATGCGGAAGTAGAGCAGCGCACCCCAGACGAAGCAGATCATAAAGAGGGCGAGCGGGATGATGGTCCAGGTTGCTTCAAGCAGCGTGGAGCCTTCGATCTGGGTGGCTACGGGGTGGCGCTCCTGGCGGTAAACGATGGAGAAGCCGATGACGAGTACGGCAACCGCTACCATCCCGATCAGCGAGATCAGGATGAGAAAGAAATAGAGAGCGTCCGCATAGGGAGCGATGGACGACGCTTCGGGCGGAAAGAGCGCGAAGTGCGTGAGCCACTTAACGAGAAACTGCCACAGTACCGGACTGATGAAATAATGCATCGTTCCCTTTACCCGTTTGCCGTTTTGCGGGCGGCTTCAAGTCGCCCGTTCAAGACATCACGCCGAAAATTAACTACCATATAAATTCCAAGAAGCAACATAGTGAGAAGACAGCCCGCCTGCACGATGCGCGCAATGAGCAGATCGTGCCGGTTGAGCATTGGATTGTAGCGATAGCAATAGGTGAGGACATCGTCGACGATGGAGCCAATTTTGCCGTTGGAGGCTTCGACGAGTCCGAGTTGAATGTCGCGTGGTGAATACTCGACGCCGAGATAATACTGGTCCAGCTTGCCGGAGGGGGTGAGCAGCTCGATGGAACTGGCGTGGGCAAACTGTGTAAATTTTCCGTCGGGGCCGGGCACGAGGGTGTAACCAAAGCCGGTGGCCTTGGCGAGCGCGTGAATGGCCGGCTGCTGGCCGGTGAGGAAATGCCATCCGTCGGCGGTCCCGGGGCGGCCGTAGCGTTTGAGGTAGAGGGCCTTTTCGCTGGCGGCGAGTTTTGGCGTCTCGGTCGGATCAATGCTGACAAAGATAACGTTGAAGTCCTTGCCGGGATTGAACTTGACCATTTCCAGCGCGCCGACGAGTCCGTTGATTTCCTCCGGGCAGAGCATTTTGCAGCGGTAGTAGACCATGGCCAGGATGGCGGGCTTTTTGCCGAAGTAGTCGCCTAGAGTGACGGTCTTGCCGGTGGAGTCGCGGAACTGAAGGTTGAGGGGAATCTGCTTGTTTAGGTTTTGCGTGATCTGGACGCGCTTGATCAGCTGGGGGGTCACGTCGCGGATGGGGCCGGCCTGCTTCTGGCCCCAGTCGGTGACCTGCGCGCGCAGGCTGGCCGCGCCGCCAATTGCGAGCGCCAGAAGACCGATGCCAAGTGTCAGGTTCCGAATTTTTTCCAGTCTACGCATTATGTTTCAACCTCTGCCCCGTGCTTCGTTTCTCCGGGATCGTACTTCCAGTGAATCCGTTTGCTGCCTTTCCCGCTGAGTGCTCCGTGCTCCTAAAGGTTCCTATGCTCGAACCTGTTTTGCTGCTGCCGTTTTCTTCCGCCTCCGTTACAGGGTTTATTACGTTATCGATCTGCTCCGGTGGAGGTCTGCTCTCCAGGAAGTTTGGAACCTGTGTCTTCCTCGTACTCAAACGCCGTGCGGGCAAATCCGTCGGTGAGCGGCACCTGAATCGTAGGCATCTTGTCGCCGAACATTAACGGGAATTTGGGCCCGGTTTGTTTTTCGACCGGAAGCCCGGTCTGGGCAATTAACTCCATCGCACGCTGAATGGGGAGGCGGACCTTGCCCTGTGATTCGTTGACCCAGCTGTAGTGTTCAAGCAGCAGGTCTTCGCGGCGGTGCAGGTTAACCAGGTCCTGTGCTCCGTTGTCGATCTGGATGCGCGGCGTGGGGAAGCTCTGCGTAAGCTGCTGAAGTTGTTTTTGCTCACCCGCCGGGTTGGACTGCATGTTTTCGAATTCTTCCGGCTTCTGGAAAGCATGCCATCTGTTGGGCGGGCCATCGCTTTTGATGAGGTGGCTGTTGATGACATAGCCCATGGCGTAGCAGAAGACGAAGAAAACGCCGACGGAGATGAACAGGCCGATAAGGAAGACCGCAATGCCGGAGACACTGACGTCGGTGACTTCGTAGCCTTCGCGTATCGAGCTGGCTTTACTTTTCGACTCGTGCGGATTAGGCGTGTGCATGTTCGGGCTCCAAAATCTGCGGGAGATGCGGGTCATTGACGGCGACAATCGGCCGCTTCTTAAGCTGTGTAAAGTAGTAGGCCATCCAGAATGCAATCATTGCAACCGGCAGGGTGGCGTACTCCAGGAGGCCGATGCTGAAGTGCAGATTGCGGGCAGCGTCCTTGAAGTTAGGCTCGATGAGCCAGAACATATCCCAGTAGCGGGCAAAAATCATGATGCAGCAGACCAGGGCGAGGCGGCCTTTGATGCGCTTGAGGTTGCTCGAGAGCAAAAGCGTGAACGGCAGCAGCCAGTGGAAGATGAAGTCGAGCGTGGCGATGACGCCCCATCCGCCGCGAATGCGGTCGAGGTACCAGGGAATCTCGTCGGGGGAGTTGCCGGACCAGATGATCAGGAAGGCTCCGAAAGCCAGATAGATATTGAGCATGACGAAGGCGAAGCAGAGCTTGCCCATATCGTGCTGCTCGGTGACGCGGAAGGCGGTCTTGATGGGTTCAGCCTTGGAGAGCGCGATGAGGGTGAGGATGGAGAGGGCCAGCACTCCGTAGCCTTCGCCGACCAGGAACTGGAGTCCGTAGACGGCGGAGTAAAAGGTGGGGTCGAGCGACATAACCCAGTAGACGACGCATATGAAGAGCAAGAGGGCATAGAGGAGGACGCCGAAGCCGCTTATGTTCTCAAACCGGACCTGCCAGTACCGAAAGTTGGACTCCGGGTCCGCGTCGCGTTTGAGCGAGAGCTTGTTGAGGAAGTAGATATAGGTTCCGATGATGGCGAAGGCGCCGAGCGACGTGCCCCAGAAGCCGACCGGGTTAAGAATGACGTGCTTGAAATGGATCGCGTGGGCCTGTTCGACGGTGATCAGGTGCTCTTTGAGAGCGGTGGCCCAATCAGCATATTTTGACCAGATGTAGAGGCGGCCAAAGGTCATGCCGAAGATGCCGACGGGCAGGAAATAAAGGATGACCAGCGGTAGAGTGCGCGTCATTGCTTCCAGTGGGCGGCGGATGATGAGTCCCCACTTGCCTCCGGAGAGGTACTGGACCATAAGCAGGACCATGCCGCCGCAGCAGAAGTCGAAACAGATCATGTAGCCGTGGAGCCAGGCGCGCAGGAAGTGCTGCCAATGGTCTCCGCTCATGAAGCCGATGACGACGGCGAGAACTGAGAAGATGCAGCCGATTATCAGCGCACGGGTGCGCCAGGTATCGACGAATGCCGGAGCGCTCAGATCCGCGGGCAGTGTCTTCACGTGATGTCCAGAAACCGAGTGTTGTGCCATGCCTTGTTCCTGCACTCCTTAATGCGCTGCGGGTGCCTTGCCCGCAGTCTTTGTGTTGGGGACTTTTTCGACCTTAGCCAGAGGAATGTTGGGCTCTGCCGGAGCGCCGGCGACAATGCCGGCGGACGGCAGCGCACGCGCATCCGTATTTTCCGCTATCGGCCAAGGCCCAGCGTAGCTGGCCGGCAGCCCTTCCTTGAAGGCAACTGCCTTGAGGTTCTGTACCTGCACGCCAGCCGGGACATCCGCCAGAGGGGCGTCCTGGCTCAACTGCAATGCACGGATATACGCCGCAATGGCCCAACGGTCGACGGGCGTGATCTGCGCGGAGTAGTCGGGCATAGCGCCGAAGCCGTGAGTCATGACATAGAAATAGTGGCTGAGCGGCTGGGCGAGGTGCTTGGCATCGTGATAATTGCCGGCGGGCTTGTAGCCGCGCTGCACGATCATGCCATCCCCGTTGCCGACACGCGAGTGACAGGGTGTGCAGTAAATGTTGAAGCGCTCCTGACCGCGCTCGAGGACTTCCAGCGTAACCGGGTACGGCATGGCGTTCTTCTCCTTGCCGTCGATGAGGCCGGTGTAGAAGTACTGGTCCTCATAAAGCTGGCCGCGCGCGACGGTTCCTGGCACCTGCGGGCGCGCCGAGCGATGGTTGGCGAACATGGAGGAGCCACGCTGCGGAATCATCTTGGGCTGGTTCTGCATGTCCTGGCGGCAACCGGCAATGACCAGCAAAGCCGCAGCCGAAGCCAGGGCGAGCAGTCGCGAGGAATGTTTGCGGAAGTTCTTCATCGGACTAATACTCCACCTCCACTACGGAGACCGGGGTGTAACGGTCGAGGAATCCTCGCGTTTCAGTCAGGTCGAACTTGGGGTCGGTTGACTCCATGCAAAGAAAGAACTTGTCAGTCGTCGCTCCGCTGCGGAAGTTGGGCGCATTGAACAGCGGGTGATAGAGCTGCGGCAGGCCGTTGAGAGCGAGCATTCCGAAGGCGGCCGAGAGGCCCGCGTAGAGGATGGTCCACTCATACGCAGGGACGGCGAAGGCCACCCACGAAAAGTAGGGCCGGCCGGCGATGTTGAGCGGGAAGGCCCAGAGCGAGATCCAGGTTTCGAGGCCAAACATAGCGGCGAGCCCCAGCAGACCTCCAATGAGACAGACCAGCGAGACCGTGTTTTTGTGGAAGCCGATGGCCGCGGCAGCCTCTTCCACGGGATACGGCGTGTAGCAGTCCATGCGCCGATAGCCAGCCTTGTAGGCGCCTTCCGCAGCTTGTACGAGCTGGCTGGGCGTATCGAATTCGGCCAGCAGGCCGTAGTTTCCTTCACGTACAGGCATCAGTCACCCGCCTCCGGTACGGGTTGAGCTTCCTTATGAATCTTGGCCTGAGGCAGCATGAGGCGAATCTCAGACATGGGGATCATGGGCAGGAAGCGGATAAAGAGGAAGAAGAGGAACGTAAACAGTCCCAAGGTTCCAGCGAACGTGGCGTAATCCCATTTGGTGGCGCGATAGGTGCCCCAGGAGGACGGCAGGTAATCGCGAGTGAGACTCGTGACGACGATCACGAAGCGCTCAAACCACATGCCGGTGTTGACGACGAGGGAAATGATGAACATAAATGCCACGTTCCGGCGCAGCTTGCGCAACCATAGCAACTGCGGCAGTGCGATGTTGCAGGTGATGAGGACCCAGTAGGACCAGCCCATCGGGCCGAACATACGGTTCCACATCATGAAGTATTCCCAGTGGCTGGCCGAGTAGAGGTAGGACATGAAGACTTCGGATACATAGCCGTACGCGACGATGAGTCCGGTGGCCAGCATGACCTTGCCCATGTTGTCGATGTGGCGCAGGGTCACGAGGTCTTCAAGGTGATAGAACTTGCGGATGGGGATGGCCAGGGTGATGACCATGGCGAATCCGGAGTAGATGGCGCCGGCGACAAAGAAGGGCGGGAAGATGGTGTCGTGCCAGCCGGGCAGCAGGGCCACGGCGAAGTCGAAGCTGATGACGGTGTGCACCGAAAGCACCAGCGGGGTGGCGAGGCCGGCAAGCAGAATTGAAGCCGACTCATAACGCGCCCAATGACGGACCGAACCGCGCCAGCCCATGGAAAGCATTCCGTAGAAGTATTGACCGAGGCGCGACTGCGAGCGATCGCGCAGAGTGCCGAGGTCGGGAAGCATGCCGATATACCAGAAGACCACGGAGATGGTGGCGTAGGTGGATACGGCGAAGCAGTCCCACATGAGCGGCGAGCGGAACTGCGGCCAGACGTTCATGGAGTTGGGATAGGGCAACAGCCAGTAGGCCAGCCAGGGACGCCCGACGTGGATGAGCGGGAACAGTCCGGCGCAGACCACGGCGAAGATGGTCATGGCCTCAGCAAAGCGGTTGATGGAGTTGCGCCAGCCCTGCTTGAAGAGCAGCAGAATGGCTGAGATGAGGGTCCCGGCGTGGCCGATACCGATCCACCAGACGAAGTTAACGATGGCAAAGCCCCAGGCGACGGGAATGGTGACCGCCCAGATGCCAGGGCCCTTGACGAAGAGCCATACAAGCGCAACCAGCAGCATAAGGACGAAGCCGCCGGCGAGCGTGAATCCGAAAAACCAGCCGAGCGGCGTGCGTGGCGTGAGGACGATGCGGGAAATCTCTTCCGTAACCGACTTGAAAGTATGTCCAGGCGCAATGACCGCGAATTCCCCGGTTACGGGGTCCAGCATCGGGTCATTGACTGGTACGTCTTTGGTTGCCATTATTGCGACCTCTTACCTATCCTCTGCTCTTAACTCTTAGCTCTTAGCTTTCAGCCGTCCGCTGTTTTGGAACAGCCAACCAGTGCGGAACTTCCCTGCTTCAGGCTCCTACATCAGGGGCGAGTTCCGGATTGACGTTGATGACTTCGGCCACATAGGTCGTTCGCGGACGAGTGTTCAGATCCGCAAGCACGCCATAGGTGCGCTCCAGTTTTTTAAGTTTGGTGACCTTCGCGTCTGCATCATTGATGTTGCCGAAGATGATGGCATTGGTGGGGCATGCCTGCTGACATGCGGTAACGATTTCGCCATCGCGAATGGGGCGGTTGTTTTTGTCCGAGTCGATCTTCGCTTCCTGGATACGCTGCACGCAGTAGCTGCACTTCTCCATGACGCCGCGACTGCGCACTGTGACATCGGGATTGCGCATGAGCTTGAGGCTGGGCGTGGTGAAGTCGGAGTACAGCAGGAAGTTGAAGCGGCGCACCTTATATGGGCAGTTGTTGGAGCAATAGCGGGTGCCCACGCAACGGTTGTAGACCATCATGTTGAGGCCCTCGGGCGAGTGCACCGTGGCGCCGACCGGGCAGACCTGCTCGCAGGGCGCGTTTTCGCACTGATGGCAGGTCATGGGCTGGAAATGCGCGCGCGGCGCGGCAAGATCGCCCTCGTAGTACGTGTCAATGCGGATCCACTGCATGACTCGACCGATGGTCGCCTGATGCTGGCCGACGACCGCAATATTGTTCTCCGCATAACAGCTCACGATACAGGCGTTACAACCGATGCAGGAGTTAAGGTCGATGGACATGCCCCATGCGTTTTTGTCGTAGCGATACGCAGGGAAGATGCTCTCGTCCGGTGAAGGTGTGTCCGCGCCATAGCCTTCGTGAGCGAAGCCGGGGTCCTTCTTGAACTGGTCAAGTGTGGCATAGCGGATGATGCCGCGATCCAGGGCCTCATTGCCTTCGAGAGAGTGCGTGCCGCTGCCGTCGCCGCCAACGTAGGTGGCACGGTGATCAATGTAGTGGCTTTTGGGAATGGCCAGGCCCCATTCGCGATCGGTTTTCTTTACCGTTGCAGAGGAGGCGAAGAGCGGCGCGGAGGAGGGCCGAATCTGATAGGCATTGAAGCCCGTACCGCCGGCAACGCGTCCGGTGGAACGTCCCTGGCCAAGATGCACGGTGATGGCTCCGTCGGGATGGCCGGGAACCGCGAGCACGGGAGCGTAGACCCACCTGCCGTTGAGGTGAATCTCAATAACCTGATGCTCACGTACGCCCATGCTGTCGAGCGTGGTGTAGCTCATGAGCGCGGCGTTGTCCCAGGAAAGATTGGTAATGGGGCGCGGAATCTCCTGCAGCCAGCCGACGTTGGCGTAGCGACCGTCGTAGACATGAGGATCGGGACGGAAGATGACCTCAAGAGAGTTTGCCGGGGTCTGCGGAGGTGGCGCGGGAATCGTGATCTTTGCCGCGACGGTCTTCGGCGTATAGGCGGAGCCGGCGAGGAATCCATCGTGCAGCAGCTTGCGCCAGCCAAAATCAGCATCGCCGCCTGCCGGCTTGACTACGGCCGCAGCCTGATTGGCCCACATCTGCTGGACCATCTGATATGCGGAAAGATCCGGGTTTTCGAGTTGCATGGACTGCAGAATGTCATGCGCGGTGTGCCCGCCGTAGAGCGGCTCGATCATGGGCTGGACCACGGAAAGCGTGCCATCGTAGGCGCGCGCATCTGTCCAGGATTCCAGATAATGGGCGGCGTTGATATGCCAGTGGGCCCGCAGGCCGGTCTCATTCCGATGGTTGCCGAGGTGAACGATAGTACCCACTTTGTTCAGCGCATCGGCGAAGTTCAGATCAGCCGGAGCGTTATAGACCGGATTGGCGTTGAGGATGACAAGCCAGTGGACCTTGCCCGCATTCATATCAGCAACCAACGACTTGAGGTCATGGTTCTGAATAGAGGGCATGGGGTTGACCGTATCGGTATAAACGACGGTCTTGCCGACATTCCCAAGCGCGTTATTTATAGCCATTGCGGCGATATGCACGCCTGCCGACTGCTGCTCACCGGGAATGATGACGCAGCGCCCGCGGCTTGCCCTAAGGTCGGCAACCACGGCGGCGAGGAACTTCTGCGCGTCGGCGGACCAGGTGTATCCAGAAGGAGCCGAGCCGACCCCCAAGGCCGCAGCGAGCATTGAGGCAAAGCCTTCGATATCCCCGGCGCGAAGCGCCAGGCGATGCTCGGCCTTCATGCCGGTCGTGGTCGTCATGCTCTCGACGGCATAGAGCCGGTTCATAGAGAGGTTGGCAGGATTCGTCTCCTCGAGCTTGCGGCGGTTCGCGTAGTCCTTGGCGAGGCGATGGAAGCCGGGATGTGCCGCACCGGAGAGGAAGTCGGCATCGAGCGAAAGGATGACGTCGGCACCGGCGAGGCGATATTGCGAGTCAGCATATTCTCCGAAGGCCGCCTTGGAAGCAGCGTAGGCCGAGTCGCGATTGATGGGGCTGTATTGAATGAATTTTGCTTTGGGAAAGGCCGCCTGCCCCTTCTTCCATTGATCGGCCATCGTGGGCGAGGTAACGGTGTCGCTAAGAAAGTAGAGACCCTGTCCGCCGGTTGCCTTCTTGTCGACCAGCATGGCGCGGTACTGAGCGAGGAAAGCCGGCCAGGGCCGAGTTTCACCTCGATAGTAGCAATGCTGCGAACGATCGGGATCGTAGAGGTCGAGCAGCGTTCCCTGGGTGATGGGGTCAGAACCGCCCTGATTGTAGGGATGCTCAGGATTGCCGTCGACCTTGATGGGGCGGTAGGCATCGCTTTTGATGAGTACCGGAACCGCTCCGGTTGGAAACGGGAAGGCGGTGGCAAAGTAGACTGGCCTGCCGAGTATGAGGTCTTCCGGCGCCTTGACGTACGGGTAAATCGGCTCATCCGGCTGCTTGGTGCACCCGGAGAGTCCGGCAAGAGCAAGCGAGGCACCCATGACTTTGAGGAAACCGCGGCGCGAAACAGGATCGATCCACTCGGAGGCTTGCTGCGGAAACTCCTCGCGCATGGCAGCCTCAAACTCAGGCGTGCCGGCCAACTCGTCGATGGAGCGCCAATATTTCTTACCTTTTTGCCCGGCCAGCCCGGCTCGAACCTCGGCAAGAGTGAGTTTTTCCTGCGTCTTCTGCATATCTTGTTTCACACCGTTTTTTTGTTTTTCAAAGCTGCTTTTCACCGGTGGCATACCTCGCAACTTGAAAGCTCGCGAGCCGACCGGATGTGATAGTGCTGGAACAGGAAACCGCCCAGCGCCTCCTGGTTTGTGAACTTGATGTATTTCACGCTGGGCGCAAGCATGCCGTTGGGGGTGTCGGCGACGGGTTTGCCAGCGACCTGCGCATCGACGGCTTCAACCAGATGCAGCGATGCTAATTGCGCGCCGGTTGCCCTGGCTGGATTCGTCGTGGTGCAGTTGACGGACTCCGAAGTAGGCGTGCCGATTTTTACATTGGTCGCCGTGCACCAGACGGGATTGAGATCAGAAGGCTTCTGCCAATCCATGTTGTAGATTGCCGAGGTCGGGCGCAGGTTCTTGATGGGATCACGATGACAGTTAAGGCACCACTCCATCTGCAGGCTGTTCTGCTCGTAGGTAATGGGCATTTCGTCGATGCGGCCGTGACAGGTTTCGCAGCCTATGCCCTTGTTGACGTGGATTTCGTGATTGAAATAGACGAAGTCGGGGAGGTCATGCACCTTGGTCCAGACGATGGACTGTCCCGTTGCCCAGCTGTGACGAACCGGCTCAAGCAGAGCGGCGTTGGTCCAGATCTGCGAATGGCAGTTCATACAGGTCCGCGTGGGGGGAATGCCCGCATAGCTCGATTTTTCAACCGAGACATGACAGTACTGGCATTGAAGGCCGAGGCCCTCGACGTGGTGCTTGTGACTGAACGGAACCGGCTGATCGGCACGCTGCCCTTGACGCGTTACCCATGGCGAACGCTGGAGCTCGTTAAGCGTAACTCCCAAGGCTATGATTATCAAACCCGATAAGACGAGACTCATCCGTGCAAGCGCGTTGGAGCTGCGGTCAAAAATCTGCGCCATGAATGCTTCCTACTTCCCTCTTCGTGCCAGGTGGTTATACAGCTAGCGCGCCATGTGTGCGCACGGTCATTGACAACAGGGAAATTTTCGTTCCCCAAATTCCTCAGTTAAAAATTGAAGCAACAATATACCCGCCAGAATCGACACTCGCAAGGGGTTAAGAAAGCTCTTGAAAAATTTTTATTCCAGAGAGCACACAAGAGCGGGATTTTGATGGGCCAAATGACGCGGAGGCGCGGAAGGACTGCGGTTTTCGAGCTATAAAGCCGTTTCAGGCGGTTTACTTTTCGGACACCGCCCTATTAACTAAAGCGACAACACCCGCACCCTTGATTGCTGGTACAACTATTTTGACCCTATGACTGACGGACGAAGAACGCCCCGATACGATATTGCGCGCGCCTGCCAAGAACTGAGCGAAGCCGACCCAGTGCTGGGCCGGCTGATTGAAAAAGCCGGCCCTTTCACGCTGAAGCTGAAGAGCCAGCACTCACCCTTTGAGGCGCTGCTGGAGTCGATCATTTATCAGCAACTGCATGGGAAAGCGGCAGCCGCAATTTTGAAACGGCTGCTGACCTACTTTGGAGAACTGCATCCCGCGCCGGAGCATTTGCTGGCCGCGCCGGAGAACCATCTGCGGGGATGCGGTCTTTCCGCAAGCAAGCTGATGGCGCTGCGCGATCTTGCGGCGAAGACGCTGGATGGGACGGTTCCGACGATGGTCCAGATCCGGCGAATGGATGACGCGGAGATAGTTGAACGGCTGACCGAAGTACGCGGCATTGGCACATGGACGGTGGAGATGCTGTTGATCTTCCGGCTGGGAAGACCGGATGTGCTGCCGGTAACGGACTACGGGGTGCGGAAGGGATTTGCGCTGACATTCGGACGTCTGCCGAAACGGAAGCCCTTCGATGCATCGATGCTGGCCAAACCGGCCGACATGCTGCGGCGCGGTGAGCGGTGGAGGCCGTGGCGATCGGTGGCGAGCTGGTATCTGTGGCGAGCGTGCGACCTTGCGGGGAAAGCGTCTCCGCCGCCAGCCTAGCACGCGGCTTACGGGCAATTCCTCCATTCCCATGGGTTAACCGCCTGGAGTGAAGCACCTATATATAGGAGTAAACAGGGCGCGTATAAGCTGATGTATCCCGTGCAACAGCGCGGCTATAATTGATAGTTCACGGATTCGCGAATAAAGGAGCGTTTTTTCAATGCCCATTCAAGCCACAGGCAAGATCTGGCACAACGGGAACCTGATTCCCTGGGAGAAAGCCAACATTCATGTGATGAGCCACGTGGTCCACTACGGCTCGTCCGTTTTTGAAGGGATCCGCTGCTATGCGCAACCTTCAGGCGGAGCGGTGTTCCGTCTGCCGGAGCACATGCAGCGGCTGCTCGACTCAGCCAAGATTTACCGGATGCCGCTGCCGTACTCGCTGGAACAGCTTTCGAACGCGGTGGTGGAGCTGATCGAGGCCAACGAGGTAGCTCCGTGCTACATCCGGCCGATCGCATTTCGAGGATATGGCGAGATCGGCGTGAATCCGAAGAACGTACCGGTCGAGGTGTACATCGCAAACTTTCCGTGGGGCAAGTATGTGGCCGGGGATGCGGCGGACGTTTGCGTTTCTTCGTGGAACCGGCTGGCGCCAAATACGATGCCTTCCCTGGCGAAGGCGGGTGCGAATTACATGAACTCGCAGCTGATCCGCATGGAAGCAGACATAAACGGTTATGTTGAGGGCATTGCGCTGGATGTGAACGGATATCTTTCCGAAGGCTCGGGCGAAAACCTGTTTCTGGTGCGCAATGGCGTGCTGTACACCACTACGCTGGCCAACTCGGTGTTGTCGGGCATTACGCGCGACTCCGTACTGACGCTGGCGCGGCACTTCGGGATTCCGATCGTAGAGCAGACGCTGCCGCGCGAGATGTTGTACATTGCCGACGAGGTCTTTTTTACAGGTACGGCGGCCGAGGTCACACCGATCCGCAGCGTGGACCGCATTCAGGTTGCCGACGGCAATGCCGGACCAATCACCAAGCAGCTTGCCGACGAGTTCTATGGCATTGCGAACGGTCTGCGTCCGGATCGCTTCGGCTGGCTGACTCCGGTAAAGGTGAATGCAGACCAGCCGGTAATAGCCTAGGACTGCGTCCAAGCAACAAAAAGCCTGGCTGGCGGCCGGGCTTTTTGTTGCGCTGATTCGGTTGCTGGGAGCTATTTCCCGTCGCTGTCGAGCTTGATCTGATAGTTAATGATCTGCTTGAGCGTGTCATACGGAATCTGGCCGCTCGCAACCTGACCGACAGGAATGGGACGTCCATTGACGAAGAGCGTAGGCGTTTCGTCAACATTAAGGTCCTTGCCGAGCTGGATGGAGGCGTTGACGGCGGCCTTGGTGGCGGGCGCGTAGGAACAGGCTCCGACCTTGGCCGCGTCGAGACCGACCTTGGTGGTGGCGTTGCCGAGGACCAAGTCCGAGGTATCCGGGGTGAGCTGATCCTGATGTGCAAAAACATCGTCAATAAATTTGAAGAAGGCGGCATTGCCGTCCTCCTTCGCGACGCAGATGCCATAGGACGCAGCTTTGAAAGCCTCAGTGTGAACACCGATGAGGGGAAAGTTTTCAAAGACGAAGTGGGCCTGGGGAAAGTCTTTCAGCAGGCGCTCGATGACGGGCTCCGTGATGCGGCAGTGCGGGCACTGCAAGTCGGCGAACTCGACCAGCTCAAGTTTTTTGCTGGCGGCTCCGCGCGTGGGGCCATCCGCGCGCGCAAGCAGCACTTGCCTGGCTGCGGTGTAGGGATGCTCACCAAAGGGCTCCATGCTGAGGTTGGGCGCAATAAGATGCTTGCCGTCCGGCGTAACGAGAAATGCGGCCATGGCAAGGTGGTGCTGCGGGTCATTTTTCTGCAGGATTTCTACGACTACGCGAGTGACGCCGGGTGCCTGCGTCTTCTGAATGGCCCAGATTTCCCACATGCGGTTGGCGTCGTATCCCCAGAGCATTTTGAGGAAGGCAGAGACGGTGGCGCGAGAGGGTGAGGCTGCGTTGAAGTTCGAGGCCGGTGGCGCAGGCAGCTTCAGCGGTGTTGCCGGAACCTTGGAGGAATCCTGCTGGGCCACAAGCAACGACGGTGAAATGGCAGAGGCGACGACGAGTGCAGCAACGAGGAACTGTTTCATGGGAGTGCGGAGGCGCATTCGATGTCCTTAGAAAAAAATTGACTTTTCCAGTGTAAAGGGATGTGACGATTGGCGCGGCATTTTGTTATCCGGGGCAGCGACAACCATGCTAAACCTGGGCCCGCGCGGCGATGGGGAAGCGGCGGCCCATTCCGAAGGCCTTGGCCGTAACCTTGAGTACGGGCGCGGCTTGCTGGCGTTTATATTCGCTGCGCTCGACGAGACGAACGATGCGGCGCACGAGTGCAATGTCGAGGTTATGCGCTTTGGCGATAGCTTCAGGAGTTTCGTAGCGCTCGACATAGGCCTCAAGCACCGGGTCGAGGACATCATAGGGCGGCAGCGAGTCGGTATCTTTCTGGCCGGGACGCAGCTCGGCTGACGGCGGCTTCTCAAGAATTGCGTGGGGGATAATTTCGCGCTCGCGGTTGATGTAGCGGCAGAGCGCGTAAACCTGCGTTTTGAGCACATCGCCGATGACCGCGAGCGCGCCGACCATATCTCCATAGAGGGTGCAGTAGCCGGTGGACATTTCGCTTTTGTTGCCGGTGGTAAGCACGAGCGCGTTGAGCTTGTTGGATGCAGCCATGACAATCGTGCCGCGGATACGCGACTGCACATTTTCTTCTGTAATGTCGGGCTGCAAACCTGCGAAGAGAGGCGCGAGGGCTTGATTGTATTGCTCGAAGAGCGCACTGATGGGAAGCACTTCGAAACGAACGCCGAGGTTCGCGGCGAGCTGACGGCTGTCGTCTATGGAGCCCTGCGAGGAATAGGGGCTGGGCATACCGAGGGTAAGCACGTTGTCCGCGCCAAGGGCTTCGACGGCGATAGCGCTAACGAGCGCTGAGTCGATGCCTCCGCTGAGCGCAATGATGACTTTCGAGAAGCCGCACTTTCTGACGTAGTCGCGGGTGCCCAGGACCAGCGCACGGAATGTGGCTTCAATCGCGCTGTCCGGGCCGGGATGCATATCGCCGGTGAGCGAGTGGGAATCGACGAAGATCAGGTCCTCCTCGAAGGACTTTGCCTGCGCGATGAGTTCACCGCTGCGCGAAAGAGCGATGCTGGTGCCATCGAAGACGAGCGAGTCATTCCCGCCGACCTGGTTGACCATGAGCACCGGGGCGCTGTGGTGGCGGGCAATGGCGGCGAGCATGTCCTGACGGATGCGGCGCTTGCCGTGCCAATACGGCGAGGCGGAGATATTCAGCACCAGAGATCCGCCGGAGAGCATGAGCTCCTCGATGGGATCGATATTGTAGAGGCGGTTCTCCCAGAAGCTCTTGTCGTTCCATGCATCTTCGCAGATGGTCAACGCAAGGTGCTCGCCACCGAGCGAAAAGAGGCGCTGATGAGCAGAGGGCGCGAAGTACCGCTGTTCGTCGAAGACGTCGTAGAAGGGCAGAAGCCTTTTGGATTGCACAAACTCAATGCGTCCATTGCGGAGCAGCGCGGCGGAGTTCATGACGTGCTTGCCGGTTCCATGGTGCGCGGGCGTGACATAGCCGCAGATGATGGCGGTCTTGCTGCCCGCGGTTTTTGCGGCTATCTCTTCTACGACCTGTCCGGCGCGGGCCACGAACGCGGGTTTCTCAAGGAGGTCGGCGGGCGGATATCCGCAGACGGCGAGCTCGGGGAAGAGGACCAGGTCGGCATCGCCCTGCACAGCGCGCGCGGTGAAGTCCAGGATTTTCCGAGCGTTTCCATCGAAGTCCCCGATGGTGGGGTTGATCTGGGCGAGCGCGATCTTCACAAATACAAGTTTACGCGCTTGCGGGACTGACGCGCTCCCAGACGAGTTGAGCGACGATGGTGTGAATGCCGGAGCGGATGGGGCCCGTGCGCAGGGTGAGCTTGTTGCCCTCGAATTTGTAGTAGCGCACCTCCGGACGTCCAACCCAGTTGGGGAACAGGCTGACTTCGACGTGGTGCGTCACGGTTTCTCCCTTGACAGTGTAACGGCCGGAGTAGGCGATGTAGTCGCGGCGTCCGGCGCGGCGTGCCATGCGGAGCGGGGCAGCACTGTCGTGCGGCCTGAGGGCAGAGTGAAGGCGGGCACGGCGATACTTCCAATCGCGCGCGGGACTGAGGTTGCCGCTCATGTAGCCCTCGGCGGAGTAGAGCAAATATCCGCGGACCTCAGATCCCCAGGGATGTTCGACGGCGCCATCCTCATGGATGAAGGTGTAGTCGAGGAGACGCCAGGTCCCAACGAAGTCGTCTGCTGTGGCTTGCATAGGCATCAGAGTGTGGGCAGCACCAGCGCATCGAGATTTAGAAACAGGCGGAGAACTTCGTCGCTGGAGGCCTTCATCTGCTCCATGGTGCCGAAGAAATGCGCCTTGCCCTGGTGAAGGAACAGCACACGATCAGCGAGGCGCTGCGCGAAGCGCATGTCATGCGTGACGACGATGCTGGTGAGGCGAAGCTGGCGCTTGAGCTTCTGGATGAGATCGCCGAGCAAATGCGCGATAAGCGGGTCAACCATCGTGGTGGGCTCGTCGTAAAGAATGGCTTCCGGTTCCGCAGACAGAGCGCGGGCAATGGCGACGGAGCGCTTCATGCCGGTAGAGAGATCGGAGGGCAACAGGTCGATCATTCCGGCGACACCAACCATCTCGAGCAGCCCCCTTACGATTTGCTGTATTTGGTCTTCGACGAGTCCTTTGCGCTCGCGGAGCGGGAAGGCCACATTTTCACCAACGCTCATCGAGTCAAAGAGCGCGCCATTCTGGAAGACCATGGTGACCTTGCGGCGGATGGACTGCATTTGCTTTTCGTCATAGCCGGTGATGTCTTCGCCGGCGACAAGAATTTTACCGGAGTCGGGCTTGAGGAAGCCCATGATTTGCTGGAGCGAGACGGACTTGCCGACGCCGCTGCGTCCGAGGATGCAGAGAGTTTCGCCGGGATTGACGAAGAAGCTGACGTCGTCGAGCACGACGACGTCGCCGAAGGACTTACAGACGTGCTCGAAGGCGATGTAAGGCTCGGGCACACGGTGCGCGTTGCCTTCGACGACGGTTTGCATTTCGCGGGTGTCCAGCGGTTCTCTCCCGGGCGGAAAACAAAACTGCTTGTTTTATTTAACCTTATTCGATGCCGGCGAAATGCTCCAGCGTCAGGGTTTCGAGGTCCGACGGGGTGTTGATGTTCTGGAACCAGGAATGGAGCGGAAAAGGCTGCGGCCAGGACTGAGCAGTGGCAATGGATTCAACGTTGCAGGTATCGATTGGAGCACCCATGGCGCAGGCGGCGGACTCGATGGCAAGCATAACTTTGGCGCGGCGGGCAGCGAGCGCGGAGCGGATGTGAGGCAGGAGCGCGCGGCTGTAAACAGCGCAAAGCGGCTGCGGACGCCACTGCAGCAAGGGGATGGTAGCGAGGGCGTTGGTGAGGGCGGCACGGTCGATGAGCCAGCGGAGAAATGAGACGGGCAGCAAGGGGAGATCGACGGCGAGGAAGAGATTCTGCTGTGTGTTGCTGGCGGCTAGCGCGGCCTCGATTCCGCCGAGCGGGCCGGAGCCTGGAAAATTGTCCGGCACGACGGGTGCGAAGGATGCAAGATCGGGACGTGAGCCGACAATGCGAGGTGTGAAGCCGAGGGCGAGAAGCTTATCGAGCGCGTGCTCGATGAGCGGGCGGCCGTTGAGCGGAAGCAGGGCCTTGTCGCGGCCCATGCGGGAGCTTGCGCCTCCGGCCAGCACGAAGGCATTCATTGTCCGAGTTCTTCAAAGAAGACGATGACCGACTCAATGCCGCGATAGAAGTTGGCGAGATGGAACTTCTCGTTCGGCGCGTGGAGATTGTCGTCGGGAAGACCGAAGCCCATCATGACGGAGGGGATTTTGAGGTGGCGCTCGAAGTCGCCGACGATGGGAATGGAGCCGCCGGAGCGGATGAAGACGGTGTCCTTGTTCCAGACCTGCTTGAGGGCGTGGGTTGCGGCCTGGATGTAGGGGTTGTCGGTGCCGATGACGATGGCTTCGCCGGAGTGGATGAGGCGAACGTTAAGGGTGATGCCGGCGGGCGTGAGCGACTGGACGTAGCTCTGGTACTGGGCGAATGTCTTTTCGGGCGTCATGTCGGGCACGAGTCGCATGGAGACCTTGGCGACGGCTTTGGCGGGAATGACGGTTTTGGCTCCGGCGCCGATGAAGCCGCCGGGCATGCCGTGGACGTCGAGGGTGGGGCGCGCCCAGGTGCGCTCCAGCACGGAGTAGCCGGGTTCGCCGGTGAGCACGGTGGAGCCGACCTCGGTCTTGCGGTAGTGCTCTTCGTCGAAGGGGAGCTGTTTCCAGGTCTTCAGCTCGTCGGCGGACGGAGCTTCAACGTCGTCGTAGAAGCCGGGGATGAGGATGCGGCCGGAGGAGTTCTTGAGCTGGGCGATGATTTGCGCGAGCGCGACGAAGGGATTGGGCGCAGCGCCGCCGTACATGCCGGAATGGAGATCGGTCATGGCTCCGCGGGCTTCGATCTCGGTGTAGATCATGCCGCGCAGGCCGACGCAGAGCGTGGGCAGCTCGGGAGCGAACAGCTCGGTGTCAGACACGAGAGCGAAGTCGGCCTTGAGGCGGTCGCCGTGCTCGCGGACGAACCGCGCGATCTGCTCGCCGCCGACTTCCTCTTCTCCTTCGAGGATGACGCGGACGTTGATGGGCAGCTTGCCGTTGTGTGCCTTGAAGAGAGATTCGAGCGCCTTGATGTGGATGTACATCTGGCCCTTGTCGTCGACGGCTCCACGGGCGTAGAGGTTGCCGTCGCGCTCGGTGGGCTCGAAGGGCGGGGACTTCCACTCGTCGAGCGGATCGGGGGGCTGGACGTCGTAGTGTCCATAGCAAAGAGCGGTGGGCTTGCCGGAGGCGTGGAGCCAGTCGCCATAGACGAGCGGGTGGCCCTCGGTCTGGATGACCTCGACGTGCTCAAGGCCGATGCGCTTCATGTCGTCGGCGAGCCAGGCGGCGGCAGCGGCGACGTCGCCCTTGTGCTCGGGCAGCGTGGAGACGGAAGGGATGCGAAGGAGGGTCTTGAGCTCGTCAAGAAAGCGGGGATAGTTTTGACGGGCGAAATCAACGGCGGCGGATGACATGATGGGTACTCCTCGAATCCTTGGATGCTGCGACCTTGCAGTATAAAGTACTGCGCCGACGACACGCGCTTCGCGCCTTCGGTCAGCGTACTGCTGAGGCCGCTTCCGTTGGGCGCGGGCGTGTTGTTTCGGCTGTTCTACGTCAGTCGCTCCCGCAAGGAGTGAACTTCGCGGGTGAGAGCGTCGAGGCGGTCGAGGAGAGCCTTCTGGCGAGCGTCTTCGGTCGTCGGCTTGCTGCCCTCGATGAAGAAGGCCCCGTTGGGCTCGAGCACGCAGCGCGCGACGTCACTGAAGCTGTCAAAGCCCTGGCGACGGACGACGGAGAGGAGTTCCTCTTCACTGAGCAGCTCTTTTTTGAGGGCATAGGCGTCGATGTTGCCTTTGGTGATCAAGGTGCGCTCGACACCGCCGAGGAGATGGCTCCAGCGAGGCGAACTGTAGAGGAAGCGCACCACCAGCCAGTTGACGGAAAGCAGCGTGGCGGCGCCGATGATTCCACCGGAGACGGAGTTGTCGTTGCCGATGATGGCGTTCTGCACGGTGTTGGAGAGCGAGAGCAAAACGACGAGATCGAAGGGGTTGAGCTGGGCCAGCTCCCGCTTGCCGAAGACACGGAGCAGGACGATAAGCGCGAGATAGACGAGGATGGGGCGGAGGATCTTCTCAAGAAGAGGAATGGGGATGTGAAACATCTGGTTCAGCATGCAGTGGCACCTCGGCGCAAATGCGCGGGATGAATATAAGCCGAGGGCCGCAGCCGGAAGACCGCAGAATGCAAAAACGGCGGTGGACCTCATGCATCGCCATGAGATTACCACCTGCCGTTCGGAGCTTTTCGAATTGTCGTTTTACGCCGGCTGTTCGACCACCGGACCGTGCGTTTTGGCGGTGGGCAGGGGCTTCTTTTCTTCCGGCGCAGGGGCAGGGGGGGCATCGCCAATTCGTTTGGTGAAGCTACACGCGACGCTGGTCTCAGCCTCGCCCTTCTTTGCGCGCTTTTTCGGCGCGGCGTCTTCGTCGGCGGAAGGCTTTTTGTTGTTGGGGCAAACGAGGTAGACGCCGGACTTGAGGGTCTTCTCCATCAGATAGGGGCTGCCGCACTCCGGGCATTTTTTCTCGACCGGCTTGTAGTTGGCGGTGAAGTCGCACTTGGGGTACTCGGAGCAACTGTAGAAGACGTTGCCGCGGCGGGCCTTCTTCTCGACGATATCGCCGTCGTGGCATTTGGGGCACTTGACCCCGATGGTGTTCTGCTTGATGTATTTGCACTTGGGATAGCCGGAGCAGGAGATGAACTCGCCGTACTGTCCGTTGCGGAGCATAAGATGCTCGCCGCACTTGGGACACTTCTCGTCGAGCGGGACAGGCGGCTTCTGCTGCTGCTTCTGGTTGAGTCGGCGGACAGTCTTGCAGGGCGGGTCCTCGTTGTAGCCGGGGCAGGCCATGAAGGGGCCCCACGGGCCGTTGCGCAGCACCATGACGCGACCACAGTTCTCGCAGTACTCCTCTTCCTGCTCGACGTCTTCACTGGGGGCAGCGAGGTTGGGTTTGGTTTCGAAGTTCTCCTTGGTGAAGTTGCAACTACCGGGCTTCTTTTTGTCGTAGGCGCTGCAAGCGTAAAAGGAACCGAACTTGCCCCACTTGAGGACGAGCGGCGAGCCGCACAGATCGCACACCTGATTGGTGGGCTTTTCCATGCGCTTGATGTCTTCCATGTTGGCGCCCGCGTCCTCCAGCTCGCCCTTGAAATAGCCGTAAAAGCCCTTGAGCAGATCGGTCCACTTCTCCTTGCCGTCTTCGATGTCGTCCAGCTCTTCTTCCAGCCGGGCGGTGTAGCTGGTGTCAAAGATGTAAGGAAAATTCTTGACGAGAAGGCCGGTGACAACCGTGCCGATCTCCGTAGGCACAAAGGGGCCGCGACGGCCACCAACTTTGGCCACGTACTCGCGATCCTGAATGGTATTGATGATGGACGCGTAGGTGGAAGGACGGCCAATGCCGCGCTCCTCAAGCTCGCGAACGAGCGAAGCCTCGTTGTAGCGCGGAGGCGGCTGGGTAAACTTCTGGACGGTGGAGACCGCCGTGCGCTCGGCGAGCTCTGCCGTCGGCTCGACGAAGGCGGGTATCTCCGCGTGCGCGCCTTCCCCGGCCTGCTCGTTCCTGGCCTCGATTTTGGCGACCTGCTGGCGGTGCTGACGGCGCGCCTCTTCGAGCTTGGCGGTGCGCGCGCGGACGGCAAGCTGATGAAGATGCTGCGGGCCGGCGAGGGCCAGAGGCTGGCCTTCGCGAATTTGCGGAAGCTCCTGGTTCTCATCGCCGTCGCTTGGCCTCTCGTCCTGATAGACCTTGAGGTATCCGTCGAACCGGAGGACGGTGCCGGAGAGCCGGAAGTTGTAAGTCCGGTCACTCTTTGCGTCGATGGCAATCGTGGTGACGTCGTAGACGGCAGGCGTCATCTGCGAGGCGATGAAGCGCTGCCAGATGAGCTTGTAGAGCTTGTACTGCTCGTCGGAGAGCGACTTGCGAATGTCGTCCGGATGCAGACTGGGGTCTGACGGGCGAATGGCTTCGTGCGCGTCCTGCGCGTCCTTCTTGGACTTGAAGACGTTGGGGGCGTCGGGCAGATATTGCTTGCCGAGCTTCGACTGAATGTATTCGCGCGCGCCCTGGATTGCATCTGGCGAGACGCGCGTGGAGTCAGTACGCATGTAGGTGATGAGACCTATGGTTCCCTGCTTGCCGACTTCGACGCCCTCATAGAGGCGCTGCGCGACGCCCATGGTGCGCTTGACGCTGAAGCCAAGCTTGCCGGCAGCGTCCTGCTGCAGCTTGCTGGTGATGAACGGCGCGGGAGCCGAGCGGCGACGCTCTTTCTTCTCGACGGAGACGACGGACCACTCGGCGCGCGTGGTGGCGTCGATGATGGCGCGGGCGGACTTCTCGTCAGGCACAGCGGGCTGGCTTACGGTCTCAACCTTGGCGCGTTCGCCGTCGATACCGATGAAGCGGGCGGTAATGAACGCCGGCTCGCCCTTGTCGCCAGCGTCCGGAGTTAGCTTGAGGATCGCGTCGATGGTCCAGTACTCGACAGGCTTGAAGGCCTTGATTTCCTGCTCGCGCTCGACGATGAGGCGGAGAGCGACGGTTTGCACGCGGCCGGCGGAGAGGCCGCGGCGGACCTTGTCCCAGAGCAGCGGCGAAATCTGGTAGCCGACGATGCGGTCGAGGACGCGGCGCGTCTGCTGGGCATCGACCAGATGCTGATCGACGTCGCGGGCGTGGGCGAAGGCGTCCTTGACGGCCTTGGGAGTGATCTCATTGAAGGTGACGCGATGAATGGCGCCCTTCTTCACCACGCTGCTGAGTTCGCTGGCAAGATGCGCGGCAATGGCCTCGCCTTCACGGTCAGGGTCAGGCGCGAGGTACACGTTGTCCGCATCCTTTGCGAGCTTGCGGAGGCGGTCCATGACCTTCTCTTTGCCGGGAATGACGATCAGCTCAGGCTCGAAGGTACCGTTTGTAAGATCAACGCCGATCTTGTTTTTGGGCAGGTCCTTAACGTGGCCGAGCGAAGCTTCAACGATGAAGTCTTTCCCGAGATATTTATTGATCGTTTTGGCCTTTGCAGGCGACTCAACGATCACCAGTGATTTGCTCATTCTTTTCCTTATACAACCGAGACGCATACTAACAGACGCGGTAAACCGCGTTCGGGCACAGGGGACAGAATATACATTTTTCTGACTCCCTTGCTGCATTTTCGCTCACAGCTCGAATTCTGTTCAGAAGCTTTTGACGTAGTTCTTTCCAGGAAGTTGCCTTATACGCCCGGCAAGCTCCAGCTCAAAGAGCGCCGTAAAGACCTCAGAGGAGCTGACTTCAGGCTCCAGTTTTTCCATGATCTCGTCAAGTTGCAGTGCTTCATCATGGCGGAGGACGCTCATTACGCGGGCTTCTTGAGGCGCAAGCGACTGCTCTGAAGGCTCCTGATTAAATAAGGATGCACCGGAGGCGGAATTGGATTCAGCGGGGTTCTGCGCAGTGAGCTCGACGCGAACATCGGTGGGCAGGTCTTCCCAGACATCCTCCCACGTGGCGGTGAGCTTAGCCCCCTGTTTAATGAGCGTGTTGGGGCCCCACGAGTTCTTATTGGTAACGTTTCCTGGAACGGCATAGACGTCGCGGTTCTGCTCGAGCGCGCAGCGGGCGGTGACACGTGTTCCACTGTACTCGGCAGCTTCGATAACCAGGACACCGACGCTCATTCCGCTGAGAATGCGGTTGCGTTTGGGGAAATTCTGCGGGGCAGGAAAGGTTCCGAGGGGAAGCTCCGATACGATGGCCCCGCCGTCGGCGACGATTTGTTCGGCCAGAGATTTGTTTTCTTTTGGATAGACGACGTCGACGCCGGTTCCCCAGATGGCAATGGTGGGACGCTTGGCGGCGATGGATCCTTTGTGCGCTGCGGTGTCAACCCCGCGGGCCATGCCGCTGAGGATGATGAGACCGCGCGCGGCGAGATCGCGGGAGAGCATTTCAGCCATGCCGGTTCCATAGGGCGTAGGGTGGCGTGTTCCGACCACGGCGATGGAAGGACGCGCAAGAAGACCTGCATTGCCGCGTACCCAGAGGAGCACGGGGGGATCGAATATCTCGCGGAGGCGTTCCGGGTAGACGGGGTCTTCAAAGGTAATAAAGTCGGCTCCGGTCCTGGCCAGGGATTCCACTTCCTGATCGGCAGCGGAGCGGGCGGCGCCTTCAAAGATGTAACGCACGCTCTGGGCTGGAAATTGCAGGCCCTCAAGCGCAGTGAGGCCGAGCGAAAGAATGCGGGCGGGCGAGCCTGCCCGCTCGACAGCGCGAAGGATGCGCCGGGGACCCAACTGCGGAGTGAGCGCGAGAGCGAGCCATGCGAGGCGGTCCTCAGTGAGTGCGGACGCGGGAGCGGGCTGAGAACCGATGGTGGAAGAAATTATGGGAGAGGACATGGGGCTCCGCGCGGTTGGATGTGCAGTGAGATTGCTCGGAGGGTATCGGTGGGTCAGGAGCGAGTCAAGGGAAACTACTCCCGCCGCCATTACCGTTGTTACACTGATCGGTGAGCCCGATTTCGAAAAAGCTGGTCATTGCTGCGATTGATTTTGCGAATCCCGCACCGCTGATGTGGGATTTTGAGCATGCTCCGCTGAAAGACGAGCTGCTGGAACGCTACGAAATAATTTCGTCCATGCCGTCCGAGTGCGCTCACAGGCTGATGGATGGCACGGCGGACATCGGACTGGTTCCGGTGGCAGCGTATGCGCAGATGCCGGGCGCAGTGATTGTACCGGGATGCGCGATTGCCTCCCTCGATTATGTGCGGTCGATTCTGCTGGTAGTGCGCCATCCGCAAGGCGTGCGCAGGGTGAAGCGTGTGGCGCTGGACACGGCCTCCATTACTTCGGCCACGTTTACGCGGATCTTCTTCAGCAAGCTTTGGCAGACAGCGCCGGAGTTTGTGCCACACGCTCCGGCGCTGGAAGCAATGCTGCGCGTGGCGGATGCGGCGCTGCTGATCGGCGATCCGGCGCTGCTGGCGCTTGAGCAGCGGGAAGCGCGCGAGGCGCGGACGGGCGAGCGGCTGGAGTACATCGATCTGGCGCATGAGTGGCGCGTGTGGACGGGGACACCGTGGGTATCGGCCTTCTGGGCGGTGCGCGAGGCGGCGTTCGGGCCGGAAACGGTGACGCGGGCGCAACTGGCGGAGGACTTCGAGCAATCGCGCGACCACGGACTGATGCACATTGACGAGTTGGCGCGGGAGTGGGCCGGGCGGGTGCCGGTATCGACCGGAGATCTCCGGAATTATCTGACAGAAAACATCCATTACTTCCTCGACGATGCCTGCCTTGAAGGGCTGAACCTGTTCTACCGCTACGCGGTGGAATGCGGCGCCTTGCAGGCGGTTCCGGAATTGCGTTTTCTTTGAAAAGACGTTTTCTGTGAAAAGCCATGGGTTTGCGCGACGCGGCTTCGATTTGGCGCGTCCAACCATTGCGTGACCCTCTCCGTATGGCACAACTCGCATAAGGGCCTGCTGCCGCACTGGTTGATCCATTTCGGTCTGCTGGGGATATTTGTGGTTGCGACCATCGACGCCTCGGTGATCCCACTGCCATTACCGGGAAGCAGTGATCTGCTGGTGCTGCTGCTGACTGCGCATCGCGGGAACCCCTGGCTGGCGACGCTCGCCGGAACGCTGGGGAGCCTGGTGGGCGGCTACTCTACCTGGACGGCCGGGAAGTCGGGCGGCGAGGCGATGCTGAAGCGCTACGGCTCAGATCGACTGCTACGGCGCATCGAGCGATGGATGAAGCGGAATGGAATGCTCACGGTGGCGGTTGCGTCCATACTGCCTCCGCCGCTGCCGCTGATGCCGTTTCTTTTGTCGGCGGGCGCGCTGGGGATGTCACGGACGCGCTACATGATCGCGCTGGGCGTGGCGCGAGCGGCGCGCTATGGGCTGATTGCATGGCTGGGCGCAACGTACGGCAGGACCGTGCTCCGCGCGTGGTCGCATTACATGGCCGGATGGGCGGACGGGATCATGTGGGCCTTTACGGCGCTGGTGATCGCCGTGGCGCTCTATGGAGTGTGGAGACACAAGAGCAATCAACATACTGGGAAGAGCAGGCCGTCCGGGAAGAAGCCGACGAAAAAAGTGGCGATCTGAAAAATGCGTCTGGCGGAGCTTCAGATGCGGCGGCCGGGCTAAATCTCCCAGCGCAGCAGAGACGAACCGACGGTGAAGCCTGCACCAACACTGGTCGCAAGTATGAGGTCACCTTTTTTGAGTTTTCCCTCTTCGCGCGCAGTCTGCATGGCAAGCGGGATGGTTCCGGCAGTGGTGTTGCCGAAGCGATCGATATTGATGATGACGCGCTCCAGGGGCAGGTTAAGGCGCTCGGCGCTTGAGGTGATGATGCGCTTATTGGCCTGATGCGGAATGAAGCAGGCAAGATCGTCGACAGTGACGCCGTTGCGGCCAAGCACGGTCTCTGACGCCTCGACCATTTTGCGCACGGCGAATTTGTAGACGGACTGGCCATCCTGATGGACGTAGTGCATTTTGTTCGCGACGGTGTCGGCAGTGGGGGGATGAAGGCTGCCGCCGCCGGGCATGTAGAGCGCGTGCGCGCCGGAGCCGTCAATTTCATGCACGAAGTCGATCATGCCGATTTCACCCTCTTCCGCAGGCTCGATGAGGACGGCGCCCGCGCCGTCTCCAAAGAGGACGCAGGTAGAGCGATCGGTGTAGTCGATGATGGAGGACATGGTGTCCGCGCCGATGACCAACACCCTGGAGTGGGCGCAGCTCTCGACGAGCTTGGCGCCGACCTGCAGGGCATAGACGAATCCGGAGCAGGCCGCGGAGAGATCGAATCCCCAGGCGCCCTTTGCGCCGAGGCGGTCCTGTACAAGGCAGGCGGTCGAAGGGAAGAACATGTCGGGCGTGACGGTGGCTACGATGATGACCTCAAGCTGGTCAGCTCCAATGCCTCGCTCGGCGAGGCATTGCTTCGCGGCTTCGACGGCCATGTCACTGGTGGCCTTGCCCTCGTCGACAAGATGGCGCTCACGGATGCCAACGCGGGTGTATATCCACTCGTCGGAGGTATCGACCATTTTCTCGAGGTCCTGGTTGGAAAGCACGCGAGGCGGAACGTAGGTTCCAAGGGCACTGATTTTGGCGCGTCGAGAAGCACGCGGACGCACGATGAGGCTCAAATAAGTTTCTCCACAACGGCTGAATTAGAAAGATTTATTGTCGCTGAGCGATTCCGTCACTGTCTATTGGAGCTTGTAAGGATTCTGTAAAGAGGAGGATGACTCAATATGTACCGGGCGACCTACTGCGCACGCACTGGCCCGTTACCGTTGCTTCCTTCCGGACCTGGCGGGATTGGCGGGATTGCGCCGCGTAGGACCCGGCACACACCCCATGATATCACCCGGAGAGCAGGTGCGGGCCCTTTGCGCGGATGGCGCGGGACCGGAGTTCCGTGCCTTTGTCAGCTAGAATATAAGTGTGACGCAAGTTCTGATTGACGAGGCGAAGAGCCCCGCCGCCCCTCAAACATCCGCTGTCCCCGCGAGCCGGCCCAGGGTCGGCTTCGTTTCGCTTGGCTGCCCGAAAAACCTGGTGGACAGCGAAGTGATGATGGGGCTGCTGGACCGCGCCGGTGCGGAGATGACCTCGAATCCGGAATCGGCGGAAATTCTGGTGGTGAACACCTGCTCATTTATCGACGCGGCCAAGCAGGAGTCAGTGGACGCGATTCTGGAGATGGCCCAGCACAAGACGGCGGGCACAGCGCGCAAGCTGATTGTGGCCGGGTGCCTGGTGGAGCGCTATCGCGACGAGATTCGGAAGAATATTCCCGAGGTTGACGCGGTTGTCGGAACGGGCGAACTGGAGCAGATTCTGACGGCGGCGGGGCTGGAGATGCCAGCACTGCAGACCGAGGAGCCGTCGCTGTTTACGATTTTGACGGCGTCACAGGCAGCGCGGGCCGAAGGCGATCTACGCGAGCAGCAGGGTCGTTTTTCGAGGACGGAGTGGGATGGAGCCGAGGCGCATCTGCCGCAGTATTTGTATGACCACACGACACCACGACTGCTGGCGACGAAGAAGGCTTCGGCATACATCAAGATTGCGGAAGGCTGTGATCATCCGTGCAGCTTTTGCGTGATTCCGAACCTGCGGGGCAAGTTCCGGTCGCGGCGGTTCGAGTCCGTTGTGGCGGAAGCGGAGAACCTGGTGGCGCAGGGGGTGCGCGAGATTACGCTGATTGGGCAGGACACGACCTGCTACGGCGAAGACTTTGGCCTGAAGGACGGGCTGGCGCAGCTGCTGGACCGGCTGGCGGTAATTCCGGGGCTGGTGTGGCTGCGGTTCCTTTACGCATATCCGAACAAGATTACGGGCAAACTGCTGGAGACGATCGCGAAGCACGACACCATCTGCAAGTACCTGGATGTTCCGCTGCAGCACGCCGCGGGCCCGGTGCTGAAGAACATGAAGCGCGGCGCGAACGCGGAGATTTTCCTGAAGACAATTGCGAAGGTTCGAGCGACGGTTCCGGGGATTGCGCTGCGGACTTCGTTTATTGTGGGCTTCCCAGGCGAGACGGAAGCGGACTTTGAGACGCTGTGCGACTTTGTACGCGAGGCGCGGTTCGACTGGCTGGGCGTGTTTGGATACTCGGATGAAGACGGTTCGCGCTCGTTTGGGCTGGAGGGCAAGGTCCAGGCGAGAACAATTGAACGGCGGAAGCGCGAGCTGATGAAGATTCAGCAACGCGTGAGCAAGAAGGCCAGGGCAGAGTGGGTGGGCCGCGAGGTCGAGGTGCTGGTGGAGGGCGAGAGTGAGGAGACTCCGCTGCTGTGGGAGGGCCGCTCGCCGCTGCACGCACCGGAGATCGACGGCACGGTTTATATCAATGACTTTGGCCCGTACGAGGAGTTGACGGCGGGCCGGTTCTACCGCTGCGAGATCACCGAGGCGCACGACTATGATGTTGTGGCGCGGGTGATTGAAGCCAGCAGGGAGTAAAGAGCGATGTCTGCAAATCAAGCTCTGCGGTGCCCTATTTGCCGCACGCTGGTGACGAAAGACGACGAGCACTTCCCTTTTTGCAACGCCCGGTGCCGGTTGATCGATCTGGGCAAGTGGGCCAGTGGAGAGTACCGCATCTCTTCGCCGATTCTTGACCCCGAGGTGCTGGAGGGGTTGGACGAGGCAAGCCGCAGGCCTAGAAATGAAGAGGATGACGATCCAGAAGCAAGCTAAGAGATGACCAACAGCAAACAGGCAAAAACCGGCTGGGCGTGGGTCACGGCCACGTTTTTTGGCATTGGATATATGCCGGGCGGACCGGGAACATGGGCGGCGCTGACGACTACGGCGATCTGGTACGCGGCGGCGCGTACCGCACATGCGGGCGGGTCGCCGCTGGTGCTTGCGACGCTGATTGCAGCGGTTGCGGCGACGCTGATCGGGATTCCGGCTGCGGGGGTTGTTGAACGCGAGAGCGGCAAGCTGGACCCCGGCTTTGTGGTGATTGACGAAGTTGCGGGGCAGCTCACGGCACTGCTGTTTGTTCCGTCGGATATAGGGCGTGCGTTGCTGGCGCTAGCGCTGTTCCGGGTTTTCGACATTCTGAAACCTGCTCCGGTGCGGCAGCTTGAACGCCTTCACGGCGGGCTAGGTATCATGATGGATGATGTGGCTGCGGGGCTGTACGCACTGCTTATCGGCCTGATTGTGCATCACTGGTGGTAGAGAGTCATGCCTTCTTTGCTTAAACCCGAGCTGGGCCATACGCCCCACATCGACACGGTAGAGCCGAATGCGGCACTGCCGGGCGGTGTGATTGAGGTGCATGGCGCGAATCTGGGCCCGGTGTCTTTTCGCAGACCGGTGGCCATGCTGGGCGATCTGGCGGCTCCGGTACTGATCAGCCGCGACCGGCAAATGCTTCTGCAGGTTCCGGAAGAGGCCGAAGCCGGCAACCTTCGGATTCTGCAGAATGGGGCACAGAGCAACGCCGTAAATGTGGCTGTGGGCACGCTGCTGGCTACGGGCTTGCATGCGGTTGCGAATCCGGCGGTGGATGCGGCGGGAAACGTGTATGTGACGCTCTCGGGTGGGCGCGGGCAAGAGACCCCGGTCTCAGTGTTTCAGATAGCGCGCAATGGCGAGATGCGCCCGTTCCTGAGCGGCATTATGAACGCGACGGGACTTGCGGTGGATGAGGACAGCAACCTGTATGTGTCGTCGCGGCATGAGGGGACGGTATATCAGGTGTCTCCAGCGGGCGCGGCCAAGGTGTATGCGGAAGGCATGGGGATTGCCACGGGCATTGCCTTTGACGCGGACCGCAACCTGTATGTAGGCGACCGCAGCGGAACGATCTTTAAGATTGCTCCGGACCGGCAGATTTTTGTATTTGCGACGCTGGAGCCGAGTGTGGCGGCCTATCATCTGGCATTCGGAATTGACGGCACACTGTATGTGACGGGGCCGACAACCTCAAGCCATGAGAGCGTGTATGCGATAGACCACAATGGGGATACGACGATTCTGTATCGCGGGCTGGGACGCCCGCAGGGGCTGGCGGTGGATATTTCAGGAGCCGTGTATGTAGCGGCCTCGCTGGGAGGCAGTCGTGGCATAGTTCGTATTTCGCAGGATGGCGAGGCTGCGCTGGCCGTTGCCGGATCGGGTATTGTGGGGCTGGCGTTTGTGCCCGGCGGCAATGTGCTCGTGGCGACAGCAACCAGCGTTTATGATGTTGCCTTGGGCGTGGAAGGCTGGCGCGCGGTTTAGCCAGCTTAGCCAACGCCCTAAAGACTGAAGCCTACCGGACTCCAGACCGAATGAACGCTGAAATCATTGCCATAGGCTCGGAGATGCTGACTCCGTGGCGACAGGACACCAACTCCCTGTTCGTCACGGAGCGGCTGACTATGGTTGGGGTGTCGGTTGCGTTCAAGACCATTGTGGGGGACAGGCCAAAGCATCTTGTGGACGCGATCAGCAATGCGCTGCGCCGGACCGATGTGATTGTGATTATGGGCGGGTTGGGCCCGACGGAAGATGACCTGACGCGCGAAGCTGTAGCTGACGTGCTGAAGATCGGAATCAAGCGGAATCATGACCTGATTGCCCAGATGTACGCACGGGCGGCACAGCGGCGCATGACGATGCCTCGTAACAACGAAAAGCAGGCGGATGTGCTTGATGGAGCTGAGCTTCTGGAGAATTTGAAAGGCTCGGCTCCGGGACAGTGGCTGGATACGGTATACGGAGCGCATCGCAAGCTGGTGCTATTGCTGCCGGGCCCGCCGTCAGAGCTTAAGGCGATGTTCGACGACGAGTGCATGCCGCGCTTGAAGGCCGTGCTGCCGCAGAGGTTTATCGCGACGCGGGTGCTGAAGGCGGCACTGATTGCCGAGTCGCAGGCGGATGCGCGCATTGCGCCGATCTACCGGCCATTCACGGATGTGGAGACGACGATTCTGGCGCATCTGGGAGATATCCAAGTCAACCTGATGTGCGGCAAGACGGCGATGGACCTGGCACAGGCGCGGGTAGATGCGCTGGCAAGCCGGATTGAGGAAGAGCTGGACGACTATATTTACTCGTCGCATGGAGAGTCGCTGGAGCAGATTGTGCTCTATTACCTGGAGATGAAGGGAGCGACGCTGGCGGTGGCCGAGAGCTGCACGGGCGGTATGGTTGCTGAGCGGCTGACAAGCGTCAGCGGGAGCTCGCGGTCGTTCTATGGCGGGGCGGTGGTGTATTCCAACGAATTGAAGATGGAATTCGCGGATGTTCCGGCGGAGTTGCTGGAGCGGCACGGGGCAGTGAGCGAGCAGACGGCGCGGGCTCTGGCGGAGGGAATCAGGAAGCGGTGCCGGACGACCCTTGGAGTGGGCGTAACGGGCATTGCCGGGCCGACGGGCGGGACCGAGGAGAAGCCGGTAGGACTGGTGTATATCAGCGTGAGCGACGGGAAGACGACGGACATATTGGAGCGGCGGTTCACGGGGGACCGGGCGCGGGTGCGGAGCTATGCGGCGCAGACGGCGCTGGACATGGTTCGACGGCGGCTGATGTAGGGCTGCTTCTGCTTATTTTTTTAATACATTACACAGGGGTTATGATTCCGCCGACGGGGTGGCGGCGGGGGTACGCCTTGCCTTCAGACGGGGCTTCCGGGGCGGAGCTTTGGCTGTCGAGATACCGGGTGAGGGCTTCGCGGAGGATGCTTTCAGGCGGCTGTTGGCGGGCGTCGGCGAGCGCCTGGAGGCGGGCGGCAGTGGCGGTGTCAAGTGTGAGGGTGATGGGCATGGGCCTGTCGCTCCTGTTTCGATTATGAACCTTTCGATTGTGGACCCTTCGCTGTTAGACCCGGGAGTACAAGCACGTGGGCCTGATGTTCTCCGGCCATATGAAGAATTGCCCGGTCGAAGGTGGCAAGCACCAACCCATCCTTGATCGCCATGCCGAGCAGAAAGGCATCGGTGACCTGATTGTGGCCGTGCAGACGCTGGAAGAAGGGCTTGGTCAGGGTGCTCCAGTTGTGCGTGATGGGGTGGTAATGACAGCCCGGGTGCTGCGCCAGCCTGTCCAATATCCCGGTGGCTTCGCTCATGGTGATCCTTTCCGGCCGGGTTGCATAGCGCAGAAAACCAGCCTCTGCCCAAGGACAAAGCGCCCATTGCAGACCTGGAGTCTGGAACCACTCCAGAGCCGCGCGGTGATGCTCATGTCTTTCAAAAAGGCGGGCTATCAGCACATTGACATCTACCAGGTGAAGAGGCTCAGCCAAGATCATCCTCCGACTCATCCTTCACCATTTCCGAAGTGATGACCGGACCACAGGCTTTCACAACAAGATAGCCGTACCCGTCGGCCTTCAGCCGGGGGGACGTACTGACCGGCGGCTTCGGCAGCTCTTCCGCACGCCGGATGAGTTCGCTGACGGCAGCCCCTAACGGGATACCTTTGGCGCTCGCATACGCCGAGGCGAAGTTGTAGGCGTCGTTGTCGAGGTTGATGTTGGCTCTGGTTCTCATATTAAAATTATGCACTGCATTTGTTGTCGGTGCATAGATTTTTATCGGTGCATATTATAATTTATGCCAAGCGCGGCTGACGCTGGGGCCATTTGGCGGGCCAGAGCGGGTATGTGGTATCAGCTCAAGAAAATTAAGTTCTTGATTCTGTTTTGGTTACGGGCGATTCCGCGCCAAGACCATGTTTCCAGGCGGGTTATGGGTACGACCCTCTAAACAAAGGGGTTAGCATTCGTAGCTCCCGAAAAAGGCGAGAGGCGCAGCTCGCTGCGCCTCCTGGCCGGGAATAAACTTTTACCTATTTCGAGTATAGCAGGTTGAGATAATTCAGATACATTTGTAAGTGACTGTAAATAATGGTGTTATTGGATTTTGCTCTTGACAAGGGGGCGCACGTTGATCTCGATTCGTCTGCGGCTACGCTCGGGTCCTACGACTTCGCTCAGGACAAGCTCTGCTGGCAGCAAGGTACGCCTCTTCGAGCCGGGTTTATTCACCGACCTAAAGATCACCCCACTGACGAAGACCTGTCCGCGAGGGCCCATATTGCCTTCATCGCATTATTGAGCACGCGAATATCTTACAAAAGTATCTTACTTCTCACCATGATAAAGGCCCGCGAGAGCGCGTGAAAGCAGCCAGCTTCGTTCTCAGTTCTTGAGAATGCCGCGGAAAGCCGGGCCCGGAATATAAGTTACCGGTTGTCCGTTCAGCAAAACCTTCAAATGATGGCCGTCCCAGCTCCAGGCAACGGTACCACGAGGACAGACAATACCAGATACGTGCATTGGGTGAGCCAACCAAGAATTGGGGACACCAAGGCCGATGACAAGGCTCCCGTCCTCGTCTTCATGAACCAGCATGTCAAGCTGCAGCGAAAGCATTTCAGCCGCGGTCCAGTAGTGCGGAGTTACTGCACCTGGATGCTCCCACCCCCGGATCTCCTGCCAAAGCCCGAATGAATTTTCCTCACCACGTCCTTCCCACCAGGTGTAGAGCCCGGGGGACGACTGATGGTCCCAGAACCAGTTTAGAGTTTGCCAGACATGAGTACGAGCGTCCGGAACTCGTGCCTCGCCCTCCAGCAGCCATTCATGAGCTTCCGCCACTTTGAAATATGTCCATAAAGGACGGGATTTGAAGTTTCCGGTGGGGTCGTGCGTTTTATCCCAATGTTCCTTGAGCAAACTGCTATATGGTATCGGATCATTGTTTGCGATATTACTTGGCCAAAGCCCGACGATAGCTGATCGATCATCCTCTCTCTGCGGAGTGCTAAGTGCGCGCCACCAGGCTTTGCGCAACACACTGGCTTCTTGATCCCAGAGCTTCGCATAGACCGCTCCGCCTGGTTGCCGGAGAGCTATTCGCGCTGCGGCCCGGAGTCCTGCATAAGAAACTCCATTCACATAAAGCAGAGGACGCTCGAAGTCCATCCGGCCAACGATGAGACCGTTCTTCGCTGGTCCGCATACAAGATCCAAATCCGGCCTATTAAGATCTGCAGGAACGATTGGACCATAGGGGATCCTATAGATTGCCCTGGTTGTATGGATCATCTTAAGTATCATTTCGGCCTTGCGGTACACATCGGGCCAGACCTCGCGATCGAATGCCGGATCGTGAGCACGGTCAGCGGTTTGCCCGATTGCCCAAAGAGAGAGCCCGGGGGTATCTGCCTCAGGACCAAATCCACCGAACCAGTCATGCCGGGCAAAAAACAGGGCGAGTTTCTCAGCAGTCGCTATCTCCCCAGAGCGAGCCAGAGCCGTCACTTCATATGCTCCGTCTCTGTTCCATGCGAGCGGGTAATTTACAGGATCCCCGGGACGGGTTTCATTCCCCACCAAGCTCATGAGCAAATGTCTCTCCTGGGCTCCCATAGAAGCTGAAAAGCGCACATCAGGCACATTTACCTGCGGGAGAGAACGTAATTCTGAAAGCTTGTCTTTCGCGGGAAATAGTACTGGATCGGCAAGAGGTATTAGCGTAGTGACTCTGATTACGCGCACAGAGCCCAGAGGAACAGTCGCTCGCAGCCAATTTCCGGAACCAGCGATGAGAGGCTTCCCGAGTGCGGGCCCTTGTTGGCTGCCTGCAGCTTCAATTCGCCAAAATCCCATTTACAAGTACAACGCCCTTATCCCAGGTTATAGAGGATAATGGCCCTCCAGCTGGTCCGTCGCTGCGTAACAGCAAGCTTAGCGGCAAGCCCATACGAGCTTGGAGCTTCAATAAAAAGGATCGTGGTGACTCAACAGTCCAATCGGCAGAATAATACGGCGATTCAGTGGTGATACCCAAACCTGAGTCCATACTCTGCTTGATTTGTTTCAGAGGAATTGTTGAAGAGATAAAGTTACCGGCCTGAATCAAAATGCCGAAGCTCCCCACACCGGGACTGAAGCTGCCGCCAGGCTCAAGGTAGCCCTTCTGATCGAGGCGCGAGCCAGGCCAAGCCAGAACTACATGACCAATGCTGCGGGGCCAGGGCTGGCTCGGATCCGCCTTCATGTGTTGCAGGAGTTCCTGACGCTGCGTATACCGCGGGCTCAATGGTGGAACTGCCCCGCGAGCATGACCGATCAGTATTCCTCCAAGTACTCCAAGCAGGGCCGAGGCAACGGCCAGCGAGAACACCCCTGCTCCAGTGATTTGTCTGCTCATGCATACCTCATCGCTGTCATGTGCAATCGACATTGATCATAGATGATTGAGAACGAGCTGATTTGCAGTCGTGCACGGATATGCTGCAATCTCGCAGTAGGTGCAGCAGCTACTCAGCGCAAAAGCAGCGATGGCGCGCTAATAGCCATTGGCGATGAGGTAGTCGGTGATGAGTTCGAAGCCGGGCTGCTGGGTGCGCTGGAGGGCGAGCTTGATGAGCACGTCGGCTTCGAGGTTGACGGGGGAGCCGGGCGCGAGGGTGTGCAGGTTGGTGGATGCGTAGGTGTGCGGGAGGATGGCGACGGTGGCGACGCGCCCGTCCCAGGCGGCGATGGTGAGGCTGATGCCTTCGATGGCGATGGAGCCTTTTTCGACCATAAAGGGGCGGGTGTGCCCGGGAATTTCGACCTGGAGGTTCCAGTCGGTGAGGGCGCGGTCGGCGGTGGGCGAGACGGGGTCGAGGGCGAGGAGGGTTCCAGTGGAGTCGATGTGGCCCTGGACGATGTGGCCGCCGAGCGGGGTTCCGGCGGGCGTGGGCAGCTCAAGGTTGACGGTGGAGCCGGGCGCGAGGCGGGTGAGCGAGGTGCGGGCGACGGTTTCAGCGGCGAGGTCGGCGTGGAAGCGGTCGGGACCGATGTCGAGTGCGGTGAGGCAGACTCCACTGACGGCGATGCTGTCTCCGGTTTTGAGCTGGGGCGCGAGGGTGGGCGCGAAGACGGCGATGCGGCGGGTTCCGTTGCGGTCGGCGATGGAGAGGATGGAGCCGGTTTCCTGGATGATGCCGGTGAACATGCTTTTAGGGTAACGCCTCCCAGTTAAAAAGCGGTTAGTTGGTGAAGCGGTCAGTTAAGGTCCGGTCAGTTAAAAAGCGGTCAGTGAAAAGCAGAGTCGGCTAGTCGGTGGCCCAGGGGTCGTGGAGCCAGGCTTCGAGGCGGAGGTCGGGGCCGAAGGGCGTGACGGCGGTGCGAACGGGGTTAAGCGGGATGCGGGTGCTGGTGTGGATGAGGGGGACGGCGGAGTATCCGAGGAAGAGTGGCGCGTAGAAGAGGGTGAGCTTGTCGGCGTGGGGGAGCGCGGCGGCGTTGAGTTGCGATCCGCCTTCGAGCATGGCGGAGGTGAGCTGCATTTCTCCGAGACGCGCGAGCACGTGGGGGAGCGAGAGGCGCGTGGCGCCGGGCTCGGGTGCGAGCTGCTCGACGCGGATGTGGAGCGATTCGAGGGCGCGGCGGCGCTCGGTGCTGACGGTGGTGCAGAAGACGATGAGATCGTCGTTGGCGGTGGAGACGAGGCGTGACGCGAGGGGCAGGCGGAGGGTGGAGTCGAGGACGACGCGCAGGAGCGGGCGGCGGCGCGGGAGGTTGCTGCGGTCGGTGAGCAGCGGGTTGTCGGCGAGGACGGTTCCGATGCTGGTGATGAGGACGTCGGAGGCGTGGCGCATGCGCTGGACTTCGGCTTGCGACTCGGCTGAGGTGAGCATGACGGGCGCGGCGGCGGTGCGGGTTTCGGGGTCGGGTGCGATGCGTCCGTCGAGCGAGAGGCCGGCCTTTAGTGTGAGGAAGGGCAGGCGGGTGCGGATGTAGCGGGCGAAGGCGTCGTTGAGGCTGCGGGCTTCGTCGGCCAGGATGCCGGTGTCGACGGTGATTCCGGCGTTGCGGAGGCGGGCGATGCCCTGGCCGTTGACGGCGGGGTTGGGGTCGCCGGTGGCGATGACGACGCGAGAGACACCAGCGGCGATGAGCGCGTCGGCGCAGGGGCCGGTGCGTCCGGTGTGGCTGCACGGCTCAAGGGTGACGTAGGCGGTTGCTCCTTTGGCGGCGGGGCCGGCGGCTTTGAGGGCGACGACTTCGGCGTGGTCACGAAGGTCGTAGGCGTGGAAGCCTTCAGCGATGAGCTGATCGTTCTTGATGAGGACGCAGCCGACGGCGGGGTTGGGCGAGGCGAGTCCGACGGACTGGTGCGCGAGGTCGAGAGCGCGGCGCATGTAGCGGTGATCGGCGAGCGCGGCGACTTCGTGTTCGGGCAGGACAGCCATCAGGCCTCTAACAATGAATCGACGAAGACCTCGCTGTCAAAGGGGAGCAGGTCGTCGATTTTTTCGCCGGTGCCCACGTAGCGGACGGGGAGCTTGAGATCGCGGGCGATGGCGATGGCGATGCCGCCCTTGGCGGTGCCGTCGAGCTTGGCGAGGACGATGCCGGTGACTCCGGCGGACTCGGTGAAGAGGCGCGCCTGCTGGAGTCCGTTCTGTCCGGTGGTGGCGTCTAGGACGAGCAGGACTTCGTGGGGAGCCTCGGGGATGAAGCGCTGGGTGATGCGGCGCATCTTGTCGAGCTCGGCCATGAGGTTGCCCTTGGTGTGGAGGCGTCCGGCGGTGTCCACGATGAGGTAGTCGATGCTGCGGGCCTTGGCGGCGTTGAGCGCGTCAAAGAGCACGGCGGATGGGTCTCCGCCCTGACGGGACTTAATGAGCTCGACGCCGCTGCGCTGGCTCCAGACCTCGAGCTGCTCGATGGCGGCGGCGCGGAAGGTGTCTGCGGCGCAGAGCAGGACGGACTTGCCCTGGGCGCGGTAGAAGGCGGAGAGCTTGCCGCTGGTGGTGGTTTTTCCGGTGCCGTTGACGCCGACCATGAGGATGACTTCGGGCGGGGTGGTGACGGCGCGCGGGGGACGCTGCTGATCGTCGAGGATGGACTTGAGCTCGGCCTTGAGCAGGGTCTTTAGTTCGGCGCCGTTCTGGATTTGCTGGCGCTTGGCGCGCTCGCGGAGGGAAGTGAGGATCTCCGACGCGGTGTTGACGCCGATGTCGGAGGCGATGAGGGACATCTCGAGGTCTTCGAGGGCGGACTCGTCGATGACGCGGGTGAGGGCGAGGACGTCGCTGACGCGCTCCTCAAGGCTCTCGCGGGTGCGCGAGACGGCCTGCTTCATGCGGTCGAGGAGGCCTTGTTTCGGCGGTTCGTTGAGGCTGCCGAAGAGTGTTTGGATCATGAGTACTAGTGTAGTGGGTGGCTGGTGGGCAGGTGAAGCGGGCGGCTGGTGAAGCGGTTAGCGAAGTACGGGGCACCGCGATTCGTGGTCATGCTCAGGGTGGGTCACCCGGCGCAAGGCTCCCGCACGGGTGACTGTTCCCTGAGTTGCGATCCTTTCCGTTCCCCGTCTTCATGCGAGCAGGGGAGGGGTTGTCGTTAGTTCGTATCTGCGGAAGGCCCGTAGATTCCGGGGACTTTCCCGCCCATGGGGCGCACATAGGTGCTGAGTTGGCCCCGGTGATGGACGGAATGCTTGAGGGCCATGGCAAGAAAGTTGATTCCGGGTGCCTGCACCATGCCAAACAGGTCGAGGACAGCGTTCAATTGATCGCCTGTCATCGCGCGGACACGATCCAGGGCCACGGGCGCGTCCTGCTTGTAACGGGCGGCGCCGTCTGCCGAATTCATAATGCCGCAGGCGTCGGAATCGTCCGGCGGCGGAGTGAATGCTCCGTTGGCAATGCAGTTGAGCAGCCACGCATCTTCGAGCGCAATGTGGCGAACAAGTCCCAGGCCTGTCTTGGCCTTGGCGTCGGGCTGGTAGTCGAGGTGGGTGTCAGGAACCGCTGCAAGCACTCGTAAGGTGGTCTGCATCTCGTTCTCGAAGTCGGCAATCAGAAAATTTGCGACAGTCTTGGTTTCTGTGGGTTCCATCAAAATCTCCTTTTCTTAAATCTATTTGAGTTGTTGTTGAGAAGCGAACCGTCTGGCGATCAGAGATCCGCTTTCGGATAAGGTACTCGCGTCGCCGATCTTGGTCTGCCCGAGCACAATATCGCCGTTGGGCCGGAACTGCACCCAACCGCACGTACCCTCCGGCGCAGGAACCGGCTCACCACCGCCAGCTTTTCCCTGATAGAGCGGCCCACCCGGCTTGAGCGCAGCTTCGTTTTTGTCAGCGCTCGGGTGCCGGACTAAAATGGGTTCATTCCCGCCGTCGCTCCGGGCGTTGGAAGGCAGGGTGCCTGCAATGGTATCGAAATCCTTCGCGGCGGGATACTTCCTCATTGATACCGCAGCCAGCACCCTCTTTCCCGTCCTGGCCTCTTCCAGGTAAAGCGTAGAGCCGTCAGCCTGACGCTTGATGTATCCGATCTGGTCGCGCTTCCCCCTCGTCTTCGTGCCGAACACCACGGCGTCCGGCGAAGTAACCAAATCCGGAATCCTATCGAAGTCGGCATCCCTCAAGGATGTGTGATGAGTTGTCACTCCGTTACATATTTTAGTGTGTGAGGATTTGCGGTTGCCGGATGCCCGCGAAACTGAACGATGCCGAGGCGGGCGCGCGGCATCAGCCGCGGAGGAAAAGGAACAACGTCTTGATCTTCTACAGGCAGCCGCCGTTCAGGAATGGGGCGAGTTCAGGAACGGTGCTCAGAACCAGGTTTTCTGCTTGTACTCGATGTAAGCCGCGCCGAACTGCTGCTCCAGCACCTTCTCCTCATTGCGGATGCGCCGCAGCTGTAGAGGAATGAGGACGAGGAAGAAGAGCAGGAGGATGGGTTTTCCGGCCCAGAGAAAGAAGCCGGCGACGGTAAGCGCGCCAAAGACGTAAATGGGATTGCGGATGCGGGAATAGAGGCCGGTGGTGACCAGAGTGGTGGCTTTGGCCCGGATGCTGAAGGCGCCTCCGAGCTGGATGCGGGCAAGGACGAACAGGGGTAACGCGGGGACGACGATGGCGAGACCGGCGATCCGGATGGGAGTCCAGGGCAGAGCGGCCGTGTGGTACACGAAATATGCCAGAGCGACGACAACGACGAGGAGCGTGGCGATATTGGACTTCAGAGTCAGCCTCCTGAGAAGAAACGGGGTAGCGGGACGGCGAGAATTTTACTACAGCCGCGGCGCTCTGATAGAGCGTGGGCTGGCCCGGCGGGCGGGTCTTCCAGCGCCGATGCACCCAGAGCCACTGGTCGGGATAGCGGCGAACGAAGTCCTCGATGGCATGGGTAAAGCGGGGTGCGTTCGGACTTTGGTTGGGATGACAAGGGGAAGTTGAGAGTGATCGATCCCACCCCTTCGATAGGCTCAGGGCAGGTTCTTCGCGCTGCACACTTCCGCACGAAATTCAGCGATCGAAATTCAGCGTGAGGGTGCATCAAGGCGGGTGGGAATTCTGTGCAATTTTGCTCACCCTTCAGGAAATATTTTCGGCATGATGCCGAGATACAGTCCGATGAAGCGCGCCCGGGATTCCGCTGCCAGAGCAATCAGCTTGAGAGTATCATTGCGACAGCCGCTTCACGTTACAAGGCGAAACGTAGAGTGTTAAGAAAGAACAGAACCGATGCTTCCTCCAAATAAGACGCGTGATCTGGCCCGCCGCCTGATTGCCAGGGAGGCCGCTGCAAGCACGGCGTCCCTGCATACCGAACCTGCAACTGTGCGCGTTTATGAGAGGCTGCGCCGGCAGCTAGGCTCCCCGGTGGGCGTTGACGGTTTTCAGGCGCTCGCTTCCCGTGCCCTGGCTCTGGCCAAGTCGCAATCACCGCGGCTCAGCGCGGTGCAGGTTGCGGCGAATGGAGGCCTGAGCGGTCTCGGCGAAGTTGAATCCCAGACGGACGCGGATGTGGATGGCGAGGCCGGAATCATTCTGATTGCGCAGTTGCTTGGCCTGTTTCTTAACTTCCTGGGCGAGGCAACAACGCTGCGTTTGATTGAAGACTTACGCCTTCAGGCTGACACCGGTACAGAGTCCGCCACGGCCACAGTGGACACGATAACCTTAGCGGCCGATGGACCGGTAATGGCTGCGGCTTTCGAGGACCTTCTGCTGGAAATTGACCGGCTGAGGAAGGTGAGCGAACATATTGAAACGCTGGCGTACAAGCATCCCGGCATGAAAGATGGACTTGTGAGTGTTGCGGGGAGCCTTCGCAGTATTGCCACCGTCCTGGACATTTTCACACTGATCCGAAGCAAGGCTGGCGGTCCACAGGACGAGGCCCCTGACCTGCAAACGAATCGCTACATGAATTGAGTTCCGGCAGGGCTACATCCAGCGCGACTCTGAATGTTGAGCGCTCCAACCCCGAAGGCGCTTCAAGGAAGTTGAGAATCGCTCTCCTTGATCCTGTTACGAAGCGTAGAACGGCGATTGAAATCTTCGCCCTTGAACCATGCTCGGTTGAACATGACGACTGCCCCAGGAATGCGAGATTTAGCCCATCGACTTATCACTTATGAAGCCGGCGCGGGCAAGGCCTCCGAGCCACTGCAGTCCCCGGCCATTCGCGTCTATGAAAAGCTGCGCCATAGTCTTGGTGAATTTGTAGGAGTTGCGGGTTTTTATTCGCTCGCCACTCGCGCGTTGACGCTGTCCAGGCCGGAGGCCCCCAATCTGAGTGCGGTGCGGGTTGCCGCAGATGGATCTATACAGGGCCTGGACGAAATTAGGGCTCAATTCGACAATGACAACAATCAGGCTGGCGATGGAGGAATCATTCTCATTGCCCGCTTACTCGGACTGCTTCGCATCTTCCTCGGCGAAGCCTTAACGTTAAGCCTGCTGCGCAGTGCGTGGCCAGGCGAAGTAATTGACGATCGCAATCTGGTACACGGGAGAAAAGCGTGAGCACCCAAGACAAAGTGAAGATCAACAAACTACCCACCGGAGTACCGGGCCTTGACGAGATTGTGGGTGGTGGTCTCCCTGAATTTTCATTCAACATCATCGCGGGCGCACCCGGAAGCGGGAAGACGACGCTGGCACACCAGTTCGTCTTTGCCAATGCCACGCCGGAGCGTCCTGCGCTCTATTTCACCGTCCTTGGCGAATCCGCCATCAAGATGCTGCGATACCAGCAACAGTACACATTCTTCGATCCGTCCATGCTGCCCGGCTCGATTCGCTTTATCAACCTGAGCCAGGTTGTGCTGGAGAAGGACCTGGGCGCGGTTTTGGAGCAGATTACCCAAGAAGTTGAAAAAGCCAACCCCGCCGTTGTGGTGGTTGACTCCTTCCGCACCATGGTTCGGAAGCCGGATAGCGACATGGACCTGCAATCCTTCATTCAACGGCTGGCGCTGTTTCTGGCTAGTTGGCAAGCTACAACTTTCCTGATTGGTGAATATGCGGAGGAAGAGCTACGCGACAATCCTATTTTTACCGTCGCCGATGGTCTGTTCTGGCTGCGGCAAACGGCGGAGCGCAATTCAATTGTGCGGAAGTTGCAGATCATCAAGCTGCGCGGTCAGGATTCTGTGCCCGGGCTGCACACGTTCCGCATCACCGATGCCGGAGTGCAAGCCTTCTCGCGCACCTTTGGGTTGTCCGGACACGCAAGAAATCCGCCCAGCCATCGGCGCCTTTCCTTCGGCATCGCGGAGCTGGATACGATGCTGGGTGGCGGCGTTCGCGAAGGCGATAGTGTACTTATAGCCGGGTCTTCGGGAACCGGGAAGTCGGTTCTGGCAACCCAATTCATTGCCGAAGGCATACGCCAGGGAGAGCCGGGAATTGTGGCCGTGTTTGAGGAGCGCCCGCAGGCGTATACAGAGCGAGCCGCCAGTCTAGGTCTGGATCTGGAAACGCCGCAGAAAGACGGAAAGCTCACGATCCTCTATTTGCGTCCCCTGGATCTGTCAGTGGATGAGACCATGCACTCGATTCTCGATGCAGTGCAGAAGATTGGCGCCAAGCGGCTGGTAATCGATTCACTGGCCGGCTTTGAAATGGCTCTGTCGCCCGGCTTTCGCGCCGACTTTCGCGAATCGCTGTACCGCATGATCTTCGCTTTGACGGGGATCGGAGTCACGATTCTAAGCACAGTCGAAGTGGATGAGTCTTTCACGGAATTCCCGTTCAGTACCTACTCAATCTCGTTCCTCACAGATGACATCGTCCGGCTGCGGTACGTATCGATCGACGGCCAGCTTCGCAAGATCATGGTGGTGATCAAGATGCGGGGCGGGAATCATGCCAAGGATATTCGCGAGTATGAGATCACGTCCAAGGGAGTGGTGATTCTTGGCAAACGGCTCACAGAATATCAGGGCCTTATCAGCGGAATCCCCGTGCATTCGGGCCGACCCGGCTCGAAGGAGGAGCCTTCGCTGGATACGGGAATCGAGCATAAAACCTAATCTATGAACTCGAAGCCGTAAACAGTGAGGGCGTGCTTGAAGTGACATCCTGCAGGGTGCTGCGGCCGCCGGGATCGCCTTCGGTCGATAGCTCCGCCAGACCAGTTGCGAGGCGGAGCTTATTGATGGATGGCGGAAGCTGCCGGATTTGCAGGGCGAGCTGTTTGGTTACGCGGCCCCGGGTAGAGTCGGGCAACTTGCGCAGCTGCTCCAATTGCTTCACGATTGGCTTTTCCTGCTTGGTCCAAACGGGCGGCTTTGCCTGAGCGGTGAGCCGTTGGGGAGCAAGAACGAGCGAGGCTGCGAAAACGCCGATCACGGCAGCGACAAAAATGGCCCGGCTCAACTTTGTACGCGGACAAGGCTGAATTTCGAACATTAAGAACTCTCCAAGATTGAGCTTGGAACATTGTGAAGGGCGGGTGAGCAAAAGAAAAGCCCCATGTGGCAGCGTTGGCCGGGGCTGAAGCCCCTTTTCATGATGCTGCTATTCACCGGCCTAAAGGCCAGTGCTTCCACCTGGCCTCGCTGGCGCGAGGCGAGAGGTTTGGCGTTGGGTGTCGAAGGTAATAGGTCTGGGCTGACAGTGTTGCCGCGATTGGCAAACAGCAGGTCCTTCGACTCGCTTCGCTCGCTCAGGATGACATCAGAAAAGTGAAAAGCCCCAGCTATAAGCTGGGGCTTTTCGGTTGCCCGTCCGGCGAGGACCGCTGCCCGCGCAGGGCCCGCCGGAGGTTGTGTTTTGCGCTTACTCGCTTGCGGCCATTTCTTCGGCTTCGCCTTCCTGGCGCATGAGTTCGAGTTCGCGTTCGGCTTCTTCGTAGGCGGACTGGACTTCCTGCTGGACGCGGGCTGCCGCTTCTTCAAGCTCGGGTGAGAGCTGGATGTTGCGGTAGTACTCCATGCCGGTTCCGGCGGGGATAAGACGGCCGACGATGACGTTTTCCTTGAGGCCGCGCAGGTTGTCGATGGCTCCGTTGATGGAGGCCTCGGTGAGCACGCGCGTGGTCTCCTGGAAGCTGGCCGCAGAGATGAAGCTGTCAGTAGAGAGCGAGGCCTTGGTGATGCCGAGCAGGAGCGGACGGCCAATGGCCGGGCGTCCTCCTTCGGCGATCACGCGCTCGTTCTCCAGACGGAAGCGGAACTTGTCAATCTGCTGCTCGAGCAGGAAGTTGGTGTCTCCCACATCCTCGATCTTCACCCAGCGGAGCATCTGCCGGACGATGGTCTCAATGTGCTTATCCGAGATGGTGACGCCCTGGAGGCGGTAGACTTCCTGGATTTCGTTGACCAGGTAGGCCTGCAGCTCCTTTTCGCCGAGCACGGCAAGAATGTCGTGCGGGTTGAGGGGCCCGTCCATGAGGGGCTCGCCAGCCTTGAGGCGCTCGCCCTCCTGCACATTGACGTGGATACCGCGCTGGACGGAGTATTCCTTTTCCTCCCCGTTGTCGGCGGTGACGTAGATTTTGCGCTGTCCCTTGGCGACCTCGCCGAAGCGGATGACGCCATCGATTTCGCTGATGATGGCGGTTTCGCGCGGCTTGCGTGCCTCGAAGAGCTCGACGACGCGGGGCAAACCGCCGGTGATGTCCTTGGTGCGCGTGGTTTCGCGCGGAATCTTGGCAAGGATGTCGCCGGGGAAGACCTCGTCTCCGTCCTGAATCATAAGGTGAGCGCGGGAGGGCATGAGGTACCGCTTGTTGCCCTTGGTACCCTTAATGACGAGTGCCGGCTGGCGTTTTTCGTCGGCAGCGTCCGCCACGACAAGGCGCGACAGGCCGGTGACTTCGTCGACTTCTTCGTGTAGGGTAATGCCTTCCTGGAGGTCCTTGAACTGGACCGTGCCGCCGATCTCCGTCAGGATAGCGAAGGTGTAGGGGTCCCACTCGGCAAGAGTATGGCCGACCTGCACCTTAGCACCTTCCTCGACTTTGAGCTTGGCGCCGTAGACGATCTGATAGCGTTCCTTTTCACGGCCGCGGTCGTCGATGATGGTAAGGGTTCCGGAGCGATTCATGGCAACCAGATCACCCTGCTTGGAGCGAACGGTGGCGAGGTTGAGGAAGCGCACGGTTCCGTTGCTGCGGGCATCCAGTCGCGACTGCTCGGCGACTCGCGATGCGGTGCCACCGATGTGGAAGGTGCGCATGGTGAGCTGCGTACCCGGCTCGCCAATGGACTGCGCCCCGATGACGCCTACAGCCTCACCGAGTTCAACCATGCGCCCGGAACCGAGGTTGCGGCCATAGCAGAGGATGCAGACACCGCGGCGGGACTCGCAGGTAAGCACGGAGCGAATTTTGACGCGCTCGATACCGGCGGCCTGAATTGCCGAGGCCAACTCTTCGTTGATCTCCTGGTTCACGTCGACGATGACGTTGCCCTCGAAGTCCTTGAGCTTTTCGAGCGAGACGCGTCCGATGATGCGGTCGCGCAGGGGCTCGATGATCTCGCCGGATTCGACGATGGGGGTCACGTAGATGCCTTCGACGGTGCCGCAATCCTGCTCGCTAACGATGACGTCCTGGGCCACGTCGACGAGACGGCGCGTGAGGTAGCCGGAGTCGGCCGTCTTGAGAGCGGTATCGGCAAGGCCCTTACGCGCACCGTGCGTGGAGATGAAGTACTCGAGCACGGTGAGGCCCTCACGGAAGTTGGCCGTGATGGGGGTCTCGATGATTTCGCCCGAAGGCTTGGCCATGAGTCCGCGCATACCGGACAACTGACGGATCTGCTGTTTCGATCCGCGGGCGCCGGAGTCGGCCATGATGTAGACCGGATTCATGACGCCGGCCTTGTCGGCCTTCTTCATGTTGTCGAACATTTCGTCGGCGACCTTTTCGGTGACCGCCGACCAGAGCTGAATGACCTTGTTGTTGCGCTCACCGTTGGTAATGGCTCCGTCGAGGTACTGCTGCTGCACGATAAAGCGCTGTTTTTCAGCCTCGCGCACGACGGGATACTTCGTCTCCGGGATGACCATGTCATCGAGGCCGACGGAGAGACCGCTGAGGGTGGCGTAATGGAAGCCGAGCTCCTTGATGTGGTCGAGCATCTTGACGGTCACCTCAAGGCCGAGATTGAGGTAGCAGTAATTGACGAGCTGGCCGATGCCCTTTTTCTTGAGCAGGCCGTTGATGTAGGGCATGCCCTCGGGCAGCGCATCGTTAAGGATGGCGCGGCCGACGGTGGTGGAGATGAACTGCTTGTCGTACTCGACGGGCTCGGTGTGGGTGATGTCCTGATCGTCGTAGGCCGTGGTCATGTCGAGGACCGGACCGGTGTAACGCAGCCGGATAGGAGAAAGCGTCTCGAGTTCCCTGGCTTCGAGCGCCATGAGGACTTCTTCCACGTTGGCAAAGACGCGCCCTTCGCCCTTGGCTGCGACTTTGGCCTTGGTGAGGTAATAGAGGCCGAGCACCATGTCCTGCGTAGGCACGGTGATGGGCTGACCAGAGGCCGGGGACAGGATGTTGTGCGAAGCGAGCATGAGCACGCTGGCCTCGACCTGCGCTTCCGGCGAAAGCGGAATGTGCACTGCCATCTGGTCGCCGTCAAAGTCCGCGTTGAAGGCGGTGCAGACGAGGGGGTGAATCTTGATGGCCTTGCCTTCGACAAGGACCGGCTCAAAGGCCTGAATGCCGAGGCGGTGGAGGGTTGGAGCGCGGTTGAGCATCACGGGGTGGTCCTTGATGACTTCCTCAAGGATGTCCCACACGATGGGCTCCTGCATCTCGACCATTTCCTTGGCCTGCTTGATGGTGGTGCAGTGTCCGGTCTGCTCCAGGCGGTGGTAGATGAAGGGCTTGAACAGCTCGAGCGCCATCTTTTTGGGCAGGCCGCACTGATGCAGCTTGAGTTCGGGGCCGACGACGATAACCGAACGGCCGGAGTAGTCGACGCGCTTGCCGAGCAGGTTCTGGCGGAAGCGCCCCTGCTTGCCCTTGAGGGTGTCGGACAGCGACTTGAGGGGGCGGTTGTTGGCGCCGCGCAGCACGCGGCCGCGGCGTCCGTTGTCAAAGAGGGCGTCAACGGCTTCCTGCAGCATGCGCTTTTCGTTGCGCACGATGACCTCAGGGGCATGGAGATCCATGAGCTTCTTGAGGCGGTTGTTGCGGTTGATAACGCGGCGATAGAGATCGTTGAGGTCCGACGTGGCGAAGCGTCCGCCGTCGAGAGGCACCAGCGGGCGCAGCTCGGGAGGAATGACCGGAATGACGTCGAGGATCATCCACTGCGGTTTGTTGCCGGACTTGCGGAAGGCCTCGACGACTTTAAGGCGCTTGGAATACTTGAGGCGCTTCTGGAGCGAGGACTCAACCTTCATGCGCTCGCGCAGCTCGACGGAGAGCTCCTCGATATTGACGCGCTTGAGCAGCTCCTTGATGGCCTCGGCGCCCATCATGCCCTTGAAGCCGGTGGGGCGATACTGGGCGTCCAGCTCACGGAAACGGGCCTCGTCCTTTATGATTTCGCGATCCTTGACGGGTGCGTCACCGGGATCGACGACGACATAACTCTCGAAGTAGAGCACGCTCTCAAGGTCGCGGAGCGAAATGTCGAGCAGGTGGCCGATACGCGAGGGCAGGCCCTTGAAGAACCACACATGCGAGCAGGGCGAAGCCAGCTCGATGTGACCAAGGCGTTCACGGCGAACCTTGGAGACGGTGACTTCAACGCCGCACTTGTCGCAGATGACGCCGCGGTGCTTCATGCGCTTGTACTTGCCGCAGAGGCACTCCCAGTCCTGCGTTGGGCCGAAGATGCGGGCGCAGAAGAGCCCGTCGCGCTCCGGCTTGAAGGTGCGGTAGTTGATGGTCTCCGGCTTGGTGACCTCACCATGGGACCAGCTGCGAATCTTTTCGGGAGACGCGAGCTGAATGCGGATGGCGTCGAAATCAGTGATCGGGCTGGTCAGTTCAAATGGGCTGGAACGGTACAAGGTGTTCCTCCTTGCAGCTTTTAGCTATTAGCCTCTAGCTTCTAGCTTCTGCTGTGGTTGCTTCTGTTCTTAACGTGCAGCGCGCTTGCCTGGTGCGCTGCCTGAAATCCCTGGCCGCTTTTAATCGGCTGCTGCGACGGTCGGCAGGGGAAGCTTTTTGGCTTCTCCGGCGCTGGTCATCTTGATCAGCTCCACGTCAAGGCAGAGCGATTGCAGCTCACGAATGAGCACGTTGAACGACTCGGGCACGCCGGGCTCGATGGCCGCCTCGCCCTTGACGATGGCCTCGTAAATCTTGGTACGGCCATAGACGTCGTCAGACTTGGCGGTAAGCAGTTCCTGGAGAATGTAGGCTGCGCCATAGGCTTCGAGGGCCCAGACTTCCATTTCTCCGAAGCGCTGTCCGCCGAACTGCGCCTTGCCGCCCAGCGGCTGCTGGGTGATGAGCGAGTACGGCCCGATGGAGCGGGCGTGAATTTTGTCATCGACCAGGTGCGAGAGCTTGAGCATGTAGATATAGCCCACGGTTACGGGCTGCTCAAACTGATCGCCGGTCATGCCGTCGAACAGCATGCTCTTGCCGGACGTAGGCAGACCTGCGGATTCGAGCAGGGCCTTGATCTCGGACTCCCTGGCGCCGTCAAAGACCGCGGTGCCGAACCATATGCCGCGATCCATGCCGAGGCCGATGCGGATGACCTGATCATCATCAAGCTCCAGCAACTGGCGCAGAACCGCGGTATTGGCAAAGTACTTCTCGAAGGCCTTGCGGATCTCGTTGGCGTCCTGGCTCTTCCTGACCAGCTCGGCGATCTGCTTGCCGAGCTCGTGCGCGGCCCAGCCGAGGTGGGTTTCAAGAATCTGTCCGACGTTCATACGCGAAGGCACGCCGAGGGGATTGAGGACGATCTCAACCGGAGTACCGTCGGGCAGGTAGGGCATGTCCTCTTCGGGCAGGATGCGCGAGATGACGCCCTTGTTGCCGTGACGGCCGGCCATCTTGTCGCCGACGGAGAGCTTACGCTTCATGGCGATGTAGACCTTGACCATCTTAATGACGCCGGGGGCCAGTTCATCACCCTTCTGCAACTTGCTGATGCGCTCGTTGGTGATCTTGCGGAGAACATCGATCTGACGGGAGGTCATCTCTTCGATCTCGTCGATCTGCTCGTTGACGCGCGGGTCCTTGTCGGCATAGCGGATGCGCTTGAGGTTCTTGGTGGAGATGCGCTCGATGGCATCGCGATCAAGAATGGCTTCCTTAACCAGGAGGCGCTTGTTGGTGCGCTCGTCGTGCAGGTCGGCCAGCACTTCCTTGGCGCCGAGGATGGCTTCCAGGCGTTTAAGACGCTCGTCGGTGAGGATTCGGATTTCGTCGGCGAGGTTCTTCTCCAGCTGCGAAATCTGATCTGTCTCAATCTGCTTGGCGCGCTCGTCCTTCTCCTGTCCCTTACGGGAGAAGATGCGGACATCGACCACCGTGCCCTCGATACCCGGAGGACAGGTGAGCGAGGCGTCGCGGACGTCGCCGGCTTTCTCGCCGAAGATAGCGCGGAGCAGCTTCTCTTCCGGCGTAAGCTGGGTTTCGCCCTTGGGCGTGACCTTGCCGACGAGAATGTCGTTGTGCTTGATCTTGGCGCCGATGCGGATGATGCCGCTCTCGTCGAGATCGCGCAGCGCATGCTCGCTGACGTTGGGGATGTCGCGGGTGATTTCTTCGGGGCCGAGCTTGGTATCGCGAGCCTCGATTTCAAACTCCTCGATGTGGACCGAGGTGTAGTAGTCCTCGCGAACCAGTTTTTCTGAAATCAGAATCGCGTCCTCGAAGTTGTAGCCGCGCCACGGCATGAAACCGACCAGCACGTTGCGACCGAGACCGAGCTCGCCCTGCTCGGTGCAGGGACCGTCGGCGATCACCTGTCCCTTGATGACGCGGTCGCCCTGACGGACGATCGGCTTCTGGTTGATGCAGGTGTTCTGGTTGGAACGCTTGAACTTGATGAGCTGATAGATGTCGGACCCGACCTCGCGCGACATTTGCGTGGGGTGGTGCTCGCCTTCCACACGGACGATGATGCGCTCAGAGTCGACCGAATCAATGAAACCGTTGCGGCGGGCGAGGATGACGGCACCCGAGTCACGAGCGGTGACGCCTTCCATGCCGGTACCGACCAGAGGAGCCTCAGACACGAGCAGGGGCACGGACTGGCGTTGCATGTTGGCGCCCATCAGGGCGCGATTGGCATCGTCGTGTTCGAGGAAGGGCACGAGCGAGGCGGCGACCGAGACGAGCTGCTTGGGGCTTACGTCGACGTAGTCAACTTCGGCACGATCGACGAGAACGAAGTTTCCCTGACGGCGGGCGTTGACCAGCTGCTCGGTAATGTTGCCGTTTTCGTCGAGGTCGATGTTGGCCTGCGCGATGGTGTGGCGGTCCTCTTCCCATGCGGACAGATAAAAGGAGTACGGCTCAACCTCGATGGGGCGCTTTTTCTCACGCTTGAGCTGATTGTTGAGCTTGAGCGCTTCCCCCTTCTCCAGATGATCGCCTACGCGCAGCCCGCTTTCGCCGGTGTTGGTGACCTGCACGTAGTCGAACACGCGGCCGTTGGCGACGCGGCGGTAGGGCGACTCAATGAAGCCATACTCGTTGATGCGCGCAAAGCAGGAGAGCGAGCTGATGAGGCCGATGTTCGGGCCTTCCGGCGTCTCAATCGGGCAGATACGTCCGTAGTGCGTGGGGTGGACGTCGCGGACTTCGAATCCGGCGCGCTCACGCGAGAGCCCGCCCGGCCCAAGTGCGGAGAGACGGCGCTTGTGCGTGATCTCCGACAGCGGGTTGGTCTGATCCATGAACTGCGAGAGCTGCGAGGAGCCGAAGAACTCGCGGATGGCGGCCATGACCGGCTTGGCGTTGATGAGGTCGTGCGGCATGGCCGTGGACATCTCCTGGTAGACGCTCATCTTTTCCTTGATGGCGCGCTCCATGCGGACGAGGCCGATGCGGAACTGGTTCTCCATGAGTTCGCCAACGGCGCGCACGCGGCGGTTACCGAGGTGATCGATGTCGTCCACGTTGCCGATGTTCTTGCGCAGCTTGAGGAGGTAGCGGATGGTCCCGTAGAAGTCCTCAGGCGTGAGTGTGCGGTGGTCGAGTGACGAAACGTCCGCGTTCTCGTAGAGCTTGATGTTGAACTTGAGACGGCCCACGCGCGAGAAGTCGTACTTGCGCGGATCGAAGAACATGCCTTCGAAGAGCGCAGTCGCGGTATCGAGCGTCGGCGGATCACCCGGACGCAGCTTGCGGTAGATCTCGATGAGAGCTTCTTCGGGCTTGCGGACCGAGTCGCGGCGCAGGGTGTTGGTGATGATGTTGCCCACGTCGTCACGCTCGGGGAAGAAGACCTCAATCGAGGTCACGCCACTGCCGGCCAGCTTCTGCAGCTTGTCGGCGGTGAGTTCCTGATTGGCCTCAAGGAAGATTTCGCCGGTGGTGGTATCAACCACGTCCGACACGGTGAAGGCGCCGTCCAGTTCGGAATTCTCGACTTCAATTTCGTGCAGCTTGGCCGCGCGGAGGGCCTTAAGGATGGAGGGCGTAACCTTACGGCCGGAGTGAGCAATTTCCTCGCCCTTGTGCACGATGGCGTGCGCCGGCTTGGCGCCGAGAAGGTGCGTTGACCGGTCGCCGTTCTCGTCGATGGCCCAGAAGAGCTTCCCGTCCTTCAGGTTGATCCTGTCGATCATGTAGAAGGTCTTGAGGATATCCTCATCCGACTTGAGGCCGAGAGCGCGCAGGAAGATGGTGCCAAGGAACTTGCGCTTACGGTCGATACGGACATAGAGGGTGTTCTTATGGTCGTACTCAAACTCAACCCAGGAGCCGCGGTAAGGGATGATCTTGCCCAAAAAGTAGGTGCGGTTGTTCGCCGTCTCAAAGAAGACGCCGGGCGAACGGTGCAACTGGGAGACAATGACGCGCTCAGTTCCATTGACGATGAAGGTGCCGTTCTGCGTCATGAGCGGAATGTCGCCGAAGAAGACCTCCTGCTCCTTGATGTCGCGGATGGTCTTGGCGCCGGTCTCGGGATCCTTGTCGTAAATGGTAAGGCGCACGGTGACCTTGAGGGGCGCGGAGTAGGTCATGCCGCGCTCTTCGCACTCTGCCTGGTCGTACTTGAGTTGCAGACCAACCGGGTCGCCGCACTTGTTGCAGAAGTCAGGCGTGTTTTTGTTATAGGTTCCGCATTTGGAGCAGAGGACGTCGCCGGGATGGAACGGGTCCGTGATGACCATGCTGCCGCAGTTCACGCAGGCAGTGCGGAGATGGTGCAGGCCCTTGAGGTGTCCGCACTTGCACTCCCAGTTGCCGATGGAGTAGTCGACGAAGTCAAGCTGGGAGATATTGCGGAAGTCAGTAATGGGAAATACGGAGGAGAAGACGGACTGCAGGCCGTTGTCTTCACGCTCGGTAGGGAGCTTGTCCATTTGCAGGAAGCGCTCGTAGGAGCGGCGCTGCACCTCAATGAGGTTAGGGATCTGGATAGCTGTCGGAATCTTGGAAAAATCGAGACGGCTGCGAAGGGCGCGGTTCTCGTTCGGCATGCTTCACTCCTCAAGACTCGTCGATACGAGGTTCCGATGTTCCGGAAAAGAAGAGACCGCCCGAGTCACGCGGAATCCCCTGGGTATTGCTTGTGCGTTGTCGCCTTCCCCGCCTCGTCCGGAAAAAGCGTCGCATTCGATCTTTAGGCGCTCAACCAGAACATTGAGATCGCCTGAAATCCACTTGCGCGGAAGACGGCGCAGGGCGTAGTCTTCCGCTTTACATCAAGACAGCAACCCCCGCTGCAGGCCAAGAGCGCCGGAGCGGGATGCCGGCGACTTAAAACGCCGGGGAAAACAGACTTTGGCGAGGACCGGAAAGGAGGGCACGCGAGACACGGGGAAAACGATCTGCACACACAACGCGAAAACGCCCGCAGAGACAGCACGTCTCACGAGCGCCACAACCGGACTGTGCACTAATTAATGACAGAATGTTAAATTCCCGCCGATTCCCTAACCGCGTATTCGCCGCCCTACAACCGATTCGCTGATGTATCCACAGATCCGCCTAGTACCCTGCAGATATGCCGGTAGAGCGCTCTACCGGAAGAAATTTGTTTGCGCCCTTAATCTGGCATACAAACCAGCAGACCCAACTTCTTGAGCCTGCTAAAGCTTGCGAACTGCCGGTGACAAGGCGCGGAGTTCCCGTTCCAACCCAGCCAGCAACGGCAGCCGAGCGGAACGCACCGCTATTAGAATAGCGCGTTCCGCTTTGGCATGCAACTTGCAGACACGGCTAAAACGAAAATTCCCCGCAAAGTCACCGTACAGGCCGGACCGAGAGCCCAAACTACTTGATCTCGACGGTCGCGACGCCATCGAACTTCTTCTTGATAGCCTCGGCGTCTTCCTTGCTGATGTTCTCCTTCAGAGGCTTGGGAGCGCCATCGACCAGGTCCTTGGCCTCCTTGAGGCCGAGGGAGGTGACTTCGCGCACCGCCTTGATGGTGCTGATTTTGTTCGCGCCGGCATCCTTGAGGATGACGGTGAACTCGGTCTGCTCGACAACTTCCGCTGCCGCCGCGCCACCCGCCGCGCCAGCCACAACGACCTGAGCCGCTGCCGCTGCCGAGACGCCGAGACGCTCTTCGAGCTTCTTCACCAAGGCCGCCGCGTCCAGAAGGCTAAGCCCAACGATCTGATCTTCCAACTGCTGTATATCCGCCATGTTTATCTCCAACTGAAACTAAAAATTTGTATTGCCTGCCGGATTGCCTAAGCTCCCCGGTTGCCGCCAGCCCGCGCCCTGAAGTTTCCGATGTGCCCAGACATGGCACCCTCCAAAACGTTGCCGCGGCGAATGTCGTTATTCGAAGGCTTCGCGGTGATACTGCTCTCGCCCTCTGGCCTTGCTCGCGCAAACCGGCGCTCGCTCCGCCATTTACCCTAGCTTGCTGCCGCGAACTTTTCCTTCTCGACGCCCTGGCCGAGAACAACCGCCAGGTCGCGGCCGGTTGCATTGATAACTGTGGCCAGGCGCTGCGCCGGAGCATTAATAAGGAAGAGAAGCTTCGAGAAGAGCTCGTCCCTGCCCGGCATGGTGGCCAGCTCCTTGACTTCCTCAACATTGATGACCCTGCCGTCGATGATGCCCAGCTTGAAGGTGAACTCAGAGTTTGTCGCCACCCAGCCCGCAAGAGCCTTGGCGAGAGCGACCGGATCTCCGCTGGTGTAGGCGACGGAAGAGACGCCCTTGAGATTCTGCAGTGCAGCCTCGATTTTTGTGCCCTTCGACCCGCGCGCGGCGAGCCTGTTCTTGAGCACGCGATAGCGTCCGCCTGCTGCGCGAACAGTCTTGCGCAGCTCAAAGTCCTGCGCAACGGTGAGCCTGGAGAAGGTGCCGACGATGGCGCTGGTGGAGTTCTCCAGCTCCTTCGCAAGATGTTCGACCTTCTCTACTTTTTTCTGCCTGCTGATTGCCATAAAAACAGCCCCTAGCTTCCAGCTACTAGCCTCTAGCTTAAAAATCAAATTGCATTGCTTCTATGTGCTGGCTAGTGGCTAATGGCTAGCAGCTAGAAGCTGAATTTCTACGCCTTTGCGGCCGCTTCCAACACCAGACTGTCGAGGGGGATTCCAGGGCCCATGGTGGAGCTAAGCGTGATGCCCTTGATGTACTTACCCTTGGCGGCGGAAGGCTTGGCGCGAATAATACTGGTGATGACGGTCTGCGCGTTCTCGACCAGCTTTTCAACCGGGAAGGAGAGCTTGCCTACGGGAACGTGCACCAGAGCGGTCTTGTCGGTACGGAACTCGATTTTGCCGGCCTTGATTTCCTTGATGGCGGCAGCGACGTCGTTGGTGACGGTGCCGGTCTTGGGATTGGGCATGAGGCCGCGTGGGCCGAGCACCTTGCCGAGGCGACCGACGGACTTCATCATATCGGGCGTGGCAATGAGGGCGTCAAAATCGGTCCAGCCTTCCTTCTGAATCTTTTCGACGAGATCTTCGCCGCCGACGAACTCGGCTCCGGCAGCCTCAGCTTCCTTGAGGCGGTCGCCGGAGGTGATCACGGCAATGCGCTTGGTCTTGCCCAGGCCGTGCGGAAGGACGACGGTGCCGCGCACCATCTGGTCGGCATGGCGGGGATCGACTCCGAGGCGCATGGTGAGGTCAACGGTCTCGTCAAATTTTGCGAACTTTACTTTTTGCAGAAGCGGAACCGCTTCCTGTAGATCGTAGTGGCGCTTTTCGACAGCCGCGCGCGCCTTCGCGACATTCTTGCTCAATTTTCTCGACATGCTTCCTCGTCTTCCACCGCTCGGCGCTGGTGCCTGCCGGCCGTGGTTGGTAATACTTGCGCACGGTTAAAGATGCGTCTTTTGATTATGAGGGAGCGGCGGGTGGATTGCAAGTGGGATTGATCGATAGCGATCTATTCCGGCCTACCAAACTGTCCGCCCGGAATACCAGAAAACAATGGGAAGTCTCGACGTGTGCATTGCTCGCAGGAATTTCAAAGTGGGATGCCGATTGGAAGTACGTCGAGAAATCCTCGGAGGGTCGCACCGTCTCAAAATCGACTACAGCCATGTAGACGAAAAAAGTTATGTAGACGAAAAAAGCAGATGCGCAAGGCGAAATCACCCCATCCGCTTGATTCTTAAACGAATTGCGATGGTCGGGGCGGAGGGATTCGAACCCCCGGCCCTCTGCTCCCAAAGCAGATGCGCTACCAGGCTGCGCTACGCCCCGACTCAATCAAATTGTATCGCAGCAATGCGCCGCTCACGCGTGCTGCACAAGCCACACCATCAGCCACGCCAGCGCCGCAACCGGAATCGCAAAAATCACAACCAGCGCCAGCGCCAGGCCCCCCAGAAAAACATAATCCTTCCACGTATGCCGGTGTGGTTGCCGTAACTCCCGCGACAGCAGATTGTAGTTCCGCCGGTTCGCCTTCCATGCAATATCAAACGCATCGCCCACAATCGGAATCGCACCAATCACCACATCCAGCGCCAGATTCACGACCATCCGCGCCAGCGTCACGTACGGCACCCCGCGGAACCACGCCGCAATCACCAGAATGCACGACGCCAGCCCCGCCAGCACATCGCCGGCAAACGGAACCAGCCCAATTAGCCCGTCAAGTCCGAACCGGATCGAGGTCCACGGAATCCGGAAGCAATCATCCAGCACATGCGCCAGCAGGTCCAGATTCTCATCGCGGAACAAGCTCTCGCCCACACGCGATCGCGCAGGCGGCGGCTCTTCGTGCGGCGAAAGAATCTCAGGTTCCATACGTCTAAACCGCGCTCCCACGCGCCGCCAAAGGCCATCGCCTGCCTCGGCGCTACGCGGGGAAACCCCTGCTGCCAATGCTATAATCAGCCTTGGTACGGCGGCTATAGTTCAGTGGCAGAACGCCTGACTGTGGCTCAGGATGTCGTGGGTTCGATCCCCACTAGCCGCCCCAATTGCGTACCCTTCCTCTTCAAACTTCCGTGACCGGCAAAAAAAGAACGCGCCCCAGCATGGTCAGGTATACGTCGGATACTCCGAACGGCCTCATCACGCCCGAAGAGCACACTGCGTCCTTCAGCTGCTATCGTCTCCCTAAGACTAACCATCCCGCCGCGGACCTCGTTGCCATTCGTACCAGACTGCAAACTCGCATGACTACCGGCGAAGTTTTCGCCTGCTTCAAGCACGAGGAAACCCCCGCCGGAGCACTGCGCGCGGTCAACGTCCTCGAAGGGCTGCCCCGCGCATGAACACACCCGTCACCCAGTCCTGGCTAACACCCTTCCAGCCCAGACCCTTCCTGCGCAACGGCCACCTGCAGACCCTTGCCGGCAACTACCTGCCGCGCAACATCTCCCTGCCGGAAGCGGAATCGCTGCTCGTCGAAGTCGACGGTCCCGTCTCTGGATACGGCCCCAGCTACGTGCTCTGCCATTGCCACTGGCAGCAGCCGCGGGTCCGCGCCCATCGGCTCACCGTTATCCTTGTACATGGCCTCGAAGGTTCTTCCAACTCGCGATACATGATCGGCAATGCCGCGCGCTCCTTCAACGCCGGATTCAACGTCGTCCGCATGAACATGCGCAGTTGCGGCGGCACCGACGAGATCTGCCCAACCATTTACCACTCTGGCCGCTCCAACGATGTCGCCGCAGTCCTCGCAAAAATCGTCCAGGACCACGGTCTCGAATCCATCGCGTTCATCGGCTATTCCATGGGCGGCAATCTTGTTCTCAAATTTGCAGGCGAGTCTGCCGCCGCGCTTCCGCCACAGCTCAAGGCCGTCGTCGGCGTCTCTCCGCTCATGGACCTCACCGTTTCCTCCGCCGCCCTGCACGAGCCGCAAAACCGCATCTACGAGCGGCATTTCCTCCGCAACATGCTCACGCGTGTCCGCCGCCGCGCCCAACTGTTCCCCGCAATCTACGGCAACGCTGAAATCGGCAAAATCCACACCATGCGCCTCTTTGACGAACACATCGTCGCGCGCTATGGCGGATTCGCCGACGCCGATGACTACTACCAGTCCGTCGCCAGCTCCCAGTACGCCGCTCGCCTCAGCGTGCCCACGCTCATCCTGCATTCCAACGACGATCCCTTCATCCGCCTGCTGCCCTCCACGCGCGACGTCCTTATCGCAAACCCCAACGTCACCTATGTAGAAACACAACACGGCGGCCACTGCGCGTTCCTGGAGTCACCTACTCCCGGCTACGACGGACGCTGGGCCGAAAAAACCCTCCACGGCTTCCTGCAGGGAATTCCGAATGGAAGCTGATTGGTTCATCGACATCGGTCTCGAACTCCCCTGGATCGATGGCTCCTGGTCAGGCTTCCTCGACTTGCGCGCCACGCCGTACGCCATCAACACCCTGCCCGAACCCGCTCAGCACCCCGCGCTACGCGACGCCCTGCTCGCGCTCAATGCACCCGCATCCAACCTGTACACATCTAAATGCGACGCCTGGTCCGTTCCCGGCCACGAAATCGACCCCGACGAATTCAGTGCCCGCAGGCAACACGCGGCCACCGGATTCGCCTCCTACATCGACATCCTCGACCGCGATCCGGCCCGCTTCTCGTCCTTTGCTCTCACCGAGCACCGCGTGCGAGAGCTCACCGAGCACTTGCATCACTTCACTATCAATTGCGCTCGTGTAGATACCGTCGTGCGCAGAGCGGCCGCCCAGGCATCCGATTCAACGGAAGTCGATGGCTATGGCATCACGCTCTACGCCGCCGCCTGCGGAGCCGACCCAACCGCCGCCTATATCGCCTGGCAAACCGCGCTCGCAGCAGCAGTTGCCGCTACAATAGCCGTAGCAGCCACGCGCGCGGGCGAGTAGCTCAATCGGATAGAGCACCGGCCTTCTAAGCCGGGGGTTGCGGGTTCGATTCCCGCCTCGCCTACCAGTCCCTCACTTCACTCCTGCCAGCACAATCTTTCCAATCGTCGCCAGCTGCATGTTCGACGTTCCCTCGTAAATCTTCCCGATCTTCGCGTCGCGAAAATACTTCTCCACCGGATAGTCCTTCACAAATCCATATCCGCCGTAGACCTCCACCGCCAGGCTCGCCACCCGCTCCGCTACCTGCGACGAGAAATACTTCGCCATCGCCGCCTCCCGCACATAGTCCATGCGCGCATCCTTCAACCGGGCGGCGTTGTAAACCAGCAGCCGCGTCGCTTCAATGTCCGTCGCCATCTCCGCCAGCGAAAACTGCACCGCCTGGAACTCCGCGATCGGCTTGCCGAACTGCTTGCGCTCCTGCGCATACTTCGCCGCGCAGTTCCACGCGCCTTGTGCCAGCCCCAGCATTTGCGCGCCTATCCCAATTCGCCCTTCATTCAGCGTCTCGATCGCAATCTTGTACCCCTTGCCCGGCTCGCCCAGCACATTCTCCGCGGGCACCCGGCAGTCTTCCAAAATCAGCTCGCACGTCGAGGACGCCCGAATCCCCAGCTTGTCCTCTTTCTTGCCCACCGTAAATCCGGGAAAATCCTTCTCCACAAGAAACGCCGTAATGCCCTTGTAGCCCGCCGACGAATCCAGCGTCGCAAACACCAGAAAAAGACCGGCTTCCTTCCCATTCGTGATCCACAACTTCTGCCCGTTCAACACATACTCGTCACCGTGCTTCTCCGCACGCGCCTGCAACGCAAATGCGTCCGAGCCCGACCCCGCCTCGCTCAGCGCATACGCCGCCACCGTGTCCGCCGCCATCCTCTGCAGGTACTTCCGCTTCTGCGCATCCGTCCCCCAGCGCAACAGCGCATTCACGCACAGCGTGTTCTGCACGTCCACCAGCACGCCCACCGACGGATCAACCGCGGATATTTCCTCCACCGCCAGAATCGACTCAAAAAATGTCCCGCCCGATCCACCCAGTTCCGCAGGAATCTCAATTCCCATCAGCCCCAGACTGAACAGCTGCGGCAACAACCCGGAATCAAAATGCTGCTCGTCATCCATCTGCCGAACCAGCGGCCCAATCGTCTCGCGCGCAAAATCGCGCACCGACGAGCGAAAGAGCTGCTCGTCCTCACTCAAATACGTCAACGGGAGAACTGAATTTTCAGCGGGAATCGTGGAAGTCATGGAAGGTCCTTTGCGGCAGGGCATCGTGTGATTATGTGCACACGGCTCTCTGCTCCGCAGGCTGATTCTATTCGCTTCGCAGGACGTCTGGCATGTCTGGCCGCAAGGCTAACGCCCCGCATGCGCACGGTACGGCCGGCTCCCGCGCCACACCACCGCAAGTTTTTCGCGCCCCAGAATTTTCTGCACCTGCCCCCGCGCGTGGTTGGCCCACGGCCCTGCAGGGTCAAGCTTCAGATAAATTTGCCAGTGCTTCAATGCCTTGCGCTGCTCGTTCAGCCGCTCCCAGGCAAGCGCCAGGTTGTAGTGCGCATCCGCATACTTCGGTACCAGACGGATTGCCGCCAGGTACGCCTCGATCGCCTCCGGCATGCGATGCAGTTCATCCAGCACATTCCCCAGATCAAAATAGGCCAGTGCATAATTCGAATCGGCATCCACCGCCTGCCGATACAACTTCTCGGCCAGCATAAATTCGCCCTGGTTATAGAAAATCGTTCCCAGGTTGATCGCCGACGGCGCATGACGCGGCTCGCGGCGCAATATCATCTCATACAGATTCACCGCCTCCTGAATCCTGCCGCTCTCCTCGTACCGCACCGCCTCCAGAAACCCCTCGGAAACCCATGCATCCTGCTGCGCCGCCGAAAACCGTACACACTCCACCTTCGCCGGTCTCGCCTGACCATCAAAATCAAACACCAGCTGCTTCGTAATCGGCTCCATCACCGCGCCCGAGTGCCGAAAGACCAAACGTGAGCCCCTGCGCGCCACACTCGCCTCTAGCAGCGGATTCTCCATGCCCGATGCCGCGCGCATTGCCGTAACACCCGCGCGAATGCTCGCCGCAGTCATCCGCGTCGCGCTCAGGTCACGCAGCGTGTGCAACTGCACCAGATCCTCAAAACCGTAACTGTTAATGGAGGCAACTAAACCGGCGCGCTCCCATGCCTGTAGCTGGCGCGCGTGGATGCGTAAAATCCGCAATACATCCTGACGGTTATATCGGGTCACTGTTCGTGTGCTCGTAAGGGGACCGTCGCTTGCTTACGTGCCGATTATCGGTCGCACACCGCGGTTGAACAAGAGGGTCAACGCAAATTTCAGTGGATAAACAGGTACGAATCTGGTTCGTCGTAAATAATAAGCGGGAATATCTGCGGATGGTTGGCGACTGGAGCCGACGACCGGACTTGAACCGGTGACCTGCCGATTACGAATCGGCTGCTCTACCAACTGAGCTACGTCGGCCTTGCTCTCTCTGGATTCTATCTGTCACGCGTAAAAGCGTAAAGCCTCCGCAACACCGCCTGCGCACGTTGCGATCTTCTCCTTTGCATTCGCATGCAACACTCCACAAACAAACAGGAACATGCTCGCAAATACACATCAAGCATCAGCACAACCGTGCCGAGTTCCTCTTCACTTCGGCTCGCATTCCGTCTCCTCAAGCGCTCTCGTAATTCACCTTGTGGCGATGCAAATTACGGACAACATCTCCACAATTCCGCCCTCGCTTTCCACAGTCCTGAACACGAAAAGGCTGCCCGGCAACTGGGCAGCCTTTTCTTTAGGGAGAATAGTTCCAACGGAGGCAAAACCATCAGAACTTTCTGGCGAAATAGTATGGGTGGTGGCAAAGGGTGTCAAGGCAAAATCCAGAGAGAATACTCCCCCATATAAATCAATAGCTTAGAAGGAATGAAATTTGAATTCTGCCCCGCCTTTTCTTCCCCTTTTATTCCCCTGAAGACCATGCGTTAACCATGTAATCCATTCAATTTCATTATCTTAGAAGGAAATTTGCACAAGAAATAAGGCACCCTGGCAGTCCATCCGGCCTCAGTCCTTCAGATTCAGGCTGATGAAGTCCTCTTCGTAAACCGTTGAGATAGGCTTTCCGTGCATCACCCGCCACAGCGCTCGCCCACCGCCCAGCAGCATACCCAGCAGAAGCGCGCACCCCACCACCACCCCGGTGAGAAGCGCGATGCCCGCCAGCATCTTCGCCGCGTCCCTCACTTCATGGCCGTAGTCGATGTTGCGATTGAGCGTGACTTCCGCCTTATACTTCACCTGGCCAACCAGCGCATGCGCCTCGGCTGCGGTAAAGTTCCCGCTCGTCACAGCAAGCATCGGCCCGCTGCGATGCGCCTCGATCGACGCCGCGCTGCTCTTCTCGAGCGTCGCCGGCAGCGGCCCGTTCTTCAGCAGAGCCGTCAATTCCTTCTCCGCATGCATCGCCATCTGCGGCGTTGGATATCCGATCACCGTCAGTGTCCCGCGACCGCCATGCGTTGAGTACTGTGCGGTCACGACTTCTGCGTCCTGGCTGAAATCGATCACGCCTGTAGGCAGCTCGCCACCGCCCTGCACATACGCCGCTGGACCAATCGCATACCGTACCGTTGAGCGTTTCAGACCATCCTTCGGCAGATACAGCGGCAGCGTCGGCACGATGGCCTCCGACCCCATAGCCACCGGAAGCTTCGCCGCCAGGTCCCTCATCGCGCGCACTGCATGCGCCGACGGAGGATCGAACGTCGCTTCCACCACCGTAATGCCCGACCAGAAAACTACCCGCTGCGCATCGCGCGCCGCGCCGTTCCCGATCTCCGTATGCTCCATCCCCGGCTGGCGGTAAAAGGTGTAGGCGCCGTACGCGCCCGTCGCATCGGTAAAGCGCAGCGCGCGGATGTCCACCCTATCGCCCCCATGCCTGTACGCGGCCTCGGAAAAATCCTTCAGCCCGTATTCATTCAGCACATTGGCATTCGTAGCATCCACCGCCGCGGCAGACGTACCCGTCTTCGCCGCTCCCTGCTCCTTCCAGCCCGCATAGACAGCGGGCAGCAGAGCCTGCTGCGCGGGAGCCTGCTTGGCACTCGGGATATTCGGGGTATGAGTCTGAGCAAACACAAAGGTGGGGCTGACTGCCAGAAAGCACGCCGCCACACTGGCACTCAGACAAACCGAACGAAGGGAAAAAGCCATTCCAACTTGAGACTACAGTATTTCCGCAGCCGCCGTCTCCGCTCGCGACTACCGGGTTCCATGGGGCGAAACCTGCGCCAGCCGAACTCCGTTCAGGCTGTCAACATAGCGCGCCACACCGCGATACAGCGCCTCCGCAATCCGCTCGCGGTACTGCGGTGAGTGCAGGTCCTTGTCGCTCTCCGGATTGGAAAGAAACGATATCTCCGCCAGAATCGACGGCATGTTCGCCCCGATCAAAACCACAAACGGGGCCTTCTTCACGCCCCGGTTCTTCAGCCCCGGATTCCCCGCCTCCAGCCCGTCATACAAACTCTGGTCCACATCCCCGGCAAAGGCCCGCGACTCGTTGATCTTGTCCTGCAACGCAATCTTCCTCACCAAATCGGAGAGCTGATGGATCGACTGGTCAGACACCGAGTTCTCGCGCGCCGCCACTTCCAGCGCATCCGCCGACGTCGTGAAGTTCAGGTAGTAGACCTCCACGCCGCGCACTGCCGGGTCCGAACTCGAATTCGCATGGATTGAAATGAACAGGTCAGCCTGCGCCTTGTTGGCAATCGCCGTGCGCGTCTCCAGAGGGATAAACGTGTCATCGTCACGGGTGTAGATCACGTCCGCGCCCAGCCGGCTCTTCAGCAGAGCGCCCAGCCGCAGCGCAACATCCAGGGCAACGTTCTTCTCCTCGAGCCCGTCCGGCCCTATCGTCCCCGAGTCATGCCCGCCATGCCCCGCATCAATCACAATCCGGTTGATCTTCAGCCCCAGCGTCCGCACCATCGTCGGCGCGCCATCCGCCGTCGGCTGTGGAGCCTTCACGAACACTGGCGCTGCTTCGGGGCTTCCTCTGAGCGTCGAATGTACGCTCCGAGGCGCAAACTTAGAGCCCAGACTCGCCGCTGTTCTTGTGCCCGCCCCGCGCTGCATCGCCGCGGCCTCCGCTACAGCTTCCTCGTCCGTCTGCGGCGCAGGAGTCGTTCCCGCCACCGACTGCACCACCGGATCCATCGTCGGCCTGCGCGTCGCCCGCACCTCACCCGGCACACCACGTGACGAATCCACATCTTTCGCATTCGTCCGCCGCACAACCGCCGCCCGCTCCTCCCGGTCGCGTACCGCAGCCACTACCGGCGTCCCCAATTGGTCGGCCGCCCGCATCACCGGACCCAGTCCAACCGCCAGCGGTGCCTGCGTCTCTGCTACCGTCACATTCCCATTCCACTGCACAGCCGGCTTTGCCTTCACTGTGACCTTTTTACCGGCATACAGCGGCGCAATGCGCTTGCTCCCGTGCACATCAATAATCAGCCGTGGCGGATTCGGCAGGAAGAATGCCGAGTATTGACTGATGTTGCTCACCTTCAGAACTATCCGCGTCACATTCTTCCGGAACTGCGACGCCTGAATCCCCCGCAGGAACCCGTCATCGATCACCTGGTCCGACTTGCCTTCCAGTACCGGCGACAACCGCGCCCCATACAGATCAAAGAAAATCCTGTCCGGATCAGTCACCCGGATCGCCTCGTACCGCACTTCCTTCTCAAGATCGATTGCCACCCGCGTGTACACCGGCGTCGACCAGTACCGGATGCCCGTCACCAGCGGCCCCTGGTTCTTCTGCGGCGGAGGAGGCGAACTCCACTTCGTCTCCGCTACACGCCTCGCCACATGCGGAGTCTCAGCCACCGTTGCATCACGCGTCCTGCTTGCCCGCGGAACCACCCGCTCCGAAACCACCCGCTCCGGAGACACCCTCCGCGCAATCACCGTATGCGGGTAGCGCCGCTGCGGAGACACCCGCAGATTCCGCAACTCAATCCGCGCCTCATTCGCCAGCGAACTCTCTGGATACAGCCGCAGAAACTCCTCGAACGTCTTCCCCGCCGCCTCCCGATCATGCAGATCGCGCAGATAAATCTCGCCGATCGTCAGCAGCGCGCTCGAACGAAACCGGCTCCCCGGATAATTCGTCCGCAGAAACGTGTACTGCCCAATCGCATCGTGCAGCGCTTTGTTGTCCTGGAACAACCGGCCCTCTTCGGCCAGTAGATCGGCAACCGCAATCACCGACGAAGTCGCATGCGGCGACGCAGGATTTGCATGGTAGATCACCCGGTACGCTCGCATTACGCGCTCATATTGAACGCGCGTGCGTTGCCCCTCCGGCCTGCCTTCAAGCGACTCGCGCAGCCTCTGCGCCCGCTCAAACGAAGGCCGCGCTACCCCGCCGCGATGCGTCAACGCCGGACAGCAAACTCCTCCAAACACACACAGGAGGCCGGCGATGGTCAGCAGGCGAAGACGTCCTGCATGGAGTGGGGAGGCCGGCATAAGAAACACAAGACAACACCGATTATAGGTTCGGACTCCCGCGAAAATTCACATTCCCGCCAGGACGAACCCAGAACACAACCCTCTGGAAAACCCATTTCAGAATTGATGTTGTTCAGGAAATCACAGCAGTTCCAGAAATTCATCCACGGTCAAGGCCCCTGAGTGCGAAACAAATCACACCGCTACAACAATCTGCGTGTGGTCGGCTGGAATGGACTTCATCGCCTTCTGATCTTCCGCCCACATCCATGCCGTGATCGCTTCGCGGATATTCTCCAGCGCCTCTTTTTCGTCCCGCCCCTGCGAGACGCAACCCGGCAAAGCAGGGCATTCGGCTACAATCCAGCCGTCTTCCGCCTTCTCAAGAGTGACGTGAAACATCATCGCAAAAACTCCAAACCTGCGTCAGTCTAGCATGCCATGTTTAGCCGCGAATTTGCATGGCTGCCACGCACTTTTCGCCGACTACCCCAGCATCCCGCTCACCACCTCCGCCGCGCTCTTCAGCGCCGCATCCAGTTGGCCCGCATCCTTGCCGCCGGCCTCGGCCATGTCCGCGCGCCCTCCGCCTGATCCGCCCACCACCTTCGCAATCTGCCCCACAACCTTGCCTGCCTGCACCTTGGCCATCAGGTCCTTGGTCACGCCCACAATCAGCACCACCTTGCCTTCAGCATCCGCCGATCCCAGCACCACCACGCCCGATCCCAGCTTGTTGCGCAGATTATCCACCAGCGTCCGCATCTGCCCACGGTCCACCGCATCCACGCGCTGCGCCAGCACCTTCACGCCTTTCACTTCTACCGCCTGGTCCGCCGCGCCACTCACCACCGAGGCAGCCGACTTCATCCGCGCCTCATCCAGCTCGCGCCGCAGCTTCTTCAGTTCGTCTTCCTGCGCCGCCAGCCGCGCCCGCAGAGCATCCGCCGGGCTCATCTCCACATTCGATGAAAACTGCGAAGCAAGCTGCGCCACGGCAAATCCGCGCCGGAACTCGCTCAGCGCGCCCAGCCCCGTCACCGCCTCCACGCGCCGCACACCCGACGACACCGACCCCTCGCCCGTCAGCTTCACCACGCCAATCTCGCCCGTCGCGCCCGTATGCGTGCCGCCGCAAAGCTCCGTCGAAAAGTCGCCGATCTTCACCACCCGCACCTTCTCGCCATACTTCTCTCCGAACAGCGCCATCGCGTGATACTCGTTGACGGCCACATCGATCGGAACATCCACCAGCGTCTCGACCTTCGTATTCCCCAGCACTTCCTTATTAATGATGTCTTCCACGTCCTGCAGCTCTTCATCCGCCACCGACGTGAAGTGCGAAAAATCAAACCGCAGCCGCGTCGGATCATTCAACGACCCGGCCTGCTTCACATGCGTGCCCAGAATCTCCCGCAGCGCCGCATGCAGCAGATGCGTCGCCGTGTGGTTCCTCCGCGTGGCGTTGCGATAGTGGACGTCCACCACCGTGTCCACCCTGTCGCCCACCGCCAGCGGCTGCCGCAAAATCGACCCGTGCGCAAACACCCCCTGCACCGGCTTCGTGCACCCGCTCACATCCGCTACCACCGAGTTGTGGTCATCGGAGTACAGCCAGCCAATATCGCCCACCTGCCCGCCGGAATCGGCATAGAAGCTCGTCTCGTTCAGCACCACCTCAACCGCGTCGCCGGCCTGCGCGCTCGGAACACCCACGCCATCCTTAACTATGGCCAGCACCTCAGCGCCATCCACCCGCAGTTGCCCGTATCCCTCAAACACCGTCTTCGGCAGCTCGCGATACACCGGACTCGCCGACTGCTTCGCTCCACCCTTCCACGAAGCCCGCGCCCGCGCCTGCTCCTCCGCACGCGCCTTCTCAAATCCAGTCAGGTCAAACTCGATTTCCGCATCCCGCGCCGCATCCATCATGAAATCCAGCGGCAGGCCGAATGTCTCGTAGAGATGAAATGCCTTCTCGCCCGATAGCGCTCCGTCCTGCATCGCAGCCTGCAGCTGTCGCGCGCCAACTTCCATCACCCGCGCAAACTGCCGCTCCTCAGCCTCCACAACCTTCGCAACCCGCTCCGCAGACTCATTCAACTCCGGATAAGCCACCTGCATCTCATCCCGCACGGCAAACACCATGTCGCGCATAAAGGGCTGCTCCTGCCCCAGCAACCGCCCATGCCGAATCCCGCGCCGCAAAATCTTCCTGAGCACATACCCGCGCCCTTCATTTGCCGGCAGCACCCCGTCGGAAATCAAAAACGTCGCGCACCGCGCATGGTCCGCAATAATTCGCAGTGAAGCCGCATTGCGATCCTCGCTGGCTTGCTGACCCGCTGACTCGCTGACTCGCTTCCCCGTCAGCTCCGCCGCTCTCTCAATCAACGGCACGAACAAATCCGTATCAAAATTCGAAACCTTCCCCTGCAAAACCGCCGCCAGCCGCTCCAGCCCTGCACCCGTATCTATCGAGGGCTTCGGCAGCAGATGCAGCTCACCCTGCGCATCGCGGTCGAACTGCATGAACACCAGGTTCCATATCTCCACATACCGCGCATCGTCTTCGCCGAACGGCTTATCGACTCCGGGAGTCTCCGCTGCCTCAATCCCCATGTCGTAAAAAATCTCCGAGCATGGTCCGCACGGCCCCGTGTCGCCCATCTGCCAGAAGTTGTCCTTGCTGCCGTACTCCTTGATCCGCTCCGCCGGAACACCCTGCTCCAGCCACAGCGCATACGCCTCGTCGTCCCTCGGAACCCCGTTCTCGCCCTTGAAGATCGTGACGTACAGTTTGTCCTTCGGAATCCCGAACCACTCCGGCGACGTCACCAGCTCCCACGCAAAGGCAATGGCGTCTTTCTTGAAGTAATCGCCAAAGCTGAAATTCCCCAGCATCTCAAAGAAGGTGTGGTGCCGCCGCGTAAAGCCCACGTTTTCCAAATCATTGTGCTTGCCGCCCGCGCGCACGCACTTCTGCGAGCTGGTCGCGCGCGAGTAACCCCGGTGCTCCAGCCCCAGAAAAACATCCTTGAACTGGTTCATCCCCGCATTGGTAAACAGCAGCGTCGGATCATTGGCAGGAACAAGCGAAGAGCTGTGCACACGACGGTGCCCCTTCGTCTCAAAAAATCGCAAAAAGGTCTCCCGTATATCGGAGCCTTTCCATTCTTTCTTTCCGTTCAATTGCATGATCTGAGTTTACAGAGGACACACCAAATCAGTCAGCCAAACCATCCTCAACTTGCTCCAGCCCCGCCAGCTCTTCTTCCGGCACATCCCACTTCTTCAATATCCCGTAGATCACACCCGTCGAAAATCCCGCCCGCATCAGCATCCGCATCACCCGCGCCGACTCCTTCTCGCTCGACGGCTTCTTCACGCCTTTGCGCTCCAGGTGCCGCCGCGCCAGCTCTTCCTCATTCACGCCCTCGTAGGCCGCATCCAGAGTCGCCGCAATCACCTCGGCATGCACGCCCTTCACCGTCAGGTCCTGCCGCACCCTCCGTTTGCCGAACTTCGCGTTCTCCTGCCGCAGCCTCGCATAGTTCGCCGCGTAGTCGGCATCATTCAGATAGCCATACTCCTTCAGCCTCGCCACCACCGCTTCTATCTTGGCCTTGCCGTTCTCGTCCGGCTCCACCCGGGTCCGCATCAGCCGCTGCAGCTCCGCCACCGTCCGCATGCGCCGCCCCAGCGCGTTCACCGCATACTCATACAGCCCCGCCTCATTCAGCGGCTCGGTCTTCTTCCTGTTCTTGCGGTTAAAAGACATGCATCACCGTCAACAGCATACCGCCGGGCGAATGCCCCATACTTCCCTTTCACACGTCTATTTCAGTAGCATCTAGCTCATATCCGGGGGAAAGTGGTGTCAGCAGCATCTCGAATCCGACTATTACTCGCAGCCGTGCTCATCGCAGCCTCGGCGCATGCCCAGGTTTCCTACACCGCCATGCCGCTCGACGCCGGCTTCGGCCCGCTCGACACCTCAGCGCCCTCCGTCCCCGTGCCGCAGATCATCAAAGAATTCACCACCAAGGAAACGCAGTTCCACAACGCCTTCGACAACTACACCTGGACACGCAGCGTAAAGGTCGACACCATCAACGACGACGGCAAAGTCGACGGCGAATACTATCAGGTCACCAACATCTCCTACGATCCCGACGGCCGCCGCATCGAACACGTCGTCTACGCACCGCCCAGCTCCCTCGAGCGCGTCATGATGAGCCCCGCCGACTTTTCTGACATCGAAGAGCGCCTGCCCTTCGTCCTCACCACCCAGGACGCCGAGCAGTACAACATCAAGTACCTCGGCAAGCAGCGCGTCGACCAGATCGAAACCTACGTCTTTGCCATTTCCCCCAAGGTCATCGAAAAACACCATCGCTACTTCGACGGACGCATCTGGGTCGACCAGCGCTATCACCAGATCGTCGTAACCGACGGCAAGAACGTCCCCGACGACCTGCGCAAAGGCCACGAAGATCTGTCCCTGCCCTTCATCACCTATCGCCAGCAGATCGACGGCAAGTACTGGTTCCCCGTCTACACCCATGGCGACGGCGTACTGCACTTCACCGGCGGCAACGGATACATGAGCCAGGATGTCCACATGCGCGAAACCGTGAAGTACACCAACTACAAGCAGTTCCACTCCACCGTCCGCATCCTCTACCGTGGCAAGGAAATCCCCACCGGAAAGCAGAAGCCCCAAACCCCGAGCCCGCCCCAGCCTCAACCGCAGAGCAACCCCAGGTAGGGAGAGCACTCCGTGAGCGCGCAAAAGAAATTTCGCGGAGTGCTTCAACCCGACAACACGCCCCTCAACTGGGTCATCGTCAAGGTTCCGTTTGACCCCGCCCAGGCCTGGCCCGAACGCAACCGCCTGCGCGTCAAAGGAACCATCAACGGCTTTCCCTTTCGCACCTCGCTCTTCGGCTCAAAAAAAGATGGCCACGTTCTGCTCGTCAACAAGCAGATGCAGAAAGGCGGCGGAGTCACCCTCGGCGGCATTGCCCAGATCGTCATCGAACCCGACTTCGAGGAGCGCGCCGCCTCTATCCCCGCTGAACTCCAGCAAATTCTCAATCAGGACCGAGCCCTCAAAAAATGGTTCTCCCAGCTCAGCTACTACGCCCGCAAGGATATTGACAACACCATCAGTTCCGGAAAATCTCCCGAAGGCCGCCGCCGTCAGGCCGAGTCTGTCGCCGAGCGCCTCATGCTCGCCATGGAAGGCGAGCGCGAGATGCCCCCGGTCCTGCAACTGGCATTCCGCCGCCAGCCCCGCGCGCTTGATGGATGGAACGCCATGACCCCCATCCAGCGCCGCAGCCACCTGCTCGGCATCTTCTATTACAAAAGCCCCGAATCCCGCCAGAAACGAGCCGACAAGGCCGTAGCCGAAGCCCTAAAAATCACAAACCGAAACGAGCAATAACCTCCGCGCCCAACGGGAGTGGCCAAGCAAAGCCAGCACCAGGATGGCAGCCAAAGGCCGCGTCAGCCTGGACGGCCAGTCCCCGCGACCAACGGGAGCGGCCACAAAGCCCGTTCAAGAATGGCGCGCAAAGCGCGCGTGTGCCCGTGCGGCCAGCACCCTTGATAGACTGGTTGTGTCTTGGTTGAACTTCTTCCATCTATTCTTTCCGCCGACTTCGCGCGACTGGGCGAAGAAGTCCAGGCCGCCGAACGTGGCGGTGGAACCGTCATCCACGTGGATGTCATGGACGGCCATTTTGTGCCCAACCTTACCCTGGGACCGCCCGTCGTCAAGTCATTGCGCCGTGTCACCCATCTGCCTCTTGACTGCCACATGATGATCGAAAACCCCGACGAATTCGTCGAGTCCTTCGCCGAGGCCGGCGCCAATTGGATGAGCGTCCACTACGAGGCCTGCCGCCACCTGCATCGCTCTCTGGAGCTCATCGCCCAGCACGGCATGCAGCCCGGAGTGGTCATCAACCCGGCTACCCCCGTCGACCTGCTCATCCCCGTGCTCGGCATGGTGCATCACGTTCTTGTCATGAGTGTTAACCCCGGTTTTGGCGGCCAAAGCTTCATCCCTTATTCCCTCAGAAAAATTCAGAGGCTCAAAGAACTTCGCCAGGAACTGGGTCTGAGTTATAGGATTGAAGTAGATGGAGGTGTCGCGCTCGACACCATCGCTCTCGTCGTCGAAGCAGGAGCTGAGCTTCTTGTCGCCGGAAATGCCGTTTTTGGCGCCGGCCACCCTGAGCACGATGCTCGTGCACTGCTTGAAGCCGCGAAAAAGGCGGCGGGGGAAATCTAATGTTTGCGTGGCGTCGGCTGTGGCAGGCAGTCCCGCCGGAATCAGCAGTACGAAGCCTGCCAGTGTTGAGGTTTGAGGTTTTATGAATCGAGTTGTAAACCAGATTGTTGTCGCCGGACTTTGCGTAGCCCTCATGCCGTCTGCGCATGCTCTCTTCCACAAGAAAAAGAAGAAAGAATTCAACCTGACCGCGAATCCGCTGGCCAACGTCAACTCTCAGCAGCCGGACAAGGTGCTCTATGACAAGGCCATGCACGCCCTTAAGAAGGGCCATTACGATGTCGCTCGACTCGACCTGCAGACCCTGCTGAACACCTACCCCGAAACCGAATATGCCATGCGCGCCAAGCTCGCCATCGGCGACACCTGGTACAAGGAAGGCGGCTCCGCGGCGCTCAGCCAGGCCGAGTCTGAGTACAAGGACTTCATCACCTTCTTCCCCAACACCCCTGAGGCCGCCGAAGCCCAGATGAAGGTCGGCGATATCTACTTCCAGCAGATGCTCAAGCCCGACCGCGACCCGGCCAACGCCCTACAGGCGCAGCAGCAGTATCGCACCATGCTGCAGGACTTCCCCGACTCGCCTCTCATTCCGCACGCCAAGCAGCGACTTCGCGATGTGCAGGAAGTCCTGGCACATCGCCAGTTTGAGATTGGCGAGTTCTACGCCGGCCGCGAGGACTGGGCCGGCGCCATCGCCCGTCTCCAGACCGTGGTAGATGCCTATCCGCTCTTCAGCAGTGCAGACGAAGCTCTCATCACCCTCGGCGACGCATACGCTACTGAGGCCCAGATCTTCCGCCATACCAGGCTCCCCTCCAAGGCCAAGGCCGAACTCGTTAAGGTGTATGACGACCGCGCCGCAGCAGCATGGGATCGCGTTGTAACTCGCTACCCCATGGCTCCCCACGTCGACGATGCCAAGGACCGTCTCGTGGCGTTAGGCCGCCCCATTCCCGAGCCCACCCCCGCCGAGTTGGCCGAGAGTGAAGCCGAAGAGGGCAGCCGCATGACCGTCAAACTGAAGGATCGCGCCCTGCTTCTCATCAAGCAGAGCCCCTCAACCATCCAGGCGGCGCGTGTCGGAGCGCCCACACTGGTCGATCCGCCACAGACATACGCGCCTGCGATCAACAAGGAAAACCTCGCGCTGTTTGAGGCCGCACTCCACGGACAGCCGCTTCCCGGCGTCGGCCCGCACGGACTGGACAGGACCGCGGTTGCCCTCAGCAACGGCTCTACTCCTCCACCGCCTCCGCCGTCTACGCAGGGGTCAGCACCTCTGCAGTTCGAAACCATCCCCGACAAGGGTGGCTCCGCAGGCAGCACCGTGACGGTCGCTGTTCCGTCCGGCAAGGGACAGTCCTCAAGCTCGGCAAGCACTAGCTCAACATCCTCCGGCGCAACGGCGACAAGCAATGCTGTCGTCCTGTCCGTGGGGCCGGTGGTCAACAAGCCCCTGCCGCCTATCGACAAGCCTGCTGCGGCTCCCGATCAGATCAACGATGTAAAGGGCAGCCCCGGCAGTGCCCAGGTCTACACGGGTACAACCGCCAGCAACAAGAAAAAGAAGCACAAGAAGGCTCCCTACAAGTCCAGGGATGAGTCTTCCAGCAAGCACAAGAAAAAGAAGGGCCTCGACAAGCTCAACCCGTTCTAGTCATTGGGCTTTCAACTATGCGGAAAGGCCGCCTTCGGGCGGTCTTTCTCTTTCTGAAGCATCGCGCTCCCTATGCTATCGTCAGAAGTTGGACATCAAGAATGCCTCACGAATTACAGAAAGCTTACGACCCAACCGCGATTGAAGATCGCTGGGCCGCCTATTGGGTAAACGAGCACCTCTTTCACACTGACTCGTCCCCCATCCCCGCATCGCACGCCTTCACCATGCTGCTCCCCCCGCCCAACGTTACCGGGCGTCTGCACATGGGCCACATGCTCAACCAGACGGAGATGGACATCCTCACCCGCTGGCATCGCATGTGCGGCGACCTCGCTCTCTGGATCCCCGGCACTGACCACGCCGGTATCGCCACCCAGCTCATGGTCGAGCGCCAGCTCGCCGGCGAAGGCTCATCCCGCCAGCAGCTTGGCCGTGAAGCCTTCATCGAGCGCGTCTGGCAGTGGAAGCAGCACTACGGCGGAGCCATTCTCGACCAGATGAAGCGCCTCGGCGCCAGCGTCGACTGGTCCCGCGAATACTTCACCATGGACGACCGCCTCTCCGCCGCCGTCCGTGAAGCCTTCGTCCGCCTCTACGAGCAGGGCCTCATCTACCGCGGCAAATACATCGTCAACTGGGACCCCGTCCAGCAGACCGCCGTCTCTGACCTCGAGGTCACGCACGAGGAGCGCAAAGGCAAGCTCTACCACGTCCGCTATCCGCTCGCCGACGGCTCCGGCTCCATCGTCATCGCCACCACCCGGCCGGAAACCATGCTGGGCGACGTCGCTGTGGCCGTCAATCCAGCCGACGACCGCTACACGGCCTTCCACGGCAAAAAGCTCCGCCTGCCACTCAGCGCCGTCAACGACGGCCCCAATCACGGCAAGGACCGCGAAATCCCCATCGTCACCGACGACTGGGCCAATCCCGAGTTCGGCACCGGAGCCGTCAAGGTCACGCCCGCCCACGACCCCAACGACTTCGCCATCGGCGAACGCCACAACCTGCCCCAGCTCAGCATTATGGACGCGGCTGCGCGCATTGACCTGCCCGGCTCGCCCTACCACGGCCTCGACCGCTACGTCGCCCGCAAGCGCATCCTCGAAGACCTTGAAGCCCAGGGCCTGCTCGTCGATACCAAAGAGCACACCATGGCCATCGGCCTCAGCCAGCGCAGCGGAGCCGTCGTCGAGCCGCGCCTCTCCACGCAGTGGTTCATCAAAATTCAGCCCCTTGCCGACAAGGCCATCGAAGCCGTCGAAGAGGGCCACATCAAATTCACGCCCGCGCAGTACGCCAAAACCTACTTCGAGTGGATGCGCAACATCCACGACTGGTGCATCTCGCGCCAGCTCTGGTGGGGCCATCGCATCCCCGCCTGGCACTGCGCCGCCTGCCACAAGGTCACCGTCGCGCGCGAAACCCCATCAACGTGCGCCCACTGCGGCGACTCCGGCATCACCCAGGAGACCGACGTTCTCGACACCTGGTTCTCCTCCGGCCTGCTGCCCTTCACCGTCTTCGACTGGCCCCAGCGCACCCCTGCCCTCAATGCCTTCTACCCCACTTCGCTGCTCGTCACCGGCTTCGACATTCTCTTCTTCTGGGTCGCCCGCATGATCATGCTCGGCTGCCACTTCATGCTCGACATGCCCATGCCCGACGGCAGCCCGCGCACGCTCAAGGACGCCGTGCCCTTCCGCGAGGTCTACATCCACGCCCTCGTCCGCGACGCCGATCGCCAGAAGATGTCCAAGACCAAGGGCAACGTCATCGATCCCATCGAGATCGTCCAGAAGTACGGCACCGATGCGGTCCGGTTCACCCTCGCCGCCATGGCCTCGCCCGGAACCGACATCGCCTTCAGCGAAGCCCGCACCGAGGGCTACCGCGCCTTCGCCAACAAAATCTGGAACGCCGCCCGCTTCATCTTCATGAATATGGAACGCGCGAAGGAAGCGGGTATCGGCATACATCGCAGTTCATTCGCCTCAGAACCGGAGTTAACAAATCGCTCCCCTATCGAAGCGCTCTGGATTGTCTCCCGATTGAATCGCTGCGCACATGATGTGAATTTAGCGCTTGAAAAGTACCGCTTCGATGAAGCGGCAAACTTCGTCTACCAATTTTTCTGGGGTGAATTCTGCGACTGGTATCTCGAAATCGTAAAGTTACGGCTAGATTTTGGAGAAACATCAAACCAGGACGCTGCAAGTGCGGCGCTTACTACATTGTTGTATGTGTTCAAATCGTCCCTGCAACTTCTGGCGCCATTCATGCCATTCATTTCAGAAGAGATCTGGCAGGCACTGTACGACGGCACGCCGCCCAAAAAATCAATAGCACGTTCGGACTATCCACGATATGTAGCAAGGGAACTCTCCGAGAATGTTCAGTACATATCTGCTGAAGAGGCGATGCAAAACCTGCAGCGAGCCATAACAGGCATACGGACACACAGGAAGGAACTTGGCGTAGAAGAGAAAACTCTCGTTGCAGTGAAGATCGCATGCGGGGGCAATCCAGGGGGCGTCATCCGGACGAATCTCGAAGTTATCCAGAAGCTGTCTAAGGTAAGCGAAGTCGAGATAGTCAGTTTCGATGATCAAAAACCAGGCGGAAGATATGCCGACCTCGCTTGGAAGACATTCGGCCCAGTTGATATTTTTATCGTCTACGAAAAACCCATCGACCTCCCCGCCGAGCGCGAACGCCTCGCCAAAAAACTCGAGCAATATGAAAAGATGCTCATCAGCGCCGACCGCCAGCTCCAGAACCCGGCCTTCCTCGCCAAAGCTCCGGAAAAAATCGTCGCCGGACTCAAAAAACAGGCGTCAGAAGCCGCCACGCTGCGGCAGGAAACCCTCGAAGCCATTGAAAAACTCGAGCAGCTCGCGTAGAACCGGGTATTGATGGACTGGAAAAGCAAAAAAATCGAAGCCATCCTCGAACAGGCCCTCATCGAGGACAAGGCCACCAGCGACGTGACCACCGCCATCACCATTGATCCCGCGCTGCTCGCCACCGCCACCATCCTCGCCAAGCAGGACTGCATCGTCTCCGGCCTCGGCTGCATCCCGCGCTTCCTCGACATCTACGCCCGCCTCGACAAGAGCAGCAGCGGCCGCTACGAGGTCATCAGCCATCCGGAAATGTTCGACGGCGTACGCGTCAAGAAAGGCCAGTCCATCGCCGTCATCCGCCACAACGCCCGCGTCATCCTCTCCTGCGAGCGCGTCATTCTCAACCTCATGCAGCGCATGAGCGGCATCGCCACCCTCACCCGCCAATACGTCGACGCCATCAAGGGCACCAGCACCCACGTCCTCGACACCCGCAAAACCATCCCCGGCCTGCGTGTCCTCGACAAGTACGCCGTCAGTTGCGGCGGCGGAGAAAACCATCGCCTCGACCTCTCCGACGGCATCCTCATCAAGAACAATCACATCTCCCTCGGCGGCGGAATCGAAAAGGTCCTCGCCCGCGCTCACAAGCTGCGCCGCGGCGCCCAGCCCATCGATATCGAAGTCCGCACCTTCGACGAGCTCCGCGCCGCCCTCGACCACGGAGCTGAATCCCTCCTGCTCGACAACATGTCGCCCGCCGACGTCAAAAAGTCCCTCAAGATCATCCGCGAGCGCGGCGGCAATATCCCTACAGAAGCCTCCGGCGGCATCGTCCTCGCCAACATCCGCAAATATGCTCAGACCGGCGTCGACTACATCTCCGTCGGGGCCCTCACGCACTCCGCTCCGGCCGTCGATCTCAGCATGAAGATCACCGCCGAAATTTACTAGAGCAGCCGTCATGACGCTTCCCGCAGTTGAAGACCACATCGACCTCGCCGCGCTCGACAACGCGCTTGCAGCAACCCGCTTCCACGGCCATCTGCACTTCTTCCCCACCATCCACTCCACCAACACCCACGCCATGGCCCAGGCAGAGTCTGGCGCGCCCGACGGCTCCGTCTACTTCGCCGACGAGCAAACCGCCGGACGCGGACGCGGCGCGCATGAGTGGTCTTCGCCGCCTGCCTCCGGACTCTACGTCAGCGCATTGCTCCGCCCCGCCATCGCGCCCGCCGACGTCCTCTGGCTCTCGCTCGCCGCCGGACTCGCCGTCCGCAACGCTGTCCGTCAAGTCACCACACTCGAGTGCGACCTGCGCTGGCCCAACGACCTCCTCTTCGGCAGCAAAAAGTTCTGCGGCATCCTCACCGAACTCAACGCTGAGGTCACGCGCGTCCGCTATCTGGTCATCGGAATTGGTATCAATGTCCACCAGCCCCAGTTCCCGCCCGGCCTGCGCAACGTCGCCACTTCGCTGCACATCGAAACCGGCCGAAGCTGGCCCCGTCAGGACCTCCTCGCCGCTCTCCTTCTATCACTCGATCAGGAAATCACCGCCCTCACCACTCCCGGCAATCTCGGCAACGCCACCGCATCCATCCTCGCCCGCCTCGAACATGCCTCCACCTGGATTCGCGGCAAGCGCGTCTATGTGGAAGAATTAGAGGGCTACGAAGGCGTAACCGAAGGGCTCGACCCTCGCGGCTTCCTGCAGATTCGCACCTCCGCCGGGCTGCGCACCGTATACTCCGGTGGAGTCCGCGAACAGAAAATGACCCGGTGATCGAATGCTCCTTGCGCTCAATGTAAACAACACCAACACCGTCATCGCGCTCTACCCGTTCCAGAACGGGCACGCCGGCGACCTGCGCATCACCTGGCGCATCAGCACCCGCCACCAGCAAACCGCGGACGAATATGGCATCCTCGTCCGCGGCCTGCTCCAGGGCGAGGGCATCCGCAGCGACGACATCACCGGCATCGTCATCGCCTCCGTCGTCCCGCCCATCGACTGGATCCTCCGCCAGTTCTGCGAGCGCTACCTCAATCAGAAACCCGTCTTCGTCGAGCCCGGCGTTAAAACCGGCCTGCCCATCCGCATCGACAATCCCGCCGAGGCCGGAGCCGACCGCATCGCCAACTGTGTCGGCGCATTCGAGAAATACGGCGGCCCCTGCATCGTCATCGACTTCGGCACCGCCACCAACTTCGACGTCATCTCCGCCAAAGGCGAATTCATCGGCGGAGCCATCGCCCCCGGCCTCAGCATCTCTGCCGACGCGCTCTTCGCCCGCGCCGCACGCCTGCCCCGCGTCGAAATCAAGCGCCCGTCCAAGATCATTGGCTCCAACACCGTCGATAACCTCCAGATCGGCCTCTACTATGGCCACCTCGGCCTGGTCGACAGCATCCTCGAACGCATGATCGCCGAGCTCGGCTCCAACACCGTCTGCGTCGCCACTGGCGGCCTCGCACACCTCATCGCCGGCGACTCGAAGTACATCAAGCACATCAACGACAACCTCACTCTCGACGGTCTCCGCATCATCTACGAGCGTCATCGCGCCGCCCGTACGCGCGCGCATCCCGACGACTCCGCTGCAAAGGCTTGAGCGGTGCAAAACTACTTCAATTACTTCACTGAGATCGAGGAGCACTTCCAGCACCGCCGCGGCTCCATCCTTTTGCTTTCCACCCTCGACTGGGCACTCATCGAAACCTGGCGCGAGGCCGGAATCCCGCTCGAAGCCGTCCTGCGCGGCATTGACGACGCCTTCGACAAATACGACGCCCGCAAGTCCCGCGCCCGCATGCGCCAGGTCAACGGCCTCGCCTGGTGCACACAGGCCGTCATGGACGCAATCGAAGCCATGAAGGAAGCCTCCATCGGCGCACAGCCTGCCACCGCATCCTCCGCGCCTGCACCCGGCTTCGAGCCGGAGAACATCGCTGCCCACCTCAACCAGTGCGCCACTCAGCTTGAGCAGGCCCCGCTCGCCGGACTCGCCGCTGACCTCGCGCAACAGACCGCCGCGCGCCTTCGCGAGCTTGCCGCCACACCTCCGGCCAACCTCGAAGACCTGGAGCGCAACCTCACCGTCCTCGAAGAAAAGCTCTTCACCACGCTCACCGCCACCGCGTCCGAGGCCGACCTGCTCGCCCTCCGCGACGAAAGCGCCCGCGAGCTCGCCCCCTATCGCAGCCGTATGAAGACCGAGCAGATCCGCCAGGTCGAGCAGCAGTTCCTCCGCAAGCGCATGCTTGAGAAGTACACGCTCCCGCGCCTCAGCCTCTTCTACATGAGCAGCCAATGACGCAGAATCCGATTAAGCTCCACATTGAAAAACCCATCTACGGCGGCTCCGGCCTCGCCCGTCACGAAGGCAAAGCCATCTTCGTCCCCTTCACGCTTCCCGGCGAATCCGTCGAAGCCAACATCACCCAGGACCACGGCAGCTACGCCAACGCCGATCTCGTCAGCATCCTCGAACCCGCGCCCGCTCGCACCGCGCCCGCCTGCCCGCACTATGGCGACTGCGGAGGCTGCCACTATCAGCACGCCGCCTACCCGCAGCAGCTCGAATTCAAATCGCAAATCCTGCGCGAATCCCTCGATCGCGCTCACATCGCCAACATCCCCGCCATCCCCGCCCTCTCCGCCGAACCGCTCGCCTATCGCAACCGCATCCGCCTCCACATCGACCGCGCCACCTCACAGCTCGCCTACAAACGCCGCGCCTCCAACCAGAACCTCATCGTCACCACCTGCCCCATCGCCGCGCCCGCGCTCCAAAGCGCACTGCACAGCATCCAGTCCGCCGCACCCAATTTGCGCCTCGGCAAACACTTCACGGAAATCGAGCTCTTCACCAACACCGCGCAGGACGCGATCCTCCTCTCGCTCTTCACCTCCAGTGCGCCCAAACCCGCCGCACACGCGCTCGAATCCCTCTGGCCACAGCTGCAATCGCTCCTCCCGCAGCTCACCGGCACCGCCCTCTTCTCACTGGACAAACCTCGCCAACCCGGCAAGCTCCTCGCCCACCACGGCCAGCCATCGCTTACCTATACCGCCGCAGGCCGCGACTACCGCGTCAGCGCAGGTGGATTCTTCCAGGTCAACCGCTTCCTCATTGATCCACTCGTCGAACACGTCACCGATCAACCTTCCGGCGCGCTCGCCTGGGACCTCTACGCCGGCTCCGGCCTCTTCTCCGCCGCGCTCGCCTCACGTTTCCAGCAAGTCATCGCCGTCGAATCCGCTCCCGCCTCCGTACACGACCTCCGCCACAACCTGCGCGGCGCCTCCTCCCACATCGTCGCCTCCACCACACTCGAATTTCTCCGCCGCGCCGCACAACACACCAGGCCCGACCTCGTCCTCGTCGACCCGCCCCGCGCCGGACTCGGCAGCCAGGTCACAACCCTGCTCGCGGCCGTCCGTCCCGCGCGCATTACTTACGTTTCCTGCGATCCGGCAACTTTGTCGCGCGATCTTAAATCGCTGCTAGACTCCGGCTATCACCTCAGCTCCATGCTCATGGCAGATCTGTTCCCGCAGACCTTCCATATGGAAAGCGTCGCCACGCTCGCACTCAAATAGGGCCGCTTCGCCGCTGCGGTGACGTCCCCGCATGGTCACCGCAACCATTCCGGCCTCGCCTCCACCCACACAGCATCAACCCGTAACAACGCCCGCATCCCGCCTCCTCACCACCCTCGCCGCGCCCTCGCTCTTTGCCGCTCTCTGCTTCGCCGCCGGAATCCTCCTTGAGCACTTCCGCTGGTTCCTTCCCGGCCTCTTCCTTCTTGCGCTGCTCGCCGCTTTCGCCGTCGCCACAGTCGCCGCCACAAGAGCGCCCCGCCTCGCATGGATCACCACTGCAATCGTCTACCTTCTGCTCGGCGTCTTCTGTGCCGAGGTCGCCCCCGCCGTCAACCCCCAGCAAAAACTCGCCCTGCTCGCCAACAACACCCATCGCACCGTGCAGGGCCGCATCATTCGCATCGGAGCCATCCGCACCGTCACATCCCCTCTGCCCTTCTCCAACAAAAATCGCACCGAGCACAGCCAGCGCTTCGAGCTCCGCATCCCCCACACCGGAACCGCCCGCCTCACCCTCTACGCTCCCGTCGCCGCACCCTTCCCACACCTCGCCTGCAACGACGTCATCCAGGCCAACGTCGGTCTCCATCAGATGGAGCTCTTCCTTGACCCCGGCGTCTGGAACGCGCGTGAATATTTCCTCGAGCAGGGCATCGGCGCCATCGGCAGCATCAACCCCAGCCGCCTCAACCTCGTCTCATCCGGACACAAGGCCGGCTTCCCCTGCTGGCTGCATTCCCTCCAGCAATCCGCCAGCACACGCCTCATTAGCTTCGCAACAGACCCGCACAACCTCCGCCTTCCCGCCTTCTTCCGCATCGACCACGAAGACGCAACCATGCTCACCGCCATGATCACCGGCGACCGCACCTGGCTCGAACACCGCACCCGCATCGGCTTTGAGCGCACCGGCTCGTTTCACCTGCTCGTCGTCTCCGGACTGCACCTGGCCATCTTCTCCGGAATCATCTTCTGGATCACCCGCCGCCTGCGCCTCTCGCGCCTCTGGTCCTCGCTCGTCACCATCGCGCTCTCCTTCGCCTACGCCCTCTTCACCGGCTTCGGTCATCCCGTGCAGCGCTCCTTCTGGATGGTCACCCTCTACCTCATCGGCCGCCTGCTCTGGCGAGACCGCTCCTCGCTCAACGCCATTGGATTCGCCGCCATCGTCATGCTCGCCGCCAGCCCGCGCTCGCTCTTCGACTCCGGCCTGCAGATGACGCTGCTCTCCGTACTCGCCATCGCAGGCATCGTCATCCCCTTCGCGGAAAAAACCTTCGCCCCGCCGCTCCGCGCCCTGCACAACCTCCGCGAAATCCGCATCGACACCGCCTTCCCGCCGCGCCCTGCACAGTTCCGCGTCACCGTACGCCTTATCGCCCAGCACCTGCGCCCGCTCACCGGCTACTTCCTCGCCTGGAAGGTCTTCCCCTTCATCCTCCGTACCCTGTTGCGCATAGCTGAGCTGCTCGCCGTCTCCGTCACCATTGAGCTGTTCATGATGCTTCCCATGGACGCCTACTTCCACCGCATCACGCTCTTCGCGCTGCCCGTCAACGTCCTCATCGTTCCCTTCCTGGGTATCCTTCTGCCCTGCGCGCTCCTCACCTTCGCCACTCTGCTCGTCGCGCCCGCGCTCGCCTTCCTGCCCGGAGCCGCCACCGCCGCCATCCTCCACTCCGTCACCCGCGTCGTTACCACCTTTGCGGCGCTCCGCCTGGCGGACATGCGTATCCCCATTCCCTCCAACCTCACCATCGCGCTCTGGATCACGCTCCTCGCGTTCGCCATCTGTGCCATCCGTCTCCGCCGCTACGGAATCCCGCTCTCCTGCGCCGCCATCGTCACCGCCGCCGTCATCCTCGTCCTGCCCCGTCCCATCACCTACCGCCCCGGTCAGCTTGAAATCTCCGTCATCGACGTCGGCCAGGGAGACTCCATCCTCGTCGTCACCCCCACCGGCAAAACCCTGCTCATCGACTCCGGCGGCCTCGTCTTCTCATCTCCCAACTCCAACTTCAACATCGGTGAAGACGTGGTCTCGCCCGTCCTCTGGTCGCGCGGCATCCGTCGCCTCGACGCCGTCGCCCTTACCCACGCACACGAAGACCACATCGGAGGCATGCCCGCCATCTTCGCCAACTTCCGCCCGCGTCAACTCTGGCTCGGCCCCGAACCAGACGTCCCCGTCGTCAAAAATCTCCTGCACGACGCCGCCCAGGACCACACCCACATCCACCACTACATCGCCGGAGACACCTTCACCTTCGGCGGAGTCGCCATCCGCGTCCTCTCACCCCAGCCCGGCTACCATCCCCGCAAAATGCCCACCAACGACGACTCCCTCGTCCTGCGCCTCACCTACGGCCACACCTCCGCCCTGCTCGAAGGCGACGCCGAACGTTACAGCGAAGACCGCATGCTCTACGAAGGACACCTGCACTCAGTCTTCCTCAAAGTCGGTCACCACGGCAGCAGCACGTCCACCACTCCCGACTTCCTCGCGGCTGTTGATCCCACCTACTCCGCCATCTCCGTCGGACTGCGCAACTTCTACGGCCATCCGCGTCCGCAGGTCCTGCGCGAGCTGCAATCCGCGCACGTCCGCACCTACCGCACTGACACTGTGGGCATGTCCAGTTTCTTTTTTGATGGAAAACACGTCTACGCAGTCCCCTGGACCGCCACGCGGCACTAGCTACTTCGCCTCAATCGACGTCAGCCGGAACGTGATCGTTCCCCAGAACAGCCGCGCTCGCATCTGCACAGGGATATGGCGGCTGTCGTCCGTGTACCAGATCCAGATATTCCCGCGCTTCTTCACCACACCCGCATCCGCCGTCGGTTCAACGCGCAGCGTCTGGAAGGTCCCCGCCGGGGTCGTGATCTCGTCATGGCCCTCTACCCGCATCGTTACCTTCACGGTGCGCGTCGCATCCGCCAGTGGAAATGCAAAGCTCTTCCCCACTTCCATCGGCTGCGATGCCGCATAGAAAATCGCCGACAGTGAATCCGTCACACATGGCGGAATCGGTTTCACCACCCGCTTCGTGCTCCCGTCAATCAGGTTCTTCTGGGTAAAGAGCGATCGGCCGGTAACGTAATTGAAGGTTAGCGTGCTTCTCACTTGTCGCCGCCCCTCAACAGTCTGCTTCGAAAAGCTCTGCGAGCAGCCCGTTTCGCGATTGAACGAAGACTGGAACCGGTCCGTCACGCGAAACAGCAGGTTCACCGCGCCCACCGTGTCCGCCTCAACTGATACACGCTGGATATCGCCAACCGCATTCACATGGAAAGTCGCCACGCCCGCCGGAAATACGCGCCAGTCCACGGCATAATTCAGCGTTTGCTTTGTGGGAAACACAAACCTCGGCTGCGGCTTGGGCAGCGGTGGCATCACCCGCGGCGTTTCCGCATGCACCATTCCCAGCGCCAGTACGCAGACGACTGCCGTAAACAACCTAAAACGAAAACTCAATCTTGACACTCACCCGCAAAAATCGACCAGCGTTCAACGCCAGAAGCACATCTTCAGTATCAGGGCAGCATAAATCGCCGCCGCCCCCATCAGTGCATTGTACTCGCGATGTTTTCGGTACAGCTCTGCTGAAAATCCGCCGCCCGAGTCACCCTCCGCCGGCTCCGCCCGCAGTCGCGGTATCAGCCTTGGCACCCGCGCCGCATACTCCTCGTACGCGGCAAACTGCGACCGCAGGTACTCCTCTTCTGCGCGAATCACCGGAATGTAGATCACCGCAAACAGCACCGCCAGCGCCAGCGCAATCCACTGGCTGCGCGCAGCCAGAGCAAAACCAAACGCTATCAGCATCGACCCCAGGTACAGCGGATTCCGCGTAAATGCATACGGCCCCGTCATCGTCACTTCCGCATTCTTCTTCACGTACCCTGCGGCATATCCCCGCAGCCACAACCCCGGAGCCACCACCAGCAAACTCAGCGCAAGCGATTCTGCTCCGGGCCGCGCCAGCCACAGGAACACCGCCGCAAACGCAAATCCCAGCGGAACCCGAATCCGACGCGCAACCTTGCTCCAGCCACTCGCCATTTACTGCTCTCCCCGCAGCAGCCGCGTCGCTGCCTGCAGCACTGCGTCCGGCGCAATCGTCAGCAGCCCGGCCTCCGGCGCCGCTCGCCGCGAGTGGTCACGCTTGCTTTCCGGATGCCGCAACACCTCAAACCTCCCGCCGAACGGCCCGTTCCGCGCCGGATCAGTCGGCCCGTAAATCCCCATCACCGGCCGTCCCAGCGCCGACGCCAGATGCAGCGGCCCCGTGTCGCCTCCAACCACCAGCGCCGCACGCCGCGTTACAGCAATCAGCTCCGCAATCGACGATCGCAGCACCTGCGCCGAGCCCGCGCTATGCTCCACAACTTCGCTCGCCAGCGATTCTTCTCCCGGTCCGGCGTTCACCATCACGGCATATCCCATCTCTCGCAGCCCCGCTGCGACTGCACCATACCGCTCCGCGGGCCAGCGCTTCGCACCCCATCCCGCGCCCGGATGCAGCAATACAAATGGCGTTGCCATTGCCTCCGCCTTGCGCTCCGCTTCCGCATCCAACGGCAGCAGCGGAGCCCGCACCGGCAGCGTCTCTCCCGCCACGGCACTCATTACCTCGATCGCCTGCTCAATCACGTGCACACCATGCGTCTTTACGCGCTCGCCGAACAGCCAGCGGGCCGCCCACTCCCTCGGAGCATCCTCGCCGATCAGCCGTTCCGCCCGCGCCCAGCGCGCAATCACCGCCGACCGTAGCGCGCCCTGCAAATCCACGCAAACATCGTAGTGTGCCTCGCGCAACTCGCGCCGCACGCGCTTCACCTCGCGCAGCGTCTTCGCGCTCAGCGGAGCACGCGTCCAGCGCCTCGCTCCCACCACATGCACCCGATTCACAAGCGGCATCGCCGGTCCGCATTCGGTGGCGCCTGCCGCGGCCAGCAGCGGCTTCCACTGCGGCTCAACCGCCCACCCAATCTCCCACTCCGGATGCGCTTCTCGCAAAGCCGTCACAGCAGGCAGCGCATGGAGAATGTCCCCCATCGCGCTCAACCGCATCACCAGTACACGGAACTGCTTTCTCTTGTCCGGCAAGCCCTTATTTTCTCACAAGCAAACCGTGTAGCTCCCGCGCTACAGCGGCCTCATTTTCCAGCTCAACCACAAGTCGAGCCACGCGCACCGGAGCCTTCGCCTCCAGACTTCGCCGCTGCTCTGCCGTCAGCCGGGCCGCATCCTTTTCTGTCGTCACAAAACAATCCGCCCCCTGCTTGTTCAGCATCCCCGCAAGCCGCTCAATCTCCGCCGCCGAATACCTCTGGTGGTCTCCCAGCGCCCGCGTTGCCGCCACATCCACTCCCTGCGCGCGCAGCCCGTCAAAAAACTCCTCCGGCCTTGCTATCCCACAGAACGCCACCGCGCGACCCACCTCGCTCTCTACAACCAACCTCCGGCTCTGCACCCACACCCGCGCTGCAATCCCCCGCCGCCGCAGCTCCGCCTCCAGGTCTCGATCCTCCTCACGAAGCACAACCACCCGCGCGCGCTTCAACGCAGACAGCGGCTCACGCAATCGCCCCGCCGGCAACAGCCCCTCAACAAAGTCACTGGCGTGCAGCACCACAATGTCCATCGCCCGCGCCAGCTTCCGGTGTTGAAACCCGTCGTCCAGCAAGTGAATCCCCGCTTGCACCGCATCGCGCTCCGCCAGCAACCCTGCCTCGTAGCGGCTCGCGCCCACATACACCGGAACCCCCGCCGTCCGCGCAATCAGCACCGGCTCATCCCCATAGCGCGCGGCATCGCCATCCGCATCCACGCGCTCCACGTCCACTCCGTTTCGCCCGTATCCGCGCGACAACACATCCACCGGCACTCCATCCGCCTTCAGCAGCTGCGCCAGCCGAATCACCACCGGCGTCTTCCCCGATCCGCCCACGGACAAATTCCCTACACTCACCACCGGCCATCGCAGCCGCTTCGCTTCCGCCCATCCCCGATCATAGGCCGCGTTCTTCGCCGCGACCCCCGCCGCATACACCGGCACCAGGAACGCAAACGGCCGCATCATGCGCGTGCCTCCACCACCGCCGTCAGCGCCAAAACAGCCCGGCCCGTCGCACCGGCTTCGCGCTCGCACACAGCCTTCGCTCTCGCACCCATCGCGCCCGCTTTCTCCGTATTGTCCAGCAGCACGCGCAAATCGCTCGCCAACTCCGGCGGCTCCGCCAGCACGACCGCATCCTCGGCCTTCAACTCCTCCACAATTCCCCTAAAATTCTCATAGTGCGGTCCCATCACCACCGGCACGCCAAACTGCGCAGGCTCCAGCGGATTATGCCCTCCCGGCACAAACAACCCGCCGCCCACCACCGCTACCGCCGCCAGCGAATACACCGATGCCAATTCTCCAATCGAATCCAGCAGCACAACCACTCCCGCATCCAGCTGCGCCGGAGCCTCCATCCATTGCGAGCGCCGTACATGCCGCACGCCACGTCGCTCCAGCATCGCCGCCACCGCGTCAAATCGCTCCGGATGCCGCGGCGCAAGCACCATCACCACATCCTGCGGCATCGCGCGCACCAGCAACTCTTCTTCGCCTTCCAGAGTCGATCCGCACACCACCACTTTCGTTCCCTGCACAATCCACTCCCGCAGAGCCTCCGTCACCGCTGCGGGTTTTGCCACTCGAATGTCATACTTCAGGTTCCCGCCCACGCGCACATTGCTCGCACCAAGCGCCTTCAGCCGTTCTGCGTCCGTCCCGCTCTGCGCCAGGACCACGGCAAACCCGTTCAGCAGACGCCGCCACATAAATCGCAGCCGCAAATACCGCGGCCACGACCGGTCTGAGATCCGCGCGTTCACCACCGCCACCGGAACCCCCGCGCCCCGGCACTCCGCCAGCATCCGTGGCCAGAACTCCGTCTCCAGCAGCACCACCATCCGTGGCCGCAATGCCCGCAGATACGCCCGCACCGCAAACGCAAAGTCCAGCGGAAAATAAAACACCCGGTCTTCGCCAAATCGCTCGCGCGCCAGCCGCTGCCCGGTCCGCGTCGTCGTCGAAACCATCACCGTGCAGCCCGACTGCTCACCCAGCTCGCCAATCAGCCGGCTCGCCGCCAGCACCTCGCCCACGGACACCGCATGGACCCAGATCACCCGCTCCGCCGCGCACAACCTCCTTGGCACACGCCCCAGCCGCTCCCCCAGCCCTTCGCGATACTTCCCGCTCGTCGCCATACGCAGCAGCCAGTAGGGCGCTCCCAGCACCAGCACCAGCAACAACGCAAAGCTATACAAAACAAGCATCCGCTAACGATTCCTTCTTTACGCAAGTCCTACCAAGGCATGATAATCGTGCGGAATAGTATGCGCCCGCGCTTCTTTATCAGCCTCGCTCTTGCACTCTGCCTCACCGCAACCGGTGTGTTCGCCTCCGACCACAAAATGCCGGTGCCCAAAGACGCCTCTACCTACCCGTCCTACGACTCACATTCCAATGAACACGTAGTTATCGCCGCCATCCCCTACGACACAAAAAAAATGGGCAAAATCTTCCGCGTCCATTACACCGAAAACAACTTCATGCCCATCTACATCGTTGTCACCAACAATGGCGATAAGACCATCTCGCTCGACCAGGCCCGTATCGACTTCATCGACGCCGCCGGTGACCGCATCCCCGCCGCCCAGCCTGAGGACGTCGAGCGCCGCATGACCCACATCACCGGCCCCGGCAAAATGATTCCCCTGCCCGAGCCACTGCCACCCATACGCAGAAAGCCACACAGCCCCGACAAAAAAATTGAAGCGGACTTCAACCAATTCGAATACAGCGCCATCACCGTGCCTCCGCACAGCACCCGCGCCGGATTCCTCTTCTATGACATGCAGGGTCTCGGCCACACCCCGCTCAAAGGCGCATCCCTCGTCCTCCGCGACTTGCGCACCGCCTCCGGACAAGAGCTCTTCTACTTCCAGATCCCGCTCGACAAATATCTCTAGCTCTGCCCACTTCGTTTCGCATCTTCCTCGGCAAGAAGATCGCCCAGCCGCTCCAGCTTGTTCTCCCAGCTCAAACGGTGCTCCCGCACCCACTGCTCCAGCAGCTTGAATCCCGCAGGCTCAATCCGGCAGCTCCGCACACGCCCCACTTTCTCGGTCTTTACTAGCGCGCACGCTTCCAGAATCTGCAAGTGCTGTACAACCGCCGTCAGCGTAATTCCCAACGGCTCCGCCAACCGCGACACGGAAGCAGGCCCCTCGGCCAACCGGTCAAGCATCGCCCGGCGCGTCGGATCGCCCAACGCATGAAACAGCCGCTCTATCCTCTCATCTTCCTTCTTCAAACTTCCCTCACGCGCAGGCAAATTCGCCGGTCGACTCGGCGAATTCCCTTACTTCTCACTGCACCAAAGTATTACTTCGCCAACTCCGCGCCTAGATGCCCCAACAGCTTCCGCCATCCTTCTTCACGCATCTTCGGCCCACCCGATCCCTCGTAAAAGGCCCCCTGATACGTCAGCACTAACTCCGTTCCTTGTTCTTTCGGAACAAACTCCACCGTCACCAGCGAAGACGAAATCCTGCGATCTCCCAGGCTCATCGTCGACGTCGTTACGACCCGCTGATTCGGCACAATGTCCTGAATCGCGCCTTCCGTTTCCAGCATTGTCCCCGGAAACGGAGTGCCCTCACGGAAGCGATAGCTGGTCCGCTCTACCCCTCCCACCCGAAAGTCCATCTCATACAGCTCAACATCGTGATTGCTGCTCTCCGCAAACCAGCGGCGCTTCTTCGCCGGGTCCGCAAAAGCCGCAAACAACCGCTCCACAGAGTACGGATAACTCTGCTCAATCACAAACGTACTGTGCACAACAGATAGCTCCATAGAAATCTCCTCAATTCAATAGTGAAGCATATGCTTCACTATTGAACTACACCATTACTTGGTCTGGATTGTCAAGTGGTTGCTTCAGTATTTCCAGAGGCTCACAGTAACGAATTAATCAACAACAGTTTAGCGAAGCAAAATCGCAGTCTGTAGCGTCACAAACAGCACACCACGACCAAAGGGAGTGACCACAGGATCTTATTCAATAGTGGCGCGCGAAGCGCGCGTGTCGCTGGACGCGCAGTCCTACTCGACGTGGTAGTTTGGAGCCTCGCGCGTGATGATTACGTCGTGTACATGGCTCTCGCGCAGCCCGGCGTTGGAAATCCGCACAAACCGCGCCTTCTTCTGCAGATCTTCAATCGTCCCGCAGCCCAGGTAGCCCATCCCCGAACGCAATCCGCCCACCAGCTGATACACCATCGCCTCCAAAGGCCCCCGGTGCGGCACGCGCCCCTCAATGCCTTCGGGAACAAACTTCGCCAGCCGGTTTCCGGCACTGCGCTCGCGGTTCACCACGCCCTCGCTCCGTGAAGGCTCTTCCTCAAAATCCTGCGTTCCCTGGAAGTACCGCTCGCCCGAGCCCTGCGACATTGCCGACAGCGACCCCATTCCGCGATACGACTTGAACGACCGCCCCTGATACAGAATCGTCTCGCCGGGGCTCTCATCTACGCCTGCAAACAATGACCCGATCATCACCACGTTCGCGCCCGCCGCAATCGCCTTCGCCACATCGCCCGAGTACTTGATGCCGCCATCCGCGATCACCGGAATCCCATGCTCCTGCCCCGCGCGATACGCCTCGCTCACCGCCGTAATCTGCGGCATGCCCGCGCCCGTCACCATGCGCGTCGTGCAAATTGACCCCGGCCCGATGCCCACCTTCACCGCATCCGCGCCGTTCTCAATCAGCGCCTTCGCCCCGTCATAAGTAGCAATGTTTCCCGCCAGCAGGTCCACATCCGGAAACGCCTTCTTCACCAGCCGCACCGCTTCCAGCACCCGCGACGAGTGCCCATGCGCCGAGTCGATCGACAGCACATCCACGCGGTTCTTCACCAGCTCCGCCGCGCGCTCCAGAAAATCGCCCGTCGCGCCGATCGCCGCGCCCACCCGCAGCCTTCCCTGCTCGTCCTTTGACGCGTTGGGGTATTTCAATTTCTTCTGGATGTCCTTGACCGTGATCAGGCCCTTCAGCTCGTAGTCGCCGTTGACCACCAGCAGCTTCTCCACACGGTGCTGATGCAGAATCTGCTCCGCCTCTTCCAGCGTCGTGCCCACCGGCACCGTGATGAGGTTCTTCTTCGTCATCACGTCGCCTATCGGAACGTCCGTCCGCGTCTCAAACCGCAGGTCGCGGTTTGTCAGGATGCCGACCAGCTTCTTGTTCTTGGTCACCGGCACGCCGGAGATCTTGTACCGCCGCATCACTTCCAGCGCATCTGAGATAAGCTGCTCCGGCGTCATCGTCACCGGGTCCACGATCATCCCGCTCTCCGACCGCTTCACCTTGTCCACTTCCGAGGCCTGCTGCTCCACCGTCAGGTTGCGATGGATAATTCCCATCCCGCCCTGCTGCGCCATCGCAATCGCCAGCCGCGACTCGGTCACCGTGTCCATGGCCGCACTCAACAGCGGAGTATTCAGCAAAATCTTTTTCGTCAGACGCGTCTGCGTGCTCACCTGCGCCGGTACCACATCGCTATACGCGGGAACCAGCAGAACGTCGTCAAAGGTCAGGGCTTCGGGAACAGGATGTTCAATCATAAGAAATCAGGAGCAGAGTCTTGGATCACAAACAACAGATGCACCGCAGCCTGCAAAACCAACTCTGCACTCTCTGGCGCGATGGCTTCTCGCTATTGTAGAGCCAAATCGAAAATCCGCCGCAATTCACGACCTGCGGCATCCTAATTTCGCAATTGCTTCCATCTGCGCCAGATGGTTCAAATCGTGCCCCGCCATCGTCTCCACAATCGTGCGGAACGTCATCGCCCCGCGCTCCGGATGCGTCACCGGCTTACCGGAGCCCGCATCCGCCCGCTCAGCACCCAGCGCATCGGCAAGGAATTTAGTTATTATTCCGGGATGCGAGCGCGGTAGTCTTTTCTTTGCGTTCCTTCTTCTGCTGAATCTTTCCAAAGACGAAGACGCTCGCTAGGGCTGCCAAGCTGCCAATTATTGGCACTAGACCAGTCACGTTTCTGCCTTGAAATATCAAAGCAAATCCGCCGATTAGCGAGACTAAGCACAGAATGAAAGCGTAGTGTGATCCCCTCGCTTGAGCGGCCAAATTGCCCGCGACCACCTGAGCTTCCAACGATTCCCGATGAGTGCTCTGTCTCTAGGCCATCGCCATAATGCGTTCCGCGCCATCTGGAATTACATCGTTATATTTCGCGAGAACAGACGGGTGGGGCAGTGGGCCAGAAAACGAGAGCGATTGCGTCACGGACGTGATCGCTGGATGTTGAGGAGATTGAGGCTGAGCGAGTTGGTTTCTATTGCTCCGACCTTTGCTCACGATTTATCAGGCGACCTTAGACGCTTCTTCCTGCTCGATCACATCTCCCAGGTCTTGTCCCGTAACAAACCAATCAGCAGCGATGGCCTTTCCATCTGCTTCCGCGGGAGACTCGCTGCGATTGTAATCATCGAGCGTCCCCCAAAGGTCAAGCACGCGACCAGCACCAGACGCCAAAGACGGCTGCGCGAATAGAAAATCTGTCTTTACCTTATGTTTCCATGGTCTCCTCAGCTTTCTGGAAAGCTGATAGTTCCTATCTCTGCATAGATGGGTCTTAGCGCAATACGCTTCCTGACGGAATCCAACAGTGTCCGCCCCTCTGAAGTATCGTCATGTGTTGTATATAAAGTCTATCAAATTTCGGGGGAAAATCTCTGCAGGCGATTAACACAGCAGTTCGGGGATATTCCAAAATGGTTAGTCAATCCACTTTGCATCGCAGGAGTAACTCGTAATGTCTTACGCGCACGGAAAAATTATAGAAGACAAACCGTTAAAGATATTAGGACGACTCCAGGTTTTCCCACTTCTTGCTGAAAACACATGAACTTCGCACACTCGCCGCGTATCTACATAATCTTCCCATCCCCGGCTCCGATTTGAAACGTGCCGCCAATCGGCGTATTCTAAGGGTGCAGACGAGTTTATCCAGGCCTATGCCGTGTGTGTCCGGCAGCCTCGGAGAGATGAGTGGGCTTATTGCCCACTTTTTATTTGGCCGCAGATTCTGCCAGAAATCTCAGCAAAATTCGCCCGCTGCAACCGGTTATGGCATTGAACCTCGACCAGATCCGCACCGCCGCCCAGCGCGTCGCCGCCTCGCACGGCCTCGACGTCGTTGACCTCGAGTATCGCGCCGGTGCCAAGCCCCGTGCGCTCTGTATCTACGTAGAGAAAAACACCGAAGAACGGGCCAGACTCGCCGCCGCAGAGGAAAACGCCACCGAAAACCTCCCCGCCGAGCAGCTTTCCGGGGTCACGCACGACGACTGTACCGCCTTCAGCCGCGACTTTGGATCCCTCCTCGACGTCGAGGACCTCATCTCCGACAGCGAATATACCCTGGAGGTCTCGTCCCCCGGTCTTGATCGCAAACTGCTCACCCTTAAGGACTTTGAGCGATTTAAGGGCAGCTTGGTAAAAGTCCAGACCTTTCAACCCATTACGGGCAACCGACACTGGCAGGGCAAGCTCACACAAGTAAGTACTAACACCGTCACGCTCGACTTGAGTGCTCTAAAACAGAAAGGGAAAAGCAGAAAGGCCGCGGCAAAAACCGCACAGGAGAATCTTGAGATCGCTTTCTCCAACATTGAAAAGGCCAACCTGATCCCTGAATTTTAAGTTTTTTGTTCAACCGGCTAACACGCCGAACCAAGGATTTGAGAGAAAACACTATGGCAAGTCCGCTTTACCAGACCATTGAAGCGCTCAGCCGCGATAAAGGCATTGAACCGGGGATAGTTGTTGGGGCCGTCGAGGACGCCATCGCTCTCGCTACGCGCAAGTACTACAAGACGCAGGAAAACATGCGCGCCGAGCTCGACAAGGAGACCGGCGAAATCCGCGCCTATGCCTACAAGACCGTCGTTGCAACGCCGGAAGAGGTCGAGGACCCCCTCAACCAGATCACCCTCGAGCAGGCCCGCGCGCTCGCTCCCGAAGTCGAAGTTGGCGGCGAAATTCGCTACTACAAGCCCATCGACGTCCTTGGACGCATCGCCGCGCAAATGGCCAAGCAGGTCATCTTTCAGAAGGTCCGCGAAGCCGAGCGCGATACGGTTTTCAACGAATACAACCACCGCGTCGGAGAGATCCTTAACGCCACCGTCAAGCGCATTGAGCCGCAGGACGTCATCTTCGACCTCGGCAAGGCTGAGGCCCGCATGCCGCGCCGTGAGCAGTCACGCCTCGAACAGTTCGCCGTCGGCGAGCGCGTCCGCGTCGTGCTGCTGCGCGTCGACCGCGCCGCCAAGGGACCGCAGGTCATCGTCTCACGCGCCGCTCCCGATCTGGTCCAGAACCTCTTCCAGAGCGAAGTCCCTGAGATTTACGACAGCACCGTCGTCATCCGCGCCATCGCCCGCGAGGCCGGCGAGCGCACCAAGATCGCCGTCATGTCCCGCGACAAGGATGTTGACCCCGTCGGCGCCTGCGTCGGCATGAAGGGCATGCGCGTGCAGTCCATCATCCGCGAGCTGCGCGGCGAAAAAATCGACATCATCGAGTTCAGTGAAGAGATCACCACCTTCGCCGAAAAGGCGCTCCAGCCCGCCAAGGTCAGCCGGGTCACCATCGCCGACCTCAGCGAGAAGCAGCTGGAGGTCATCGTCGATGACACGCAGCTCTCCCTCGCCATCGGCAAAAAAGGTCAGAACGTCCGCCTTGCCGCCAAGCTCCTCGGCTGGAAAATCGACATCAAGAGCGAAGAGGAGAAGCGTCAGGAGGTCGAGCAGCAGATGCAGGGCTTCGGCGCAAACGCCGCCACCCCCATCGAACAGGTCGGCGAACTCGGCGAAGGCATCATCCTGAAGCTCGTCACCGCAGGCGTTACCACCGTCGAGGCCCTTGCCGACATGACACCCGAGCAGCTCGAGGAAATCCCCGGCATCGGCGAAAAAACGCTCGAGAAAATTGGCACCGCTGTTCGTCACTACTTCGGCCAGTACGAGCCCGGTGAGACGCGCCCTGAGCCCCCGCCGCCTACCCCCGCTGAAGCCGAAGCTGCCGCTGCTGCCGCTGTTTCCGAAGCAGCCGTTGCAGCCGAGGCAGCCGAGGCCAGCCTGGGGGAGGAGGAAGACGCACTCAAGCTCGACCTCACCCAGGAAGGCGAACAGACCGCCTCCGAGGACGGCTCCGGCGTCATCCACGACGAAGTTGCCGAAGAACAGATCGAGGAGATTACCGAGTCCGGCCCCGGCAGCGAGGACAACGGCGCGGAGCCCGTAGTCCCCGGACACCAGGACACCAGCGAAAAACTTGAAGAAACTGCCGTTACTGAAGCTGAGGTGGCCCAGTCCGCCGAACTTCAGGAAGAAGGCGACAAAAAACCGGAGGGTGGCGCATAGATGCATTTTCGGAATTGCAGTGAGTCGGTGAGAAGGAACCATACTCACCGCGACCACCAGGAAGCGGTGAGCATGAACGTTATGACAAAGCCGCACGATTTCCGAAAATTCCAGTAAATGCGCCGCCCGGTCCATCATTGGTGCCCGGCACCTCACGCATACTGTGCGGTTTCGGGCCATAATAGCAACAGAACCTTAATCCACTGCCGGGAGTTTGCGATGAGCATCTAAGGTCAGGGGAGTAATTACAAAGGGGCGGATGAGTAAAGTTCGAATCAACGATTTAGCGCGTGAACTGGAAGTCAAGAGCCGAGCCATTCTTGAGGTTCTCGAAGTCGTAGGTGTCACCGAGAAGAAAACCCACTCCAGTTCGCTGGAGTCGGAAGAGGCCGACCGTGTGCGTACCCACATCAAGCGTGGCAGATCCGGCACACCAGCGGCTGCGCGGGCTGATGCCGCGCCCAAGCCCAAAATAGACCTCTCGCACGTCTCCAAGCCCGGCGACGTCCTCAAAGCTATCCAGCAGAAAAAAGATCAGGAAGCCGCTGCCGCGGCACGCCGGTCGGGATCTGCAGCCCACGTGGTCGCCAAGCCCGCCGTGGTCGCCAAGCCCGCCGTGGTCGCCAAGCCCGCCGAGGCCGTAAAACCTGTTGCCGCCAAGCCAGCTTCTACAGTCGCCGCTCCCGCAGCAGCTAAACCGGCCCCGCGCAAAATCTTCCCACAGCCGCGTCCTCCTGCCCCCATCGTGGCCGCACCGCCTGCACAGCAGCCTCCGACTCCGGCTATTGCCGCCAAGCCGCCCGCCGGTCCCGTCGTAGTGCCGCCGCCCCCTACTCCTCCGGCCCCCGCACAGGAAGCCCGTCCGGCCATTGCCGCCACACCACCCGCCAGCCCCGTGGTCGCAAAATCTCCTGTTACGGCACATCCTCCTGTGGCACAAGCACCTACGGCCTCAGCCCAGATTCCGGCTTCCACGCCGCAAGCTCCTGCCGCCGCAACCCCTGCGCCGCAGACACCGGCCGCGCCCGCCGTACCAGCACGTCGCGTCATTATGCCGCAGACCGGCCCGCGCCCCGTTTATACAGCGCCTCCTCCGGTTCCGAGCGTGCAAAAACCCGCAGCGCCCGCTGCAGGATCATCTCTTGGCGGCCTCCAGCGTGGACGCCCCATCTTCGACCGACGGCCAAGTGGACACCCCGGTGCGCCGGCTGGTCGCCGCCCCATGCACCCCACCCGTAACCAGCCCAGCGGAGCCACTCCCGGAAGTCGTCCCGGCTTCGGCCAGCGTCCCAGTGGTCCCGGCGGACGCCCCGGCTTCGGCCAGCGTCCCAGTGGTCCCGGCGGAGCACCCGGCGGCGGCCTCATGCCGCCTCCCGGCGAAGCGCCGCGGCCGCAGCGCCCCGGCCCCAATGCGCGCCGTGGCCGCCAGCAATATCCGAAGACCAAAGAAGGCCCAATGAAGGGCTTCGCCCCGCCGTCCCGTTTCGGTGGAGCGCAGGTTCCCTCTGAGCCTCTCCCCATCACCCGCACCATCACCGTGACCGAGGGCATCAGCGTCAAGGACCTGGCCGAAAAACTCGAGATCCGCGGCAAGGACCTCATCGCCACCCTGCTCATGCGTGGAGTGTTTGTCACCGTAAACCAGTCCCTCGACACCGAACTCGTCAAGGACGTCGCCCACCAGTTCGGCGCCGACACCGACTTCGTCACCTTCGAGGACCAGATGGCGAATGAAGCCATCGAAAACCTTCTCCAGCTGGAGAACCCGGACGAGCACGAAGTCACCCGCCCGCCCGTCGTTACCGTCATGGGCCACGTCGACCACGGCAAAACCTCACTGCTCGACGCCATCCGCGAAACCGACGTCGCCGGCGGCGAGGCCGGAGGCATCACCCAGCACATCGGGGCCTACAAGGTCCGCATCAACAAGTCAGACTCGCCCGCCTTCGGCCGCGAGATCGTCTTCCTTGATACTCCGGGCCACGAAGCCTTCACCCGCATGCGTGCCCGCGGCGCCAAGGTCACTGACATCGTCATCGTCGTCGTCGCTGCTGACGATGGCGTCATGCCACAGACCATAGAAGCCATCGACCACGCCAAAGCAGCCGGCGTGCCCATCATCGTCGCCGTCAACAAAATCGACAAGCCCGAGGCGCAGCCCGACCGCGTCAAGCAGCAACTCGGCGACCGTGGTCTGGTCCCCGAAGCCTGGGGCGGCAACACCGTCTTCGTCGACGTATCGGCCAAAAAACACACCAACCTCGATCTGCTGCTCGAAATGATCTGCCTGGTCGCCGATCTCGGCAACTTCAAGGCCACACCCGGACGCTCCGCTGTCGGCACCGTCATTGAAGCCCGCCTTGACCGCGGACGCGGCGCCGTCGCCTCCGTCCTCGTCCAGAACGGAACCCTGCGGAATCAGGACAGCTTCATCGTCGGCAACACCTTCGGCAAAATCCGCGCCATGTTCGACGATCACGGACGCACCATCAACGAGGCCGGCCCCTCCACACCAGTCGAAATTCTTGGCCTCGAAAGCATACCCGACGCGGGCGATACCTTCCTGGTTACCGCCGACCGCGACAAGGCCAAGAACATCGCGCAATACCGCAAGATGAAGGAGCGTGAAGCCCAGCTCGCCAAAAGCTCCCGCGTCTCGCTCGAAGGCCTCGCCGAGCAGATCAAGCAAGCCGGCGTCAAGGAACTCCCGCTCATCCTCAAGGGCGACGTGCAGGGCTCGGTGCAGGTCCTTGCCGATTCGCTCCAGAAGATGTCCACCGAAAAGGTCCGCATCAAGGTCATCCACTCTGGCGTCGGAGCCATCACCGAAAGCGATGTCCTCCTGGCTTCCGCCTCGAACGCCATCATTATCGGCTTCAACGTCCGGCCCGAACGCAAGGCCGCCGACCTGGCCGAGCAGGACGGAGTCGAGATTCGTCTCCACTCCATCATCTATGAGCTGCAGGATGAAATCCGCAAAGCCATGCTCGGACTCCTCGAACCGGTCTTCAAGGAAAACTACCTCGGTCGCGCCGAAGTCCTCAACGTCTTCAGGATTCCCAAGGTGGGCACCATCGCCGGATGCCGCGTCACCGACGGAGTACTCAAGCGCGATGCCGAAATTCGCCTCGTGCGCGCAGGCGAGCAGGTCTTCAAAGGCAAGCTCTCCTCGCTCAGGCGCTTCAAGGACGACGCCAGGGAAGTCACCAATGGAATGGAGTGCGGCGTCGGAATCAACTCCTCTGACATCCAGGTCGGGGACACCGTCGAAGCCTTTGTCACCGAGAAGGTTGCAGCAGAACTCACCGCAAGCTAACCATTACGGAACATGGGAGAACGGCCGGCGTTTTAGCCGGTCGTTTCCTTTGCCGGCAAATCAGCCTTCGCCGCCCGCGCTACCATGAATCAGCAATGCCCATCGCCTCCATGACCATCGAGCTGCGCATCGACCACGCACACTCCCTCAAGGACCGCCGTCAGGTCGTCCGCAGCCTCAAGGAAAAGCTGGCCCACGGCTTCAACATCTCCATCGCCGAGCTGGACGAGGCGGTCACCTGGCAGTCCGCAACCATCGGCATCGTCGCCATCTCCGGCTCCCGCGACTACCTCTCCGGCCAGATGCAGCAGCTCGAAAATGCCTCCAACCGCATCGTCACGGACCTCGGAGCGCAAATTACTGATATCTGGTGGCACTTCGTCGAGGAAGGCTGACCGCTTCATAGCCACCCGCCTTTTCACCCAATCTTTGATATCCTTAACCGTTTAATCCATGAAGGAAAATTCAGATGCCGGAACCAAGGGCACGTCAGTATCATCGGGATCGAGTCGCTGGAACGCTTCGTGACGAACTCAGCGCCATGCTGGAGGGAGAACTCTCCGACCCCCGCATCAGCTTCGCTTACGTCACGCAGGTCCTGCTCAACCCAGGCGGAAAGTCCGCCGTCATCTACATCGCCGTCGATGGCGGCCAGCAGGAAGAGGCCGACACCCTCGATGGGCTGATGGCCGCCCGCGGATTCATCCGCCATGTGTTGCTCGAGCGCATGGGCAAGCGGCGCGTCCCCGACCTCACCTTCCACATCGACCGCTCAGAGAAGATGAAGGCCCGCATCGACGACCTGCTGGGACGCAAGCGCCAGCGCCCCAGGGAGGCGCCCCAGACGCAACCTAAACCTTAGACCTATGCAGAAACCGAACAACATCCGCGCCGTGCTCAACGCCATCGAAAATGGCCACCGGTTTCTTGTTGCTGCGCATGCCCGTCCTGATGGCGATGCCATCGGCTCCATCCTCGCCTGCGGCATGATGCTCCAGCAGCTCAGCAAGCAGGTGGACATGGTCTCCCGCGACCGTGTCCCCGTCATCTACCGCCATCTGCCCTGCGTCAATGCCATCCGCCGGGCCGACACCATCGACGGCGACTACGACGCCGTCGTCCTGCTTGAGTGTGACAGTACCGAGCGCACCGGACTACGCGGTCTCGAAGGCCGATTCATCATCAACATCGATCATCACTTCAGCGGCAAGCTCTTTGCGAATGTCAACTGGGTTGAAAATGACGCCTGTGCCGTCGCCGCCATGGTCTACGAGCTTGCCATGCTCTCCGGCGTGCACATCACACCGGAAATGGCTACCTGCCTCTACACCGCCGTGCTCACCGACACCGGCTCCTTCTGCTACGCCGGAACCGATGCCCGTTCCTTCGACATCGCCGCCGACCTCGTCCGCCACGGAGCCAACCCCGTCGCCGTTGCACACGACGTCTACTTCTCCAACCCTGCCTCCAAAATGCTTATCCTAGGCACGGCCCTCGCGCGCCTCAAGCGTGAAGGCCGCATGGCATGGCTCTGGATTACGCAACAGGACATGCTCCACGCCGCCGCCGCCGATGAAGACTGCGAGGGCCTGGTCAACTACGCCATCGGCATTCAAGGCATCGACGTCGCCGTCTTCCTCCGCGAGCTTAAGGACGGGCGCATTCGACTCTCGCTGCGCAGCAAGGGCGAAATCAACGTCGCCCGTATCGCTGAGCACTTCGGCGGAGGCGGACACAGCCACGCCAGCGGATGCACCATCGACGGCCCCCTGGTCCCGGCCACCGACCGCATCCTCGGTTACCTGCGCAACTCGCTGCACACACGGACCGCTGCCGCTGCCACTCAATCCTGACGCATCACTGCTTCGTCCTGTGTAATCGTAGTATTCTGGTCGCTGTCATGAAGAAGCCTGAAGACTCTGCTCCGTCCGTCAACCGCGACCGCCGGAACTTTCTCAAAGTCGGTGGCGCCTCTCTTGCCGTCACCCTCACCGGGGCCGCACTGCCATCCAGTGCCCACGCAGAAGCACAGCTGCCCCCCGCGCCCACCAATCCCGTAAACGCGCGCGCCATTCAGGACATGATGCCCACCCGCAACCTGGGCAAAACCGGCTTCCGCACCGGCATCTTCGGGCTCGGCGGCCAAAGCGCACTCGAAAAACCCGACAATGAAGCCGTCGCCGTTCCGCTCATCGAGCGGGCCCTCGAGCTCGGCGTCAACTACTTCGACACCTCCGCCATTTACGGCGGCCCGCATCGCTGGAGCGAGCGCTACCTCGGCAAAGGACTCCTCGGCTATCGCGACGACGTCTTCGTCGCCACCAAAACCAAGGAACGCACCCGCGATGCCGCCCTCCGCAACATTGAAGTCTCGCTCAAGCTCCTCAACACCGACCACGTTGACTGCTGGCAACTCCACGACGTCGGCATTCAGGAGGACGTTGATCAGATATTCGCCAAAGACGGAGCCATCCACGCCCTCATCCAGGCCAAAGAACAAAAAATCGTGCGCCACCTCGGCGTCACCGGACGCTTCCGCCCTGAAGCCCTCATCGAGTGCATCAACCGCTTCCCCTTCGATACCGTGCTGATGGCCGTCAACGCCGCCGACCAATACCACTATCCCTTCGAGCCCAAGCTCCTGCCCCTCGCCGTCGAAAAGCAGATGGGCATCATCGCCATGAAGGTCATGGCACGCGGCCGCATCCTCTCCAGTTGGACTCCGCCCTCCGTCGAAGCGCAGAAACACTCCTGGGAAGGCACCGGAGCCATCGCCACCCGCCCCGGCGCCCTCACCAAGCGCGAGACCATGTTCTACAACCTCTCGCTGCCCATCAGCACCGCCATCATTGGCTGCGAAAGCATCCATCAGGTCGAGGAATGCGTCCAGTTCGCGCGCGAATTCACGCCCCTTACCCAAAAGCAGATGGCCGAACTCGAGGCCAAAACCGAGCCCATCGCCCGCCAGGCCCTCTTCTTCCGCATGATGCCCCGCTGATGCACACCGTCCGTGCCTACCCCTGACCGGCCCTTCGCTGGCTGCTTTTTAGCTGGCCGGGCCTTCACAAACCGTTTCACCAGCTGTTCTTCTGTTAGCCTTAACCCGTAGCTTCTTTCACGACGTGGGCATCCCTTCCAGAATCAGAGCACTGCGCTATGACTCGACCACTTGGACGACGCGCTTCCCCGCACTCGGCGTAGTGCTCGAAGCAGCTACGCTCCTCATCCTCACCGTCTTCTTCCTCTTCTACGGCCTCGTCCCCATCTTCGGCGGAGCAGGCCTTGGCCTCGTCGGCGCAGACGAGCCCCGCTACGCCCAGGTCGCACGCGAAATGCTCAGGCGCAGCGACTTCATCACCCCCTATCTGTGGGGCAAGCCCTGGCTGGAAAAGCCCGCCCTCTATTACTGGCGCGCCATGTTTGCCTTCAAGGAATTTGGCATCCACGACTGGACCGCCCGACTGCCCTCCGCCAGCTTCGCCTTCGTCCTCGTCATCCTCATCTATCTCCACATCCGCCGCTTCCGCCGTGGAGGCCAGCTCGACGCCGCCCTCATCACCGTCTCCTGCGCCGCAATCATCGCCTTCGCCCGAGGCGCATCGACAGACATGCAGCTCGCCGCCCCCTTCTGCATCGGCATGCTCGGCTGGTACGCCTGGTACGAGACAGATAAAAAATTCTGGCTCTTCGACCTCTACTTCTTTGTCGGAGCCGCCACCCTCGCCAAAGGCCCCGTCGCTCCAGCTCTTGCCGGAGCCATCATCTTCGCCTTTGCTGCGCTCCGTCGCGAGTGGGCCATCCTTCGCCGCACCTTCTGGTGGCCGGGAGCTGTGCTCTACCTCGCCATGGTTCTGCCCTGGTTCATTGCCGTCCAGCACCGCAACCCTAACTTCCTCAAGATATTCTTCCTCCAGCACAACATCGAGCGCTTCGCCACCAACCGCTTCCACCACGAGCAGGCCTTCTGGTACTACATCCCCATCATCCTGCTCGCGCTCACGCCCTGGGCCGTCATTGCCGTCGCCGCGCTCTGGGACGCCGTACGCCAGTCCCTTGCCGAGTGGCGCGCTCGAAGAGCCAAGTACCACTACATGGGTACCTTCCGCGCCGGGGATGCCTTCCCTGAGTTCCTCGTCCTCTGGGCGCTCATCCCCATCGTCTTCTTCTCGCTCTCGCAGTCCAAGCTGCCCGGCTACATCCTTCCCTCCGTACCCCCGCTTACCATCCTCTGCGGCGACTACCTCAATCGCATGCGCGACCGCGGCCTCAAGCCCTGGATGCTCATCCTCCACGCCCTGCTCACCGGCGTACTGGTCACTTTCGTCATCCTGCTGCCCCTCCATCTGCAAAATCCCGAGGCCATCCCGCCCACGGAAGCCATCCTCGCCGGAGGCATGACCGGCTTTGCCGCCACCATCTTCATCCTCATCTGCGTCTACCGCTTCGGTCTCAAGCGTCTCCGCATCGCCACCATGACCCCCATGGTCATCATGCTGCTCTACATCTTCGGCATCGGTCCCTTCTTCGGCATCCCCGCCCTTGCTGGAACCAAACGCAACATCGTCCTCATTGACCTCACCTACTCCGCACGACCGCTCTCGAATATCCTCGACAAGATTGGTGAGCCAGGTGAGCCCGTCGCCGTTCTCGATGTCCGCCGCGACGTCCAATACGGCCTGTCCTTCTATCGCGATCGCCAGGTCTGGAACTACGAGATAGAAGGCATTCCGCCCCAGCGCCACATCGTCGTGGTACGCGATTCCTCCATCGACAAACTGCATCGTTTGCTCAAAAACAGGACATACGAGCCGCTTTTCAAGTATCCTGCTCAAAACCTCACGGTTTATCAGGTCTTCGCTCACCCGTAACTTAGTGAATAACAGTACCTGCCGTCGCAACCGGTCGTTTAATGTCAAACTGAATCATCGGCCTGCCAAAGGCCGGCAGCGTATGCATGGAACTTAGCTGCGATGACTCCAGCGCTCCAGTTCGAAATTCTCGACCTGCGCCACTTCTCGGCGGCCAACCTCCGGCCTCTGCTCGATGCCGAGTCCCGCGTCTGGAGCCAGCGCCTCGAGTGGGACTACCGCCCTTCCGCTAAACTTCTGCTGCAATACCTTGATTCCCGCGTTCTCCCCGGCTACGTCGCCGTCGAGAACGGCCGTATCGCGGGCTACATCTTCTGCGTCTACGAGGACCACAAGGCCGTCATCGGCGATGTCTTCGCCCTCCTGCCCCAGAACGCCGACACCACCACCACCGATATCGAATCCAGGCTCCTGCAAAACCTGTTCGAGTTACTCCAGAACTCGCCCGGCATCGACCGCATTGAGTCGCAACTGCTCCTTCACCCTCACGGCCAGTTGTCCGGCGTTTTCACCACTGCCGGCTTCAGCGTTCACGAGCGTCTCTTCATGCGCCGTGACCTGCTCACGCGCGTCCCGCCCGTAGCTGTTTCCGGCTATCCAGATCTCGAGCTTCGCCCCTGGCGAGAAGACGACTTCAACGCCGCCGCAAAACTTATCTCCGCGGCCTATAGTGGACACCTCGACAGTCGCATCAATGACCAGTACCGCTCCACCACCGGCTCGCTGCGTTTCCTCCACAACATTGTCCGCTTCCCCGGCTGCGGATACTTCAACGCCGCCTCCTCGCGTATCCTCCTGCGCCGCTCAACAAAGGAATGCATCGGCCTCATCCTCTGCTCCCGCGTGCGCGAGGACGTCGCCCATATAACGCAGCTCTGCGTCGCCAGGGAAGCACGCGGCCGTGGCCTCGGCGGCCTGCTGATCGAGGAAAGCGCGCTCAGCCTCAAGGCAGAAGGCTTCCGCACCCTGACCCTCACCGTCACGGCTGCAAATGAAAGCGCCGCTTCGCTCTACCGGCGCTCTGAATTCAAAATCATCCACAACTTCGACGCCATGCTCTGGGAAAAGAGCAACAGCTGACAAGCAGAAGATTTTCAGATAGGTAGCTCGGCGCAAAGCGCGTGGGCCTGGACGGCCGTAGTCCCTACTTCTTAATGAAGTACATCACCCAGCTCGCCGCGATCACTACACCCACAAAGCATGCCCAGCAGAACGCTCCGTAACGTAGCATCGCCTTGGGCGTCGAGCGCTGCGTGATCCCGAAGACCACCGACGTGCACGTGGCAAACAAAAGCACCGCGGTAAAGTGTGAGGGGGTAAACATCAGGCTTTCCTGCCAATCCGCAAATTATGCGCGTCCACCGCGGAAATAAAGTTCAGCAACCCCGCGACCACAATAAATTTGGTCCCGTAGTCCGCCCACACCGTCTGCACAGGAACCTGCCCCAGGCCGATCATCCGCCCCACGGCATAAAACAGCCCATTCCCGAAGTCGCCTACAAATCCAAGCATCTCCAGAATGTCGCCCGTGTTGGGCGCATACAGCTGCCCCTGCATCGCAATTCCAAGCCAGAACAGCGACGTTATTGCGGCAAATAGAAGCAGCCCGCGCACCCAGCGCCCGGTCAGCAAGTGCCCCGCTCCTGGAACCAGCCAGCCCACAATCAGTGCCAGGTAAATAAATCCCGGCGATGAATCCTGCGTCTTTGCAGGTACTTGAACCTTTGAGGCCATCTCTTCGACTATACCAGCTTGATCCGTTCAAAATTCCCGCCGCCGCCGCTCCACAATCGCCGAAAATCGGCTCGCAAAAGGATTGCCTGCACGCGCCCTGCCTCAAATCCTCACCAGCGCCTGCTGCACGCGCCCTGTCGTCGCCGCGCGTCCGCCGGCCACCATCATATTCACCTCGCTGCGAATCCCGAACGTATCCAGATAAATTCCCGGCTCCACGGAAAAACACGTATTCGGCAGAATCAGCCGCTCGTCATGGGTTTCCAGATTGTCCAGGTTCGCGCCGTTCCCGTGCAGAATGTTCCCGATGTTGTGTCCCGTACGGTGCGTAAAGTATTCGCCGAATCCCGCCCGCGCGATCACACCGCGTGCTGCATCGTCCGCCTGCCATCCCGCAACCGGCTCACCCGTCGCAAACGCATCGCTCACCCGATATACCGCCGCATCGCGCGCCGCCTTCACAATCTCGAATACCTTCTTTTCCTGCGCCGAAGGCTCCCGGCCCACCACGCCTGTCCAGGTAATGTCGTAGTAGCAGGTGCCGGGCCGGTTCTTGCGCGCCCATATATCGATCAGCACAAAGTCTCCTTCGCTGATCGTCTTCGTATTCTCCGCAGTCGGCTCATAGTGCGAGTCCGAGCTGTTCTCATTCACGGAGACATTCGGCCCGTTCTCCCACACCAGATCCTCGCGCCGCATCGCCTCCTGCAGCCACTGCACCATCTCGTACTCGCTTACCCGGCCAACCTCGCCAAATGTCGACCGCACCCGCCGACCGATCTCCGCAAAACCCGCCTCCAGTATCCGGTCCAGTGCCTCCTGCGCTTCGTAGTGGCTTTCCACCTGCTCGTCCGTCAGCACCGCCTCAAACTGGCTCACCAGATTCGCCGAACTCACCACCGTCTTGCCCAGCCCGCGCAGCACGTCCATCGTTCCCGCATCCACCAGCGACACATACATAATCTGGTTGCGCGGCGAATACTGCATCGCGATCCGCTCATACGGGGCCACCAGCGCTGCCACGCCCATCTCCAGCTCCTGCCACGACGAATACATCCCCTTCGACCCCGGCAGAGCGTCCAGTCGCCCCGCCTCAATGCGGTGCACCAGCTTGCGCGGCTCGCCCTCCGCCGGAATCAGGTAGTACCAGCGCCGCGTCACATGTGCATGTTCAGGAAGTCCAAGAATCCGGTAGGCAATCGGATCGCGATGATGATGGTCATAGAAAAGCCAGGCGTCCATCCCATGCTCGCGAAGTGCGGTCTGAATCAGCTCTAATTGCACAGGAAAACTCCCAGCAAATTTATCACTCTATTGCGGTTCTGCGGAGCCAAACCACTTGACCGAAGTGTGCTCAAATTACCAGCCCGACGCCGTGTTTCGTGATTGACAACCTGCAAATTATGATAGCTGGCTTTCTCCTCCTTCGCTCGATACAATCGAATCGGATGTTGCCGGAGAGTCACCATGCACACAGTTGTCGCGCCGCCGTCCGTTCCTATTGGTAAGGTCAAGAGTTTCGGACCGTTTGGACCGAAATACCAGGTAGGCCAGGCGCTTCGCCAGTTGGATGACGGGGACTGGATGGTTGAAATCACGATGGTCGAAACCGGGGAAAAGGCCGAATACCGCCTGACACATCTTTCCGATGACCATGAGGCCGCTTGATGTACGCTGTCGCCTTCGATCTCGTAGTCGCTGACACAGAAAAATACCACCCCAAAGGCGTCACACAAGCGTACACCGACATTGGAGTGGCCCTTGCTGAGCACAGCTTTCGCCGCGTCCAGTGAAGTCTTTACGTGACGGACGACGAGAATATGGCAAACTTATTCCTCGCCATTCAAGCTCTGCGCGCACGCGCATGGTTCCCGAAATCGGTGCGCGACATTCGCGCCTTCCGCATAGAACAGTGGTCGGACTTCACCGCAGTCGTGAAGTCCTGATCACCTGTCTTGGTGTGGTCACGCCCTACCGCCGGCCGTGGCTCGTTTGCGCCACTGCTTCGTCCAGCATCGTGAACAGGTTGTCGAAGTTGTCGACCTGCTTGTAGCGCGCCGCGCCGCCCGTCCCATCCGTCACCACCCACGCCGTCGGAGTCTCATGCACACCCAGCCGTTCGCCCAGCGCATAGTCGGCCCGCACCGCAGCCACCAGCTTGCCCTGTGGGTCAATCAGAAACGGTATCTGGACCCCGTGCTGCTGCGCGAACTTCTGCGTGAACTGCCGCAGATCGTCCTTCGTTTCAATGTTGATCTGATCGGCAAAAACCTCGTTGCGATACTCATTGCCCAGATCATGGCCCTGCGTATCGAACCAGCGCGCATTCACCGCCGCTTGAAAGCTCCATATGTGGAAACGCAGCGGAAAATCATGCCGCACCCACGGCACATGGTACTTCGCCGACGCCGCCATCAACACCGGGTTCTCCCGGGCGCACATCGGGCATTCCAGATCGGCGAACTCCACGATCGCCACATGCGCTCCCGGAGGAGGCTTCAACACCTGCTCCTTCGTCTGAGCCACGCTCATCGAAGCGCCCATTACCAGTAGTGAAACACTTGCGAGTAAGACACCAAATTTACGAATCATAGTCTGTGACTTCATCTTATCCTGCTTCTTTTCTTCTTTGCAGCCGTAAATCCGGCCCCAGTACTCCCTACCTGCACTTACACTATGGACGGGAAACAGTTGCGGCTGTCACCAGAACTTTCTGGAGGAATCGCCTTTAATGCGCTATGTCATCGCTTTCCTCGCCGTCTGCGGCATCATCGTCTCCGGCCTCGCCCTGCAGGTTCACTACTCCAACGCTGTCGAGCCCTGCGACATCAACTCCCACTGGGACTGCGGCATCGTCAATCACAGCCGCTACTCCATGATCGCCCACATCCCGGTCGCCGCCATCGGAATCGCCGGCTACGTTGCGATCGCTCTCCTGGCCTTCTTCCGCCGCCGCACCATCACCCTCACCCTGGCCATCGTCGGCCTCGGCTTCGCCCTCTATCTCTCCAATATTGAAGCGCATGTCCTCGAGGTCTGGTGCCTCTACTGCGTCGGCTCCCAGATCATCATCGCGCTCATCACCCTGCTCTCATTCACCTGGATATTCCTCGGCCGCCGAAGACAATCCGCTGTCTGATTTGTTTTCCTCGGCCATTATCGGGACAATCAGCCCCGCGACCAGCGGAAGCGGCCAAAAAGCTGATCCCACGAAGGCGGCGAAGCCGCGTCTGCCTGGACGGCTAGTCCTTCGCCGCTCCGCCAATCCTCTCCATTGGCCGATCCAGCTTCTTATACCCCTTCGCGAACTCCTTGATCGAGAGGAACTCGTCCTTCTTCACCTGCGTAAAGTGCTGCCGCGTGTTGCTCGCCGGCCACCAGATATCCAGCGCCACAATCTTTGCATGAGGCCCCAGTCCAATGTGCTGCTCCAGCGGATTCCCCCCGAATGAGCTGTTCTCACCCACTCTCCGATAGATCGCCCGCTTCGGCGCATTGCCGTCCCGCACCGTCACCTTGATCTGCGCGCCCACCGCGGTCCGGTTCGTCTTCACCCCAATCAGCTTCACATTGATCCAGTCGTTCCCGTTCCCCGGATTCCGAAACACCCGCGTCGTGTGCTTGTCAGACGGAATCGCCCCGCCCGTCTCCGCCACAATATCTTCAAACCCGTCGCGCTCCAGGTCCGCGAATGCAACCTCGTGTCCCTTATGCAGTTCGCCCGTACCCGTTGCTGCGGTCACATCCACAAACCGCTTGCCGTCCACATTCCTGTACAACACATGCGGCAGCACTCCCGTAAACGACGGCTGCCCCTGCCCCAGATAAATGTCCAGATACCCATCGTTATCGATATCGCCGAAGTTCGAACCCATCGGCATCAACGCCTTGTCCAGTCCCACCTTCTTCGTCACGTCCTTGAACGTGCCGTTGTGCATATTCCGGTACAGCCGCATCGTCTCAATTTGCACCGGCAGCCCCATCATGCTGCGCACCACCTGGTCCACCGAGTTGAAGTAGCTCGTCACAAACAGGTCCGGCCAGCCGTCGTTGTTGTAGTCAAAGAACCACGACACAAAACTGAAGTATGGCCCCTGCACGCCCGCTTCCTTCGCCACATCGGTAAACGTGTCGTTGTGGTTGTTGTGATACAGGAAGTTCTTCCCGCCCAGGTTCGACACGTAGAGGTCCATGTACCCGTCGTTGTCGTAGTCCACCGCCGTCACGGCCTTCGTGAACGCAACCCTATCCACGCCCGCCTTGTGCGAAATATCCTCAAACGTTCCGTTGCCCTTGTTCAGAAAAAGCTGGCTCGGCGAATTCTCGTTCCCAATAAACAGGTCCAGATACCCGTCGTTATTGATGTCCGCCCACACCGCCGTCTGCGACATCGTCAGGCGTCCGCCCAGACCCGCCGCATCCGTCACATCTGTAAACGTGCCGTTGCAGTTGTTCCGCAGCAGCGACCGCTTTGTCGGAAACTCCCATGCACCGCGCAGTACCAGTACATCCACGCACCCGTCGTTGTTGTAGTCCCCGGCCACCATGTTCAGCCCGCCCAGTTGATTCTCCAGCCCCGCCTTCTTCGTCCAGTCGCTGAAAGTCCCGTCGCCGTTGTTGTGGAAGTAGTGCATCGGGTCGCATGCGTCCGAGCTCGACGTCATCACGTCCAGACGTCCGTTGTTCTCAAAGTCCTCCACCAGCGCGCCGCCCGCCTGCCCAAACACATTCAGGCCCGCCGCCTTGGCCACATCCACAAATCGGCCCAGATGCTCGCCCACATCCTTCGACGCAAAATCACCCTCCGGAATCAGATACTGCTTCGGCACGCCCGCCGGATACTCACCCAGCGTCCGGTACGCCAGATTCAGCAGCCACCGCACCTGATAATCGTCCGGCCTCACCTCCAGATATTTCATGAAGTACACAATCGCCTGCTGCGAATCATCCTCCTTCGCAACATGCTCCTTCGCCTCCTGCGCATCCGGTGGCCACAGATCCAGTGTCCCCGAGTCCCGGTACTCCCCGTTCTCCATCTCCGACTTGTGCAGGTACAGCGCCCCAATCGACTCTTCCAGATTCGGCACCACCGCGGGATAATTCCTGAGCGCAATCTGGTAGGCATCCTCCGCTTGCACAATTGCCTCATTCATCTGGCCCACGTAGGCATACAGCTGCGACAGCTCCCCGTGCCCCGCAATCAACTGCTTCGGTGTGTACTTCCCCGGCGCACCCTCCGCCGCCGCCAGAAACGTGCTCGTACGCTGCACCGCCGCCGCGTGAACCTCCCGCCGCAGCGAGCACACTTCCTGCAGGTTCCGCCCCCAGTCCTTTGGCTTCGGAACCCCTTGAAGCAGCTCGGTCATAGTCTGGTCGCCGGAGATATCAAACCCCGTCCGCACCTCGCCCGAATTCACCAGCGCCTTCAGCTTGGCCGGCGGCAGCTCTTCTGTATGCTTGCGCGGCGGCAACACCGTCAAAATCGCGTAGCTCTGCCCCATCCGCGTCACCGCGGAATACTGCCCCGGCCCCACGCCCTTCAGCGCGTCCCGCAGGCTTTGCTTTAGCTCACTCGGATCCAGCTCGCCCATTGACCCGCCATCGACCGCCGTCGCGTCCGTCGATACTTCCCGGGCCAGCACCCCAAAGTCCCACCCCGACTTCAGCCGCGCCAGCACATGCCCCGCCGCCGCCTGCGAGTCGACCACGATGATCCCAATCTCTTCCTGTTTGGAACCCTGTTTTGCCGCCTGCCCATACACCACAGCCGCAGCCGCCAGACTCAACACCACAGCCACAACCCACATCACAGGCCGCTGCTTCACCACTCTCTGGAACATGAACCGAGTGTAACTCTAGCGTCCAGACGTAGGCCGCAAAAGCACGCTCGGAATGCTGTTTCCACAAAACTCCAGTTAAAAAATCAACGCGACCGGCGGAAGCGGTCAAAACGCTGACTCGACGAAGGCGGCGAAGCCGCGTCCGCCCAGACAGCCCAGACAGCCCGCCCTGAGCATAGCGAAGGCGCAAGTCCCCGCAAAAGAAAAACGCCGCGGCCATCGCCGCGGCGTCTTTCCGTGTCGCCAGTCTACAACTTACGCCAGCACAGCTTCGCCGGTCTCAACCTTGCTGTACCAGGGCTGGGCCGCCTTCAGGGCCTTGTTCACATTGTTGATGTTCTCCACGCCTGTCGTGCTCAGCCACTCCTCAAACGCCTTCGCGCCCTGCTTCGCATACACGGCAATGCCGTCCTTCCAGGTCGCGCGGCCGCACAGCACTCCGTTAAAGCTCGTGCCGCTCTCCGCCGCCAGCTCCAGCGTCTCAATAAACACCGGATTGCTCACGCCCGCCGAAAGATAAATGAACGGCTTGTGCGTCACCGACGCCGCCAGACGGAAGTGCTCCAGCGCCTCAGCGCGCGTATATGCCTGCTCGCCCTTGAACGCCTGCGTCCCGGCCACAAACTCCATCTGGATCGGAACCTCGACCTTCAGCACATCTACGCCGTACTTCTCCTTGCCAAACTCTGACATCGAGCCCGACACAATCTCCGGCTTCCGCTTCGCATACGACAAGCCCTTCTCGCCTTCGCCGTGCACGTCGTAGCCCACAAACTCCAGGAAGAAAGGAATATCGTGCGCGCGGCACTCATCGCCAATGCGCTCCACCCAGGCCTGCTTGTGGTCGTTAATCGCCGACGTCTCGAACGGCGTGTAATACAGCAAAACCTTGATGCAGTCCGCGCCCGCTTCCTTCAGCCGCCGCACCGACCACACATCCAGCAGGTCAGGCAACCGCCCCGCGGTCGTCGCGTCATAGCCCGTCTTCTCATAGGCCAACAGCAATCCCTTGCCATTGCGCTTCTTCGATGCCGGCAGGCCATACTCCGGGTCCAGCAGAATCGCCGACGCATGCTTCGTCAGCACCTCCGTCACCAGCTCCTTGAACTCGATCAGAGCCTCATCCGGAAGCTCCGCCACGCCCTTCTCCTTGGCCAGCGACTTCTTCAGTGACCCGCGCTGGTCCATGGCAGCCGCGGCAATCACGCCGCGCCCGTCGGACACGGCCTTCAACCCGGCCAATTTACCGGGAGTAATCTTTGTAGACATCGTTCATCTCCTGACTTCTTGCCTGGTCCCCAGGCGGGAATTTCACGAAAACTGCGTTCAATCCCATCATAAGGCATTTCCCCCCACCCCCGCTCCCAAATTGCCCGCGCAGCTGCCAACACACTCCCGCACAGAGTCGAAACACACGTCCACCGCATGCGCACCGGGCTGAAGCTCGATGTTCTTCGGGCGCCGTTAGCCGCCTATCGCAAACCGATACGTCGCCGTGCTCTTCCCATTCACGGTCACGCGCGCTTCGTACTTGCCCGGAGCCAGATGCAAATTATTCCCGTAATGTGTGGTCTTCACACCTTTGCCGGCCACATACATGCGCGCCACTGGAAGGTTTTCCCACGTGCCTTTCATCGATCCGAGCTCGCGGTATTCAATGCGAACATTCGCATGTTCAACCGGCGCGCCGTTCTTCTCGATGAAAACCACCAGGTGGTGATTGGGAGCCTCCGCCCCCTTCAGCGTCACAGCCGCAGCTCCGCCGTTGTGGACCATCGCGTGGTGCGGCCCGGTGAACGACTCCGCCGGAAGCACCTTGAGCGTCACAGAATATTCGCCTGCCTTCGCCGTCTTGCTGACCGGCTTGTCCTGGGCTGTACCCACCGCACACAGCCCGCCAAAAGCAAAGATCAGGGCAACGGCCAAGATCGGATAGAAATGCACTCGATTTATTTTCATGATGTAACCATTGTGCACATCTCCCCGGACGGACCTCAAGCGACGGCGCTACGGCTTTGCAGCCCTATAAAAATGCACACCTGCGCGTAGAGGCAACCCATTCCCATAATTCGCTCGCATCACCGCCGCCCACCGCGCTTCCACACACCGCAGGCATCGAGTGCGTATAGATGTACTCCGGTGAGCGCGTGTGCTCGCCATTCCCCGTCATCGGCACTTCCATGTAGAGCTTGCCCGTCCGCGCGTCCCAGTCCAGGGCTATCAACCCCGGCATATGCTGCATGCCCTGGGTGGCTTTGGCAATCGTCTCCACGGGATGCGCCGCGCCCGATCGGTTTTGAGCAGCAGCAATATCAGGATGTGCGGCAACCACGGTCAGCCGGCACAAACACACGGCAACAAGAGAACTCAGCTTGCGAAACATGCTCCCTTGTAGCATACCCAGCGCACGAATCGGACGGCTTCCTTATCCAAAAACCTATAGGCCTCCTGCTTGCAGCACTCCTCGCGCTTCCCCGCGCCTCTCCACGCGCGCATACTCCCGCGCCTGCGGAAATGCATGGCTCGCACCAGGTTGTGCCTTGCAGGCCCCGCCCGTCGCTCTAGGAACTTGTTGAAATAGGTACCTTTGTGCGACGGAGATCTGATGGCATTCGTCTAACAGGTATGCGTGGAGATGAGCGGATTCAGGACGGGATGTTCAGCTATGTTTCATTG